>Ga0105248_10008955_pt1 | contig 11005 bp, 13 predicted proteins | sample KBSS34metaG_FD_81524 | JGI IMG/M metagenome (GOLD analysis project Ga0105248, IMG submission 81524) | Switchgrass rhizosphere microbial communities from Kellogg Biological Station, Michigan, USA - KBS S3-4 metaG | ecosystem: Host-associated > Plants > Roots > Rhizosphere > Soil | place...
CGCGAAGCGCTGAATGGGCCTCAGGCAGGGCGTTTACCTAGGGGAAACTTCCACCGCGAAATCGCGTGCGACCCGCGGATGGCGCGCTCTCGGTTGTCCGGAATCATGCCTCGCACGCGGACCTGATTTCGCGGATCCTTACAAAAAAGACCGGGAATACTCACGCCATGCGAACTGAAACTGACGTGGACGCAAGCACCGGCGTTGCGGCGAGGGAGCTGCCCGTGCTGAAATTTCGCGGGATCATCACGCGTAGCGGCGCGGCCGCGCTGGTCGATAGCCTTCGAGTCAGGCTAGGCTTGCCACGCGAGATATATGAGAGTGCGGTGCAACCGGCAATCGAGGCATATGCCGAATTCGTCCAGTTGTTGCCGGAAGCGACATCGACAACGCACTCCGACTCTGGCGGATTATTCAGGCGCGCGCTCGAGAGGACAAGCCTTGCGCTTGATTACCGGCGCGGCAAAATTCTTCCACCGGATGCGGTGCCCGAGGCAATCGGCGAGCAATCGCATCGCTGGACTTACGCCGTATTCATTGCCGCATTACTGCACGACGTAGCGGCACCCATCGCCCGCCTGCGCGTGACGATGTGCGACAGGTGCGGCGGTGTTGCTTTGTGGGATCCCCATGCCGGTTCGCTGTCGGAGCTTGGCGCAATGCGCTATCGGGTGGAGTGTATCGACGGCGCCGCGTCGCAGGCCCGGATCTTCGTGGAACTTCCGCACCTGCTGTTCATGCGGTTCGTACCACTCTTCATTCAGGAATGGCTCGCTGCCGACGCAACCCTTGCGCGCGAGCTTTCGGCACTTCTGTCGGGAGTGCCGGCGGCGCGGCAGAGCGCGATCGGCGCACTGGTTTTACGCGCTCATGGTGTGACCGCCGGGCGCACAGCAAAGGCTGAGCACTCAACGACTGCCACGGCAATAATTGCCGAGCCGCAGGATCTTAAGCGTGAAGCTCACGGCCAAAAGGCTACCGATGCGCAACGCCCGATGCCCACTCACGTGAACGCGGAAGATGTGATGGCGCGCGCGCCGGATGCGGCGCATCACTTTATGCACTGGCTGCAAGGCGGAATAGCGGACCGCAGCATCCCGATCAATGAGGCGAACGCGTGGGTGCATGTCGTCGCCGAAGGCATGCTCTTGGTCTCGCCGCGCGTCTTCCGGGAGTATCTGAAAGGCCTGGTCGCGGAGGGCAACAGCGGTCCTCGCTCTAGCTCTAGTCATGACACGGAAGCCGTCAAGGCGATTCAGCGTGAGCTCCTGCGCTCAGGCTGGCACCTGCGGGGCAAGCAGGGCATAAACATGCTGACCTACCAAGTGACGAGCCGCGGACGTGGCGTGTCACGCATCCATGGCGTGGTAATCAGGCATCCGGAACGTTTCGCCAATCCGCTGCCTCCCGCGAATTCCGGCCTCGTACTGATGCCGGTTACGGGCGACGCGGAGTAGGCGGTGGGTTATCCGCTAGAAGCGCTGCTGCGGCCCGCCTACGAGATCTATGCAGCCGCTGTTTCCGGTCTTGCCGCGGTCGCAGTCGCCGCGAAGCCTGCGGTTTTCATGCTCACGCCAGCACTGGGCTGGGGATTTGCGGGACTCTTTCTCTGGCATGCTGCTTGGCGTGGCTATCAGGGGCTACGCATTCTGCGCTACCGGCGTAATCTGCGGCGCCTGCGTCGCTATGTCGTCACCTCGGAGGCGATCCCGTGTTCTCCCGAACGCTTGTTTCTGGGAAAGGGGTTTCGGTGGGATCAACGGCACACCCAGCGCCTGCGGGAATCCCGCCTTCCTGAAAATCAGGGCCTGCTGAGTCCCGGCATCGGCTCCCAGCTCGCGGCTTATCTGTGGCGCTCGCGCGCAGAATGGTCTTTGCCTGAAGGCGATCCGGCCATCCATGGCGTGGAAACACGGGAATCCGATGTCTGGATGAATATCGCCGATCGCGTCGGTCACACGCTGGTCCTCGGTACTACGCGCGTCGGCAAGACGCGACTGGCCGAGCTCTTCATTGCGCAGGACATACGCAGGGGTGAGGTCGTGATCGTGTTCGACCCCAAGGGCGACATCGATTTGCTTCGCCGCGTCTACGCCGAGGCGAAGCGGGCAGGGCGCGAAGGATAGTTTTTCGTGTTCCACTCGGGACATCCCGATCTGTCCGCGCGCTATAACCCGGTGGGCAATTTCTCCCGCATCACCGAAGTCGCAACCCGCATCGCGGGTCAGCTTCCCTCTGAGGGTCAATCCGCCGCGTTCAAGGAGTTTGTCTGGCGGTTCGTCAACGTCATCGCGCGCGCGCTGGTGGCACTTGGCCGCAAACCCGACTACGAGCAAATCAACCGTTACGCCGCGAACGTCGAGCCGCTGCTCGTCGACTACTTCGAGCATTGGCTCGACCGTGAAGCTGCTGTCAACGGCTGGCGCGTGGAAGTGGAAGCGATGGCGATTGACAAGAAGAGTCTGGACAAGGGGCTGCAGTCGCGCGGGGCACGCGCCATTACGCTGGTCGAATACGCGCGCCGGAAAAAGCTCCATGACCCGCTCGCGAGCGCGCTGGCCTCAACCCTCAATTACGAGAAGAGTTACTTCGACAAACTGGTGGCCTCCCTTCTGCCACTCATGGAAAAGCTGACCACCGGTCGCATTGCATCGCTGCTATCCCCGGTTTACGACGACCCACTCGACTGGCGGCCGGTATTCGATTGGACTTCGATCATCCACTTGGGCGGAATCGTCTATATCGGCCTGGACGCGCTCTCCGACTATGAAGTCGCGGCGGCGGTCGGCAATTCGATGTTTGCCGATCTCACGAGTGTTGCGGGGAGGCTGTATAAGTTCGGCCCGGGACGGGGGTTGCCCGGGAAGACTGTCCAACGTCGCATCGCCATTCACGCCGACGAGTTCAATGAACTAATCGGCGATGAGTTCATACCCCTGCTTAACAAGGCAGGCGGCGCGGGATTCCAGGTTACCGCATACACGCAGACCTGGTCCGATGTCGAAGCGCGCATCGGTTCGAGGCCAAAGGCGGGGCAGATCGCAGGTAATTTCAACAGTCTCATTATGCTGCGGGTGAAGGAAATTGCCACCGCCGAGTTGCTGACCGATCAATTGCCCGATGTGCGGATCGTGTCGACCATAATCTCGTCATCCGTTTCCGACACCAACGATCCGGCGGACTTTGCCGACTTCGCGAGCAAAAACGAGGACCGTATCACCACCGAAAGCGTGCCGATGCTTGCGCCGAGTGATCTGGTCCAGCTCCCGAAAGGGCAGGCATTCGCACTGATCCGAGGAGGACAGCTCTACAAGATTCGGATGCCGCTTCCCGATGGCAATCACGATGCAATGATGCCGGAAAATTTCGCGGCAATCGGAGCCGAGATAAAAAGCCGACTTGGCATTCCGGCTTCTCCGATGCACGAGTCAGTCACGACAGAAGGCAGCGCCGTTGGCTTCTAGGAACGCATCCTTCAACGAACAGGGCATTGCGGGTGCCTTGTTGGCTCCCTTCAAATGGATTTGCGTGAGCGTGCTGTTGGTGCTTGGGCTGATACTGGCCGTGTGGATTGTCGACTGGATCTTCGTGTTCACAGTGTGGCCGGAGGGCTTGGCGAAACTTCAGAGCATTCTCGACCAGGATCTCGCCCGTACTACCCGTATTGGGTGTTGGTACCACGATCTGCCGGAGTTTGCTGCGGCAACGGCGAACTTTCTCTACGCATCCATTTTTCAGCTGACGGGTATTCACGACGTGGGCGCGCGCTTCGCCGATGCCGCGGCGCTCTCCATTCCAGACACGATTGTGCGCAATGCGTACATCGCCAATTTAGAGGCGATTCGAGTGGCGATGGTGGGTACGCAACTGGTCGGGGTAAGGGTTGCCTTGCTGATAATGGCAATACCGCTGCTGGCCTTGGTCTACGCCTTAGGGCTGGCAGATGGGCTCGTCCAGCGCGCAATCCGTCGCGCTGGCGGCGGCCACGAATCAGCGAGCCTTTACCACCGGGCCAAGTACCTTCAGGTCGCACTTACAGCCATCGCACTGTTGGTGGCCCTGTTATGGCCGGCATCCATGGACGTCCGCTGGATTGGCGTAGCGCTGACACCTGCCTGGGGAATCCTCGCCCGGCTGCAATGGGCTTACTACAAGAAGCATCTTTAAGTTCCGAATTGCGCAACGCCGACCGTAGCTATCCGCGGTCACCCCGCCAGAATCGAACTCGACCTAGATTTACGCCTTGGCCATCTGTTTCGCTGAAATCGGCTAACTGATCGAGGTATAGCGATGTTTCCCTGCCAAGCCCCGACGTTTTATCCTTAACCCGCGGTTGCATTGATCTCATTTCATCTTCCGAAAAATGCGGTCGTTCGTCGTTGTCTAGAACAAGTCTTAATTGTCATAGTTGCGGCTGTCAGCCTGAAAAAGTTTACGAAGTTCTGCAGTTTCTCTCTGTAAATCTACTGGAGATCTTCCGACACTACTCGTGCGCGGGAAAAATCTGTCAATTTGATAGATTCCGTAGCCCTCACTGCCGATATAGGCATCACTGTCGGCATATACAGAGAATGGCGCGAGTCTTACAGACAATTCAGAAAAAATCGGCCAATATAATCCGCAGACGTAAATACCTTGCTCCACCGTTGGATCTGTGCGCATGGAAGTAGCATGAGCTTCAAGGCAATGCAATCACGGCATCATTCTCCTTCTATTCTTGGCATAGGGGGACCTACAAAAAACATAAGGTAGACGTTGCCAAAGGAGAGTTGCAAACCGTGAAGTTAAACAACGGTTAAATGGAGACTTGGCTTGCGCCAAATTGATAACGAGCTTGAATGTTGGGCCCGCGAGTTGATCGCGTATTTAGACAACGAGGTTGCGCTAGAGCGGGCGTTACCGTCTCCCGTCGGCTTTATGGTCAAACAAATGCGGGCGGCAATTTTTGCAAAAGCTATGCGAACACTGACACCGGCGCAACGCTGCCGGATATACCGGCACTGCCGCCCTCAGTAGTTGCGGCCTCTGGGCGAACAGGAGAGTTTAGTTGGAATTGGATGCACGGGCCAGAGTGGAAAGCATTTCGCGAGGATTATCGGAAGCTGAACGCGGATGCTTGGTGGCGATCGCATCCGGCAAATTCGAGTCAGTCAATAAAATTGTACTCGAAAAATTTATGGGATTAGATCTTATCAAACATGGTCCCGACGGCCTCGGAATCACCCTCGACGGAATCAGAGTCGTAGCACTTTGGTACCGCGCGCGTAGGACTAATTAAACGCTGCCTAGCGCCCAACGTGCGCCAAAATTCGAACCCCGGACGGACGGCGCGCTGGCGCGCCCATTGCCAGTAAGACCCATCGATAGCCGGTTGTCAACTATGGTTGCGGCCGTGTTAAGGACGTCAGTTTTTTTCTGCCAATTGCGGTCGAAAGCAGTCCGACCTCAAAGTGCGAGCCGCCGCGCAAATCCATTTTCTAGACGCTTGGTTATTTGCATATTTCCCTGCATTTTCGCGTCGCGTACTGAAAATGATTAAACGAGCCGACACTTATTGTAAAGTCAGCATCACTGAAAATGACAGGCACTTCACCGCTGTTTTTATACGTGGAGAATAAGTCGATCGCCGTCATACCCGGCTGGTGGTTTGCCAACAAGAAATCGTCTACTAAAATTTTCGCTGCCTTAATTGCTGCTTCCAATGTCTGGAAATTACCAACGTGGCGCACGGCGCGTGAGCCTTTTTGATCTTTGATTAAACACCCGACAAAATAATCCATTCTTGCTCCTAAACCGATGGGTTAGCGTCTAGCGCTTGCTGCCGCTTCACTAATAAAAACCTATTGTTAAGTTATACGGAATAGTTTTCGGTACCTGGTCGCTACTGCGCTTATTACTCCGGAACGTTTCCTTTTGCTCGCGTTGATGTCTTGATGATGACAACATCATTGCACTCTGCTTTGCGCGAAAAGAGGGCGGGAGTCCCTATTTAGCGTTGCAAATTAGCATTAGCCCGCTGTCGGTTTTAAATGCTGATGTATGCTCCGAATCATGATATTGTCACTGCGTTCGCGATCGATGAGCGAGAGCGCCGGCGGATGTTTGTGCGTCCGACGACGATAGCATCTAAGCCGCCGCCATCTGGCGGCTTTTTTTTTGATTCAAAACCGCCTATCGTTTAGGTTTCCTGAACGTGCCGGATTGAACTGCCCTTAACAAAGCGACGGCCGGACCATTCGGGGAGCGCCGTCCCTGCTCCCAGTCTTGCAGTGTGCGCACTGATATGCCTAGCATTGCGGCAAATTCAGCCTGGGTCTGTTCGCCGCGTAGGCGGACGACATCGATTTTCTCCATTGCAGGGATACTACGGCAATGCCGTATGAAGTCAATCGCCCGACAAATGCGTGCGTACAAAGCGAGGGAAACGAAGGTTCGACAAGCTAGAGCAGGGCTGCGGTGCCATCGGGTTATTCGAATTGGCAACATAGAACGGATAGCATAGAAATATCTTGGCGGAGAAGTTATGGAGCTTACCGGATACGCTCGCCTTCAGGCTTGACAGTCAACGTAGGCCAGAAACGCCCAGATCACATTCCAAAACGGGCCAGCATTCCGCAACGAACTTTTTGGACCCGGATCCGCTACTGAACTTGAATGCCGAGTGCGCGATTTATCGCATTTGTCGACACGGAGCTGGCCGTCGAAGTGAGCTTGCCGTTTGCCGGGGCTATCCGGTTGAGCACCTGCGGGCAGCTGTTTTCGCTAAGAAGGCCCTAACTTCCGGGGCTGGCCATCGGGCCGGCAGGCGCAAGATTCGATGCGGCTACAGCAGGGCCTCGTTCTGCGAGAGTCACTTCACTCAAGAGCCCCGCCCGTATTGGGTCGAGCGATGGTGAACTGCCCATCAGCGACGAGATACTGATCCACGCTGGTTCTTCCGATTAGGCGAAGTGCCGCGATGTCGAGCTGACCCTTGCCGCGGTACATGGCTTTCGCCACGTACGCTCGCATTACTGAAAGGATCAGGAGCGATGTGGCGCCTGGACCCGCGCCTCCCAAACGGAATCTCGCTTTCGACTCGGCATTCGAACCGCAGGGGAGATTGTGTGACGTGAGGCGCGCGATAATATAAGAATGCTGGCGTAAGGCCGGCGAAGTCAAACTCGCTTTTATGCGGCGGCAGATTTTCGGCGCACGCGTTTGCCGCGTGCACGATCGGCTCAGTCACCGCGTTGACGACCAGTTCCCCTAAAGCCCGAAGGTCGCGGCGGGGCTGATGTAGCTGTAGGGGGCGACATTGTTTACCCCCGTCTTCGAAAGTCTGCATATCAAATAAACCGGCCGCGGTACAACAGTATCCTGCAGAAGGCGAAACGAGACCGCCGCATCGCTCTCGGGAAATTTGATCTCCGCAAGGTCATTAATCTCAAAGCTTCCAACAGTCGCGGGTGTGCTCATCTGACATTCTCCCTACAAGGCCCAACGTTTTGGTTTACGGACGACAATTCGATGTATTGACGTCTCTGTTCGACGCGAGTTAGTTTGGATGACGCTAAGTCAATCAGCGATTGCGCCCGAGAATTTCATACCTCTTCGCGCTGGTCCGATTGATAACGCTAGCTTTAAACTATAATAAATTTGTCTTGCGTCGGCTCACTTTGGCACTCCTGCAGTGCCGTAATGGCCCTTCATCATTTCGCAGGTGTCCATACACGTTTGTTCTAGCATATGGCTACGTCTGCCCGACGCGGAGTCGACAGTTCCTGTCGAACCCAGCTGTGCATTTGGGCCATTGGCAAGCGCACTCGGACCCACAAGTCGCTTTATTTCCATGTCATATGTGGCAAATTTCCTCAATTTTGAGCATCCGTAACATGGCTCAATACTTGCAAGGAATGCATGGCAACGCGCTGTTGGCGCGTCAAAAAGGATGAAGAACTATGGAGCTTGATCTGGAAATGTCCGGCATGCTTGCGGAAATGATAAGAACAAGAAAGTGCTTAATTGATAGCGACGTTGCGCCCTCTGACGTGCCCGCGAGGCCAGCGACTTTTGCGGCGGTTGATACAGTGCGAAGCGACCATATCGAAACGACTCCCGAAACAACGAAGGATTCCGCAGTTGGAAGGGCGACTCGGGGACAGGGCGAATAGCCTCGGCACAACCATGGGTAAAACTTCCGTAGTTTCAGGTCTCCGCGCGTTGGTGGCGAATGTAATGTTAGAACGGGCGAGAGAGTTAACCGGCCCGCAAGCTCTAGAACTCTGGCGCCTGACGCAACTTATCGACACTGGCGCATCGCTCGAAGCACTACCCCGCGCAATGCTTCAGATGGCGATGGACTTCAATCGCTTTCCGCATGCTCGGAGAATTGTCGAGGAGAAGGCTCTCGCCCAGGACCGTGCTACTGACGAGCTCGATACTATTGATTAACTTCGACCGGACATTACGAGCTTGTGGTCCGCTGAGTGTCATGGAGTAGGGTGTTCCTACATACGAGCTGGGTGTAACTCTACACCCTTGCAGCCTTGTGAACGACTCGTCTTCATCCCAGGCCACCCATTTTCGCGGATTGATAAGCGGCCGATTCTAACTCTCTCACTCGAGGCCAGCACGCATCGCCATTTTTTCGACACAGTGTCCTGTCAGGTCTTCGACGGAACCCGACTCTGCTTAGCCTCGCATTGGGCCTGGTTGGTGTGATTTGTCACAGTCGCGGGACGATGTCGCGCTTGCATAGGGCTGGCTCGCATCTTGCAAAGCAGCGTTAGCGTGCGTTTGCGCGTTTACGACGAGGAGACAAATCATGAGTGCTTGCACAATATGTGCATCTCTGACTAGGGAACGACTTGAATCGCACCCTGCGCTTCGGCGTCGAGGCGTCAGCCACCGGTTCTTGGAGGTGTTCGAATCCTATGTGTGCTCGGATTGCGGCGCTAACTGGGAGCGCACAGTCCTTAATGAGGACACGCGGGCTGGCAATTACCGATGGACATTGACAGCGGAATCCAATATCCCGGCCGCTGTAAGCATTCCCGATTACGGCTGCATGGAGCTTGACCATGCGTTGGCGTCATGGATCAAGCCGTCATTCGATGAGCAAGTTCCCGCGTAATCCTGAAGTGATCGAGTCAATTCGTTAGGGCTTCGCCAAGAACGCCGAAAGAAAAACCTGGAACTAGACGCAAATATGTGCGACATACTCGTAGAACTGATAAAAACAGGCAGTCTTTCAACACAGAGCAGGATTGCCACTTACGAAGCACACTGTAATCCGTCGCTCGCTGGGCCGGCCGAATTGGTGCAGCGCGAACACACCACACGTTCGCCTCGAACTCATAATCCAATCGGGAGAAGCGCGACGCCGTGCAACGGCAAGTAGCGCATTGACAGCGATGGATCAAAACCCTTCAGTTATCAGTGCGCGGGCATTGGTGCGAAAGCTCGCGATACAGAAGGCAGCTAAATTGTCTGGATTACGCGCATACGAAATTTGGCAAGCGATGCAGCTTCTCTCAACCAATGGGTCTCTCGCAAACCTATCGGACGCAGTTGTTCAGCTGGCACTGGACTTCAATCAAGCTCCAGCAGCCTGGAAGGTAATTGCGGATAAGGCCCTTGAATACGAGCATCTTACCGTCGATCGGAAACCTTGATCTTTGATCTGGGCGGACTATGGATCAGAATCCTCCAATTACAGACCTCGGGCCATTGACAAGAGAGATTGCGCTGGCGAAGGTAGCCGAGTTGTCGGCCTCGCAAGCGCACGAAATCTGGCACGCGATGCAGCTCATTACGATTAATGGGTCTCTTGAGGGACTGCCGAGCTCCGTAGTGCAGTTGGCAAAGGAATTGAATCATTTTCTAAACGCTTGGAAAGTCATCGCAGAAAAGGCTCTCGTCCATGAGCGCCTCAGCGGTAAGCAAAAGCGTCGCGGATTTTGGGTTCGATGATTCCACTGTCGATGATACCGGCTCACGCCACGCCTGAACCACAGTAAACGCTCCCACATCATTTCGCGGACGCTCATAGCGCTGCTCGTGTATTCGCGATAATCCGATCGCGACTTGTTCGCGACTTGTTCAGGAATTGGACACCTGATGTCGAACTTACGTCGACGCCGTGTAAGAAATCGAGAGAAAACTAAAAGCTACAGCGCTCCGATGTGAATTTCATCACATCTTAAACATGGTCTGAATCATGCTGTGCTTTCTTTACGCGAATACCAAAGCGCGGAGGAAAGTGTGGAAAATTCCCGCTTCTTTCTTTCACTTAGTTGCTGAGGGCTTCGCGGTTGTCGTTTTTTCAATTATGTAAGTGAATTTAAAGCTGCAAGGCAATTTGAGGTATTTTTTCCTGTTAACTCATTAAGGATATCGATATGAACCAATTGAACACGAGCAAACTGTTAATGGCAATCAAGAGCGGCGCAGTCGACTTCGGTCGTGACGAAGAAGGCGCGCAAATCGTCGAGTACGGGCTGATTATCGCGGTAGTGTCGATCGCGCTGGTTATCGCTTTGTCGGCTATCGCCGGCGGTGGTGGACCGTTCGGGGCATTCATCGCACGTGTGACGAGATGCCTGACGACGCCTACTTGCACGTGATCGAGAGCGAACCGATGAACAGGCTATTAACGGCAATCAAAAGTGGCGCTGTGGACTTCAGCCGTGATGAAGAAGGCGCGCAAATCGTCGAGTACGGGCTGATTATCGCGGTCGTATCGATCGCGCTGGTCATCGCCTTGGCGGCGATCGCCGGCGGGGGTGGACCGTTCGGGGCATTCGTCGCTCGCGTGACGTCGTGCCTCACAACAGCTACATGCGTCTGAGCCCAAGCAATGCAGTTGTAAGTGGGAAGCGGGGCTCAAACCCCCTTCCCCTTTCTGTTGCACCAGGAGAGAGAAGGCAATGCCTTACCAAGAATTAGAAGCACTGCTCGATTCGCTCGCCCGCCTCTTACTGGATGGGCGCACCGCTAGTCTTATGGTGCTACTTATGACGGC
>Ga0105248_10008958_pt1 | contig 11003 bp, 7 predicted proteins | sample KBSS34metaG_FD_81524 | JGI IMG/M metagenome (GOLD analysis project Ga0105248, IMG submission 81524) | Switchgrass rhizosphere microbial communities from Kellogg Biological Station, Michigan, USA - KBS S3-4 metaG | ecosystem: Host-associated > Plants > Roots > Rhizosphere > Soil | place...
CGATCAGCTCGACGTTGTACTTCTTCAGGATGCCGAGTTCGTCGAGCTGCACGGCCAGGTTGAGCGCGGTCTGACCGCCGACCGTCGGCAGGATCGCGTCGGGCCGCTCGAGGGCGATGATCTTTTCGAGCGCCTCGGGGATGAGCGGCTCGATGTAGGTGCGGTCGGCCAGCTCAGGGTCGGTCATGATCGTGGCGGGGTTGCTGTTGACCAGCACCACTTCCAGACCCTCGCTGCGGAGCGCCTTCACCGCCTGCGTGCCCGAGTAATCGAACTCGCACGCCTGGCCGATCACGATCGGCCCGGACCCAATGACGAGCACACGCTTAATGTCAGTTCGTTTCGGCATCAGCTAGCGTTCCATCTCGTCCAGAAACTCATCGAATAAGTAATCGGCATCGTGCGGGCCCGGCGACGCCTCGGGATGGTACTGCACCGAGAAAATCGGTTTGTCAGTATGCCGTAACCCTTCGATCGTGCCGTCGTACAGGTTCAGGTGGGTGACTCGCACATTCGACGGCAGCGAATCCGGGTCCACGGCAAAGCCGTGATTCTGCGCGGTGATTTCAATCGCGCCGGTATCCAGTTGCTTGACCGGGTGATTGCCGCCGCGATGCCCGAACTTCAGTTTGTAGGTGTTGGCGCCCAGCGCAAGTCCCATCAACTGGTGGCCAAGGCAAATGCCGAACGTCGGCACGTCGGTGTTGATGATCGTCTTGATGTTGTCGACGGCATAGGACACCGCCGCAGGATCGCCAGGGCCGTTGCTCAGGAAAATCCCGTCAGGCTTCCACGCCAGCAGTTCCTCGGCCGGCGCCGAGGCCGGAAACACGCGCACCTGGCAGCCGTGCGCGGCGAGACGCCGAAGGATGTTCAGCTTGATGCCGAAGTCATAGGCGGCAACGCGCAGCGGCCGCTTGGCGCGCCGCAACGGCGGCACGCCGAAACTCGCGTCGGTGACCGCGTCGGCGAGCGAGGTCTCGAAGTCGTAGGCTTCCTTGCAGGTGACGTCCTTGACCAGATCGCTGCCTTCCATGTGGGCGATCTGCCTCGCCTTGTCGACCAACTGGGCCGGGTCAACACTACCGGTCGCGATCATGCCGCGCCTCACGCCGGCCGAGCGCAGCCGCTTGGTCAAGGCGCGCGTGTCGATGTCGCCGATGGCGACGATGTTGTTTCGAATCAGGTAGTCGCGGAGCGTCCCCTGCGCGCGCCAGTTGATCGACACCGGTGAGGCATCGCGCATGACGAAGCCTGCGACCTGCGGCCTGGACGACTCCGCGTCGGTGCCGGTCACGCCGTAGTTGCCAATTTGCGGCGCCGTCATCGTGACGATCTGTCCGGCATACGAGGGGTCGGTCAGCACTTCCTGGTACCCGGTCATGCTGGTGTTGAAGACGACTTCCCCTTCGGTCTGCCCCGTGGCGCCTGCCGAGACGCCCTGAAACCACGTACCGTCCTCGAGTGCGAGTATTGCGTTCATTCCTGCTCCACTGCGGTCAACGACGCGGCGGCGCGTGCGCGCTCGCCGGCAACCACCCGCACGGTGGTTGCAACATTGCGATAGCCCGGCATGGTGAGCACCACTTGATACTCGCCTGGCTCGAGATCGGCAATGACCAGCGGAGTCTTGCCGCGGTCACGCCCATTGATGCTGACGCTGGCGGCCGCGGGCCGCGATTCGACCACGAGCGTACCGGTCGAGGCTGCGGGCTTGCCCAGCGTCGCTGGCGTGCTGGGTCGCGCGGCCGGTGCCGGCGCGGCCGGGGTCTGCGCGACCGCTGCCAGCCGCACCTCCAACGATCGCGACGGCCTGTCGTGGCTGATTTGTACTTTGCGCGTCTCCGCGGCGTAACCCGGATGCGCGAGCGTGATTGTCCGCGTGCCGGCAGGCAGATCCCGCAGCGCGAGCGGTGTCACGCCCTTGGCTGCTCCGTCAACGCTCACGCTCGCTCCGCTCGGCGTGGAGCGTACGAGCAGGCTGCCAATCGCCGGGGACGCTGGAGCGGACGCCGTTGGTGCCGGGGATTTGGGTGCCGGTGCCTTAGGTGCCTGGGTCGGGGCCGCTGAAGGTGCCGGTGTCTTGGCTGCCGGTGCCTCGGCGCGGGAAGACGTCCCGCCAACCGGCGGCTGAATGAGCGCGCCAGCAAGCCTGCCGGGCTCGGCTCCGCTTGCCGAGGGCTCAGGCTTGACGTCCTCGGTCGGCGGCGGAGCGATCGTCTGCGCTTGTCCGGTCTGCAGGGCGCGGGGCTTGGCCATGTAACCGCCCGCGAATCCAAAGACACCACCGACCAGTGCGGCGATGACGAGCGCGGTGCCGCCGAAACCGGCCGACTCTCGCGACGGCGTGATCCCCGCTGACGGATTCCACGACGCCACGGCGTCGGGTTCAGGCGCCACGGCAGCTATCGGCGGCTGAATCGTATCGAGATCCGGTTGCGCGGCGGTGAGGTTCGTCTCCTCCGCCACGATCTTCACGTCGTCTATATCGGGCGCGCGCGGATCAGTAATGTGCAAATTGTCGGTTGGCTCAAAGAGCGCTGCCGTAGGCGGAGGAATTGCTTCCGGCACGAACGGCTCAACCGGATCGTCCTCTGCGATGTCGATCTCCTCGATGTCGATTTTTTCCACGATCGCCTCCTCGGTTGCGGCGAGCAGGGGCAGCTCGGGAATGACAGCGTTAGCAACAGCATCGCAAAACGCGTTGCAAGACGCGAACCGTTCTTCCGGTTCGGGCGCCAGCGCAATGGTAAACGCCTTCGACAGTGCGCCGCGATCAACGCCGGGCATGGTCCGGACCTCGACCGGACGAGCGGCGGCGCCTTGAATCGGCCTGGCAAACAGCCACTCGAAGGTGATGGCGGCCAGCGAAAACTGATCGGCGGCAGGCGTGGCGGCCTCACCGCGCACCACTTCCGGCGCGGCATAGGGCGGACGTGGCGACCGGCCGGCGACGATTGACGTCACCGTGTCGGCGATGATCACATTGCTGGGATGAAGCGCGCCGTGAACAATTCCGCGCGCGTGCGCCCGGTCAAGGAGGCGCACGAGCGCGCGCAACCTGACAAGGAGGTCGTCGATCGCGGCGGGACCGAAGTCGCGCAGCGCCGATTCAAGGGAAACGCCGCCGGAAACTGGCGAAACCGGGAAGGGCTCGCCGTCATCAAACCCTGAGTCGAACCGTGCGCCTTCCTCGTCCACGTTCGACTCACAATGTTATCACCGACGGTTGACAGCTTGAGTGACCGTTTGACACAGTACGCCGCAGTGCCATCCGACGTCACCACCGCCTCCGCCTCATCGCTGGCGGTGGACATTCGCACATTCCCGTGGATCCGACGCCTCGCGTCGGACTACGCCTTTGAGTACGCAAAGGTGTCGCCGTTTTTCGCCGGTGATCCCGCCACGCCGGCAGCCTGGGCCGACACGATTCACCGTTCGCAGGGCTACACGCGCAAGCCCGCGGAGTTGGCGCGAGTGATTGCGGCGCAGCAAGCCGAGCGCGACGCACCGGCCGCCGCCCGCGAGTCGGCGGCGCGGCTGGCCGATCCCGCCGCGCGCGTGATCATCACCGGTCAGCAGGCCGGGCTCTTCGGCGGGCCGCTGTTCACGATGCTGAAGGCGATCACGGCAATGAAGCTCGCCGCGGAAGTGTCGCGCGACCATCACGTCCCGGTCGTGCCGGTGTTCTGGATCGACGCCGAGGATCACGATTGGCCGGAAGTCAGCGGGTGTACGGTGCTCGACAGCGAGCTGGCCGCCACCACTGTGCGGCTGGCCGACCTGCCGGGCGCGGGCTCACAACCTATCGCACGCCTGACGCTGACCGACGAGGCAACCGCCGCCGTCGATCAGTTGTCCGCGGCGCTTCCTGATTCCGAATTCAAGTCCGAACTGATCGACACCGTCCGCAAGGCGTACGTGCCGGGCCGCGGCATGGCCATGGCGTTTGGCGTGTTCATCGAACAGGTGCTCGGGCCGCACGGGTTGGTTGTCTATAACTCGTCCGACCCGGCGGCGAAACCGCTGGCACGAGACGTCTTCGTCAAAGAGCTGAGCGAGCCCGGTCAAACCGCGCGCATCGCGGCCGCAGCCGGCGAAAAACTGGTGGCCGGCGGCTACCACGCACAAGCCACGCTCGCCGAAGGCACGGTGTGCCTGTTCCACTTGAACGCCGAGCGCGCGCCGATCCGGATCGACGGTCCGTCGGCGACGGTCGGCGACCAGTCGATGGGCGTGGCGCAGGTCGTGGACGAAGCGCGACAGCATCCCGAGCACTTCAGCCCGAACGTGCTGCTCCGCCCGATTGTGCAGGACACGGTATTTCCGACGATCTGCTACGTCGCCGGGCCCAACGAACTCGCCTATCTCGGACAGCTCAAGGACGTCTACGCGCACTTCGGCGTGCCGATGCCGCTGATGTATCAGCGCGCGACGGCGACGCTCGCCGACTCGCCGACGCTGCGCTTCCTGTCGAAATACGAGCTGCCGATCACGGCGCTGCGCGCGCAGGACGAATCGGCGCTCAACCAGTTGCTGGAAAGCCAGTTGCCGCCCACCGTGGAACAGGCGCTGGACGCGGTGACGTCGCTCGTCGACGAGCGCATGGCGGCGGTCGCGCTCGCCGTGCCGCAGATCGATCCGACGCTTGAAGGCGCGGTGAAATCCACGCTCGGCAAGATGCAGCACGAGGTGCAGACGCTGCACAACAAGGTGATTCAAGCGGCCAAGCGTCGAAACGAGACGCTGCGCCGCCAGTTCCAGCGGTCGCAGGCCCTGACCTTCCCCCAAGGGCATCCGCAGGAACGCGAGATCGGCTTCGTGTGGTTCCTCAACCGCTACGGGCCGGTGCTGGTGGATCGGCTGATGGACGAGCTTCCGCTCGCCATGGGCCACCACTGGATCCTGACGATTTGAAGAAGAAGAAACGCCGCGGCTGGCGCGTGCGCCTGCCGCGACTGAGCTGGCCCTCCCTGCTCGCGCCGTACCGGCACCGCATCACGATTGGCCTGGGCGTGATCGGTGTGATCGCGCTAAGCGCCGTCGGCTACCTCTACGTGTCGTACAGCCGGCTGATCGACGAACGGCTGCACGGTGAACGCACGCGCGCGGTACCGCGCGTGTTCGCACGGCCGCTGGCACTGCAGACCGGCCAGAGCCTGAGCCAGGCGGAGTTGGTCTCGCGCCTTAACGACGTCGGTTACGCGCAGCGCGCTGTCGTCGAGCGCGCGGGCGACTTCGCCATCGATCACAACACGGTGGTGCTGCAGTCGCGCGGAGGCGATCGCGCCGGGGCGCTCGTGACGGTGTCGTTTCCCGAACCGCCGGTGGCTCGAAAGAAGGCCGCCAAGCCACCTCCGCCTCCTCCCCAGCGCATCGTCCGCATCCAGGCCGCCGGCAAACCCCTCGAGCGCATCACGCTCGATGCGCCGCTGCTGACCGCTTTCATGACCGGCTCGCGTGAAAAACGCCGGCGCGTCGCGCTCGAAGAAATCCCGGCGCGGGTGCGCGAAGCCGTGCTGGCCATCGAAGACCGCCGCTTCTACTACCACCCGGGCGTCGATCCCATCCGCATGGTCGGCGCGCTGCTCACCAATATCTTTGGTGACCGTCCGTACCTGGTCGGCGGCAGCACAATCACCCAGCAGCTGGCCCGCAACATGTTCCTCAGCGATCAGATGATCGAGGAACAACAGACACGCCAGCGGTCGTACGGCCGCAAGATGCTCGAACAGTTCATGTCGATCGTCCTCGAGACGCGAGCGACGAAGGACGAGATTCTCGAGCTCTATTTGAACGACGTGTACCTGGGCAACCGCGGATCGTTTGCGCTGCATGGCGTTGCCGAGGCCTCGAAGAGCTATTTCGCCAAGGACGTGCGCAACCTCACGCTTTCTGAGGCGGCGCTCCTGGCCGGATCCATTCAATCGCCGCAGATTCATTCGCCGTTCAACAACCCCGAGCGCGCCAAGGAACGGCGCGGGGTCGTGCTGCGTGCCATGGCCGATGCCGGCTACATCACCGCCGATGCCGCCGATCGCGCGTCGCGCGAGCCAATCGCCGTCGTGGCACGTTCGGTCGACAATGAAGCGCCGTACTTCGTCGACTACATCGGCGACCGCCTCGAAACCGATTTTCCCGGCGCCGAGGCCAAACCGGGCGCGCTCGACATCTTCACGACGCTCGACTTGAACCTGCAGCGCTATGCACAGGACGCCGTCAACGCCGGCATCACCAACGTGGACGGCATCCTTGCCAAGCGCAAGCGCGGGCCCAAGCGCCTCGCCCAGGCCTCGCTCGTCGCCGTCGATCCGCGCACCGGCGAAATCCTCGCCTTCATCGGCGGGCGTTCCTACAGCCAGTCGCAGTTCGATCGCGCCGCTTACGCGCGCCGGCAAATGGGATCGACATTCAAACCGTTCGTGTACCTTGCCGCGTTCGAACGAGCTGCTGCAGAAGGCGTCAACGACATCACACCCGCCACCATCGTCGTTGACGAGCCAACGACGTGGTCCTTTGACGACCAGGAGTGGTCGCCGAAAAATTACGACGGCGAGTATGACGGTCCGATCACGCTGCGCCGCGCCCTGGCGATGTCGCGCAACATCGCGGCGGTCAAGGTCGCCGAGCAGACCGGCTACAACCGCGTCGTGGCGCTCTGGAAGAAGGCGAAGGTTGGCGTGGCCGACCAGGTGAAGCCGTATCCATCGATGGCTCTCGGGACGGCCGAACTCACTCCGATGGAAGTCGCCGAAGCCTACACGCTGTTTCCCAACCACGGCGCCATTAAGAAGCTTCGATCGATCATCAGCATCACCAGCGGCAAGGACGCCCTGAAACCCAAAGTGGAAACCGGGCCTACCGTTGCAAGGCCGACCACAGCTTTCCTGGTCACGAACATGCTGCGCAGCGTCATCAATGAAGGCACGGGCGCCGGAGCGCGGGCCAACGGCTTTACCGCTGATGCGGCCGGCAAGTCCGGCACGACCAACGATCTGCGCGATGCCTGGTTCGTCGGCTTCACGCCTGAATTGCTGACGGTCGTATGGGTCGGTCTCGACGACAACCAACCGCTCGGCTTGAGTGGCGCGCAGGCGGCGCTGCCGATCTGGACGCAATTCATGAAGAACGCGGTCGCCGGCCGTGCTGCATCGTCTTTCGAAGCGCCTTCCGGCATCAGCTTTGTGGCAATCGATCGCGACAATGGGCTGTTGGCGACGCCCCAGTGCCCGCGCGTGATGAACGAAGCGTTCCTCTCGGGGACCGAGCCGCTGACCGCCTGCGAGCTGCACAAGTAAGCACGGCCGCCATCACCCGCTGAACGGCGGGTGCCGGGCATATACTGTTGCTGATGAATCACGAGGTCTTCGCGGCTCTTGGCGAGGCACTGTCGCGCGGCGAGGAAGCCGCGCTCGTGACCATCGTGTCGTCCAACGGCTCAACGCCGCAGCGCGTCGGCGCCAAGATGCTCGTGTTTGCCGACGGCCGCATTGTCGGCACCGTCGGCGGCGGTTGTTATGAAAACGACGCCATCGGCAAGGCGCGCCAAGTGTTGCAGACGCGCAAGCCGACAACAGTCAAATACGATCTGAACGACGACTTCGCCGAAGAGACCGGGCTCGTCTGCGGCGGCCAGATGGAAGTGTTCATCGAGCCGATCGAAGCGTCCCCTTCCGTCTACATCTTTGGCGCCGGACACGTCGGCTATTACCTCGCTCGCTGCGCCTACGAAGCCGGCTTCGGCGTGCACATCGTGGACGATCGCGCCGCATTCGCCAACGCGGAACGTTTTCCATTTGCGGCCTCAGTCGTGGTCGACGACATTCCAGACTGGCTCGCAAAGACAACGCTGCCGCCCTCGTCGTATGCCGTGATCGTGACGCGCGGCCATCGCAACGATCTCGATGCGCTGAGGGCGCTGGCGCCGCGTGAGCTGCGCTACATCGGCTTGATCGGCAGCCGCGCGAAGGTCGCGCGCCTCTACGATCAACTTCTCTCCGAATCGCCCGTCGATCCGGCGCTGCTCGAACGTATCCACGCGCCGATCGGCCTCGATCTGGGCGCCGTGACGCCGCAGGAGATTGCCGTCAGCATCACCGCGGAGCTGATCGCGGTCCGTCGAGGCAAGGTCGACGCGCTCAAGTCCGCTTCGCTCCGATGGTTCCCCAACCTGAAAGCGCTTCGCTAGCCGTCCTCAACGCCACCATTGTCACCATGAACGACGCCTTCGACGTGATCGAAGGCGATGTGGTGATACGCGACGGACGCATTGTGTCGATCGGCTCCAGCGCAGACATCAAAGCGGATCGCGTCATCGACGCGCATGGCGCGTACCTGCTGCCGGGATTCATCCAGACCCACATTCATCTGTGCCAGACACTGTTTCGCGGCTACGCCGATGATCTCGCGCTCCTCGATTGGCTGACGACGAGGGTGTGGCCCATGGAAGCGGCGCACACGCCGCGCTCGCTCGCGGCAGCCGCGCGCCAGGCGGCGGCGGAGTTGCTGCGTTCGGGAACCACGACGGTGTTGACGATGGAGACGGTGCACGACACGGATGCCGTGTTCGAAGCCCTCGAGCCGATGGGTCTTCGCGCGGTGGTCGGTAAGTGCATGATGGACGCCGATTCGGCGGTGCCACGCCGGCTGCTGGAACAGACCGCGCACTCGATCGATGAAAGCGTCGCCATCGCCAAGCGCTGGCACGGGCGCGCCAATGGCCGGTTGCGCGCGGCCTTCGCGCCGCGATTTGCGGTGTCCTGCTCGCGCGAGTTGCTCGAAGCCGTCGGCAGGCTCGCGCAGGAGCACCAGTTGCTGGTGCACACGCACGCGTCGGAAAACCGCGACGAGATTGCGCTCGTCAAGGCGCGGACCGGCCAATCGAACATCGACTACCTCGCCGATACTGGTCTGACCTCGCCGCGCCTGTGCCTGGCACACTGCGTGTGGGTCGACGACCGCGAGCAGTCGGTGATGGCAGAACGCGGGGTGAAAGTGCTCCACTGTCCTGGTTCGAACCTCAAGCTCGGATCGGGATTGGCACCGATCGTGGAAATGCGCGCGAAGGGCATTTCCGTGTCGCTCGGCGCCGACGGCGCGGCCTGCAACAACCATCTCGACATGTTCGAGGAAATGCGGCTCGCCGCCGTGCTGCAGTCGGTTCGCCACCAGCCCGGCGCACTCACGGCACGCGATGCGCTCCACATGGCGACACGCGAAGGCGCGAAGGCGCTGGGGTTGCAGGACGACATTGGCAGCATCGAAGTGGGCAAGCGCGCCGACCTGATCCTCATCGATGCTCACCAGGGGCCTGACCCCTATTCGACCATCGTCTACGCAAGCCGCGGCACGGACGTCCGGACCACGATCGTGGACGGGCGGGTCCTGATCGACGATTTCTCGCCGACATCCTGGGATGCCGAAGAGATCGGGGTTATCGCGAAGGGTGAGGCGACCGCCCTGGCCGCCCGCGCAGGCCTTTTCTGACCCTGCGTGTTACACTATTAGCAGTCGATATCATCGACTGCTAAACCCATGACTGGCCCGGCGTTATCCGATCGTACGCGTCGCATTCTGGCCACGCTGGTCCGCTCCTACATCGAGACCGGCGAGCCAGTGGCGTCCGCCACGCTTGCCCACAAGGCCGGGCTGAACCTGTCCTCAGCCACCGTCCGCAACGTACTCGCGCAACTCGAGGAAATGGGTTACGTGTGGCAGCCGCACACCTCAGCCGGTCGTGTGCCAACCGACGCTGGCTATCGCGCCTACGTCGACATGCTGCTCGAGGGTCGTCGCGGCGCCAAGGATGCGTCCGCCGTCGAGGCACGACTGCGGCAGGAGACCGGCGACACGCCATTGATGGACGAACTGCTGTCCTCCACCTCGCACGTGTTGTCCGAGGCCGGCAAGGGCGTCGGATTTGCGATCGCGCCGCCGAACGCGCAGGCCATTTTCCAGCACATTGAGTTTGTCCCCATCAGCGGCAGCCGCGTGCTCGTCGTCATGGTCACCAGCGGCAACCAGGTGCAGCAGAAAACGGTGGACGTCGGCGAGTCCGTCAGCACGTCCGAACTCGTGCAGGCGGCAAATTACCTGAACGCGGAATTTGGCGGGCGCAGCCTCGATGACGTGCGCGCGGGTGTCGTCCAGCGGCTACAGGAAGAACGATCACTGTACGATCAGTTGCTCAGCTTCACCCTGCGGCTTGCGAGCACGTCGTTCCAGCAGCTCGATCAGCCGACGGCCGTCTACATCGACGGCGCATCGACGCTGCTCGAGGATGTGGTGCAGCTCAGCGGCGTGGCGTCATCCACGCTCAAGACCTTGTTGCGTATGGTCGAGGAAAAGCAGCGGCTGGTGCGCATGCTGACCGACTACCTCGATGGGCCCGGGCTCACCGTGGTCATCGGCACCGAGCACAGCGACCCGGAACTGCGGCCGTTCAGCTTGATCGCGGCGACGTATTTCGACGGGCGCAGCAACGGCACGGTGGGCATCATCGGGCCAACCCGCATGAGATATTCCAAGGCGATCACGGCGGTGGATATTGCCGCGATAGCCGTCGCGCGCGTGCTGCGCGACGTAAACTGATTTGGACCCATGAACGAACAGAATCTCGAACCGCAAGACCCTGGCGCAACGACGGAATCGGCGGACACTTCGACGACGGACACGACCGCGATCCAGAAGGAGCGCGACGAGCTGCACGATCGCCTGTTGCGCAAGACCGCTGAATTCGACAACTTCCGCAAGCGGGTCGAACGCGATCGGAAGGACATGATCGAATGGGCGGCGGCCGATGTGCTCGGCGACCTGCTGGTGATCGTGGACGACTTCGATCGAGCCCTCGCCGCGCCGGCGCCCCCTGAGGCGCAGTCGGTTAAGGCCGGCCTTGAACTGATTCATCGGCAGCTGAGCGAGCTGCTCAAGAAGCGCGGAGTGACGGTCGTCGAAGCGCTCGGCGCCGATTTCGATCCGCATCTGCACCAGGCGGTCGCCTACGA
>Ga0105248_10008959_pt1 | contig 11003 bp, 9 predicted proteins | sample KBSS34metaG_FD_81524 | JGI IMG/M metagenome (GOLD analysis project Ga0105248, IMG submission 81524) | Switchgrass rhizosphere microbial communities from Kellogg Biological Station, Michigan, USA - KBS S3-4 metaG | ecosystem: Host-associated > Plants > Roots > Rhizosphere > Soil | place...
CGCGAAGCCGATCCGCCAGCCGGCCATCGAATAGGTCTTCGATACGCTGGTGAATTCGACCGCGACATCCTTTGCGCCAGGCACCTGCAGGATCGATGGCGTCGGCTTGCCGTCATAATAGAGCTCGGAATAGGCAAGGTCTGACAGCACCCAGACTTTATGCTCCTTCGCCCACGCCACCAGCCGCTCGTAAAATGCGAGGTCGACGACCTCGGCGGTCGGGTTGGAGGGATAGCCGACCACAAGGACCGACGGACGCGGCACGGTGAACTTCATAGCGCGGTCCAACGATTCCCAATAGCGTTCGTCGGGCGTCGTCGGCACCGACCGGATCGTCGCGCCGGCGATAATGAAACCGAACGTGTGGATCGGATAGGACGGATTGGGAGCGAGCACCACATCGCCCGGCGCGGTGATTGCCTGCGCCAGATTGGCCAGCCCTTCTTTCGAACCCAGCGTCACCACGACTTCCGTCTCGGGGTCGACATCCACGCCGAAACGGCGACCATAATAGTTCGCCTGGGCCTTGCGCAGGCCGGGAATCCCCTTTGACGCCGAATAGCCATGCGCGTCGGGCTTGCGCGCGACCTCGCACAATTTCTCGATGACATGGTCGGGCGGCGGCAGATCGGGATTGCCCATGCCCAGATCGATAATGTCCTCGCCCCGCGCTCGCGCCTCTGCCCGCATCGCGTTGACTTCGGCGATGACATACGGAGGCAGACGTTTGATGCGGTAAAATTCCTCGGACATTTCGATTCCTTCGGGTTTCAGACTTGGCGAGCGCCGGACAAACGCCCATTGTCGCCGCTGGTGACAGATGTGCGTCACCAGCCGCCGCTTATACGCGCGATACGGCCAAATGGCAGGCGGCTTTTGAAAAAACTGAGGTGAAAAGGCGAGAAGATGGCTGAACAGGGCAGGGGAAGCGACAGGACGGACGCGACCGGTCCCGAATCGACGTTTCCATCGCTTGCCGAAATGCAGCATTGGACGGGTATTCTCGGCCAGGCCCAGCAGATGCTGATGGAATATATGGCCGAAGCGATGCCAGGGGCGGAAGGCGCTTTTGCGAAGCTGCCGATACCAGAAATGCCGGCCATGGCCTTTGGCGATCCCGTGAAGCTCGCCGATCAACAGAGCCAGCTGATGCTGGACAGTTTCAGCCTGATGGGCGGCATGATGACCGGCCAGTTGGGGAAAGCGGGCTCTGCCGACAAGGATCGCCGATTCAACGCGGCGCAGTGGCGCGAAACGCCGCTCTTCGATGTCATCCGGCAGGCATATCTGATCCTGTGCGACCACTGGCTCAAGAGCGTGGATACGCTGGAGGGGCTCGACCCCCGCCAGCGCACCCGCTTGAAATTTGCCGCGCAATTCGTGGCTGACGCGCTTTCACCGGCCAATTTCCCGCTGACGAACCCGCTGGTGCTGGAACGGATATGCGAAACGCGCGGTGAAAACCTGCTGCGCGGGCTGGAACATATGCTGGCGGATATCAGCCGGGGGCAGTTGACGCACACGCGGGCGGACGCGTTCGAAGTGGGCCGCAATATCGCCGTCACGCCGGGCAAGGTCGTCCATGAAACGCCGCTCTATCAGCTCATTCATTATGCGCCGACCACGCCGGATGTGCTGGCGACCCCGCTCTTGATATTTCCGCCCTGGATCAACCGCTTCTACATTCTCGACCTCAATCCCAGAAACAGCTTCATTCGCTGGGCGGTCGAGCAGGGCCTGAGCGTATTCGTCGTGTCCTGGCGCTCTGCCGATGAGACGATCGCCGACGTCACGATGGATGATTATGTCCTGCAGGGGCAGATAAATGCGATCGACGTCGTGCGCGATCTGCTCAAGGTCGATCAGGTCCATACGATCGGATATTGCGTGGCGGGCACCGCCCTGGCGATGACGCTCGCTTATCTCGCCGCGACCGGCGACGATCATAAGGTCGCCAGCGCGACATTCTTCACTGCTCAGGTCGATTTCGCGGATGCAGGCGAACTCCAGATGTTCGTCGATGATGAGCAGATCGAGATCATATCGGCCCTGTCCAAGGAAAAAGGCGTTCTCGACGGACGCTACATGGCGTTGACGTTCAATCTGCTGCGGGGCCGCGACCTGATCTGGAACTATGTCGTCCAGAATTATCTGCTTGGCGAAGATTATCCCGAATTCGACCTGCTGTTCTGGAACGGCGACACCACCAACCTGCCGGCAAAATGGCATCGCGCCTATCTTGAAGATCTGTATCGCGACAATCTGCTGGTCGAGCCCGGGCGGCTGAAGATCGGCGGCGTACCGATCGACCTGACGAAGGTGCGGACACCATCCTATATCCAGGCAGGTCGCGACGATCATATCGCGCCGCTGCGGAGCGTGTGGAAGCTCACCCGCCATCTGCGCGGTCCAATGAAGTTTGTGCTGGCGGGATCGGGGCATATCGCCGGCGTCGTCAACCCGCCGTCCGCCAACAAATATCAATATTGGACGGGCGACGCATCGGCCGACACGGTCGATCGGTTCATCGAAGGCGCCACTGAAACCAAGGGCAGCTGGTGGCCGGACTGGCGGGCGTGGATCGGTGAACGGTCGGACCGAACGGTGGCAGCAAAGGGCGCGCGTATCCCGGGCCGCGGTAAATATAAGGCGATCGAGGACGCGCCGGGCCGCTATGTGCGCTTGCGATAGACCAGATTCGTCTTTCGCCAAAAAAATCTGAGCCGCTGCGGAACAGTACCGTATTTTTGTCGTTTAGGGAGCGGAACGTTTCGGGGTTTATTAGCAGAAATCCGCGCATTTTAGTAAAATGGTGCACTGCACAATAAGGCTTGCCTTTTCCTCCTATCGGCTATATTGTGCGTTGCAACAATTGGATAGGACATGCGTACATGCCAGATAGCGTCAAGTCAGAGGGGACCGCGGTAAAAGCCGCGACGGCTCCCGAGCCGGTCGCGACGCTGGCGGTAAAACCGGCAGAGCCCGAGGCAATTTCAAAGCCCGTCCCCGCTGCGCCGGTTGCGGTAAAAGCGGCTTCCCCCGCGCCCACGATCGCCAAGTCGGCGCCTGTTGCATCCAAGCCAGCCGTCGTCGCCAAGCCGGCTGTCACGCCTACCCCTGTCAAGAAAACGGCCGTCGCCAAAAAGCCGGTGGCCGCGCCTGTTGTCACAAAAACGGCAAAGCCTCCGGTTAAAGCGGTTGCGGTGAAAAAGACCGCTGTCGCCAAGCCGGTAATATCCGTCGCCAAAAAAGCGGCGATTTTCAAAAAAGCCCCGGCGGCGTCATCGCCGGCACCGAAAGGAAGAACCACGATGTCCGCCATTCCCACGTCCACCAAGGCAGTTGCTGAAAAGGTCCAGTCCATGTTCACCGAATTGAATGATCGCGCGAAAACGGCGATGGAAAAAACCGCCAAGGTTGGCGAAGAAATTACCGAATTCACCAAGGGCAATGTCGAAGCGTTTGTTGCGTCGGCTAAGACGGCCGCCAAGGGCGCCGAAACCCTGGGCCAGGAAGCTGCCGAGTATGGCAAGAAGAGCTTTGAAAGCGCTTCGACCGCGATGAAGAGCATGGCGACCGTCAAGTCCCCGACCGAACTGTTCCAGCTTCAGAGCGAATATGCCAAGTCGTCGTTCGACGGCGCGGTTGCCGAAGCTTCGAAGTTCACCGAAGCCTGGATGAAGCTTGCTGGCGACATATTCCAGCCGCTGTCGAGCCGCTACGCGCTCGCAGCCGAAAAGATCAAGGCCGCCGCGCTCTGATCTATCGGCTGGTTTAAGCTGCGTTTTACGGGCGGCCGTCCTTCCTCGGAAGGGCGGCCGCCATTTTTTTCAGGAAGACGGTACCGGCCCGCTCCCCCACCACAGAGTAATTTGAATGGGAGGCCGGGTGGGGGAGCGGGCCGTACCGCAACCCAGCTTTGCTGAAAACGATCGGTTAACCACCTACCCCTCTTGTCGAAAGGGGGCGCGGTGCCATATTCTGTGCCATGCAAGAAGCCAGCGCGAGTCTCCCGTTTACGATGAACCCTCCTGTCGCCTCATATGATCCGGTCGTCATGGCCGCGCGCAAGGATGGTGAGGATGGCGGCACCGGCCTGGGCCTCGCGACGCGGACCCGTACCCGCACCAAGAAGCCATCGCCTTATAAGGTGCTGATGCTCAACGACGATTATACGCCGATGGAATTCGTCGTCCTGTGCCTGCAACGCTTCTTCCGGATGAATATCGAGGATGCGACCCGCGTGATGCTGCACGTCCACCAGAAGGGCGTCGGGATTTGCGGTGTCTTCAGCTATGAAGTCGCCGAAACCAAGGTCGGCCAGGTCGTCGATTTCGCCCGGCAGAACCAGCATCCGCTGCAGTGCACGCTCGAAAAGGCGTGATGTAGAACCACCTCCCGTCATGCCAGCGCAGGCTGGCATCACATCTGGTCGCCTCATGTCCCCCTTGCGCGGTTCGCATGAGGCGATAAACGCCTTCCATGGATCGTATCATCATCAGGGGCGGTAACCGCCTGCAGGGCAGCCTCGCCATTTCGGGCGCGAAGAATGCGGCGTTGACCCTTCTTCCCTGCTCCCTGCTCACCGAAGAAAAGCTGACGCTCACTAATCTTCCGCGCCTTGCGGATGTCGACAGCTTTGGCCACCTGCTGAACGAGCTTGGCGTTTCAACAATGGTGAAGCGCGGACGCGGCGGCGAGATCGGCCGTGAGATGACGATGCAGGCCAGGGAGATCGCCTCTACCGTTGCGCCCTATGACATCGTCCGCAAGATGCGTGCGTCGATCCTGGTGCTCGGGCCCTTGCTGGCTCGCGCCGGCGAAGCGAAGGTCTCGCTGCCGGGCGGCTGCGCGATCGGCAATCGCCCGATCGATCTGCACCTGAAAGCGTTGGAAGCGCTCGGGGCCGAAATCGAACTGGCGGCGGGCTATGTGAAAGCGACGGCCCCAGCCGGCGGCCTGACGGGCGGTCGGATCGTCTTCCCGATCGTGTCCGTCGGAGCCACCGAAAATGCGCTGATGGCGGCGGTGCTGGCCAAAGGCGAGACCGTGATGGAAAACGCTGCGCGCGAGCCCGAAATCACCGACCTCGCCCGCTGCCTGGTTGCGATGGGGGCGGAGATTGACGGGATCGGTACCGATCGCCTCGTCATCCAGGGCAAGACCAGCCTGCATGGCGCGCGCTATCAGGTGATGCCGGATAGAATCGAAGCCGGCAGCTATGCCTGCGCAGCGGCCATCACCGGCGGAGACCTGGAACTGATCGGGGCACGGCTCGACGATATGGATGCCATCATATCCGGACTCGTCGCGGCCGGTGTCGAGGTAACGGCGACCGACAAAGGCATCCGGGTCAAGGCAAATGGAAAATTGTCTCCGCTGACCATCTCCACCGCGCCTTATCCGGCGTTCCCCACGGACATGCAGGCCCAGTTCATGACAATGCTGGCCTTTGCCGATGGCGCCAGCGTGCTGACCGAAACGATCTTCGAAAACCGCTACATGCACGTGCCGGAACTGGCGCGGATGGGCGCGGACATTCAGGTTCATGGCCGGACGGCGGTCGTGCGCGGGGTCGACAAGCTGATCGGCGCGGAGGTGATGGCGACCGATCTGCGCGCCTCGATGAGCCTGATCCTCGCGGGCCTTGCCGCTCATGGCGAGACGCAGGTTCACCGCGTCTATCATCTCGATCGCGGCTATGAACGGCTCGAGGAGAAGCTCTCCGCGGTCGGCGCCGATATCGAGCGTGTCGGCAGCGACTGAGTCGGTCGGTGCCGTTCGTCGATCCTGACGAGATCCGGATCCGCTTTTCCCGGGCGATGTCGGACATGTACCGTGCCGAGGTGCCGCAATATGGGGCGCTGATCGCGCTGGTGCAGCAGGTCAACGCCGACACGCTGGCGCATGACGTCGCGCTCGCGCAACAGCTTGCGCGCACCGGCGAGCTCGACCGTCTGGCCGGTGAGCGACACGGTGCGATCCGACTTGGTACGGCGGACGAACTCGCGATGACGCGCCGCGCCTTTGCGGTGATGAACATGGTTGCGGTCGGCTATTATGATCTCGCCGCTGCGGGCGTCCCGGTCCATTCGACAGCCTTCCGGCCCGTCGACCAGGCCGCCCTGCGTCGCAATCCGTTTCGTGTCTTCACGTCGCTGTTACGGCTCGAACTGATCGACGATCCGGATCTGCGCGCCGATGCCGCCGCCATCCTCGCGCGGCGGGAGATTTTCACGGCGAACGCCGTGGCGCTCATCGAGAAGGCCGAACGGGACGGCGGGCTTGCCGATCCCGATGCCTTTTCTTTTGTGGCGGAAGTGCTGGAGACGTTCCGCTGGCATGCCGAGGCGGTGATCGACAGCGTGACCTATGGCCGCTTGCTCGCCGCGCACCGGCTGGTCGCCGACGTCGTCAGCTTCAGGGGCCCGCATATCAACCATCTGACTCCGCGCACGATCGATATCGATGCGGTGCAGGCTGGCATGCCGGCGCACGATATCGTGCCCAAGGAGGCGATCGAAGGGCCGCCACGCAGGGCCTGTCCGGTGTTGCTGCGCCAGACCAGCTTCAAGGCGCTGGACGAGCCGATCGCCTTTCCGGCCACAGACGGAGAGCCGGTGACCGGCCGCCACACGGCCCGGTTCGGTGAAGTGGAGCAGCGCGGCGCGGCCCTCACGGCCAGGGGGCGGGCACTGTACGATCGGCTGCTGGCCGGGCCGACCGCCGACTTCGCGGAACTGCCCGATGACTGGGATAAACTGCGACGCGATGGGCTGGCCTTCTTTCGCTATGCGCCGACGCCGGCGGGTCTCGCGGCGGGCGTGAAGGACGGCGATGTCGAGGCGCTCATCCGCGCGGGCCATGTCATCGCCGATCCGATCATCTATGAGGATTTCCTTCCCGTCAGCGCAGCCGGTATCTTCCAGTCCAATCTGGGAGGCGAAGCGCGATCCGCCTATGGGGCGCAGGCCGATCGCGCGGCGTTCGAGGCGGCGTTGGGCGGGCCGGTGCTGGACGAACTGAAGCTCTATGCCGAGATGCAGGCAGCGTCGCTGGCAGCGACCGGCGCAGCGCTGGGGATTGTTCTCACAGCCTGAGCCGGCTTGCCGGAACCGGAAGCCAAGACGCGTGTTACCGATGCCGTGCCACGAGGCCATATCGGGATATGACGATGAACCGCTTCACGATCTCGCTCCTCGCGCTGACCGTCATCACGCCGTCGGCGGGTTTTTCAGAGCCGATTCCCGGCGCCAGGCCCAATGACCGGCCGATGGAACATGCCGCGACGACACCGCTCCGCGATCTGAATCTGACCAGGGATAAGGTGCCGCCTCTGCTGGAGCGCACAATGTCGCATCCTTATGCGACGGCGGGCGCCAAGACCTGCCCGCAGATCGCGGCCAGAGTCCGCGAACTGGACGGCGTGCTGGGCGCCGATGTCGACCAGGCGGCGGCCGGTGGCAAGGACAGCACATCCGCCTGGCTAACGGGCGAACTGGCCGGAAGCATCATTCCTGGCGAAGGTATTTTGCGCCACGTCACCGGGGCCGACAAGAACAGCCGGCATTGCGCCGCCGCGGTTTATGCCGGATCGGTGCGACGCGGTTTCCTGAAGGGGTTGGGCGTCAGCAAGGGCTGTCACCCGCCAGCGGCGCCTCGTTAGAACGGCGATCGACGTTCGCTGCTTTAAAAGCGCGAGCGTCGCACCGGTACTGGATCCCGGACGACCGCATCGCGCAGCCATTGTGTGAGCCGCTCGATATCGGCGGCGGCTTCCGCATCCTTCTCCGCCAGGTCACCCGCCGCAAAGGCGAGTTCGCCGATCACGCCCTCCAGTTGCGCACTGCTGATCGTCCTGGATCGGTGCAAGCCCAGCAGGATCGCCTTGATGGCGGTTTCGGTTGCGCGATCCATTCGGTCTTCCTCTGCATGTCGATCAAGCGTTCGATAGCGCAACCCCGGGGATAGGCCAATCGGCACCTTGCCGCGCGCCGCTTCGTTCCCTACTTGTTCGCTGGTGACTCAGGATGCTCCCGCCCCAGAACCCGGCTATCTGCGCGGGCTGAATCCGCCGCAGCGTGAAGCGGTGCTGACCACCGAAGGCCCGGTGCTGGTGCTGGCCGGCGCGGGAACGGGCAAGACGGCGGCGCTGACCGCGCGGTTGGCACATCTCGTGGCCACGCGCAGGGCCTGGCCGTCGGAAATCCTGGCGGTCACCTTCACGAACAAGGCGGCGCGCGAAATGAAGGAGCGGGTCGGCCGCATTCTGGGCGAAGCGGTGGAAGGCATGCCGTGGCTCGGCACCTTCCATGCCATCGCGGCGCGAATGCTGCGCCGCCATGCCGAACTGGTCGGGCTGACGCCCAGTTTCACGATCCTGGACACCGACGATCAGCTGCGGCTGCTCAAGCAGATACTGGCCGCCGCCGATCTCGACGAGAAGCGCTGGCCGGCACGGCAACTGGCAGGGCTGATCGACCGCTGGAAGAATCGCGGGCTCAACCCCGGCGATATCGACGCGGGAGAATCCGAACTGTTCGGCGGCGGCCGGGGCGGAGAACTCTATCAGCAATATCAGGATCGGCTGCGCGCGGTGAATGCTTGCGATTTCGGCGATCTTCTGTTGCATATGCTGACGATCCTGAAGACCCATCGCGACGTGCTGGAATCCTATCAGCAGCGCTTCCGTTATGTGATGGTCGACGAATATCAGGACACCAACGGCTCCCAATATCTATGGCTGCGGCTGATCGCGCAGGAGCGGAAAAATATCTGCTGTGTGGGCGATGATGATCAGTCGATCTACTCATGGCGCGGAGCGGAAGTCGCCAATATCCTGCGTTTCGACCACGATTTTCCAGGCGCCAAGGTAATCAAGCTCGAACAGAATTATCGATCCACGCCGCACATATTGGCGGCCGCCTCGGGCGTGATCGCGCATAATGGCGGGCGTCTGGGCAAGACCTTGTGGACCGACGAGGCGGATGGCGAGAAGCTTCGCGTCGTCGGCGTATGGGACGGGCCGGAGGAGGCGCGCCGCGTCGGTGATGACATCGAGCGCTATCAGCGCGACGGCGGCAAGCTGGACGATGTCGCGATCCTGGTGCGGGCGCAGTTCCAGACACGCGAATTCGAGGATCGCTTCATCGCGATCGGACTCCCCTATCGGATCGTCGGGGGCTTCCGTTTTTACGAGCGTGCGGAGGTCCGCGATGCACTCGCTTATCTTCGCGTCATCAGCCAGCCTGCCGACGATCTGGCGTTCGAACGGATCATCAACACGCCGAAACGGGGGCTGGGCGACAAGGCGGTGTCGAAGCTTCACATGCTCGCTCGCGGGCAGGGGATATCGTTGACGCGCGCGGCGGCGACGATCCTCGGCACCGATGAACTGACGCCGCAGGCGCGCCGCGCGCTTGGCAATCTGGTCGGCGATATTGCGCGCTGGCGCGATAAGCTCAGCGAGATGTCGCACGCCGAACTGACGCGTCAGGTGCTCGAGGAATCGGGCTATGTCGCCATGCTCCAGAACGAGAAATCCACCGAAGCGGACGGGCGGCTGGAAAATCTGACCGAACTGACGCGGGCGATGGAGGATTATGAGAATCTCCAGGCCTTCCTCGAGCATGTCAGCCTCGTCATGGACAACGATGCGGATGCCGAAACCGCCAAGGTGACGATCATGACCATCCACGCCGCCAAGGGGCTCGAATATGATACTTTATTCCTGCCGGGCTGGGAGGAAGGTGTCTTTCCGTCGCAGCGCGCGCTCGATGAGGGCGGCAATGCCAGCCTGGAGGAAGAACGGCGGCTGGCTTATGTCGCGATAACGCGCGCGCGCCGCCATTGCACGATCATTCATGCGGCAAACCGGCGCATCTATGGCCAATGGACCTCGTCCATTCCTTCGCGCTTCGTGGGGGAATTGCCGCCGGCCAATATCGACACGGAAACCACCATGGCGGGTGGTGAATCGCTGTGGCGAGCGCAATGGTCCGAACGCACCGATCCGTTCGCTCATGTCGGGCGGGGCACGGGGCGGGGCCCCGGCTGGCAGCGAGCGACCGCCGCGGGCGGCATCGCGCACATGCCCGGTCGTGTGGTCGAATCCCGGGCGTCGGCGGTCAGCTTCGCTCAGCCGGCGCGCAAGGATATCGCGCTTGGCGCACGCGTGTTCCACACCAAATTCGGCTATGGCGCCGTGCTGGAGATCGAGGGCAATAAGCTGGAGATCGAATTCGAGCAGGCCGGCCGCAAGCGAGTGTTGGATAGTTTCGTCAGCTTGCCGTGAGGTGACCGTCCGGTCGTTGCGTGGGGACGTTACGCCTGTACATCCACTGTCGCGCCGATCGCGTTCGACTGAACCGGGTTCGCCGACGTGCCATACGTATGGCTATGCACGCTATCGTAAGCCAAAGCAGCTTTTCGGGCGGCTTTGTCATGGGACTTGTCGGCATGGAGAGACGTATTCTTGTCGCCTTTGACGCGCTCCGGGTCATTTATCCCGAACGGCCCGGCGCTCGGATGAGCGGGGTCGATATGCTTCTTGGCGTTATCGACGTCGGTGCAGTTGCGGCATGAGAAGCCGTTGACCGTAACCGGCGATGGGTAATTGCCGCTAATCGCCACAAGGTCATCCTCTCCTGAGTATGGCGTAGCATCAACTTACTGCAAAAGGGTCAGCGCACATGGTTAACGATCCGCGCCCTGTTATGCCTACTTAATTGATAGACTTTGTGCCCCGCACGAAAAACTGCGGTTGCTCCGATCGCAGGGGAGGGCCTAGACACGCGGCATGGCGCAGATTCCCTCTCCCTTTTCCTTTCCGGAATATCGCAAATACTGGCTGGGACGGGTCTCTTCGAATCTCGCGTCAAACAGCATGGTGGTCGTCATCGGCTGGCAGACCTACGATGTGGCGCGCCGTACGATGGCGCCGCATGAGGCGGCTTTGCAGCTCGGCCTGATCGGGATTTCGCAGTTCGTACCGCTGGCCGCGC
>Ga0105248_10008962_pt1 | contig 11001 bp, 5 predicted proteins | sample KBSS34metaG_FD_81524 | JGI IMG/M metagenome (GOLD analysis project Ga0105248, IMG submission 81524) | Switchgrass rhizosphere microbial communities from Kellogg Biological Station, Michigan, USA - KBS S3-4 metaG | ecosystem: Host-associated > Plants > Roots > Rhizosphere > Soil | place...
CGTAGACCCGGCCACCGCTTTCGCTCAGTGCAGCCTCGATGATCTCCTTCTCCTGGGAAGGGCGTTTCCTGAGAGGTTCAATTCCCCCGCCCGGCACTGTAACCGGCGGTTGTCGCGAAAGCCAACTTTCGTCCACTGAGAAATTCTCTGTTTCGCATACAATGACGGATCGCTCGATCACGTTCTGCAATTCGCGAATGTTGCCCGGCCAGGGATATGACTGAAGCAGATCGAGGCTCTTTTTGCTTACAGCCTGGAAACTCTTTCCCGCCTGCCTTGCGAAACGATCGATGAAGTAGCCGACCAATAGCGGAATGTCTTCTCTTCGTTCCCGCAAAGAAGGCATCTCAATTGGAAATACATCGAGCCGGTAAAACAGATCGCTCCTGAAGGTGCCCGCTGCGATCGCAGCTTTCAAGTCGCGGTTCGTGGCGGCAATTACCCGAACATCGGTCCGGATGGAGGCAGCCGCGCCGATGCGTTGAAACTCCCTCTCCTGGAGAACGCGCAGGAGCGCGATCTGGGTCTCGGCAGGAAGCTCTCCGACCTCATCGAGGAAGATCGTCCCTCCTTCGGCGAGCTCAAAGCGCCCGGTACGCCGCTGAGTTGCTCCGGTAAAGGCCCCCTTCTCATGGCCGAACAATTCTGACCCGATCAGGTCGCGAGGAATGGCGGCACAGTTCACGCTCACAAAAGCACGCGTAGAGCGACGGGAACGCTTATGAATCGCGCGGGCAACCAGTTCCTTACCCGTGCCGGTCTCGCCGGTGATCAGCACACTGGAATCGGTCGGAGCCACTTTGGAAAGTCGAGACAGCACTTTCCGCAGGGGGGCGGAGGTTCCGACGATCTGCTCGAACATCGATGCCTTATCGACTTCTTCGCGAAGCACGATATTCTCGGATTGGAGTTGATCTTTCAGCGTCTTGATCTCGCTGAGCGCCTGCTCCAGAGCAAGCTGTGATTCTTTGGCAGCGGTCACGTCCATCACCGCGCCGACGAAATGCACTTCGCCTCTCGAATCATTCTCCACAGCGTGTGCCACCACGTGGAGGTATTTCACCGAACCATCCGGCATCAACAACCGGTGGTCGATGTTCCAGTCTTCGCCGGTGTGGGATGCCCGGTCGATAAGTTGTTCGACCCGTGATCGATCCTCGGGGTGGACTCGCTGAAGGACCATTTCCGCTGTCGGCTTGATCGCTGGGTCGTAGTCGAAGATGCGATAGGTTTCGCTTGACCAGATCAGTTCGCCACTCGCCGGAATCCAGCCGACACTACCCGTGAGGCTCAGCCTTTGAGCTTCCGACAGGTACGCTCGCGCCTGATCAAGGTCCGCGTAGAGCTGGGCGTTTTCGAGAGAGATCGCGGCCTGCGAGGCCAGAAGTTGCAGCACCTTGATGCGGTCAGCGGTGAAGACGCGCGCCGCCAGATTGTTTTCCAGGTAGAGAATACCCGTGATTTTTGATTGGCTAATCAGCGGCAAACAGAGAATGGATCGTACGGCGGACTGACGGATATAGGGATCGGCCGCAAACGGGTTTTCGGCAGCGGCGTCATCGAGAATGACGTCGTGCCGTGTACGCATCACGTAGCGAACGATGGACTCCGACAACACCGCCGCGTTCACCGAACCATCTCGCCGTTTCACCGTAACGTCGTTTCCGCCCGTGGTAGCTTCTGCCTCGATTAGAAGCTGATCACCACGTGGAAGGATCAGGATGCCTCTTTCCGCGCCTGCGTGCTCGACGGCAGTCCGCATGAGACGATCGATCAGCTTCTCCAAGACCATCTCGCCCGAGACCGCCTGAGAGACCTTGATTACGGTGGCGAGGTCCAGGAGTTCGGTTGGAGCCAGGATGGTGCTGGTCGGCGTCGGGATCAACGATTCCTTTTTGAGATGAGGGTACAGACGGTCCAGGTGCCCGACTTTACCATCGGCCCCCCACCGCTGATAGCAATATCGGGCTTCGAGCAAATACGCGTCTGCGAACTTTTGGAAACCACGTGCCCCGTAGAATCGCGCGGCGAGTTCGTACGCAATCGCCTCGTTATTGACAAAGCCGTTGCGGTGCGCCGAGCGGATGGCCTCATCGTAAAGCTGCTCGGCTTCGAGCACGCGTCCTTCGACCCGGGCGATCTCGGCGCCGACCAATGCCGCCCGGTTTTCGAAATTCTCCGGGCAATGCTGCGCCCATTCCACAAGTTTTGTATGGTGGCGGGTTAAAGCCACAACGTGTTCGCGATATTGGGCAGGGAGCGCGGCATCGCAGGACATGGCATGGCTGAGCGCACCATAGAAGTGAGCTTCCGCCTCTTCCAGAAAACGTTCCGATATCCACATCAGGCGTTGTGCATTCAATGAAGCATCGACGGCCGCCGGATAGTCTCCAGCCAAAAACCGCGCTTGCAGCTTGCGAGTCCAATACCAGCACGCAGCGAATGTCAATCCGGGATCAGTGGAGAGATGGCGTTCGGTCTGTTCCTCATCAAATTCTGCACCGCTCAAGCAGCCGAAGGTCGCCGTTGCCCCCCGGAGCATACGGATCAGCGCGAGTTGCGTCGCAATGTTGACGATCACGATACCGAAGTGGACCTTCCGCACAAACGCCAGGCCTAGCTCGGCCTCGCGTTGCGCTTCGGCGAGCGGATCGCCGGTCGCGATAAGGTTCCCGATCAGGTTGTGCCACGAGTATGACGCCCACGTGACATCGCCGATGCTATTGGCGGCGTCGAACGCACGACGCATCAATTCGCGGGCCATCCGCCAATGCCTGGTCCAGGAAACAATGTAGACGCCGAAGCCGAGGTGCGTCCGCGCCATGAATCTCTTCAGCCCGCGCCGCTCGACGAGGTCATAACCAACCTGGCCGAGGCGAAAACCGGCCTTGTTCGCACCAAAACGCGCCCCGGCAAGAGTGCCACCATGGACGTAGGCATAACAGGACGCATCGGTGTTGCCGTGTTCCAGGCTGAAATTCACGATCCGCCAAAGGAGCAGCGGAAACAGATTGGTGTCCGTGAAGAGTGCAGGCGGCAGGGCCTTGTCCAAGACTTCCATGGCCGCCACGAATTCGGGTTTGCTCATCACGGGCAAGTCGATGAGTTCTTCGATTTCGCGATCCCCCAAGAGCGACCAAATCCGATCGTATTCCCGCCGCACTTCCTCGTGGGTCGGGTGAGAAGGCCACTCGCCGCCCAGGTGCCGTAGATAACTGAAGGCAACGTCGATCGCAACGTCAACCTGATTGAGCGTGGTGTACAGATCAATGCGCAGGCAGGCGACCGCGGCCTCATCGAGACGGCCTTCGGCGCGCGACGCCAGTATTGCTAACCGCGCCTCGGCCACCGCCAGGTCGCCTGTCAGGAACTCGCACTGAGCGCGTTGGAACTCCAAGGCGAACATGAGGCCCGGCCGGTAATCCCAACCGTCGTCTGTCAGGAGTGCGCCGCCGGCGACGAGATAGTGCAACGCTGAAGCATAGGCCGTGGAGGCTTTCGCCTGCGTGCCCGCCATCAGGTTGAACTCCGCCAGTTGTTCCTTCTCGTGGCGCGAATCGATCAGGGCGGAACCGCGATTGAGCTGATTGACGATCTCGAAGATCGCGTGTTCGAGTTTGTCCGGCGGCGCGTGTGCCGCCATCAACCTCCCGATTCGCAGATGAGCGTGCGAACGTCCTTCCTCCGGGATCAGGGAGTACGCTGCTTCCTGGACGCGATCGTGAAGGAAGCGATACGAATCTTTTAGGCGCAGGATAAAGCCAGCCGCGACCGCTTCTGTGAGTTGGGCATGCAGCTGCTCCATCGAGTCCTGGCAGACCACGCGCAGCATCGTGAACTCCGCGCTGTTGCCCAGGCAGGCGAGTTGCTTCAAAGCGTTCTGAGCCTCCGGACCCAAGCGAGTCAACTTCCTGACCATGAGGTCCACCACATTATCGGTGTAACCTTTGGCGTGGATGTTATTCAGATCGCAAAACCATCGGCCTTCGACAGGATCGAAGGTGAGCAAGCCCTCCTCGAACAGTGCGGAGAGAAATTGGATGGCGAAAAAAGGATTGCCGCTCGTCTTGTCATGGACCAATTTCGCGAGCGCAGCAGGGTGCCTGGTTTCACAGCGAATGGAATCGGCAATCAACTGCTCCAGATCCTCACGATTGAGGGGAGCAAGTACGATATCCTGCAGGAGCGCACCTGCCTGGCGCATGGCTCCTAACTTGCGCATTAACGGATGGGCCGAGTCAACTTCGTTATCCCGATAGGCTCCGATCAACATCAAGTGCCTCAAGTCCGGCTGCGTGAGCAGATCTCCCATCAGATCCAAAGTCGCCGCGTCGAGCCATTGCAAGTCGTCGAGAAACAGGGCTAGGGGATGCTCCGGCCGCGCGAATACACTGATGAATCGACGGAACACCAGGTGGAACCGGCGCTGGGCGTCCTGCTGCGGAAGGTCTGGAACGGGTAGCTGTTCCCCAATGATCGCTTTCAGTTCCGGGACCAGACCCACGATCAGTTGTCCGTGCGGATCGAGGGCCTCGGTAAGAGCGTTGCGCCACTTGCTCAACTCTCCTTCGCTTCTACTTAAGAGTGGGCGGATGAGGCTCTGGAAGGCTTGGGCCAGGGTGGCATAAGGGATATCGCGCTTGTACTGGTCAAACTTGCCCGATGCGAAAAGGCCGCGCGGAGGAACCAGGGGTTTGTGCAGTTCATTGACGACGGCGGATTTGCCGATCCCCGAGTAGCCGGAGACCAGCACCAGTTCGGGCCTGCCACCGTTTACCACTCGATCAAATGCAGTGAGCAGGGTTTCGATCTCACGCGCCCGGCCGTACAACTTTTCAGGGATCAGCAAACGATCGGGAGCGTCGTGCTGGCCCGGCGTGAAATCCGCGATGGACCCGTGGGCTTCCCATTCTCCGAGACAGCGTCGAAGATCGCTCTCTACGCCCGGCGCGGTCTGATAGCGTTCCTCGGGGGTTTTGGCGAGGAGTTTCATTACGATCGCCGAGACACACCTCGGCACACTCCCGACTCGCTCGTGAGGCGGCACCGGACGCCTTGCGATATGGCAGTGTACCCATTCCAGCGGATCGGAGGCGGTGAAGGGTAACTCGCCGGTCAGCATCTCGTAAAGCGTGACACCGAGGGCATAGAGGTCGCTTCGCGAGTCGATCGAGCGATTCATTCGCCCGGTTTGTTCGGGAGCAATATAGGGCAGTGTTCCAACGATGAACTCGGGAGGTTCGGGGGCCTGGTGTTCGCGCCGAAGGCGGGAAGCGATCCCGAAACCGATGAGACGGGCTTGACCCGTGGCGGAATTGACCAGAACATTGGCCGGTTTCACATCTTTATGAATCAGGTTCTTTTCATGCAGCCTTCCGAGGGCCGCCGCCAGACCGACAGCGAAGCGCAGGTACTGCGTCAACTCCATCGGACCCGAAATAAACCCATCGAGAGTCTTGCCACCAGGATCTTCAAGTACCAGCATGAACTGCGCGTCTCGCTCTGATAGCGACAGGGGTCGCACCGCCCATGCCGGGTCCAGGTCGCTTCTCAATGAGTATTCGTGGTCGATCTTCTTGAGAGTTTCGGGGCTGGGTCGAGTTAACGTTGGCGTCTGCAGGAGAACGGAAGGTGGTTCTAATTGATCCGCGTGAGCCCGGTACAGGATAAATTCGCCATCATCACGTAGGCGTTCGAGTGAATACGCGGAAAGGTTCACGATGATCCTCAATGGCATCACCGTGCTGATGGGCGTTGGAATGCTCTCCGCCGCGCACGGGTGATCAATGATGCTTGTTGAGGCGATTCTATAACCAAATTCCGCCAGGAATCAACACGGAAGGATTTCAGGTACGTTACAACGGAGGGATGGCGCAAGCAAGCAGCACGCCCACGACTCGTCAATATCGGGAGTGGATTGCCTGCAAGACTTCTAGCCAGAGGGGGCTGCCGCAGTTCATGATTCCGACCGTGCCGACTCCCCCAGGTAGTTCTTCAAAGACGCTTTAACGTCTCCGGGAAAGTCGTGCGCAAGGGAAACGGCAAAAACCTTGCTACACCTTTGCAACCTGCCTTGGCAGCGCCCCTCTTTCTTCACCGTTTGCCTACCTACCGCCGTTCTCCTTCGGTCGGCAATACGCGATGGGAAACTACAAAAACATCGCTACGGCACTACAAATTTTGAGGAACTCATCATTGCTTGACGGGACCACTCACCGTTGCACGCCATTCCGATTGGCGCTCGGGACGGGCCTCCGCCAACGCATGCCTCACTCCTGCGGTATCGCGATCGATGTCATAGACGGGCGTCCCGGGTTGTTGACGCCAGGAATCATCGAGCCGTCCATCATCGACCGGGTCGAATCCGAGTTCGTCCACCAATCGCATCACGACTTGTTTTGCGCGCTGGTCGTCGCCCGCTACGGGTAGCGCAATGCGTCCTGGAGTTCCCTTAGGGTGCCCACGCTCCAGCAGACGCCTGTAGTTCATCGTATTGAACGCTTTGACTACGGACCTGCCAAGCTGATTCTCCACCCAACGGCTTTCGATCATACCGTCCTCGATCGCTGCGATCGGCCCATCCCGCTGCGGATAATAATTGCCGGTATCCACGACAACCACGTTGGATGGAACGCCAGTGAACAAATCCTCCGGCAAGTTGGGGATCTTCCCTTCGGGAATTGTGACGACGACCAACTCGCCAGCCCGCGCCGCGTCGTAGGCCGTTACGGCTTTTGCGCCGGTCTCCCGTGCCAATTCGGTCAATGTCTCCGGACCTCTTGAGTTTGCTACCGACACGTCGTGTCCCAATGCGGTGAATCGACGCGTGAGCGTTCCGCCGATTTCTCCCGCGCCAATGATTCCAATTCTCATGGATATCTCCATTTTTCGATCGGTCAACCTCAAGGGAGGCACGCAGATGTCCAAATGGATCTCCAGCTTTTGCACGGCGCGATCAGCGTGACGGTAAAACACTTTACAGCGATACTCGTCGCGAGCGTAGGAAGGTTTGCAGACGTTATTCCGTGAGCCGGACGGAAGCTGGTCCCACCTCTTGCGAAATCGCGTGACTTCCCTGATCACACCTTCCACTTCAGCGGCGCGAGAAAGTTGACCGACCGTGAAGCGTGCAGCGACGCTATCTCGTGAGTCACGACTCGTGGTGGCTCGACCCCTCACGAAATAACGTGCGCCGGGCTTATCAGTAAGGTGTTGCGCACGACGGAACTTACACAAACGACGGCGGGTTTCCTGGCCTTCGTCGACACGCGACAGGCGGAAGCCAGATGGCAGCGCGGGTGCAAGTCGGATAACACGAAAGGGCTCAAATATGAAATATCAAACGTTACTGTTGGCTCTAGCGTTTTCTCTCGCCGGCACTATGAGGGCGCAGGAAGCGCAGGTCACACCGCTCACATCGAAAGATCTGACGGACCTGCCAGGCAAGGAAGGTCTGATGATTACGGTGGTGTATCCGCCTGGTTCGTCAGATCCAGTTCATCGGCACAATGCACATGCCTTCGTGTATGTACTGGAAGGCTCGATTGTCATGCAAGTTAAAGGTGGCAAGGAAATCACGCTGAATCCGGGCCAGACTTTTTATGAAGGTCCCAACGATATTCATGCCGTCGGCCGGAACGCAAGCGCCACCAAGCCGGCGAAGTTCGTCGTGTTCTTAGTAAAAGACAAGGGTGCCCCGGTGCTGGTGCCAGTCAAGTGAAACCGAGTCACGCAGTGAGAAAGGAATGAGAAATGGAAGATTTGCATCCGGGTGATCGGATCGATATCGCGTTCGTCGATGCCCTGGAACAGTCGGCAAGAGCGACGGTCAGCCGTTTTTTGTCGGATCAGCAGGAGGGGTTGAGTCCGGAAGCAGAGACCTATGTCTTCTGTTGGATGGAGATAACCCCCGACCAGCAAGGAACTCAATCGCAAACGCAGACCATCGCGTTTTGCGCCGACTGGAAATACTACATGGACGGTCGGGAAGTGAAGATCCGCAAGTGTGCAGAGCCGGCTTCTTAGCCGGCTTTCCTAGCCCCCACGGGTTCCTCAACAATTCAATTCGCCTCGAAGCCGGCGCGTTTCAGGCCGCGGCGCGCTTCGGCATTCCTCATGAAGGTCTTCCACACAAACCCGGTACGGAGATTTTCCGCCATCAACAAAGTGATTCCTGTATCGAGCCCAATCACATCCGAATCGAACCAACCCTTCAGCGGGTTGAACGCGTTCACAAATCCGTACCGCCCCCACGCTTTGCCGTAGCGGTTCTTGATGTTTTTGAGAACGCGTAAGGCGGCCTCCGGTAAAAACGGAAGCGACCCACCCGCCGCGCTGGGCACGATGGTGCCGTCGATCGGGCCGACCTCCGGTGGACCGCCCCAGACCACGTACCCATTTTGCGAATCGCTGGCGGTAATGCCCCAGAGATCGCTGCTGTAGTTTGGAAACTGTTTGCCCAATTCTTCACAGAACCGCACGTGAGCCTGCGTGGCGGTGATGGAGTTCTGAAAGTAGTCCGCGTAACGATCGTGCTGTCCGCGAAAATCGAACCATGCCTGCGAATACTGGTGGATAAAGAGCGGCGCGTACGATCCGATATATCGCATGCCCTCGTATTCGAACTTCGTCAGCTTCCATGAGTGCCAGGCGTCGGGTTGCAGGGGATGGAACATCGAGCCCAGCCCCAGGAGGTACATCATCATGTGCTCGCTGTACAGATCCCATCGATAGGGCAGGGACCCGGATTCCGGCGTCCATCCGTGCGGCAGCAGGGTAGTATCTTCGGAAAGCCAGGTCCAGTCGATACGGTTGAAGACCTCGTAGGCGAGTCGCGTGATCTCCGCGTACTGGAAGTGCTCCCGGCAGGTCAGGACGCCGCAGAGCAGAAGCGCTGTGTCAACACTGGAGACCTCCGAGTCCCAAACTCGCTGGCCCGTTTTCAAATCCGCCCAGTGGTAGAAGAACCCACGGTGAGTCGGCATGGCCTTGGAAAGGAAATGCAACAGGGTAAGAGCGCGCCCGCGAGCGTCGCGAAGCGAAACCCATCCGTTCTGCTGGCCAATACAGAGCGCGGTCAGGCCGAATCCGGTTGCAGCGATGCTGGCTACCGTATTGTTATTGTTTCCCCCACCGATGTTCGCTCGATCGCGAACCAGCCCGTTCTCGGGGTTAGCCTGTTCCCAGAAAAAAAGAAAACTCGCCTTTTCGACTTCCTCCAGAAACCGGCTGTCTTCGTTCGAGAGGACGAAGGGCTCTGCCCCGTGCACCCTTCGCACCGGCATCGCAGCGAGTGGCGCCGTACGAAGCAGGTGGCGCAACCAATTGCGACGAGTCAGCCCGGCCGCCGGAATGGTCTCGCGCCTCACGTTTCTCGTCTCATTCTAATTAATTTGTTAAGGAGTGGTGAAATACACTGAGACGTGGGTATGCCGCGATCGCGCAGAACTTGGACGCTCGGCGCTATTATCGCCGGAATCGCAGGTGTGATTCTGGTGATCGTCGTACCAAAGATCGGCAAAGTGAGATTCATCACAGGCGCGGTTTTAGTCGCTGACGCTGACCCACGCAAACAGCTGGCCATTCCCAATGCGGAAATCTCCGGGGACGTCGGCGGTGTGATCGCTCGTACATCGTCGGATGCCAACGGCTTCTTTCGACTGACTTGGCCCCGAGGGCTCTGGTGGGGACAGGCGCTTCGGATGACCTACAGGCACGCGAACTTTCAGCCCATGGCCATCACCGAGACCCTGACCCGGCAGATCTATCTTGCCCGCTTGGAGCCGGCGAAAAGCAACCAGATTCCGCCACCGGGAGACACCCGCATCACGACGCTCTCAAATCTTCGCGTGCGCTACTCCATCAAGTCCATCACTACGACAGACATTGGAAGCGTGGTGAAGACGTTCGACGTCGTCAATTCCGCGAACGTATCCTGCCGCGGGCATAAAGTCTGTTCGCCGGACGGGCGGTTCGCTGCAACGCTCGGCTCGTTCCAGATGGACGCCGGGCTTGGCCAGGAGTTTCACAACGCGCGGATCTCCTGTGTCGCCGGTCCATGCCCGTTCACGAGCGTCGAAACCGATCACTTCTCCCGGGGCGGACGCGTCATCAGCGGCGAGGTTCGGGTCTGGTCGGACACCGCGACGTTTCTGGTAGAGGCGGAGGTCGTTCGCACCGTGCTCACCGACATCATTCGCCAGTCCTACCCGGCAATCTTCGGGCAGTCGATGACGTTCACCTTACCGCCGGAAGGGCAGGGTCCGAGCATTCAAGCCGAGCTCGATGGAAGCAGCATCGTTTTTCCACTCGGACCCGCCCTGATACTCACCTGGGCATCGTGCAACCTGCAGACTACCGCCAACCACAGCAGGCTCTACAGCTGCGTGCTGAAGCCGGGCTACCGGTTTCGCCAGACATAGCCGCGGTTCCCCAATGCCATGCGGGCTGCTCAATGGGATGAAAAACCAGAATGTACCGCTCCTTCGCAGGCGCGGCCCGGTAGACTCGAGCGCTTCCGATTTTCGCCCTCCGAGCCACCCAACTGTCAGCGCGGTTGCTCCTGCGTGCCTTTAGCGGTTTGAAGGTTCTTGGCCATTTGCACGTGAGCCTGAAGCATGGGCAAAACGCGCGTTGCAAAGCTCTTCACAGCGGCATCGCTTCCACCGTTCGCTTCCGCCTGGAACTCGGCAATATCGTCACCGTCGTTATGGGTGGCCTCTTTCAGGAACGCCTTATCGAAGTTCTGGCCTTCGAGTTTAGCCAGCTTGTCAATTTTACTTTTGTGTTTCGAGTCCAAGGTTTCGGGTACGGTGACGCCGTGCTTGGCGGCCAACTGCGTGACCTCCTCGTGGGCCTTCTGCCGGTCATCCGCGATCTTACGGCCGTATTGCTTGACGGCGTCGTTTGAGGCCTTCTCGGCGGCCAGTTTTCCCAACTCCACCTGCATCATGTCGTCGGCGGCCACCCTCTTGAGAAACGCTTTGTCGTCAGTCTTTGAAG
>Ga0105248_10008964_pt1 | contig 11000 bp, 16 predicted proteins | sample KBSS34metaG_FD_81524 | JGI IMG/M metagenome (GOLD analysis project Ga0105248, IMG submission 81524) | Switchgrass rhizosphere microbial communities from Kellogg Biological Station, Michigan, USA - KBS S3-4 metaG | ecosystem: Host-associated > Plants > Roots > Rhizosphere > Soil | place...
CATGCCCTTCGGGTGGGACGAAAAAGCGCCCTGGAGCACTCGCTCGTTCGCTAAATAGTCCCCGCTATTCCGCTTCACTCGCTCACTCCCAGAACGCTTTTTCGTCGCCATCGAGGCCGCGCTGGTGGCGGGCCGAGACCCTTTTGCGGCACTGCCTTCCAAATGCGGCGGCGATTGGGCATTAGCGGATACTGCCATCGCAAGCGAGAAACCGCGTGAAGAAGATCGAAGCGATCATCAAACCCTTCAAGCTCGACGATGTGAAGGATGCGCTGCATGAAGTCGGCGTCTCCGGAATCACCGTCGCCGAGGTCAAGGGCTTCGGCCGTCAAAAGGGCCACACGGAACTCTACCGAGGCGCTGAATATGTGATCGACTTCCTGCCCAAGGTGAAGATCGAGGTCGTCGTGGAGGACAGCCTGGTCGACAATGTCGTCGAGGCGATCGAAAACGCGGCGAGAACCGGCCGCATCGGCGACGGCAAGATTTTCGTCTTCGACGTCGAGCAGGCAATCCGAATCCGGACCGGCGACCGGGGCGCAGACGCGATTTGAGCGAGGGACGAGAATTGCTGGCGTCCATGTCGCCGGATGAGCTCCGCTCAGCTATGCGGAGCCTCGGCTACCGGACCCAGAACGATCTCGCCCAGGCGATCGGTGTATCCCGTTCGGCGGTCAGCCTGTGGCTTGAGGGCAAGGTTGGTGTGCCTCGCCCCGTCGCCATGCTTCTAAGGATGCTCGTGAACGCCCAGCGGCGCGTTTACTGAGGAGCGGTTGGGCTTGTTTGCGGAGCCGGAGCCCGCTGCCTCCCGCGAGCCTGCTCACGCTCGGCAGCGGTGACGACACCATCGTGATTGAGATCGGCGGCGTCAAAGCGGGCGAGCGCCTGCGCCTCGAATTGCTGCTGCGTCACTGACGGCGACGTAGCAAAGGCCTCGTCGATCATGCGCTGCATGCGCCCGCCGCCGCGACCGCCATTGTCGCCGCGCGCCGCCTGGAACTGGGCCAGCGCCTGATCGGCTTCGGCTTTGGTGACGGAGCCGTCCTTGTTCGTATCCATCATCTGGAACAGCATGTCCGCACGCTGCTGAGCCTCCGCGCGAGTCTGGTCGCGCTGCATGAATCCACCACCTTGAGCCATCGCCGGTGCGGCAGTCACGGCGACACCGAGTGCAATCGAGAAAAAGAATTTCTTCATGGCGTGGAATCCTTATTGCGGCCTGTCAGGCAGGCGGCATGGCGATTGGGCGGTGAACACCGGATTTATGCATGCATTACAATCTTGTAATCGCCACGCTTGCGTCTTTGTCCCACTGCCGCGATGAGCCCCACATGCTCGAGCTAGACGATCAGCAACAGGCCGCCCGCGACTGGTTCGAGTCCCTGCGCGATCAAATTTGCACGGCCTTTGAGGAAATTGAGCGCGAAGCCGGATCAGACGCTTCGTTCACCTACCTTCCCTGGGATCGCACCGATGTAACCGGGAAGCCGGGCGGCGGCGGAGTTCGCGGCCAGATGACCGGCAAAGTGTTCGAAAAGGTGGGCGTGAACGTTTCGACCGTGGGCGGGGAGTTCAGCCCGGAATTTGCGAAGAGCATTCCGGGCGCCGATGAGGATCCGAGCTTCTTCGCCACCGGCATCAGCCTCGTTGCCCACATGGCCAATCCGCATGTCCCCGCGGTCCATATGAACACACGCTTCCTCACGACCAGGAAGCGGTGGTTCGGCGGAGGGGCGGATCTCAATCCCGCAATTCCCTATGACGAGGACACGGAGGCCTTCCACGCCGGGCTTCGCGCCGCCTGTGCGGCTTACGATCCGACTTTCTATCCGCGCTTTTCCAAATGGGCCGGCGAATATTTCTGGCTTCCGCACAGGGGCGTCGCTCGCGGTGTGGGCGGAATTTTCTACGATCATCTGGAGGGCCATTTCGACGCCCATTTCGCCTTCACGCGCGACGTCGGCACAGCTTTCCTGGAGGTCTTCCCGCAAATCGTCCGCCGCCGAATGGGCACGGCCTTCACCGATGAGGATATGGACCAGCTCCTGACGTTCCGTGGGCGCTACGTCGAGTTCAACCTGCTCTACGACCGCGGGACTTTGTTCGGCCTCAAGACTGGGGGCAATATCGACGCGATCCTCATGAGCCTTCCACCCGTGGCCATCTGGAAATGAGCTACGAACCGGTCGCGGACGGTGAGCTCGCTGCCGTCGTCACTTATCTCGAAATGAGCTCTGCGCCGGACCTGGAGTCCGAAGTCGCTCCCTTCTCCCTGAAGCTGATAGAGGTTCCCGAGCCGGAACATTACCGCGACCTGTTTCGGCTGGTCGGCGCGCGATGGCTGTGGTTCTCGCGGCTCATCATGGACGATGCGCACCTCGCCGGCATCATCCAGCATCCAAGGGTCGAGCTTTACGCCGTGCTCGCTGACGGCGAACGCGAAGTCGGAATGATCGAGCTCGATTTCCGCGAGCCGCATGAGTGCGAGCTGGCTTTTATTGGGCTGATCCCGGAGCTGTCCGGCAAGGGTCATGGAAAATGGCTGCTGGACAAGGCGCTTCGGTTCGCCTGGCGCGAAGGGATCGATCGAGTCCACGTCCACACTTGTTCGCTGGATCATCCTGCCGCGCTAAGCGCCTATCGCCGAGCCGGTTTCAGGCCTTACAAGCGCGCGATCGAGCGCTTTCCCGATCCTCGGTTACTCGGAATCCTGCCGAAGGACTGCGCGCCTCAGATCCCGCTGCTGGGAACGCTGATCTGAGCGTCGCTGTCACCGGCCAGCTGAACATATATCCGCGCCAGCATCACGGCGAAAAGGGTGGTGATTGCAGCACTCACGAGCGATTGGATAAGCGCCAGAACGAGCGCCGCGGCCGACATGGGTTGGATCGCTCCAAGCAACAGGCCGATGACCACGCCCACCGCGCTCCCGACGGCCAGCAGCAGGACGATCGCGCCAATGAGAATGACCAGCACGAAGCCGAACAGCGGCCACCAATAGCCCGACGTCAAATGCCAGCTACGCGTGAGGATAGCGATGGGCCCGCGGTCTTCCGCGCTCGCAACCGGCGATGAGAGGATCAGCCGCACGCCAAAAAAGCAGATCAGAGCGAAATAGAACAACCCGACGATGATGGTGGGAGGGCTCGGAGGGACGCCCTTCGTGCCGACCGGGACGCCAAGAGCGGATAGAAGCATGATCAAAGGTACTGCGATCATCACTAGGCCGATCAAGACTATGAAGACCGAAACGAAATAGATTGGCATCCTCCGAAGACCGTGCGCGATCGCTGAACCGACGGTCACGGACGGGCCGATGGCCAAACGGATCAGGGCTAGCTGGCCTGCGAGCGCGATCAGGGAGGCGATGACCGCGATCAGGTCGATCCACCAGGGAGTCGAGGTCGAGTTCACTCCGCTTGGGTTGATCAGGCTGTTGATCGCCGTTGGAAGGGCAACGAGAGCGACAGCGACAGTCAAAAGGAGTTGGCCGTCGCGCGCTAGAATCGCCTTCGTTTCGTCCCACGCTGCAGAAATTGACAGTCCGCGCATGCGTCCCCCTTGAATTGAGCAAGGCTTGTTATGCTGGCCTCTGCCAATCTGCGCAACGCTTGCCCTCGGGCGATGGGCCCGCCATCTGACCGGCGTGACCGAGGCACAGAGCGAAATTGAGTGGCGGACCAGCGAGGCGCCCGTGGATTATGGGGAGGCGCTGGCCTTCATGGAGCAGCGCGTTGCAGCAATCCGCGAAGGGACTGCTCAGGAATGCGTCTGGCTACTTGAGCATCCGCCCTTGTTCACTGCGGGCACAAGTGCTCACATTTCGGAACTCACCAATCCGCAGCATTTTCCCGTCTACGAGGCCGGCCGGGGCGGTCGTTACACTTATCATGGACCGGGCCAGAGAGTCGGCTACGTGATGCTCGATCTCGAAAAACGCGGAAAGGATATTCGCTGCTTCGTCCATGCGCTCGAAGGGTGGATGATCGACACGCTCGAAGAACTGGGGGTTTCTGCGCATCGTGCCGAGGGCAGGATCGGCATCTGGGTAGGCGACGGACCGGACGAGGCCAAAATCGGCGCGCTCGGGGTCCGGGTCAAACGCTGGGTTACGCTTCACGGGTTCGCGCTCAACGTGGCACCCGACCTGTCGCATTTTGGAGGCATCGTTCCGTGCGGCATCTCCGAATATGGTGTCACCAGCCTCGCCGAGCTTGGGAAACAAATGCCGCTGACAAGGGTTGATGCCGCCTTGAGGCGAAGTTTCCCGTCATTTCTCAATGCTTTGGATCACACTCGCAAAGAGTCTTGATGGAGCGTCCTGCTTCAGACTATTGTCCGCGGCGATTTGCGGGACGGGAAACCGCTCTCAGATCGCAATAAATAGGGAGTCTTGAATGCGTGCTCTTATCCTGGTCGCTGGCGCGGCCCTGGCGGTTGCGGCTTGCAGCAGCAACGATAACGCCAACAACACGATGAACGTCGATGAGAATCTCACGACGACCGACATGAACGCAACGACGGACATGAACGCGACGATGGACATGAACGCAGCAGCTGACGCCAATGCGGCGGCTGATGCGGCCAACTCGGCGGCAGTTGCGGCGAACAACGCTGCGGACACTGCTACCGCGGCGACCAACAACGCGATGTAATCCCGCGCCTCCTTCTTTTGGGAGGCGTTGGCTTTTCAAGAGGCTGCCGGTACTTGCCGGCAGCCTCTTTTTTTGGCCCGGATCATTGGGAGTTTTCGTCGATGCGCGTCCTGCCCCTCCTTTTCGCAGCTCTTGCCCTCTCGGCCTGCGGGAAAAATGATCAGAAGGACGTCGGTCAGAATGTCGATCAAAGCCTGACCGCGGAAAATATCGTGTCGAACGACGTGACCGCGATCGATGCGGTCACGGGCGATGCCGCGAACATGGCTGCCGACGTGGACATGAACTTCGGCAATCTCGATCAGAATGTCGGTATCGAGACCTCGTCGAACGAAGCCTCGCCGCGACCGCGTTCGGCACAACCCAGGAAGACCTCGCCAGCGCCGGCCGCAGAACCCGCTTCGAATGCCGTGACCAACGCGGAATAGCCTTAAGGCAGCCCGATTACCTTGTGCGCCTGCAGCGAGAGGCGCCACTTCGGCCGCTCCATCGCAAGGCCCACCGCAGCGTTGAGCGCTTCTTCCCTCTTTTCGCAGTCCATGGGCTGGACCAGAAAATGATCGAAGCTCCATTGCTCGAGCTCGACAGGATCTAGCCCGTCCTGGGGCCAGACGAGCTTCAGCTCGTTTCCCTGGCGCTGGACGACCTCCGTCCCCGCTTTCGGACTGACGCAAACCCAGTCGAGGCCCGGGACCGCAGGCAACGTCCCGTTGGTTTCGACCGCAATCCGAAAGCCCAGCGCATGCAGCGCCTCGACCAGGCCCTCGTCTAACTGGAGCATCGGCTCGCCGCCCGTGATCACGACCAACCGCTCCTGGTCACCGGCGCCCCACAGCTTTTCGACGTGAGCCGCCAATGCGCCGGCATCCCTGAACTTGCCGCCGCCTTCGCCGTCGGTCCCCACAAAATCCGTATCGCAGAAATTGCATTGCGCGGCCGCTCGATCCTGCTCCCTGCCCGACCACAGATTGCATCCAGCGAAGCGCAGGAAGACTGCGCGGCTGCCCGACTGCACCCCTTCACCCTGCAGGGTCAGGAAGCATTCCTTGACCGAATAGCTCATGCGTAAACCGTAGGATCGGCGATGCCGGCTTCGGCAAAGCCCTTAGAACGCAGCCGGCAGGCATCGCAGCGGCCGCAGTGCCGGCCATCGGGCAACGGGTCGTAACAGCTATGGCTCATGGCCGCGTCCAACCCGAGGCGATCCGCCTCCTTCGCAATATCGGATTTCGTCATGTACTGGAGTGGCGCGTGGATTCGGAACGCATCGCCCTCGACCCCCGCCTTGGTCGCGAGGTTCGCCAGTTTCTCGAATTGCGCGACGAATTCTGGCCGGCAATCCGGATAACCGGAATAATCCAGCGCATTGACACCGATGAACAGGTCGCGCGCGCCGCTTGCCTCCGCCAGCCCGAGCGCAAGGCTAAGGAATATCGTGTTGCGAGCCGGAACGTAGGTCACCGGGATCCCATTTCCGACCCCGTCCTTCGGAACCTCGAGGTCGGCGGTCAGCGCCGATCCGCCGAATGCCCGAAGATCCAGCGGCAGGACGATATGCCGGTCGGCGAGCTCGCTCGCGATCTTCCGCGCGGCCTCCAGCTCAACCCGATGGCGCTGGTTGTAATCGACCGTAAGCGCAGAGACCGAATAGCCCTGCTCGCGCGCAATCGCCGCGCAGACCATCGAATCGAGACCGCCCGAAAGAAGGACGACGGCGGTTTTCGTCACAACCTGATCCCCAGCCTGGGAGCTGCCCAGAACCAGCCCGCGTAAAGCGCCAGAGTGCCGGCAACACAGATCATCATGCTCGGCCAGAATCCAAGATTTGAGCGGAGAAGCGCCGGCAGGACCAGGAACAAGGGTATGGACGGCAGGAAGAACCAGAAGGTGCTGATGGACAGCTGGGCGACATGTTCGGTGTCACCGACGTCGCGATAAAGCCAGATCATCGCCAGCAAAGATGTAAGCGGCAGCGAGGCCACCAACCCGCCCCAACCGGGATAACGCCGGGCGATCTCCGACACTGCGGCAACCAATGCGCCCGAAAGCGCGGCCTTGATGATGAGATAATACACGCGCGCGCACTTAAGGCGTGCGGCGGAACAAAAGAAGGGCCGCCGGTCGGTGAGGACAGGCGGCCCAGTGATCGGACATTGCTGCCCGATTGGGAGGAAAGCGTGCCAAAATCCGGCACCTGACCTTCTTATCGTACGATGGTTAAACGACGCCTTAATGGCGCGGCGAATTCGCGTTTATCTGACAATCGTCAATGCGGTGCGCCTGCAACACATAGTTGAATGGCAGGCCGCCCGAGATGCCCTGGGTACTGATCTTCAGGGACCGCGGGGTGAGCGCTTCGATCTCGCTGTGCCCGAAATCCGCGCTTCCGCAATTATACTCGATTGACGTGAAGCTGCCCGAATTTTTCAGGATCCTTGCCCGGCAATTCTTCGATCGATGCTCGAACCGAGCCAATCCGGTGAGGTCGGCAATGCACTGACGGACGGGGGTCTTCGCCCCGGGCGTTCCGCTAATCTCCCAAAGCCCCGGCTGCGCTTGCGCAAATGTCGGCGGCTGCTGGGCCGCCATAAGCAAAAGCACCCCACACAAGCCAGCAGGAGCAGCGCTCACCAGATTCGTGAATCGTTTCATTTGGATAACATTTAACATGGCTGAAATGGCCAACGAAAGCCTCAGGTGAGTTCCTGCGGCTGAATCGCGAAGCTCGATGAGCAGAATGCGCAATCAACCCGGATCAGGCCGTCGTCGCCGATCATTGCTTCCCGCTCATCCGCCGGAAAGCGGGCAATGACAGACCGGACATAGTCCGGGTCGCACCGGCATCCGCGGCTGAGCTTGGTGGCAGCGAGCGTTCGCAGCTCGTCCTCCTCGTGGAACAGACGCCAGATGAGGTCGTCGAGCGGCAAGCTCGGGTCCGTTAGCTCCTCGGGCTTCACCGAGCCGCCCAGAATGGCAACGTGCGGCCAGTCCGGATGGTCGAGACGCGTGTGCAGCCGTTCGCGACCCTCCTCGCCTTCCGGAAGATGCTGCAGCAGCAATCCGCCCGTGAACCAATGGTCACCGCGCTTTTCCACAGCGAGACGGACGAGGCTTGGGATTTGCTCCGATTGGGCGAAATAGCTCTGCGCGGCCTCGGCCAGGTTCTTTCCTTCGATCGGAACGATACCCTGATATCGCTCCTTCGCAACAGGCTGGTCGAACGTGATTGCAAGATAACCCTTACCGAAAAGCTCCTGCAGCGTAGGTTGCTCTGAAGCCCCGTCGATGCGGTCCGGATCGTGGCGGACATAGCCGCGAAGCTCGCCCCCCTGATAATCGCAAACCAAAAGGTCGATAATTCCGCCTTCGGTCTGCGCCTGCAGGGTCAATTGCCCTCCGGCTTCCTTCAACAACGAACCGAGCAGCGCGGTCAGGGTCAGGGCTTCCGCAAGCAACTTCTCGATCACCGGCGGGTAGCCATGATTGGCAAGGACGGTGTCGATGACTGGCCCAAGGCGCGCGACACGGCCCCGCGCGTTGCGCGACGGGATCGCGACGCCGAGCGCGACGTCGATATTCAGCTCGATTTCCGGCATGGCTCGTAGATAGTTCGCGTACCGAAGCTTCTCAACCGCTCGTCATGCCGCTTCGGCCGGTACCTCATATTCACCGGCAGCCGCCGACAAGGTCTCGACGAATTCGCGGATATGCTCCTCCTCGATGGTCAGCGGCGGAACGATGCGCATCACATTGTCGCCCGCGGCCACCGTAAGAAGGCCCTTGGTGCGGAGATAATTTACAAAGGCCCGGCTGTCCGTCTTCATCTTGACCCCAAGCATCAGTCCGACTCCGCGGACGCCTTCGAACAGATGGTCGTGATTTGGAATCATCTGCTCCAAAGCGGAGCGGAGGCGCTCTCCCTTTTGCCGGACCTCGGCGAGGAAATCCTCGTCCGCGACGATGTCGAACACCGCCTGTCCCGCGGCCATGGCCAGCGGATTGCCGCCGTAGGTCGACCCGTGGGTGCCGATGACCATCCCGGCCGCGGCCTTTTCGGACGCGAGGCATGCTCCCATAGGGAAACCGCCGCCAATCCCTTTGGCGGAGGCCATAATGTCGGGCTCAACGCCATAGTGCTGGTAAGCGTAAAGCTGGCCTGTACGTGCAACGCCGCACTGCACCTCGTCGAACACGAGCATCAAGTCATGCTCGTCGCAAGCGGCCCTGAGCCCCGTCAGGAATTCCTGGCTTGCCGGCCGGATGCCGCCCTCGCCCTGGATTGGCTCCAGCAGGAAGCCAGCGGTGTTCTCATCGATCGCTGCAAGCGCGGCGTCGAGATTGTTGAACTCGACGACCTTGAAGCCGGGCAGCAACGGCGCGAAGCCGTCGATCATCTTCGGCTGGTCGGTCGCGCTGATCGTCGCCATCGTTCGCCCGTGGAAGGCGTTCGAGAAGCTGATCAGGTCATGTTTGTGCGGATTGCCCTTGGCATAATGGTAGCGACGCGCGGTCTTGATCGCGCATTCGACTGCTTCGACGCCAGAATTGGTGAAGAACACCGTTTCCGCGAAGGTCAGGTCGCACAGACGTTTTGCAAACGCTTCACCCTGCGGCGAGCCGTAGAGGTTGGAGACGTGCATCAGCGTCGCCGCCTGCTCCTGAATCGCCTTGGTGAGGTGCGGGTGGCCGTGTCCGAGGATGTTCACCGCGATGCCCGCGGCAAAGTCCAAATATCGCTCCCCCTGCTCGCCGTAGAGGTAGACTCCCTCCCCGCGGACCGGGCGAACCGGCGAACGCGGATAAACAGGCATGAGCGGCGTGATGGCCATGGAGAAACGGCTCCCTTTGACGGCTGTGATGTGAGGCCCTGGCTATAGCCAGCGCTGTTGCAAAGGGCAAAATCGCGCTCCCGCCCGGGCATCAAATGAAAGGCGCCCCGAGTTTCCCCGGAGCGCCTCCTTACAGGCTGAACTTGCGCTCAGCTTACCAGCGATTGCTGTAACGACCGTAGCGGTCGTTCATGGCGAACTGGACACGCTGCTCGAGCCGTCCGATCCGCACCTCGATGTCGCCAGCCTCCCGCGGGTTGAAACCACCGCGGGCGCGCTCATGAAGCCGCCGCTCGATCTTGTTCGCCTCGTCGAGCAAGCGGTCGGCGCTCCGGCCACGGATCACGTCGCGGCGATCCAGCCGATTGATCTGGCGCTCGATATTGTCGATCCGCACCTGGAGCGAACGGACCTGGCTCCAATTGTTGGTGTAACCATTCCCGTAGCCGCTTCCGTAAGCGTAGGGCGCGGCCTGCGGAGCCGGATAATATTGGGCCGTAGCGGGGGTCGCAGCGACAAGCGCAGCGCCGACAACGGCAAGGGGAAGAACGAACTTACGCATCACAGCTCTCCTTTTGAGCAGCGGGTTGATGCGCTTGTTGTGCTCTTCTGAAGTTGATGCGCGTCTGAACGCGTCCGTTATTTGGCGTTCAACAAGATTAATTCGTTAAGTTGCTGAAAAAGCTAGTTCTTGATCTTCCAGCCGCTCTTGAGCAGCGAATAGCAGAGGGCCCAGAGCGCGATATTCAACAAGAATAGGCTGACCCCCCCGACCAGCAAAGGCGAATCGCTGTGGCCGAGGAACCCCGCGCGAAATCCCGAGATCACATAGAAGAAGGGATTGGCATGGCTGATGGCCTGGAACTTCGGCGCGAGCTGGTGAACGGAATAGAATGTGCCCGAGAGCAGCGACAGCGGAGTGACAACGAAGTTCGTAACGGCGGCCGCATGATCGAACTTCTCCGCCCAAACTGAGGTCAGCAGCCCAAGGAACGCAAGAAGTAGCGACCCCATCAGGCCGAACCAGAAAACCAGTTCCGGCCGTTGAATGGCCACCGAGACGCCCGGCCAGAGCAGCATTGCAAGCCAGACCGCGAATCCGACCAGGAAGGCCCGGGTGACCGCCGCTCCGACAAGCCCCGCGATCAGCTCGCCCGTCGAAAGGGGCGGCATCAGGTAATCGACGATATTTCCCTGGATCTTGCCGACAAGCAGCGAAAAGCTCGAATTAGCGAACGCGTTCTGAATCATCGCCATGACGATCAGGCCAGGACCGATGAAATTCGCGAAGAGGATTTCGACTCCCGGCGCCACCGTCACCGTGCGCCCGCCGCGCCCAAGCGCTACGGTAAAAATGGCGAGATAAAGCAGCGTGGTGATGGCTGGCGCCCAAACAGTCTGCATCTGGACCTTGAAGAAGCGGCGGACCTCCTTGATATAAAGGGTCCGAAGGCCTCCCCAATTGACGCCCTTGAGCACGGGCTTGCCCGGCGCGAAGCGCAGCCATTGCGCCGAA
>Ga0105248_10008967_pt1 | contig 10999 bp, 12 predicted proteins | sample KBSS34metaG_FD_81524 | JGI IMG/M metagenome (GOLD analysis project Ga0105248, IMG submission 81524) | Switchgrass rhizosphere microbial communities from Kellogg Biological Station, Michigan, USA - KBS S3-4 metaG | ecosystem: Host-associated > Plants > Roots > Rhizosphere > Soil | place...
AGTACCGCTGGCTCGGCGAGGTCGGCGAGGCCGAGCGCGCGCGCATGCGCGGCACGCTGCAGACGCGCGCCGCCGATTTCACGCAGGCGTTCGATCGCGAGCTCACGCAGATCTACATCGCGTTCCATGGCGAGCCCGGCATTCCTGACGCGGATCCGGCGCGCGCGATCGCGGCGGAGCTCGCGAAGGCACAGGCATCGGCGACCGTTCCCGGTCTGATCAAGGAGGTGTTCCTCCTCGAAGCGCAGCGTGAGCAGGCCGCCGCGTTGCAACGGTTCAATCCCGACAGTCAGGCGCTCGAGGCGGCCGACTGGCCGGCGCCGCTGGAGTCCTGGCGGGCACGGACGGCTGCGCATATCGCGCCGCACGGCGCCGTTGCCGGCATCCCGCCGTTCCTTCTGGCCGACGCGGTGGATGCCACGGCGCCGGCGCTCGTCATTCCGGTGCCTTTCCTCAAACGGATCGAGGGCGGACCGGGACGCTTCGCGGTGGTGCCCGATCCGGCCGGCGGCCAGCGCGCGCTGATCGTATGGCTCGACGCAGAACGGCTGCGCCACGGGCTGCTCGAGCCGCTGATCGCGAAATATTTCGGAACCGGCGAGACGTCCGAGTATCTCGTCTCGATCGTCCAGCGTGACAAGCCCTCGCAGTTCGTGTACACGTCGGCTGCGGAGGCCACGCTCGACGAGCGGAGCGCCGATGTCACGACCGGCATGTTCGATCTGCGAATGAACGAACTGACGCGTCTCGTCGGAACGGTACCGCCGGCCGCCGCTCCCGGCGTAAAGACGACAACCGACCGCGTCGCCGTGACGATTGTTCGACGATCGAGCAGCCCCGGCGACGCAGCGCGCGTCCTGATGACCGGCGGCGCGAATCAGGGCGCGTGGATCGTGCGGGCGCGCTACCGCAGCGGCTCGCTGGAAACGATCGTCGCCCGATCCCGGCGGCGCAACCTGGCGATCAGCGCCGGCGTCCTCGGACTGCTGGGCGCCGCGTTCGTCCTCGTGATGGCGGCGGCGCAGCGGCAGCGCCGGCTGGCGCGGCAGCAGATGGAGTTCGTCGCCTCGGTGTCGCACGAGCTGCGGACGCCGCTCGCCGTCATCTGCTCGGCCGGCGAGAACCTGGCGGACGGCGTGGTGGCCGACAGCGCGCAAGTCCGAACCTACGGATCGCTGATTGAAACCGAAGGACGCCGGCTCGGCGACATGGTCGAGCGCGTGATGGAGTTTGCCGGGATCGGTTCCGGCGTGCCGATACGGTTCCGGCGGGACGTGGACGCGTCGAAGGTGATCGCCGACGCGGTGCGCGGCGTCAGTGCCGAGGCGCGCGACCGGGGCGTGACGATTGCCGTGCACGCCAACGGCGCGTTGCCACCGGTCGTGGGCGACGCCGATGCGCTGCGATCAGCGCTGCAGAACATTGTCGGCAACGCGGTGAAGTACAGCCCGAGCGGCGGCGCCGTCGAGGTAACCGCGACCAGCCACGACGGCATCGTGCGGATTTGCGTCGCCGATCGCGGTTTTGGGATTGACCCCGCCGACGTGCCGCACATCTTCAAGCCGTTCTATCGCGGCCGGCGCGCCGTCGACGCGCAGGTCCGCGGCTCGGGCGTCGGACTCAGCGTGGTGAGGCACATCATCGCCTCGCATCACGCCACCATCGCCGTCGACAGCCGTGTCGGCGAAGGCACGACCGTCACCATCGAGCTGCTACCGCCGGTACTTCATGTCCTCAAGCCTCGGCGCAGGCTGTCCGGTTCGGCGGATTGACATGACGATCGGGCCGCGCGTGCTGCTCATCGAAGACGAAGCCGGGCTGCGGCTCACGCTCAGCGATCGGCTCGGCAGCGAGGGCTACAGCGTCGAGACGGCAAGCGACGGCGAGGCCGGCCTCGCGCGCGCGTCCGAGGGGGCGCACGATCTGATCATCCTCGACGTCATGCTGCCGCGGATGAACGGCTTCGATGTCTGCCGCGAAGTCCGGCACCGCGGCGTGACGACGCCGATCTTGATGCTCACGGCCCGAGGGCAGGTCGTGGACAAGGTCGTCGGGCTCAAACTCGGCGCCGACGACTACCTGACGAAGCCGTTCGAGACAATCGAGCTGATGGCGCGGCTCGAAGCGCTGCTGCGGCGGGCGCCGTCGAGCGCGCAGCCGGGAGGCGATGCCTACCGCTTCGGTGATGTCTCGGTGGATTTCAGGAAGATGGAAGTCGTGCGCGGCGGTGCGCCGGTCGAGCTCTCGGCGCGCGAGTTCAAGCTGCTGCGGCACTTCATCGCGCATCGCGGCGCCACGTTGTCCCGCGACGCGCTCCTCGCCGACGTCTGGGGGTACGACGAGATGCCGCTCACGCGCACCGTCGACGTCCACGTGGCCGGCCTGCGGCAGAAGATCGAAGCCAATCCCAGGGTGCCCGAGTACATCCTCACCGTCCACGGTCTCGGTTACAAGTTCGTCGGGTAGCATCGAACGCAAAGCGCGCAAAGCACGCGAAAAGATCCTTTGCGGGCTTAGCGGCCTTCGCGTTCCCACCTTCGGTCAGCATCTTGCACGGCGCATCCGCGATCCCGCGCAATCCCGCGCCAACTGGAGTCGCGTATGCAGATTTTGATCGCTGGGGCCCTGACGGCGGTTGCCGCCATTCAAACATCCGCTCTTGCCGCGCGCGTCACGCGCTCGGCGCCGGTGCTGGTCCGGTCCGTCATCGACGGCGACACCATCGACGTCGCGACCGTCGGCCGCGTGCGTCTGCTGGGCATCGACGCGCCGGAGGTCGGGCATGGCTTCGACACGTCCGCACCGTTTGGCCGCGAAGCCCGCGAGCGTCTGACGCAGCTGGTCCTCCATCGCTGGGTCCGTCTGGAACAGGAAAGCTCGACGCGGGATGTCTATAGCCGTCATCTCGCCTACGTGCTGACGGAGGACGGCGTCTGCGTCAACGCGGCGCTCGTCCGCGACGGCCTCGCGCGCGTCTCGGCGCGTGTGCCGCTCACGCGGCTGCCGGAGCTCCAGCGGGCAGAGGCCGACGCTCGGGCGTTTCGCCGGGGAATGTGGGCCACCGCCCCTTCGATCCCGGCCCCGAGTTATACTCGGCGGTCGAAGGCCAGCCGGCCTCCGACGTCCCGAACCACAACGCCGGCGTCGAAGCGCCGCAAAACACGAACAAAGAAGCCGTGAACGCTGTCCCTGTCGAGTACGCCTCGCAACGCAAGATCCGCGAATACAACAAGCTCCACTACCGGTTCAATCACTGGCCGATCTGGATTTTCGTCTTCTTCATCGCCCCCGGACCGCTGACCTTTGACCTCTTCGAGCGTGGCTTCGATACCCGCATGGCCCTGTGGCTCGGCGCGGTCCTCATCGGCACCGGTATCGCCGGCCTGCGAGGCGCCCTGCCGGGGGTCGAGCCGAAGCCGTACATCATCCGCTTCACCGAAGATCGGCCGAATCCGCTCTACCGTCGCGTGTGCTACACGTTCGCCTGGAGCGAGGTCGTGTCGTTCGCGGTGCTGAACATGGCCGGCCTTGTCGCGGCGATCGCGACCGGACAGTGGTATCTCAAACAGATCTACTGGTACGGATACTTTCCGCTTGCCGGCGCCATCTGGGTCCTCGGCCTCCTGAGGCTGTTGCCACGGGTCAAAGCGTCGACCAAGGGTGAGGGTCACGAGCGGCGCTACTTCTACGGATCGGTGTGGGCCGTATGCTGGGCGCAGCCGGCACTATGGCTGATGTGGAAAACGGTGCCCCGTACGACCGCCGGCGACACACTCAAGCTGGTCGTGTTCGTCGCGATCCTCGCGTACGTCGGTAACCTGGCGCGGCTCGGCCGTTTGCCGAGGACCCGGCCGATCGTGCCCGGAGAGATCGCGGTGTCCGACTAGCAGGCACGACGCAGCGTCGCCCGCTCGGTTGTCACAGCGGGCCTCCGCCGGTCGTCTTATCTGGTATGAAGAAGGGGCAGGCGCTGGCGGCAGTCGTGCTGACGCACCTCGCGATCAGCTTCGTTCACGGCCGCGCCCACGAGGGCGCCCAGGTTCCGTTGCCGTTCGCCAGTACGCTATTCGTCTATATCGTCATTCTCGCCGGGCCGCTCGTTGGCCTCGGCCTGTCGCGATGGCGGCCGCGCACCGGCGCGTGGGTGGTCGCGCTGACCATGGCCGGGGCGCTCGTGTTCGGCCTCGTCAATCATTTCCTCATCGACGGATCCGACCACGTCGCGAATGTTGCCGCCGAGTGGCGTTCGCTGTTCGGTGCGACGGCGGTGCTGCTCCTGGTGAGCGAAGCGGCAGGCGTCGCGATCGGAATGTGGGCCGGCTCAGCAGTCCGCTCGGGTGTCGGAGACTAGTGTCGGAGCTTGGTGTCGGAGCCTAGGGTCGGAGCCTAGGGTCGGAGGAAAAGCTCCGACTCCGGAACGGCGGGGAGATCATCATGAACGTGTTCATCGCGGGAGGATCCGGCGCGATCGGCGTGCCGCTGATTCGCGTGCTCGTTGCGAACGGTCATCAGGTGACGGCATCCACGCGCACGCCGGCGAATGCGGCCAGGCTGCAGACGCTCGGCGCAACACCCGTCATCGCGGACGCTCTCGATGCCGACGCCTTGCGGCGCGTTGTCGTCGCCGCGCATCCGACCCACGTCATCCACCAGCTGACGGCGCTCCCCAAGGGCGGGCCGCGGAGCGCGCGCGATCTGGTCGCGACCAACCGTCTGCGGATCGACGGCACGCGAAATCTCCTCGCGGCGTCGATTGCCGCCGGCGCGCGCCGCATCGTCGGCGGATCCTTTGCCCTGATAGGCGCCTCGAAGGCCGGTGTCCCGGAAGAAATCCGGCCGGCCGCCGAGGCCGTGGAGTCGATGGAGACACAGATCCTCGAGGCGAATCGATCGGGCGCGATCGAAGGCGTCGTGCTGCGCTACGGTTTGTTCTACGGTCCGGAGGCGGCGTCGACCGTGGACATGATCGCGATGGCGAAGCGCAGGCTGCTGCCCGCGATCCGCGGCGATCGCAGCGTGCTGCCATGCATTCACGTGGACGATGCGGCGAGCGCGACGCTGGCGGCGCTGGAGCGAGCGCGGGCCGGGGGCACCTACGACATTGTCGACGACCAGCCGGTCAGCTTCAGCGAGATCGTGCGGGCGCTCGCCGACGCGGCCGGCGCACCGCGGCCCTTCGCGATACCATCGTGGCTGCCGCGTCTGGTTGCGCCGTACATGGCGCGCATGATTGCGCTCCGACTGCCGTTGTCCAATGCGAAGGCACGCGCGGACATGGGGTGGCGCCCGGCCTTTCCGACGATTCGTGAGGGGTTGCGCCAGACCCTGCGGCGCGCGGCCTGAGCCATGACCGACGTCGATCTCTTTCAGACGCACCGGTCGGCGCTCTTCGCCGTCGCCTATCGGATGCTCGGCAGCGCCACCGACGCCGAGGACGTCCTGCAGGACGCATGGCTTCGGTTCTCCGCGGCGCAGCCGCCCGACCTGCGGTCGCTGAAGGCGTATCTGACCACCATCGTGACGAGACTGTGCCTCGATCGCCTCAAGTCGGCCCGGGTCACCCGCGAGGAGTACGTCGGACCGTGGCTGCCCGAGCCGGTCGCGACCGACGATCGCCGCGGACCCGAGCGGTCACTCGCGCTCGCTGAATCGGTGACCCTGGCATTCATGGTTCTCCTCGAGACGCTCTCGCCGGAGGAGCGCGCCGTGTTCCTCCTGCGCGAAGTGTTCGATTACGAGTACGGCGAGATCGCGGAGATGCTCGAGCTGTCGAGTGCCAACTGCCGCCAGTTGTTTCACCGCGCCAAGGGACGGATCGCCGAGCGCAAGCCGCGGTTCCGCGCCAGTCTTGATGAAAAGCGTCCGCTGGTCGAGCGTTTCGTCCATGCGTTCCGCGCGGGCAGTGAGGACGAGCTCACGCGCGTGCTTGCCGAGGACGTCGGGTTCTGGAGTGACGGCGGTGGGAAGGCATTGGCGGCGCGCCGCCCGGTGTTCGGGCGCGACCACGTCGTCAATATGCTCATCGGCTTCCGGCGCACTGCGCCTGCCATCGGCGTGCCGCTGGAATCGGTGACGCTCGACATCGTCGAGGTCAACGGCGAGCCGGCGATGGTGGTGCGCGTTGCCGGACGGCTGGACGGCATCTACGTCATGGCGGTCGAGGACGGCGCGATTGCGGCGATTCGTGTGGTGCGCAATCCCGACAAGCTGACCTACATCGAGCGCCAGCTCACCGTGCACTGACCGGTTACGCACCGACGCCGATCCGGTTCATGCCCGCCGGATTATGGGGTGATCTCACGGCCGGGAATGCCGCGGGTGTGGCCCGGCCTATCGTCGATGCGAGGAATCGCCCGAGCGTCGGGCTCACCAATAGACGACGTCGAGACCGGGGATCTTCGGAAAGCTCCGCCGATCGCGCGTGGCGAGGCGATAGTCCAGCCAAAGCGCAGTCGCGGCGATGATGAGATCGTGCGCGCCGACCGGCGTCCCTTTCGCGGCCAGATCGGCGCCGAGCCGCGCATGCAGCCGCGCGATCTCGAGGTCGAAGTCGACAATCGAACAGTGCGTCAGCAGCTGTTCGATCTGGCGCTCGACCCGGGCGCGCGCCACCGCGTTCGTCATGCGATGCGGTCCATGCAGCATCTCGGACGCCGAGATGGTGGCGATCGCAACCGGCTCGGTTGCGTCCGCCGCGACCGCCTTGCGAAGATCGAGTTCAGCCCGCAGGACGGCGATGAGCACGCTGGTGTCGACTAGCGTGCCCACCGGTTCTTCGGCACCTCAGGCTTGTTGTAGATGACGATTCCTTTCTCGATGAAGCTGAGAACGTCCTCGTCGAGTTTCGGCGCTGTTTTGAGATACGCGACGAGGCCGCCGAGCGTCTTTTGCTCGTCGGTTTCAGCAGGTCCGATCTGCGCGACCGGCCGCCCGTGCCGCTCGATCACGTAGGTGACGCCCTCTTCCCGCACGCGATCGACGAGCTCGCCGAAGTTCTTCGCCGCGTCCGTCGCGGCGATGGCCTTCAACGCCTTCTTGCTGCGGAACCTGGGCGCCATGTACGCATTTTACGTAATATCCGCATTATCCGTCAATTGTCACGTTACCAGACTGGACGCCCCGCCGTCGACGTAGTTCCTGGTGGCGACAATGGACGCGATCTCCGCCATGACGCGGTCGACCTCGTCCATCGTGTTGTAGAAGTGGGGCGAGATCCGGACGCCGACTGGCGGACGATAGTCGACGACGAAGTCGCGGGCCTTGAGAGTACGGGACACGAGGAGCGCATCCGGGACCGAGATCGCGACCGTTCCCGCCAGGCGCTCCGGATCGCGTGACGCCGCGGACGTGAAGCCGTACTGATCGACGAGCGCCAGCAGGCGGGCGGTCATGGCCTGCGAGGCCTCACGGATCCGATCCACGCCGACCGCGTGAATGATGTCGAGCCCCGCGAGCGCCGCGTAGTACGACGGGATCGACGGGGTCCCGTTCATCATGTGCATCGCGTCTGAACGGAGTTTGGGGTCGGACCTCGATGTTCGCGTTTCCACCGCGGCCGCGTCCGGAACGAGAGACTCGAGATCTGACCCCTCGATATCGAACTCGAACGGATGCCTACGGGACAGCCAGCCGGTGAACGACGGCGTCGCGTGTCGCAGCAGATCGGGGCGCGTGTAGAGGAACGCATTGCCCGGCCCGCCGCACAGCCATTTCAGGCAGCCGCCGACCGCGAAATCGACGCCGAGGCCGGCGACGTCCACCGGAATGATTCCCGCGGACTGATAGGTATCCAGGATGGTTGCCGCTCCGGCCTCGCGGGCACGCGTGACGATCGCCTCCGCATCCATGATGTACGACGTGCGAAACAGCACGTGCGAGAAGGCGACGACCGCCGTCGATTCGTCGATGGCCGCGAGCATCCGGTCGGTGCTGACCGTGAGATCCATTTCGGCCGGCACGACGCACAGCTCGAATCCTGCGGCCTGCTGCGCGCGGTAGAGATAGACCATCGACGGGAAGTCCATCTCGCAACAGACGATCCGCTTCCGCGCCCCCGACGGACGCAGGCACGACAGCGCCACCATGTGCGCCGTCGTGACGTTCTCGTGCATGCTGACGGTGCCTGGCGCCGCGTTGACGATGCGCGCGATCTTGTCGCCGACTTCAACCGGCATCTCCCACCACCGCTCTTCCCAGGCGCGCACGCCGCGCGTGGCCCACGTCTCCGCGTACTCGGCGAGGTTGTCCGCCGTCTGTCGCGGCATCGCGCCGAGCGAGTTGCTGATCATGTAGACCGAGCGCGACAGGATGGGGAACTCGTCGCGCCAGCGCTCGAGATCGCTCATGGCCCCTATAATACGCGCCAGTGAAACGCGAAGGATGGCAGGGGTGGGACGAGTACGCGCCGTTCTATGACTGGGAAAACGCACAGACGCTGGGGCGCCGCGACGTGCCGTTCTGGCGCCGGGTCGCATCCGGCGCGGGCGGTCCGGTGCTGGAACTGGGATGCGGCACCGGCCGCGTCTCGCGGCCGCTCGCGCGGGCCGGCGTGGATCTCGTCGGCATCGATCGATCGTCGGCGATGCTGGCTCGCGCCCGGCGCGTGAGGTCGCTGCGGTTGGTCCGCGGCGACATCCGTTCGCTGCCATTCGAGGACGAGACCTTCTCGATGGTCCTTGCGCCCTACGGCATCCTGCAGTCGCTGATCCGCCCGCGCGACCTGACGGCGACGCTCGCGTCGGTGGCCCGCGTCATCGGGCGCGGCGCCACTTTCGGGATCGACCTCGTGCCCGACGTGCCGAAGTGGCGCGAGTACGAGAACCGCGTTCAGCTGCGCGGCCGCGCGCGCGGCGCTCAGCTCACGCTCATCGAGTCGGTCCGGCAGGACCCGAAGCGGCATCTGACGACGTTCGAGCAGACATACGTGGAGCGGCGGGGCCCTGCAACGCGTGAACACCGCTTCGACCTGACGTTTCGCACCCTGAGCGTCCGCCAGATGACCGGCCAGCTCGAACGGGCCGGATTTCGCGTCGACGCCGTGCTCGGCGACTACCGCGGACGGCCCTGGGACGAGCGTGCCGACGTCTGGATCATCATGGCGAAAAAGAGGTAACATTTCGCTGCTGTTTCCGCATTTTCCCGGGGAGTTTTGACATGTCCGGCCATTCCAAATGGGCCTCGATCAAGCATAAGAAGGGCGCGCTCGACGCCAAGCGCGGCAAGATTTTCACGCGCCTCATCAAGGAACTGACCATCGCGGCCCGCAACGGCGGCGGCGATCCCGACATGAACCCCCGCCTGCGCTCCGTGATCGCCGACGCCAAGGCGGCCAACATGCCGGCCGACAACATCAAACGCGCGATCCGCAAGGGCACCGGCGAGGAGCCCGGCGTGGCGTACGAAGAGGCGCAGTACGAGGCCTACGGGCCCGGCGGCGCCGCGGTGATCATCGACGTGCTCACCGACAACAAGAACCGCACCGTCGGCGAGCTGCGCCACATGCTCGAGAAGGGCGGCGGCAACCTCGCGTCCACCAACGCCGTCGCCTGGATGTTCAACAAAAAGGGCTACATCGTCGTCGAGAAGTCGAAGGCCGACGAAGAGAAGCTGATGGCCGCCGTCCTCGACGCCGGCGCCGACGACATGCAGGACGACGACGACAACTGGGAAGTGCTGAGCACGCCGGAAGCGTTTCAGGCGGTCCGCGACGCCGTGAAGCAGCTCGGCATCGAGCCCGCGAGCGCGCAGGTCTCGATGATCCCGCAGAACTACGTGAAGCTGGAAGGCAAAGTCGCGCAGCAGATGCTGAAGCTCATGGAAGCGCTCGACGATCAGGACGACGTGCAGCACGTCTGGTCGAACTTCGACATTTCCGAGCAGGAGATCGAGGCCTCGCTCGCGTGAGAGTCTTCGGCATCGACCCCGGGTCCGAGCGCACCGGCTACGGCTGCGTGGAGACCGACGGGTCGCGCCACCGCATCGTGATCTGCGGCGCCATCAGCTCTCCAGCGCTCGCGTCGTTTCCCGACAAGCTCCACCGCATTTACAGCCAGCTGGCGATCGTCCTGGCCGAGTGCAGGCCTGCCTGCGTGGCCATTGAAAACGTGTTTTATTCGGTCAACGCGCGCAGCGCGTTGAAGCTCGGGCACGCCCGCGGTGTGGCGATGCTGGCCGCGGTCGAGGCCGGCCTGCCGGTCTTCGAATACACCCCCGCGGAGATCAAGCGCGCGGTCGTCGGCTACGGCCGCGCCGACAAACCGCAGATTCAGCACATGATCAAGCTGCTGCTGGGGCTCGCCGAGGTCCCGTCGCCGCACGACGCCGCCGACGCCCTGGCGGTCGCCATCTGCCACGTCCACGCGCAGGTGCCGGCGCGCGCAATCGGCGCCGTCCAGCCGGCACGCAGCCGGGCGACGAGCTGGCGGACATACCGGCCCGCTTCCGCGCCCGTCGCGCTTCGGCGAGGCAAGCCCGCCGGATCGTGATCGCGCACCTCCGCGGCTCCATTCTCGAAAAACATCCGAACCGCATCGTCATCGACGTGAACGGCGTGGGGTACGACATCTTCGTCCCGCTGTCGACGTTCTACGGCCTCGGCGACGCCGGCGCCGGCATCGCGCTGCGGATCCACACGCATGTGCGCGAAGACGCCATCGTGCTCTACGGCTTCGCCACGCTCCTGGAACAGGAGCTCTTCGAGCGGCTCATCGGCGTCAGCGGCATCGGCCCGAAGGTCGCGCTCGCGGTCCTGTCCGGCATCGAGCCGCAGGACCTGATTCGGGCGATCGAGCGCGGCGATCTCGCGCGCCTCACCGCCATTCCCGGCGTCGGCAAGAAAACGTCCGAGCGCATCGTCCTCGAGCTGAAGGATCGCCTGCCGCGGGCGCATATCGAGGTGCCGGCCGCTGGTACGAGCGCGCCGCAAGCGCCGGCGCTGCGCGACGATGTGATCTCGGCGCTCGTGAACCTGGGGTATCATCGACCTCTCGCCGAAAAAGCG
>Ga0105248_10008969_pt1 | contig 10998 bp, 7 predicted proteins | sample KBSS34metaG_FD_81524 | JGI IMG/M metagenome (GOLD analysis project Ga0105248, IMG submission 81524) | Switchgrass rhizosphere microbial communities from Kellogg Biological Station, Michigan, USA - KBS S3-4 metaG | ecosystem: Host-associated > Plants > Roots > Rhizosphere > Soil | place...
CGGATTTGGGTCTCATCATGTGCGGCAAGTTCACGGCAAAGGCATCCTGGAGCGAGATTGTGGACTTCATCTGGTCCGCGCCGGCGCAGGAAGACGCCGACCGTACACTTGCTTATCGTGTGATGAACAATCTGCCGGTGATCCTGTGGGACGCGGAGAAGGGCCGGCGCCGGGTGGTGCCCATGCGCTGGGGCTTTCCTGATGCACAGGACTGGCGCAGGCCTAAGCCCATTCACGCCCGTTCCGAGACCATCGAGACGACAAAGGCTTTTGCCCAGCCCTTTCGCGATGGCCAGCGCGGCATCGTGCTGATGAAGAATTTCAACGAAGCCCCCGACATGGACGGGCCAACCATTCAGCACACAATTACACCGGGTGACGAGCCCGTGCTGGCGGCCGCCTTTGTCTGGCGGCGTTATCACACGCCCGACCCTGCGATGCCGCCGCTAGCCTGCGTATTGGTCACCGTCCCTGCCAACGGGCTGATCGCCACCCTGCCGACCGACCGGATGCCGGCTTTTTTGGCGCCGGACGATTGGCCGCTCTGGCTGGGAGAAAAATTCGCCAGCCCGCCTGAGGTGAAGGCTTGCCTGAAGACAGTGGAAGGTGTGCGCTGGACCATGAGCAGGGAAGAACGCGCCAAAACGGCAAGGCGCGGCAAGCCAACGGTTTCCGACCCCACCGGCCTTTTCTGAACGGGACATTGCCATGAAAATCCACAGCGACGATTTCCACGTTCCCGAAGGCAAGAAGCTGCATCTCGGCAAACGGCCCACCAAGGTCAAGCGCTTCTACAAGTCCAAGAACGACTACCAAGACATCTTGGCAGCCCATACCAGCCAGATGGATAAGCTACAGCAGCTTCTCTATGCCTCCAATCAGCATGCCGTACTCCTGATCTTTCAGGCGATGGACGCCGCCGGCAAGGACGGGGTGATCCGTCATGTGATGTCAGGCATCAATCCGCAAGGCTGCCAGGTCTTCAGCTTCAAGCACCCCAGCGCCAGCGAATTGGCGCATGATTTTTTGTGGCGCACCACCCGCGACCTGCCTGAGCGCGGCAAGATCGGGATCTTCAACCGCTCCTATTATGAAGAAGTGCTGATCGTACGGGTGCATTCGGAGATATTGCGGGCCGAGAACCTGCCCGATCCGGGCAAGCAAGTCTGGGAAGGCCGTTTCCGCTCCATCCGCGATTTTGAGCGCCACCTGTGCGCCAATGGCACAACCATCGTCAAATTCTTCCTGCATTTGTCCAAGGAAGAACAGCGTAAACGCTTCATCGCCCGCATCGATGAGCCGGACAAGAACTGGAAATTCCAGGCTTCCGACCTTGAAGAGCGCAAATTCTGGAAGGATTACATGCGCGCCTATCAGGACGCCTTGGCGGCGACGAGCACCAGGCACGCGCCCTGGTATGTCATCCCCGCCGACGACAAGCAGAACGCGCGGCTGATTGTATCGCAGATCATTCTCGATACGCTGGAGGGGCTAAAAATGCACACTCCGCCCACCAGCCCGGAACGGATGCGGGAATTGCAGGCAATCCGCAGGCGCTTGGCCGATCAGGTAGATTGAGCACACTCCCCAAATCATTCTAGGGTTCCCACTCTGCGGAGGATGGGTCAGGGCGTGAAGCGCGCGATCGCGATGGGTTCGGCAGTTGTGACGGTGGCCGTCGCGCTGCTGTGGTATTTTGTGCTGGCTCCGGACACCGCGCCTGTGATTGAGGCCGCCAACGGCCATGCCTATCAGGTCGTCGCCGCGCCGAATATCAGATGGGATCAGGCTCGCGCCGCCGCCGCAAAACTTTCCTGGCGCGGACGGTCAGGCTATCTCGCGACCATCGATGATGCCGCCGAGTATCAACTGGTCCTGGACCGCGTTTTTTCCCATGACTATCCCGATGTCCTCTATCTGGGCGGCCGCCAGACCGGGCCTGGGGAATGGCGCTGGGTCACCGGGCCGGATGGCCTGGCAGAGGGCGGCAAGGGCAGGCTGTTTTGGCGCGGTGATGAAACCGGAGCGGTGCAGGGCCGTCTTTATGCCAATTGGATGCCCACGGCCTTCCAGCATGGCGGCAAATGGGACATGGCCAAGGTCTGCTGCGTCTCGCTGTTTTCCTATGGGATCCCGCAGTTCAGCACCTCGCTGGGCACCGGCGATGCCGACGAACATGTCGCCGGTTATCTGGTTGAGTTTGGCAGCTAGGCGTCAGCCGGGCAGCGTTCCAGACCGGACTCCGGGATTCAGCCGGCGGGAAAGCGTGGCGGCCAAGCTCAGTGCCATGCTCTCCGCGGAATGCGGCCGGCCCGATATCATCCAAAGCGAGAATTGCACCGCAAGCAGAACAACGCCGCCAGCGAGCGCAATAGCGACGAAACGCAGCAACGCCATGTCCGAAGCGGGCCATGATTTCATCATCAGATAGACAGCGGCCATCATGACGACGCCCGCCAGGATGGAACGCCAGGTCACGCGCAGAATGTCTGAAAGCTTCAGATTCAGAATTGCCGGAAGAGCGCCGTTCCAGATGAACATGTTCAGGAAGGCCGATGCCGTGAGCGCCATCATCGCGCCTGTCATGCCGCCCAGCTTGGCGGCGATGATCACGGCCGGCACACGAATGGCGAGTGTGACGGCCAGCACATAAACCAGAGTCCTTTGGCGGTCCAGCACGATATAGAGCGCGCCCGGAAAGTGCGCGATGCAGTCGAACAGGGCAAAGAGGGCGCAATAGGCCATGACGGGCGTCGCGGCCGCCCACTTCGCGCCCAGGAAGATCAGTGTGATGGGCTCCGCCATTACCGCGATCCCCAGCGACAAAGGCATCACCACAGCCACCAGCAGGCCCAGGTTTTCCAGAAAGCTTTGCCGCATCAGATCGGGCGATTTGCTGGCCCGCGCATAGCCGGCCGCCGCGGGATCGCGGATCGGGGCGGCGATCTCGCTGGCGGGCAGCGAGCCGACCTGGTTGGCGATCTGATAAAGGCCGATGCCGGATGCCCCCACGATCCTGCCCAGTACGAACATGATCATCGAGCCATCGACCACCCACAGCGTGTTGGTGACCATCAGCCATTTGGAGAAGTGGAAAAAATGCCGCCATTCCGAAAGATCGAAGCGCGGCCGGTACGGGCGCATTGCGTAACCCAGGGGAATGACGAAAAGGCGTTGAACCGCTGTGCCGATCACCAGCGCCCAGTAGTTGCGCAGCAGGAAGGCAGCCGCGAGCCCGATCACGAATCCGGACAGCTTCCCCACCAATTGATAGAGGAATACTTTGTCATAGCGGAACTCGCGCTGATACTCGACCAACGCGATATTTTCAAAACCCTGAAGGAAGATGATCGCCGCCAGGGCATAGCAGATCGCCTGGAGCCTTGCGTCATGGACAAAATCCGAAAGGAACGTGGCGCAGCCCGCCAACATCAGCGCGAACAGGAGGGCGCGCAGGATCCCCAGCGTCCAGGCGGTGTCGAAATGCGCCTTGCTGGGCGCCGGCATGCGCAGAAGCGCTATCTGCAGTGAAAGCTGGCTCAGCGTGTCCAGGACCGCGGAGGCGCCGGTGACCAAGCCGAAAAGGCCGAAGTCGCTGGGCGACAGTACCCGGACCAGCACCAGGGTGCTGACGATGCCCACCAGGCGGAAGGACAGGCGCAGCAGCACCATGAAGGATGCGCCCGTGATCACGCCCCTCCTGATGGTGGACAGATCAATCGCATCCTGAACTGGCGGATCGTTAGCTGGCTGTTCCAAGTTTCAAGTCGCTTTCCGCCCGGACTGTGCGGCGATTCCCCGTCTAATGCCTAAATTAGGGCTGATGCTTAAAGGAAGTCTAAAGCTATTCCAGCCCCCCGGATCAGCCCCGCTTGCGCGGGCTGTTTGCCGGGAGTTGCTTGGACTCCGCATCATAGATACCTGACGGGGTGCTGGTCTTTCCCTGAAGGTCGCGGGTGAAAAAGGCGAGATATTTCTCCAATTCGTCCAGGATGCGGTCGGTGTCGGCCCTGGTCTTGGAATAGGGCGTGAAGCCCGGCTGCAGCGAGGAACTGTGAAAGCTCAGGGTGAAATATCGGCAACCTCGCGACAACAGCACGCGCGTCAGCCGGATCATCTCCTCGGCCTTATAGGCTTCGGGAGAAAGTCGCATGCGCGAGAGAAGGCCGAGCTTGTCCAACAGGCCTCTCAGCCGCGTCTTTCCCACCCAGCCGCTTTCCGACAATCGCCACAGCGGCGTTCCAAACGCGCCCAGCAAGCCGACAAAACCACTGGTGGTGGGAAGTTCCAGCAACTTGCGCGAATGTCCGAACCAGTAAGGCGCAGCTCCAAACAGGCTGAAATCCGGCCCGCCTTCGCCGCCATAGTCGAAGGTGGGCGCCACGCTGAGGTCAACGTCGAAACCCAACTCCTCGATCGTGCGCAAGCTGGCGCGGCTGATCCCATAGCGGCCCGCCTTGTACGTCCGGGGTGCAACCCCAAAGGCATGACGCACGGCGCCCAGCAAATGCGCCAGCTTCTGCCGTTCCAGATTGGCCGAGAGATTGCCCGGAAAGGCGTGCCAGCCTTCCTTGGGTTCGACCAGGGGCGGTGTGGTCCAAGGCTGCAGATGCACGCCGACTTCAGCGCCCCGCTCCACAAAGCCGCGGATGGTGGCGGCGCTTTCGGGATTCGACACCACCGGAAAATCCACCACATAGCAAGGTTTGAGGCCGTAGCGCTCAAAGATGCTCTGCGCCCGTTTGAGTTGTTCGATGGAATGAACCGAGCCTTCATCCGCGCCCACGCCCGCCGACCAGAGGAATTCCGATTCCGTATCGATAACGGCGATCAAGGTTGGTTTGGTGGGCGTCTGCATCATTGGGCGCATGCCCACCGATGCCGGTCCCCCCGCCATGGTGCCGCACCCCGTCATCAACGCCGGTTCAGGGGCCATCGCGCCTGCTCCCGCATCGGGTGATGCCAGCGCGCGATAGAGCGCGACATAGCGCTTGGCCAGATCCGGAAGTTGGAAGTCGTCCTCAACCCGCTTTCGGGCCCGCGCGCCCATCTCCCGGCGCAGCTGCGGGTCCTCCACAAGCCGCTTCAGGCTGGCGAGAAAAGCGCTGTCGGTCGAGAACAGATAGCCGGAAACGCCGTGCTCGATGAAGGTATCGGTGACATCGCCGATATAACGAGACACGACTGGCAGGCCGAAGGACATCGCCTCCAGCAGCACATTGCCGAAGCCTTCGCTATAGGACGCGAAAGCGAACACGTCCGACGCCAGATAATATTGGCCGGGGTCGTCGGCATAGGGGATGTGGGTGACGCGCCCGGAAAGCCCCTTATCCGCGATATAGCGGAAGACCTCGGCGCCATAGTCCGGCTCGATGGCGGGGCCGACAATGATCAGGCGCGCCTCGGGCGCGGTGGCGGCCAATTCGCCGAAGCATTTGACGAGGGAAAGAACGCCTTTGCGCGCGGAAATCGAGCCCACATACAGGATGACCGTTTCACCCGGCTTGATGCCCAACGATTGGCGCAAGCCCGCGCGTTCGGCGGTGTCGCACAAGGCGGGCAGGGTCACGCCTTGGGGAATGACGCTGGCCCGGTCCTCGCCCACCCAGCGGCTCTTGCCCGAATAAAGCCTGGGACTGATGCCCACGAAATGCTGGATGGACCGGATCAGCCGGCGCGCCAGGACGCGGAAGGAGGGGCGATAGCGCGACAGCATTTCGTCGGCGCTGTCCTCCAGGGTGGAAGAATAGAGCACGCTCAGGCCCAGGAAGCGCGCCAGCCAGTAATCCAGAAAGGTACGGTCGACATGGGAATGGATATGCAGGACATCGAAGTCCTTGGCGTTGTTCCACAGCCAGCGCAGCAAGGCGAAGCGGGACCGTTCGCCGGCATTGCTGGTCAGATAATGGACGGGAAAATCGCTGGCGATCGGTTCAGCGGGCCTGGGTGTTTCGAACACCACCACGGCGTGACCGGTTTGGGATTCCGCCATCAGCGGGATCAGGCGCGCATAGAAAATGCCGTCGCCGGTAAAGTCCGGTCGGAACCGCCGGTATAGATGAATGACCCGCATCTCGCTCATAACGACTGGTTGTCCTCAAGCCGCAAAGCCAGGCAGGGCTTTGCGAACGATGTCGCGGTAGCGGGGCGCCAGCGCCTCCAACGAGCGCGCCGCGCGTCCCTTGCGCATCATCTCGGCCTGCGCCCGATAGGCGGCAGGATCGGGATTCAGCGCGATATTCCGTATAGTGGAAATCATCTCGGCCTCGCCATCGCAGAGATGGCCGATTTCACCGAATTCGCGGAAAAACTGCTCGGTCAACGGGATGCGGGTTGCGATGACGGGTTTCAGGGCGGCGACCGCGTCCATGAATGTGCCGCTGGCTGACAGGCCATAATAGTTTTCCTTGAAGGGGAAAACCACATAGTGCAGCCGGTTGATGCGGGCGAGAAATTCCTGGCGGGTGAGCTGTTTTTCCGCCGGCGGTTCTTCCAGCAGGGCATAGAGGGAAAGATCGGTTCCCTTCACGAATGTCCCCACATGGTGGAAGCGCACGCGATCACCCAATTCCTCTTTCAACTGCCGGGCGATCCGCAGGAATGCGCCCATGCCTTTTTCTTCGCTGCCCAACCCGACCAGCCCCACGCGCAGGGGCGGCTCCAGCGGTTTTTCCGTCTGGGTATGTCCCTGCAGTGCCAGCGGGTGCGGCAGGACATCGGTGATCTCTGTCGTCGCGGGGTTCAAGGCTGCAAGCCTGGTACGGATGAATTCCTCCAGCACCAGATAGCGCATGCGGCCGCCATGAGGCCGGGACAGTACCGATTTCAGGTCCAACGCGCGGCGTACGGGATCGCCGTGCCGCCAATCGGTCAGTTCGTTGAGGTTTCCATGAAGCTGCGCCTGTATGAAAGTGCGTCCCCGCCGCAAGCGGGCGATGAGGTTGGCCGCCACCATGGAGGTCGAGGTCGCTGACAGCAGGATCAAAAGACAGTCTTCCCCGGACGGAACGCTTGAGAGCGCCTTGCCGATGGTCTGGAGTTCCTTGAACAGCCGCTTGAAGGAAACAATGTGCGGCCTGTGAAGGAAGTCAGGGCTCAGTTCGATGGTATGAAACTGTACCGTGGGCGAGCACGCGGCCTTCAAAAGCGATTTCACTTCCTGGACGTGGCCGGCTTCGGCGTAGATCGCAAGCTGCTGGGCGGGAAATGCCAGTTTGGCGATATCCAGCAGCGTGGAATTGCCGGGGGCATGAATGGTGCCGGTCCAACTGGGCTCGATTGCCACTATCATCGCACGTCTTTCATGAATTCGGCTCGGGCGCCTGGTCAGCGCCGGTGCCGCATTACAATCGACCTGGTTAAAGAAGATGTTTCCGATCCCCCCGGACGGCGCGCCCGCCCGCCCGGACAAAGCGCTTCGTCCAGGATGGCGGCACCTAACCCCCTATAAAAATTCCCACTTTTTCGATAGCTTAACCATGTGTCGGTGGGCAGGGCTAGGGGATGCCGTGAGGCTTGAGACTTACGGAATTGCGACCACGCCTTCCGACGTCCGTGCCCTGTTTGACCGGCAGATGAGACCGGAAGGCTGCTGGGATTGGTTCGAGGTCCTGGCCGCCACCACGCTTTCAGGCGCTGAGGAAATGGCTGTCCTCGCACTGACGGATAGTCAGGGGCAGGCCCTGGCGGCCATGCCGGTGGTGATGATCGATGGTCAGGTGATTCGGGGCCTGACCTCGCCATTCACGACCCTGTTCTCGGCGCCCTTGGGGGGCACCGAAAATGCGCGGATATTGGGAAGACTCCTGGCGGTCAGAGTGGGGGCAAAGTTGAGACTGGATGCCTTGGATGGCGGTGACAGCGCGACCCAGGGGCTGCAAAGGGGGTTGGTGGAGGGCGGCCTGGTCGTCCTCAGGTTCCGGCATTTTGCGAACTGGTTCGAACAATTCCAGGATTTCACCGATTATTGGGACCGTCGCGGCTCCAAATTGAAATCGACCGTCAAACGCAAGGCCGCGCCGCTTCTGCGCGCCGATCGGCTCAGTTTTGAGTTGATCGACATGGCGGCCCATTGGCGCGAAGGCGCCAGCCTCTATAACGCCATCTATGCCAAGAGCTGGAAGCCAGCCGAACCCCATCCCCGCTTCATCGATACGCTTCTGGAAAAACTGGGCCCGCCTGGCGTCGCCAGGCTGGCGGTTGCCAGGATTGACGGCGTGTCGGCGGCGGCGCAGATCTGGCTGGTGCAGGGCAGCCGCGCCACCATCTTCAAGCTGGCGCATGATCCGGCCTTTGACCGGCAATCGCCCGGCACGCTGCTCACCCACTGGGTTCTCCGCCAATTCCATGATCAAGGTGGGGTGCGCGATGTGGATTTCGGACGCGGCGATGATGCCTATAAGCGGTTGTGGCTTACCGGCGCCCGCGACCGCGTCGGGCTTCTTGCCGCCAATCCCAAAAGCGTCAAAGGCCTGGCGGCCATCCTTTTGGATATCCTGCCTTCGAAATTCGCGACGTATCTGCGGTCCGGCCGGCATGCCGCTCCGCAAAGCTGAGATTTGAGACCATGACCACACCCTTGCTCGTCTGGGGACATGAAGCGGCGTTCCTGGCCTACGCCATTTTCGCCGTCATTGTGGGGATGCGGGGCGCGCGGACCTTGCAGACCCTGCTGTTCCTGCTGGTGATGCTGGCGACCGCGGCTTGGGCGCAATCCTTTGTCGCGGTGTTTCTGGGGCATGCGCCGGATTGGCTTGAGCGCGTCTTGAGCGCCATCCGCGACGCAGCCTGGCTCGCCCTTTCCCTGGGGCTGATGCGGCGTCATGCCGGCAATACCAACCATTTCCGCTCGCTGGCGGCGGCAGCCGCGATCCTGCTGGCGCTGCAGGTGGGTTTTGGCATCAACGACCTGATGGTGGGCGCGTTCGCCGGGGTCAGGCTGGATGTCACGCTGGTCCGCATGACGATGACCATCCTGGGCTTTGTGGTGGTGGAAAATGTCATGCGCAATTCCTCGCAGGCCGAATTGTGGGCGTTGAAACACTGGGCGATCGGTTTTTCCGCCATTCTCGTATTCCAGCTCCTGTCGCGCATTCCGGAATTCCTCACCCACCGGCCGGACTTGAGTCTCGCGGTGGCCAATCCCCTGGTCTATATCGTCGCCCTTCCGTTCTTTGTGGTGAGTTCCACCCGGCTTCCCCAGCTCAAGGTGCGTGTGCACTCTTCGCGCACCTTCATTTTCCATTCCACCACCTTGGTGGCGGTCGGCGTCATGCTTCAGGGCATCGCCCTGGCCGCCTGGTATGTGCGCACCTATGGCGGCTCCAATGGCACGGCGCTGGCGGTCATCGTGGCTTTTGGCGGCGTCGCATCGGTTGCGGCCCTGTTGGTGTCGTCAGGGGTGCGCTCGCGCGTTCGACGCTTCATCAACGAGAATTTCTTCAGCCTGAAATACGACTATCGGGTGGAATGGGAAAAGACCATCCGCGAGCTCACCGTCAACCCCGGCCAGGATACGCCGGAACGCGTGCTGCGCATCCTGTGCGACCTGATGGATACGTCGGGCGGCGCGATCTGGCTCTACCGGGAGAGCTGGCGTCAATATATCCCCGCCGCCAAGCGCGGCGACGACGCCGTCATCTCGCCGGTGCCGGAGGACGATGCCAGGGTGGAGGCGCTACGCCTGGGCGATGCCTCCTTCACCAGCTTCGAAGACGACAAGGTGCGAGACCTGTTCGCCCCCTGGGGCAGGTTCGTCGAAAATGCCTGGATCGTCGTGCCGATGCGCTATCGATCCACGGTCGCGGGCTTCGCCATCCTCAATCGGCCGCGGGCGCCCAAAACGCTGGATTGGGAGGATCAAAGCCTGGTCAGGCTGGTGACGATGCAGCTTGCCGCCCACTTGGTTCAGGAGGAGACGGCCCAATCCCTGGCGGACGCCCGCCAGCTCGAGGATTTCAACAAGCGCTTTGCCTTTGTGGTGCACGACATCAAAAACACCATCGGGCAACTGCGCCTGCTGGTCTCCAACATCACCAAATTCGGCGATGTGAAGGAATTTCGTGACGATATGGTGATCACGCTGGGAAATTCGGTGGAGCGGCTGGAGGGCATGCTCAGGAGCCTGGCGGTGGTCGGCCAGCGCCCCGCCAGCGGGGAGGCCCGTCAAGTCGTTGATTTGATTAATTTTCTCCAGAAGTTTACCGATGAGAAATGCTCTTTGGGGCACAATCTTGTTTTTAACGCAGATATTTCAAATACATCGCTAGTACGGACGGATTTCGCTATTTTGCATCGCGTACTTGAACATGTTGTTTCCAACGCCCTGGAGGCGAGTCCGTCCGGGACGGCAGTCAAAATCGACGCAATGGACGGTAAGAACGCGGTTCTTATCGCAGTCTCGGATCAGGGCCCTGGCATGACGCAGCAGTTCGTGAACGAAGAACTTTTCCGGCCGCTCAAGACCACCAAGCGGGGCGGCTTCGGCATCGGGGGCTATCAGGTCCGCGAACTGATGCGCGACCTTGGCGGTGATGTGACCGTCGAGAGTACCGTGGGGCGGGGCACCAGCATCACGCTCTCCCTGCCGCTGGTCCAGAATTAGCCCCGAACGCGTCCGATAATCGAGATCATGAAAAAAAACCTCGCAGAGACCGACGCTTCTCCCGCCCCGCAGGCGGAGCAGCGCATTCTTCTGGTCGAGGACGATGTCGGGCTGCAAAAGCAGATGCGCTGGGCGCTATCCCCCTACAGCGTGGACGTGGCTGGCAGCCGCGCCGAGGCTGTCAGCAAGATTGCGGCCTCCAAGCCTTACCAAGCGGTGATCCTGGATCTGGGCCTGCCGCCGGACGAGAACAGCGCCAGCGAAGGTCTGAAAGCGCTGGATGAGATTCTCAACCTGGCGCCGCAAACCAAGGTGATCGTCGCCAGCGGCAATGTTGAGCGCGCCAATGCGGTGAAGGCGGTGGCGCAGGGGGCCTTCGATTTCATCGCCAAGCC
>Ga0105248_10008976_pt1 | contig 10990 bp, 11 predicted proteins | sample KBSS34metaG_FD_81524 | JGI IMG/M metagenome (GOLD analysis project Ga0105248, IMG submission 81524) | Switchgrass rhizosphere microbial communities from Kellogg Biological Station, Michigan, USA - KBS S3-4 metaG | ecosystem: Host-associated > Plants > Roots > Rhizosphere > Soil | place...
AAAGGCTTATTGGCGGGCACTGAGGACCTTCACAAGCGCATCGCGCAAGTCTTGCGTGACTTTTGGCCTCACACCAAAAAACGCCTCAAAGGATGGCACCGCCTGATGCAACAGCATGCCCAGGCCGTCGATGGTTTTGTGCCCGCGCGCGGCGGCATCTTTCAGCAGCTTTGTTTCCAGTGGATTGTAGACGATGTCGCAAACCGCGGCGGATTGGGGCAAGGCGGCAAGATCGATGGCCAACGGGGGATTGCCCGCCATGCCGGCGCTGGTGGAATTGACCACCAACACGGCGTCGCCCGCCACCTTGGCCCAATCACCGAGCCCGGCTGGCCGGACTGCGGCTCTGACCTGCGGCGTAAGCGATGCGGCAAGGTTTTTCGCCCGCGCCGCGTCGCGATTGAGCAGATGGATGGTTCCAGCGCCCAGCATTTCCAGAGCCAGAATGGCGCCCCGCGCAGCGCCGCCGGCCCCCAGCAGCACGACGCTCCCGCCATCCAGGACACCGATATTTTCCTTGAGGCTTTCGGCCAGGCCGATGCTGTCGGTGTTGCGGGCTTCGATCTCCCTGCCGTGGAACACCAACAGATTGGCCGCACCCGCCGCGTTTGCGGCGTCATCCACCTGATGTGCGATGGCGAAAGCCGCTTCCTTGTGCGGCACCGTGACATTGACGCCGTTGAAGCCGGCGCGGCGCGCGCCATCGATTACCGCCGCGAAATCCTCGCGCTGGGCGGCCAAGGGCACCATCGCACCATCAATGCCGTATTCGGCGAGCCAATGACCGTGCAGTACCGGCGACAGCGAGTGGGTCACCGGCCAACCGATGATCCCGGCAAGCTTTGCTTTCCCGGAAATGCTCATGACGCCAAAAGGCCTTCCTTGCGCAACTGAGCCAGGACCGGCAGCAAGGGCAGTCCCAGGACCGAAAAATAATCGCCCTCCACTGTATCGAAAAGCTGCGCCCCGCGCCCCTCGAAACGATAGCAGCCCACCGAGGACAGGATGGCTTCGCCCTCCCGGGCGAGATAATCCTCCAGGAATTCCGGGCTCAAGGCCCTCATGGTCATCCGGCAAGGGCTGGCATGCGCCCATAACAGGGCCCCGTCCCGCGCCAAGGCCGCGGCGGAAACCAGCAAATGAGTATGGCCCGATAAGCGCCGCAACAGGCCGCGCGCTTCCTCAAGGCTTGCACACTTGCTGAGATAATCGCTGCCGAAAGCGATGACACTGTCACCGCCCAGCACGAGCTGGCCGGGATGGCGGCGCGAAACGGTGAGCGCCTTCTGTTCGGCCAAGGTCCTGGCCATCACTTCGGCGCCGGCCTGTTTCAGGCGCGCCATCAGCGCATCTTCGTCCAGGTCGGCGGGATCGGCGATAAAAGACACGCCCGCCCCCGTCAGCAAGGCTTTGCGGCTGGCGCTGCCGGAAGCCAGCACCAGCATCATCCGATCGTTTCCCTGCGCTCGGCCAACAAATTCATCACCGCCGCCGCTGTTTCCTCGATCGAACGGCGCGAGACATCGATGGTGGGCCACTCCTGGCTTTCGAACAGCTGGCGGGTGGCGGCGATTTCGGCGCGCACCGCGTCCAGGTCGACATAGTTACTGTCGCGGCTTTCTCCCATGCTGGTCAGCCGGCTGCGCCTGACTTGCACCAGCCGGTCCGGCGATACCCACAGGCCCACGATCAAGGGCCGTCTGGCGCTGAGCAGCTGGGGCGGCGCCGGCATGCGCGGTACCAAGGGCACATTGGCGGCGCGGATACCGCGAATGGCCAGATACACACAGGTGGGCGTCTTGGAGGTGCGGCTGGCGCCCGTCAGAATGACTTCGGCTTCGTTGATGGAATCCAGGGACTGGCCATCATCATGGGCAATGGTGAAGTTGAGCGCCTCGATACGGTCGAGATAGCGGGCGTCAACTTCATGCTGGCGTCCCACCTTGTGGGTTTCCGCCTGGCCCAGGAACTGGCGCAGCGCCGTCACCGGGCCTTCCAGCACGTCAATGCAGCGCACTTCGATGTCCGCGCAGCGGCTCATCAGCTTGTCGCGCAGGCCCTGATTGGCGAGCGTGAAGAACACGATGCCCGGCATGATGGCGATATGGTCCAGGGCGCGGTTCAGCTGCGCCTCGGCTCGCACCAGGGCGTAGGGATGGATCATGACATCCACATTCTCGAACTGGGCCAATGCGGCATTGGCCATGGCGTTGAGGGTCTCGCCGGTGGAGTCCGAGACCAGATGGACGTGAAATTTGTGATCCACAGAAGTTATCCAGATTGGCCGGCCGGGCTGAGGGTAAGCTGGGGTTAAGGCCGAAAGGAAACACAGGCTCCTAGCCGGGAACAGGATAAATGTGCAAATCGCTGAATGGCTGGGGACGGCTTGGCCCGCCGCCAACATGCCATGCCGGTCCTTTCGCAGATGCCGCAATTCACCCAAGTGCTTGAGTCCATACCCGCCTTCGCTTAAGCCAAACCGGCTTTCACAATTTGCCCCACAACCCACAGGCCTAACATCATCTTCATCATCTTAGAATCTTAGGAGTCTTGTTTGAGTAGTGTATCCAAGCTTGTGCGTGTACTGGACGGAGCGGCGGAACGTGTGCCCCCGGTCTGGCTGATGCGCCAAGCCGGACGCTACCTGCCGGAATATCGCGCGCTGCGGGCCGAGGCCGGCTCTTTCTGGGCAATGGCGCTGACACCCAAATATGCGGCAGAAGTGACGCTTCAGCCGGTGCGCCGGTTCGGCTTTGACGCGGCGATCCTGTTCTCCGATATCCTGACAGTGCCGGAAGCCCTGGGCCAGAAGGTGAGCTTCACCGAGGGCGAAGGGCCAAGCCTTGCGGCTGTGAGTTCTGCCAAGGGGTTCGATGAAAACCAAGACCATTGGGCGCGCTATTTCGAACCGGTCTATGAAGCGCTGCGGCGGACCAAAGCCCATCTGTCGCAGGACACCACCCTGTTGGGCTTTGCCGGCGCGCCTTGGACCTTGGCGACCTATCTGGCGGCGGGCAAAGGCGGTGACGAGCAGAAGGCCGCCAAGCTGTGGGCCTATCGCGATCCTGAGGGCTTTGGATATCTTTTGGATATCTTGGCGGCGTGCGTTTCGTTTCACCTGATCCGCCAGATCGATGCCGGCGCCGACGCGGTGCAGATCTTCGACAGCTGGGCCAGTGGTCTGCCGGATTCCTTGTTTCGGCAAGTGGTGATCGAGCCGACCAAGAAGATCGTCAAAACGGTGCGCGTGGCCCGGCCTGGCGCAAAAATCATCGGATTTCCCCGCGCCGCCACCCTTGCGGGCTATGAAATCTATGTGCAGGCGACCGGTGTGGATGCGGTGTCGCTGGATACATCGGCGCCGATGCGCTGGGCGGCGGAAAATCTGGCCTGCGCGCTTCAGGGCAATCTGGACCCGATCGCGTTGATCGCAGGTGGGGCCGCGCTGGACCGGGCTGTGGATGAGATATTGGAAGCCATGCAAGGCCGGGCCCATATTTTCAATCTGGGTCATGGCATCCTGCCGGAGACCCCTATCGCCCATGTCGAGCAATTGTTGAAGCGCATCAGACGATGAAGCTGGCAGTTGTCCTGTTCAATCTCGGAGGTCCGGATTGCCCGGAAGCCGTCGAGCCATTTCTGCGCAATCTGTTTTCCGATCCCGCCATCATTGCCCTGCCCGGCATTTTCCGCTGGCCATTGGCGCGGCTGATCGCAAAGCGCCGGGCGCCCATCGCGGGCAAAATCTATGACCATATGGGCGGCCGCTCGCCGATTTTTGAGCAGACCCGCGCCCAAGCCAATGCGCTGGAAGCGGCGCTGTCAAAGGATGGTGTGGACGCAAAGGCCTTTGTCGCCATGCGCTATTGGCACCCCTTCAGCGATGGGGCGGCGCGCGCCGTAAAGGCGTTTGGTCCGGACAAAATCGTTTTGTTGCCGCTGTATCCGCAATATTCCACCACCACCACGGGTTCCTCACTCGAGGATTGGGCGCGGGCCGCGAGAAAGGCGGGGCTCGGCGCGCCGACATCGCGTGTTTGCTGCTATCCTTGGGAAAGCGGCTTTGTTGCCGCGGCGACCGCCAAAATCCGCGACGCGGCGAAAGATTTGAAACCTGGCCTGTCCTATCGCCTGCTGCTCTCGGCGCATGGGTTGCCCAAGCGTGTGATTGAGAAAGGCGATCCCTACCAATGGCAGGTTGAGCAATCCGCTGCCGCCATCACCAAGGCGCTGGACATGCCGCAGCTGGACGCGGTGGTCTGCTATCAGAGCCGGGTGGGGCCGCTGGAATGGATCGGGCCTTCGACGGATGCCGAGATCGCCCGCGCGGGCAAGGAGAGCAAGGGGTTGATCGTGGCCCCTATCGCCTTTGTCAGCGAACATTCCGAGACCCTGGTGGAGCTGGACATCGAGTACCGCAAGCTGGCGGCGGAAAAGGGCGTGGCCGACTATCGGCGTGCCGCCACGGTTGGAACCCATCCCGATTTCATAGAGGGGCTGGCGGGCCTTGTGCGCCGCGCGGTGGACGGCAAGACTGTGACCTGCAGTGACGGACGCGTTTGTCCCGCTATGCACAAACGCTGCGGCTACAACTAGGGAGAAGACCAGCGATGGATGCGCTGCGCAATGAACTGTCCAACTACATTCCCTGGATCTTGGCCTTTCACCTGATCGCGGTGATCGCCTGGATGTCGGCCATGCTCTATCTGCCGCGGCTGTTTGTTTATCACACAGAGGCTGCGCCAGGCTCGGAGTCCAGTGAGCGCTTCAAGGTGATGGAGCGCCGCCTTCTCAAAGTCATCATGAACCCTGCGATGATCGCGGTGTGGATCCTGGGGCCGCTGCTGGCCTGGTTGACCGGCGCCTACCTGGACACCTGGCTGCAGATTAAATTCGTCCTGGTGATCATCATGAGCGGCATGCACGGGGTTTATGTGCGCAGCTGGCGGGCCTTTGCCGAGGACCGCAACACCCATTCGGCGCGTTTTTATAAGATCATTAATGAAGTTCCAGCGGTGCTGATGGTCCTGATCGTGATCCTGGTGAAGGTCCAACCTTTTGGAGACTAAGAGGACTGACCGGGATTCCTGAACCGGCTGAAACATTAATTGCGTGAGGGTGTTGGGCCCGGAATGCCCGGGATATTTGCAAGCCCGGCAAATCACGCTATAAACATCCCGTCTGATTGACCCGCGCGGTCCCCGGCAAGGGGGCGCGGACCGTAAAACGGGCGGACCGTGAACGGTAAAGGGTCAGAACCAACCTCTTCGATGATCGCGTCCGGGGCGAACGCCTTTCGTTCATCGAATCCAATTCCCCTTTCTCAGGTGCCGATCCCATGACCGTCCAAGAAGGCCTGCAGGCGATGAAGCTGCAGGATCTCAAGAATAAAAAACCCGCAGATCTGCTGGCTTTTGCCGAAGAACTCGAGATCGAGAACGCATCGTCCATGCGCAAGCAGGACATGCTGTTCGCCATCCTCAAGGAGCTGGCCGACCGCGAGGTCGAGATCACCGGCACCGGGGTGGTGGAGATTCTGCAAGACGGTTTCGGCTTCCTGCGCTCGCCGGAATCCAACTACCTGCCAGGCCCGGACGATATCTATGTCTCGCCCTCCCAGATCCGCCGTTTTGGCCTTCGCACCGGCGATACCGCCGAAGGCCCGATCCGCGCCCCCAAGGAAGGCGAGCGCTATTTTGCCCTGCTGAAGGTCACCACCATCAATTTTGAGGACCCTGAGCAGATCAAGCACAAGGTCCATTTCGACAATCTGACGCCGCTCTATCCCACCCGGCCGCTCAAGATGGAGCTGGAAGACCCCACCCTGAAGGACAAGACAGGTCGGGTGATCGATATTGTGGCACCTCAGGGCATGGGCCAGCGCGCCCTGATCACCGCGCCGCCGCGCACCGGCAAGACGGTGATCCTGCAGAACATCGCCAAGGCAATCGCCGCCAACCATCCCGACGCCTTCCTGATCGTGCTTCTGATCGACGAACGTCCGGAAGAAGTCACCGACATGCAGCGCACCGTGCGCGGCGAGGTGATTTCCTCCACCTTCGACGAACCGGCCACACGTCACGTCCAGGTGGCGGAAATGGTTATTGAAAAGGCCAAGCGCCTGGTCGAGCACAAGCGCGATGTGATCATCCTTTTGGACTCGATCACCCGGTTGGGCCGCGCCTACAACACGGTTGTTCCCTCGTCCGGCAAGGTTTTGACCGGCGGTGTGGACGCCAATGCGCTGCAGCGCCCCAAGCGCTTCTTCGGCGCCGCCCGCAATATCGAGGAAGGCGGTTCGTTGACCATTATCGCCACTGCCCTGATCGACACCGGCAGCCGCATGGACGAAGTGATCTTTGAAGAGTTCAAGGGCACCGGCAACAGCGAAATCATCCTGGACCGCAAGGTCGCCGACAAGCGCGTCTTCCCGGCCATTGACATCATGCGTTCGGGCACCCGCAAGGACGAGCTGCTGGTCGAAAAGGGCACGCTGGCCAAGACCTATGTGCTGCGCCGCATCCTCTCACCGATGGGCACGGTGGACGCCATCGAGTTCCTGCTCGACAAGATGCGCCAGTCCAAGAACAACGGCGACTTCTTTGAGTCTATGAATACCTGATGCGCTTGGTGGGGGCCGTCCTCGCGCTGTTTGCGCTGGTGGCGGTCTCTGCATTTGCTGTATCTGCTTCGCCCCTCGATAAGGCCACAAAGGCTTACTTGGAGGGAGGCTGGGCGATCACGACGGGCAAGCCGGATCGCCGCGGGTGTGATGGTCCCACCGATCTTTCCGATGATCGCGAACTCCTCTGGGAAACGTATTTCATTGATTTCCGGAAGAGCGAGGTCGTGGAGGGAAACTTCATAACCTCTTATGGACGGATGGATATAATTGGCGCGGAGAAGCTCGGGAAAATTATCCGATTGCGCCTCCCTAGAAATCGCAACTTGGCGGTTGAACCGCTTGGCCCCGATACCATGTTGGTCCACGAAGCTATTGTGTCTGGTGACGGCCGCAACAAGCGTTTTGCTCATCGCTGCAGCCGCGGCCGGAGCTGACTCTTTCAATCAGCAGCGATTGCACTTTCTTTGTGCGCGCCTAAAAATCCGCCGCCGAGCCGCTAACTGGCCGAAACCACTTCTGGCGCATTGTAGCTGGCATGAGCCTGGAATGGATCGCTATCGGCTTCGTGACCTGCCTGTTCTGTCTCATCGCCCTGATGCCGTCATTCGACGGCAAGTGGGAGTAGCCGCGCAGGCCTCTGGCTAGGGTCCCGTCGTCCCGCTATGATTTTCGCGGGCGGGTCACATGCTGAAAATCATTCGTGAAGAACGCTTTCTGGGCGTCGGCATCGCCACGAGCCTTGTTTTTCTGCTGTTCGGCAGCCGGCTGGACCAGGACTATTCCAACCCCCTGTATCTGACCCTGATCCTGGCCTGGCTGTTTTCGACCATCCTGGGATCGGTGTTGGCGGTGGTGCGCCATGCCGATCATCTGGCGGAACGGCTGGGCCAGCCCTATGGCACCCTAATCCTGACCCTTTCGGTCACCGCCGTGGAAGCGATGAGCATTTCGGCGGTGATGCTGCACGGCGCCAACAATCCCACCCTGGTGCGCGACACGCTGATGGCGGTGATCATGATCATCCTCAACGGCATGGTGGGTGTCTCGCTGCTGGTGGGCGGCTGGCGCCACCGCGAGCAGCAATACAATCTGCAAGGCGCCAACGCCTATCTCAGCGTCATCATTCCGCTGGCGGTGCTGGGCCTGGTGCTGCCCAACATGACCCATACGACGTTGGGCCCAACCCTGTCAGCGGCGCAGGAAGCCTTCCTGGCCCTGATGTCGGTCGGATTGTTCTGTGCCTTCCTGGCGATCCAGACGGGACGCCATCGCGGCTTTTTTGTGCTGGAGGCGGAGGCCTTGCCGCACCAGGCGTCGGGCGGCCCGCTACTGAAACATGCGGTCTTGCTGGTCGTCTATATGGTGCCAGTGGTTTTTCTGGCGGAGCAGTTGGCCACGCCGGTGGACTACGTGATCGAGACCCTCAATGCGCCGGTGGCGTTGGGCGGGTTGGCGATCGCGTTACTGGTGGCGACACCGGAAGCGATCAGCGCCACCAAAGCGGCGTTCCACAATCAGTTGCAGCGCTCCATGAACATCTTCCTGGGATCGGTCTTGTCCACCATCGGCCTGACCATTCCTGTCATGCTGGTGGTCAGCCATCTGACGGGGCACCCGATCACCTTGGGGGTGCAGAATGGCGATTTGGTGATGTTGCTGCTGACGCTGTTTATCAGCGCCATCACCTTCGCCAGCGGGCGCACCAACATCCTGCAGGGCCTGGTGCATGGCCTGTTGTTCCTGGCCTATATCCTGCTCATCTTCGAAGGATGATGGGATTAGTTTTTTCGCGCTGAGCCGGAGACATGATCGTAACTGATCACCCGCGTCAGCTTCCAGCCGGCGCTCGTCTGCCTCCATAGCATGGTGAATTTGGCCATGCCGCTTTTCGCCGGATCGCAGTCGGACGGGTGTTGCGCGCTGCAAAACACATGATCGCCGATTTCCACCGCACCATAAGTTTTGAGGGGATAGATCTCCAGCGAGCCGGGCACCAGCATGCGATGCGTCTTGCCACAGATATTGGTTTTGATGGCGTCAATGAAGGCCGTCCGGCCACGGGCAAGCCCGGTTTGATCGTGATAGAATTCCAGGTCCTCGCTGACCATGCCAGCCAGGGTATTCAGATCGCAGCTGTTGTAGGCATCGAACAGGCGCTTATCCTGCGCCGCGATGGTGTCGAATAGCGGCCCGGATTTGGGGTCTATCGCGGGCTGCGCCAGCACGGGCGCGGCCATCAGCAGGATAGAAACAACGACCGTTATGGACTTCATGGAATCAGAATCGTCGCACCGGTCGTCTGCTTGGACGTCAGCGCGTCATGCGCCTTGGCGGCGTCTTTGAGCGCGAACCGCTGATTGATGGCGATCTTGATCGCGCCGGACGCGATCACCGCAAACAAGTCGTCCGCGGTGTCCTGCATCTCCTGCGCCGTGCGGGTGTAGTGCGCCAGCGTCGGCCGGGTCACGAACAGCGAGCCTTTGCTGGCCAGGATCGCGGGCGAGAAAGGATCAACCGGGCCGCTGGCATTGCCATAGGTCACCATGATGCCGCGGGGCTGCAGGCAATCCAGTCCTGCCAGGAAAGTGTCTTTGCCGATGGAGTCATAAACCACCGGCACGCCCTTGCCGCCCGTGATCTCGCGCACTTTCTTTTCCCACCCCGGCTCGTGGGTGTTGAGCACATGGGCGCAGCCATTGGCGCGCGCCAATTCCACTTTTTCCGGCGAGGTGGTTGAGCCGATCACTGAGGCGCCAAGATGTTTCGCCCATTGGCAGCCGATCTGGCCCACGCCGCCGGCCGCGGCATGAAAGACGATGGTCTCGCCCGCTTTCACCGGATGAATCCGGCGCAGCAGATATTGCGCTGTCATGCCCTTGAGCAGGATGGCGGCGGCGACGTCATCGCTGATGTTGCCTGGCAGGCGCACCAGCTTTTCCACCGGCACATTGTTGGCCTGGGCATAGGAACCGATGACGCCGCTGCAATAGCCAACCCGCTGGCCCACGGTGAAACCGGTGACGCCTTCGCCCAGTGCGGCCACCACGCCGGCGGCTTCCGAACCCAGACCCGACGGCAGCGGCAAGGGATAAAGGCCGGTGCGATGATAGGTATCGATGAAGTTCACGCCGATGGCGGTGTGGCGGACCTGCACCTGCCCCTTGGCGGGCGGCGGCAAATCATAATCCACATACTGCAGCACATCGCTGCCACCGGTTTTTTCGAAACGGATGGCTTTGATCATGGCTAGAACCTTGCGGGTTGGGGTTGAGGCTGCTGTTGCTGCATCTGGGCTTGCTGCTGGGCGCGCAACTGCGGCGGCAAGGTCAGCGCCCAGGCCATGTCGGCCGCATTGGTGAAGCCGTTGGAGCATTGGCCGGCCTGGCAGATGTATGCGGTGGGATGACCGCCTTCCATGCCGCGTCCGGTGGCCGGATGCTGCGGCGGCAGGGGATCGCCCGGCTCGATCTGCACCAGCATGGCGTTGGGCAGAGGTTTGCTCCAGAAGGCGCGCACCAGTTCCTGGGTCTTGCTATGCCCCTTATGCCCGATGACCAGGATGACCAGGCTGTTCATAAGATACTCCACCCCACCCAGGTAACCACCCGCACCGTTCAGCACCCGATTGGCTTCATTGCCGAAGGTGTTGGCCAGGACGGAGGCGCGGCCCATATATTCGGTTTCACCGGTCAGCATCGCCAGGCGGGTCAGCACGACCAGCATGGTACCGTTGGCGCTGGGGGTGGGATTGTCGAACACCATGCGCGGGCGCACGAACAGCGGCTCGACATTATCAGCATAGTAGCAATAGCCGTTGATTGAATCGTTCCAGAAATGGCTGTTCATCACGGCCGTCCAGGCGCGCGCTTGCGCCAGGAAGCGGATGTCGCCCGTGATTTCCCTCAGCGTCAGCGCCGCCCGCGCCATTTCGGCATAGTCATCGGCGATGCCGGCGCTGCCCTGCACGTGGGACAAGGTATCCCCCGCGCCGCCAAGCTCTTGCACCACGGCGTCGAAGGCCTTGATGGCGATCTGGATCCAGTCGGGCCGTTCCAACGCCATGCCGGCGCGCGCCAGGCTTGCGATCACTAGGCCATTGAGATTCGCCAGCACCCGCTCATCGCGAATGGGCCGGGCGCGTTTGTCGCGAATGGCCAGCAGCATGCCGCGCTGCTTGGCCAGCAGCGCTTCATCGGCCTCATTGGCGGGCGCGGGGTTGCCCAACCGCTTGGGCAGGTTGCGGCCCATCATGTTGCCGTCGCGGGTGATGCCATAGACCTGCTTGAAGCGGGCGGAGAATGTGCCCACCAGCGCGGCGTCGATCTCCGCTTCGCTCCAGGTATAATATTTGGCGTCTTCGTTCTG
>Ga0105248_10008978_pt1 | contig 10988 bp, 7 predicted proteins | sample KBSS34metaG_FD_81524 | JGI IMG/M metagenome (GOLD analysis project Ga0105248, IMG submission 81524) | Switchgrass rhizosphere microbial communities from Kellogg Biological Station, Michigan, USA - KBS S3-4 metaG | ecosystem: Host-associated > Plants > Roots > Rhizosphere > Soil | place...
TCACGGCGTCGCGCAGCGACAGCAGCTTCTGCCAGTCCGCGACCAGGGCGTCGTCGACGAACGACGTCAGCAGGTCGCGCGACGGAAACTCCTCGAGGTGCACGGAGACAGTACGCTTCCCCGGCAGTGCCTTCCACAATTGCTCGGCCGTCACTGGCAGGACCGGCGCGACGAGCCGCGCCAGCCCGTCCACGATGTGGAACATCGCCGTCTGGGCGGAGCGGCGGCTCGCAGACTGCGCCGCGAACGTGTAGAGCCGGTCCTTCGAAACGTCCACGTAGAACGCGCTGAGATCCACCGTGGCGAATGCGTTCAGCGCGTGCGCGACGCTCTGGAAGTCGAAGGCGTCGTAGCTGGCGCGGGCGTCGAGGGCGAGCGTTCCGTACCTCGACAGCATGTAGCGATCGACGGGCTCCAGCGCGCTCGTCGCGACGGCGTCGGTGGCCGGATTGAAGTCGTACAGGTTCGCGGCAAGGATCCGGCACGTGTTGCGCAGCTTGCGGTACGCCTCGACGACGCGCGCGAGGATCTCGGTGCCGATGCGGACCTCTTCCCGGTAGTCCACCATCGCCGTCCAGAGCCGGATGATCTCCGCACCGCTCTTGGCGATGATCTCCTGCGGTTCGATGGTGTTGCCCAGCGACTTCGACATCTTCCGGCCTTCCTCGTCCACGAAGAAGCCGTGAGTGAGGACGCCCCGGAACGGCGGCGCGCCGCGCGTCGCGAGACCGACGAGCAGCGAGCTCTGGAACCAGCCGCGATGCTGGTCGCTGCCTTCGAGGTACAAGTCGGCCGGCCACGTGAGCTCGGGGTGGAATGGCAGTACGGCCTCGTGGCTCGAGCCGGAATCGAACCAGACGTCCAGGATGTTGTTCTCCCGCTCGAAGGCCGACCCGCCACAGCCGGGACACGCCAGCCCCTCGGGGACGAACTCGGCCAGCGGGCGCTCGTACCACGCGTCGGCACCGTACTCGTCGAACACCTTCGCCGCGCGCTCGACGATCTCGCCGGTGAGGATGGCTTCGCCGCAGCTCGCGCAGTCCAGGGCCGTGATCGGCACGCCCCACGCGCGCTGGCGCGAAACGCACCAGTCGGGACGGTTGGCAACCATGTTGAATATGCGGTCGCGGCCCCAAGGCGGGAACCAATCCACGTCGCGATCGATCGCGTGGAGGGCTGCTTCTCGCAGCGTCCGCGGCGAGCGTCCATCCGGCGTGACGACGGGGTCGCCGTCCATCCGGATGAACCACTGCGACGTCGCCAGGAAGATCACCGGGTTGTGGCACCGCCAGCAGTGTGGATACGTGTGCTTGTACGGGTCGTAGTGCCAGAGCCGCCCGCGCTCGGTGAGCGCTTCGACGACTTCCGGGTTTGCCTCGAACACCTGCTCGCCGGCGAACAATCCCACGTCGTCCAGGAAGCGGCCGTCCGGACCGACGGGCGCGTAGATCTCGAGCCCGTACTTCTTGCCGGTGTTGAAGTCGTCCGCGCCGTGGCCGGGAGCCGTGTGGACGATGCCGGTGCCCTGCTCGAGCGTGACGTAGTCGGCAAGCACCGCAAGCGAGTTCCGGTCGTACAGCGGGTGCCGGAAGTTCAACCCCTCGAATCGCTCGCCCGCGACGCGCGCGAGCGGCTCGCCGAGGTCCTTCTTCGTCGCGGTGCCCACGCGCCCGGCCAGTTCCTCGGCCATCAACACCACGGCGCCATCGTGCGAGTAGGCGCCGTAGACGAGCGCCGGGTGAAACGCCACCGCCAGGTTCGACGGGATCGTCCAGGGCGTCGTCGTCCAAATGAGGGCGTGCACGTCGGGTCCGGCCAGTTCGGGTACGCGGCGAGCCAGCTCGGCGCGGCTCTCGTCGGCGAGCGGGAACGCGACGTAGATCGAGGGCGACGTGTGGTCCTCGTACTCCACTTCGGCCTCGGCCAGCGCCGTGCGGCAGTGTATGCACCAGTGGACGGGCTTCTTGCCCTTGTAGACCAGGCCGCGCTCGACGCACTTGCCGAACGCGCGCGCGATGGCCGCCTGGTACTTGAAGTTCATCGTCAGGTAGGGATGAGCCCAGTCCCCGAAGATGCCCAGGCGCTGGAACTCCTCGGTCATCACGCCGATGAAGCGCTCCGCGTACGCGCGGCAGGCGCGACGGAAGTCGGCGGCCGACATGTCGCGCTTCTTTGGGCCGAGCTCGCGGTCCACCTTCAACTCGATGGGCAGGCCGTGACAGTCGTACCCCGGGACGTACGGGGAATCGAATCCCGACATCGACCTCGACTTGACGACGAGATCCTTCAGGATCTTGTTGAGCGCCGTGCCCAGGTGAATCTGCCCGTTGGCGTAGGGCGGCCCGTCGTGCAGCACGTACTTCTGACGGCCGGCGCGGCGGGCACGGATCTGGTCTTCCAGGCCAATCTGGCCCCACCACGCGATCGTTTCCGGTTCGGCCGCCTGCAGGTTGGCCTTCATCGGAAACTCAGTGCGGGGCAGGTTGAGGGTGTCTTTCCAATCCGGCATAGAAAAGACAATTGTACTTCGTCGGTAGGCCGAGACGGGCAAGGAGGGCCGAGGAAGGCAGGCAAGGAAGCCGAGGAGGCTGGAGTGCTCGACCCCTGGCTCTTCTCGGCTTCCTCGGCTCTCCTGGCCTAGCGCCGGCGGTACGGCGAGGTATTGGTGCTGATCGTCACTCCGAACTCGCCCGAATTGTCGTTCTTCGGGTCGTCGTTCACGGTCAGATAGAGCAGGCCCGTCGCAGGGGCCGGGAACGACCTCTGGTCGCCGATGCCGAACGGAGGGCCATTGCCGACACGGCCGATCAGGGCGCCGGCGCTCGAGCTCGGGAGCGGCGACCGCGCCTCGTACCTGCCGACTTTCGAACCGGACGGCGTCGCGATGTCGTTCGGATCCGCGCTGAGGCGAACTTCGCCCGTCGTGGCGAGTAGCACCGGCTGGCCCTGGAACACCGTGATACCCGTCGACACCCATCCGCCGTTGGCTGGAACACGGATGGTCCCGCCCAGCGGGGCAGCCGGCGGGGCCGGCAACGACGTCGCCACCGCCGGGCGCGAGAAGTAGATACGCGCCACATCGCTGGACGAGTAGTCGTGGCCCGAGAACGAGATGCGCAACGGGTTGGTGCCGCCGATGTCCACGAGACGCCCCGACACGAGCGACCCGTCGCGCAGGACCAGCAGGCCCGAGCCCGCGCGGTCGAGCTCGTTGCCGGGGAGGTTGTTGCCGTCTCCCGCGAAGTCGATCACGGCAATCTCGCCCGTGCTCCAGGATCGCTCCGACCCATTCACCCTGCCTACGATACCCTGCGCGTTCATGTCGAAGATGTCGGCGCGCACGCGCTGACCGTTGGTCAGCACGATCGTGGCGCCCACTGCCGCAAACGCAGACGCGGTCAGCAGCAGCACCGCAAGGACTGTCGCCCCAACTCCCAGTTTTCTCATCGCCCGGCTCCTTTCCAGATCCATCTGCTGCAATTCAGCGGCCAGCACTCGCAACTTCAGAACTGACTGACCTGCGGGCAGTTAGCTGTGCGCGCCCAGCTCGGCCTGGCCCACCAGGAGGACAGAATGCCTCGATATAATGCGTGAATGGCCTCTGAAATCGAGACCCTGGCGTCTCCGGCGTTGCGACGCGTGGCGCTCGACAACGGGCTCACGGTGTTCGTCCAGCAGATGCGCACCGCACCGCTCGCGTCGGTGTGGTGCTGGTACAAGGTCGGATCGAAGGACGAACGCGCGGGCCTGACTGGCGTCGCTCACTGGGTCGAGCACATGAACTTCAAGGGGACTACCAACATTCCCCGCGACAAGGTGAAGGGCATCATAGAGCAGTTCGGCGGCAGCTGGAACGGCTACACCTGGATCGATCAGACCACGTACCTCGAGACCGCGTCGCGCGACGCGCTCGACCGCATGCTCTTCATCGAAGCGGAGCGGATGGCGAGCGGCCTCTATCATCCCGACGACTGCGAGTCCGAGCGCACGGTCATCCTCTCGGAGCTCGATGGCGGCGACAACGATCCGGAACAAGTGCTCGACACCGAGGTCACCGCGGCGGCCTTCAAGGCTCACGGCTACCACCACCCGACCATCGGGTGGGCGAGCGATCTGAAGTCGATGTCGCGCGACGACCTGTACGGCTTCTACCGCACCTGGTACGTCCCGAACAACGCCGCGCTCGTCATCGTTGGTGACGTGGACCCCGACGACGTGATGCGGCGAGTGGAGCAGCACTTCGGGCAGATTCCAGCAGGCACGCTGCCGGCGCGCGTGGTCACGAGCGAGCCCGATCAGCTGGGCGAGCGGCGAGTGCGAGTGGAGCGGCCGGGCACGACGGCATATCTGAAGCTGGCCTGGCACGCGCCAGCGGTGACTCACCCGGACTTCCACGCGATGCTCGTGCTCGACGCGGCCCTGACCGGCGCGAAGGGCGTCAACCTGTGGGCATCGTTTCGGAACCCGCCGCAGCGGAGCACGCGGCTGTATCGCGCGCTCGTCGAAACCGGACTGGCGGCATCGGTGTTCGGCGCGTTGCTCCCGACCGAGCACCCGTTCCTCTACAGCGTGTCCTGCACGGTCAGCGACGGCACGGCGGCCGGCGCGGTCGAAGCCGCGGCGCAGGCGGCCATCGCCGACGTCCGGAAACAGGGCATCACCGCCGAGGAACTGCAGCGCGCGCGTCACCAGCTCCGCGCCCGCCTGGTGTTCGAGTCCGACAGTGTCACGAACATCGCCCACCAGATCGGGTACTTCCACACCGTTGCCTCCCTCGACGCCTATCAGGGAATGGGCGTTCGCATCGCTGCGGTGACGCTGGACGACGTCGCACGGGTCGCTGACAGGTATCTCCGCGCATCCAATTCCACGGTCGGCACATTCGAGCCGCAGCAGACAGAGGCCGCCGAATGAGCCCCGTCGCTGCCGCTGGGCTGTCCCCCGTCCGCCACGCGCTCGCAAACGGAGTCGTGCTGCTCAGCGAGCACACGGCGACGCACCCCGCCGTGACGATCTACGCGACGCTCGACGCCGGGAACCTGCACGATCCTGATTCGTCGCTCGGGCTGGCGAACTTCGTCGCGCGCGTCATGGACCGCGGCACGGAATCGAGGTCGCCCGACGAGATTGCAGAAGCGCTCGATGGCCGCGGCGTGTCGCTGACCACGGGCGTGACGCGCCATCTGATGTCGCTGTCGTGCACGTGCTTGTCGGAGGACATCGAGGCCATCATGAGCCTCGTCGCCGACCTGATTCGACGGCCGTCGTTTCCTGCCGACCAGGTCGAGAAGCGCCGGACGGCCATCGTCACGGCCCTCCGCCAGGATCAGGACAACCCCGCGGTTGTCGCGACCGAAGGGCTGATGGGCCTGTTGTACCCGGGTGGCCATCCATACGGCCGGGCGGGTCGCGGGACGGTGGCGTCGGTCGAGGCCATCAGCCGCACCGACCTCGTCGCCTTCCATCGTCGTCGTGCAACGCCGGACGGGCTCAGGCTGGTCGTCGTCGGCGACGTCGAGCCGTCGCGAGTGGAAGATCTCGTCGACCGCGCCTTCGGCGACTGGCGCGCCGAGGCGGCAGGAGCGGTGGTTTTTCCACCGGTGTCTCCGGCCTCCGGGGGGCGCGAGACGCGTCAGGTGATCCCCGGCAAGCCGCAGGCCGACATCGCATACGGCTTCACGACCATCACCCGCGACGACCCGAGGTACTACGCGCTGACGCTGATGAACAATGTGCTCGGCCAATACGCGCTTGGCGGCAGGCTGGGCGACAACATCCGTGAGCGGCAGGGCATGGCCTACTACGTCTTCAGCTCCTTCGACGCCAACGTCGCCGAGGGGCCGCTCGTGGTGCGCGCAGGGGTCAGCCCCGCCAACGTCGATCGCACGCTCACAGCCATCAACGAGGAAATAGGAAAGATGGGACGCGACGGCGTTACGGTCGAGGAGCTGGCCGACTCGTGCCGCTACCTGGTCGGATCGATGCCGCGCGTCCTCGAGACCAACGCCGGCATTGCCAGCTTCCTCCACAACGCCGAGTACTTCGGCCTCGGGCTCGACTTCGATCGACGGCTGCCCGGCCTGCTCGAGCGCGTGACGCTCGACGAGGTGAACGAGACGGCCGCCACTTTCCTCACACCGGATCGCGCCGCGATCTCCGTGGCGGGCCCGTGACGACAACGGCAGTCTTCTTCGACGTCGATTTCACGCTGATCTACCCGGGCCCGACGTTTCGCGGCGAGGGCTATCGCCGCTTCGGCGAGCGCCACGGCCTCGTGCTCGACGAGTCGCGGTTCGCAGCTGCCGTTGCGGGGGCGGCGCCGGTTCTCGACGCCGCGCAGGGCGACATCTACGATCCAGCCATCTTCCACCGTTATACGGCGTCAATCATCGAGGCGATGGGCGGCACTGGCCCGGGGGTTCAGACGTGCGCCGTCGAGGTGTACGACGAGTGGGCGTCGCATCACCACTTCGACATGTACGACGATGTGCCGGACGTGCTTCGCGCGATCGCCGCGCGCGGGATCCGGATCGGGCTCATCTCGAACAGCCATCGTCCACTGACGTCGTTCCAGAGCCACTTCGAGCTGGACGGCCTCGTGAGTGCGGCCGTCTCGTCGTCTGATCATGGCTACTTGAAGCCGCATCCGAGCATCTTCAACGCAGCACTGCAGTTGATGGGCGTGGAGGCAGGCGAGTCCGTGATGGTGGGCGACAGCCTCGGGCAGGACATCGCCGGTGCGCTCGGCGTGGGCATGCGCGCGGTGCTCGTGCGACGCGGGCCAGCCGACCAGCCGTTCACCGGCGACAGCGATCAATTTCACGACGTCCCGGTCATTCACACTCTGCACGAGTTGCTTCCGCTAATCTAAACGCGGGTGCGAGGGGTAGGAGGGGGAGGGGGGTTCTGAAGGTTATGTTCTGAGGGTTCGGGGGTTCGGGGGTTGCTGGAGGGTTCGGACGAGCCCGAACCTCCCGCACCGAACCCTCAACCTTCGAACCCCCGAACCTCCAGAACCGAACCCCCTCTCCCCATGAACCCCCCGTCCCCCCGAACCCTCAGGCCATGCTTCACCTCTCTGATCTGACTACCCTCGACGAGTTCCGCAAGGTCGAGGAACTGGAGGGCCTGATCTGGGGACGCGTGGACCTCGTCCCCGTCGTCATCCTCGCCGTCAGCGTGCGGCGCGGCGCAGTGCTCGTCGGCGCGTGGGACGATGACCAGCTCGTGGGGTTCGTCTACTCGTTCCCGGCGCTCCGGCGAGGCGAGTCCGGCGCCTCGCACTGGTCGCACATGCTCGGTGTGCATCCGGATCAGCGCGGCGCGGGGCTCGGCCGCGCGCTGAAACTGGCGCAGCGCGAGCGGGTGCTCGCGCTCGGGCTCGATCTCATCGAGTGGACGTTCGATCCGTTGCAGGCCGCCAACGCGCACCTGAACTTCGTGAAGCTGGGCGTCGTGGTCGAGCAGTACGAGGAAAACGTGTACGGCGAGTCGCCCAGCCCGCTGCATGGTGGCCTGCCCACGGATCGGTTCGTCTGTCAGTGGTGGATCCGCCGGCCGCACGTCGTACGGCGCCTCGACTCTTCCGGCCTGACCATCGTGTCGAGCGAGGCCGCGAGGGCGCCGATCGTGAACCGCACGGCAGCCTCCGGAGACTATCACGCCGGCCGGGTTCGATCCGGACGTGAGAAGCCCTCGCGTCGCCGTCGACATCCCTGCCGACTACACGAGGATGCTCAGCGAGGATCCATCGCTCGCCTTGGGCTGGCGGCTCGAAACGCGCGCAATTTTCGCGAAGTATCTTGACGCCGGCTACCGGGTCGTTGACTTTACCCAGGACGAAGCGCGTACTCGGGGCCGGTATCTGCTGACGACTATCAGACCTGATCCATAATCCGCGCGGCGTTGCACATGGCAATCGGTCCCGGCACTCGCGTCGGCCCCTACGAGGTTCGCTCGCTGCTCGGCGCGGGCGGGATGGGCGAGGTGTTCCTCGCCCACGACGACCGGCTGCGCCGCGATGTCGCCATCAAGGTCCTGCCGGCGCAGTTCGCGACGGATCCCGATCGACTCCGCCGGTTCGAATCGGAAGCGCGAGCGGCGAGCCAGCTCAATCACCCCAACATCCTGACGGTGTTCGACGTGGGCACCGACAACGGCCAGCCGTACGTCGTCTCCGAACGGCTCGAAGGGGAGACGCTGCGGGAGCGCCTGGTCCGCGGACCGGTCGCCGAGCGGGAAGCCGTCGAATGGGCGCGGCAGGTCGCTCGCGGTCTGGCGGCGGCACACGGGCGCGGCATCGTGCACCGCGACCTCAAGCCGGAGAACCTGTTCCTCACCAGAGACGGACACGTCAAGATCCTGGACTTCGGCCTCGCGAAGCTCTCGAGCGACGGCGCGGATGGCGGATCGCAGACGAAGGTCCAGACCACCTACGCCACCGAGCCCGGCGTCATCGTCGGGACGACGCAGTACATGGCGCCGGAGCAGGTGAAGGGGCAAAGCGTCGATCACCGTGCCGACCTGTTCGCCTTCGGCGTGGTGCTGTACGAGATGGTGTCGGGCAAGAGCCCGTTCAGCCGGCCGTCTGGCGCAGAGTCGATGAGCGCAGTGCTCACCGACATCCCGCCACCGCTGGACGAAGTGCGAGCCGGCGTGTCGCCGCTTCTGGCGCGCGTTGCCGACCACTGTCTCGAGAAGGCACCCGAACAGCGGTTCCAGTCCGCACGCGACCTCCTGTTCGCGCTAGATTCCGCCAGTACTTCGTCCGGCAGCAGCGCGAGGACTCAGCCGACCCTTGCCCCCGCGACAGCGGCGAAAGTCCGTGTGCGCGCGAGTGTCATAGCGGCGGCGGCTGCTGTCGCCGGCCTCGCCATGGGCTGGTGGGCCGGTGCGGGCCGAGTGTCACGAAACGAGGGACTGAGCTTCTCACGCGTGAAGCGCTTAGTCGCCTCCGATTCGACCGAGTTCGCCCCCACGCTCTCCCCGGACGGCAAGTGGATCGCTTACATGTCGGACGCGCCGGCGCGCTGCGACGTCTGGGTCAAGTTTCTCACCGGCGGCGAGGCCGTGAACCTCACAAGCGCGATTCAAGATCTCTACGTCGCACGACGGAACGATATCGGAGGGCTCGACATCTCCCCGGACGGATCGGAAGTTGTCTTTCCGGCCGGTCCGAAGGGCGCCACAGTCACGCAGCTTTCGACGTACATCATAGGTGCACCGCTCGGAGGAACGCCCCGTAAGCTGATCGACGGAGGGGTTGGCGCGCGGTGGTCGCCCGACGGAAAGAAACTCGTCTACGTGACGCCAGGCGGATCGGCGGGCGACGGTCTGTCGGTGTCGGATGCCAGCGGCGACAACGCACGCACCGTTGTGCCCGTCTCGGGCGGCGTGCACATGCACTGGCCCGCCTGGTCGGCCGACGGCGAGTACATCTACTTCATCCGCGGCGTCTCGACGCAGAACCTCGAGCCCTCGGAGATCTACCGCGTGCGGGCGGCCGGCGGTACTCCGGATCCTGTCGTGACAACGAGTCGGCGCGCCGTGTACCCGCTGCCGTCGCTCGACGGCAGCGGCCTGCTGTATAGCGCAAATCCCACCAGCTCCGAGCTGGCTCTCTGGTGGATGCCCTTCGGAGGGAGTCCCGTTCGTCTGACGACTGGAGTCGGGGAATACGCAGAGGCGCGGCTGTCGCCGGACAAGCGGACGATGGTCGCGGCTGTCTATCAGGATCGGCGGTCGCTGAACCTGCTGTCGATCGCGGAAGGGACCGCATCCGCCACGACGGAGTTGACGCAGGGTTCCACCGGGGACCTTGACCCCGTCGTCGCTCCGCGAGGCGATCGCCTGGCATTCAGCTCGACCCGCAGCGGCAATCGGCACATCTGGACGTCGCGGCTCGACGGCACCGACGCGCGGGAGTTGACCACAGGCGATGCCGTTGACGAACGTCCGACGTGGTCACCCGACTCGTCCACCATCGGATTCGTGTCGAGCCGGGGCACCTCGCGCGCGATCTGGCTGGTAGGCGCCGATGGCAGCGGCGTGCGAAAGGTCATCGAGGCGCAGGTGATCGACTCAATCACCTGGTCGCCTGACGGCTCGGAGCTGGCCTACTCGGTGCCGGCAGGAGAGCAGCCCGGACTCTTCAGAGTTCGCGTGAATGGCGGCCAGCCTGTTCGCGTGGCCACTCCAGAGGGAGCGACGTCGCCAAACTGGTCCGCCTCGCGAAACCTGATCGCCTACATTTCCTCGGCTCGTCCCGTTGGAAGTGCTCCGCCTCGGGCCGTGCTTGGCTTCGTGACGCCTGAGGGCCACGCCGTTGCGACTGCATGGGGAGATGGACCGCGCCTTGCGAATGGCTCGGTCGTGTGGTCGCCGGACGGACAGGTCGTTGCGGGAATGTCCAATTCCGGCCAGCTCGAGTCGGGTATCTGGGTGTTTCCCATGGACGGGAGAACGCCGCCGCGCCAGATACTCAAGCTCGGGGCCAGCCAGCGGGGCAGGGGAATCGCCTGGCTCCCGGACAAATCGAAACTGATCCTGGGTCTATCGGAGCGAACCTCAGACATCATCCTCTTCGACCAGGGGTCGTAATCCACCGATGTCCTGCCTCTTCTGCCGCATCATCGCCGGCGAGATTCCCTCGTCGAAGGTCTACGAAGACGACGAGGTGTTCGCCTTCAACGACATCAACCCGCAGGCGCCGCTCCACGTGCTGGTCGTTCCGAAGCGCCACATCGCGACGGTGAACGACCTGGCCCATGGTGACGAGGCGCTGGTCGGCACGCTCGTGCGGCGCGCTGCGGCCATCGCCACCGAGAGGGGCTACGCGGAGCGTGGGTACCGGACGGTCTTCAATTGCAACGCCGAGGCGGGGCAGACGGTGTTCCACCTCCACCTGCATCTGCTGGCGGGGCGAGCGCTTGGGTGGCCGCCGGGATAGGGACGAAGGACGAAAGACGAGGGACGAGGGACGAAGTCGA
>Ga0105248_10008980_pt1 | contig 10988 bp, 8 predicted proteins | sample KBSS34metaG_FD_81524 | JGI IMG/M metagenome (GOLD analysis project Ga0105248, IMG submission 81524) | Switchgrass rhizosphere microbial communities from Kellogg Biological Station, Michigan, USA - KBS S3-4 metaG | ecosystem: Host-associated > Plants > Roots > Rhizosphere > Soil | place...
CTGCCACTTTTCGGCCCAGTCGTCTTCATACACGCGGTTGTCGTGGTTCCCGGCCTCCGAGATCCCGACCTTGAAAAAGTCCGGGTAGCGAAACATCGCGTCCGCGGTGGCGTAGCCGCCGCCCGAGTGGCCGTAGATGCCGGCGCGATCGATATCGATCCACGGAAACCGCGACGCCAGTTCCTTCATCCCCGCGACCTGGTCGGGCAGCGTGTTGTCGCCCATGTTGCCGTAGTAGGCCTCGTGAAACTTCTTGGACCGCCAGGGCGTTCCCATCCCGTCGATCTCGACGATGACGAAGCCGAGCTCGGCGAGCGCCTGGGCGTCGCCGCGTGACGGGCTGAAGGTGCGGCCGCCGACGCTTCCGGTCTGCGGACCGGGATAGATGTGGTTGACGATCGGATATTTCCTCGTCGGATCCAGGTTCGTCGGCCTGTACATCAGCCCGTAGAGATCGGTGACACCGTCGCGCGCCTTCACCGTGATCGGCACCGGCGGCTTCCAGCCGGCCGCGACAAGCCTGCTGATGTCCGCTTTCTCCAGCGCCATCAGCAGCTTGCCGTCCGCGTCCCGCACCTGCGACGTCGGAGGGACGTCGGGCTTCGACCAGGTGTCGACGAAGAAGCGGCCTGACGGCGAGAGGCTCACGTCGTGGTCAGCGTCCTCAGGCGTCAGCAGTTGCAGGCCTTTGCCGTCCATGTTGATGCGGTAGAGGTGACGAAAATACGGGTCGCGCCCCTGTTCACGCCCGACGGCAACGAAATACAACTGGCGGTTCTTTTCGTCGACTCGCAGCACCTGCGTCACGTTGCCGTTGCCGGTGGTGATCGGGTGCTTCTCGCGGCCGGTCTTCAGGTCGTGAAGATAGAGGTGCCCCCAGTTGTCGCGCTCGGAAAACCAGACGACCTCGTTCGATGCCGGCAGATAGCGCCAGTTGACGGCGCCATTGCCGGACTCGTAGAACGTTTCCGCCTTCTCCTCCATCACTTCGCGGATGACTCCGGTCGCCGCGTCAGCCACCCGCAACTGCTCGCGCCGGTGATCCCGCGCGGTCGAGACGAAGGCTACGGTGGCGGCGTCCGGGCTCCACTGCACGTCGCCCCACTCGCCGCGGCAGGCGACGTCGTCGCACAGGGTCGAGCGATGCTGATCGGGCGGCAGCTGCAGGCGCACGATCCGTCCGCTGTCCACGTCGATGACGACGCGCTGGATCATCGTCACGGTGGGGTCGCCGGGCAGCGGGTACTTCCAGGCCTGCAGCGTGGGATGTCCGACCGCCGTGTCCACCAGGTACATCTCGCCGACACCGCGCTGATCCTGCTGGAACGTGGCAATCTTCCTGGAGTCGGGGGACCAGCGCAGAATCGGGCGGTCGCTGCGCGCCCAGCCGGCGTTGTCGGTGGCGTAGCCAAAGTCCTTGACGCCGTCTTTGGTGAGCGGCGTTTCGCGGCCGGTGGCCACGTCGCGAACCCAGAGATTCCAGTCGCGAACGAAGGCCACGCGTTTCTTGTCGGGCGACGTCTCGGCGTAGCGTCCGGCGCCCGCGCCGGCGCGCGCTGGATCCTCGCGCTCGGCCGCCTTGCAGGGCGGCAGATCGCAGGCGGACTTCGTCGCCTTGCCCGGATCCACAAGCACGACCTCGACCCCCTTCTCCGTCGTCACGCGATACCAGAAGCGGTCGGAAGGGTCTCCCGGGAGCCACGACGCACGCACGCCCGAGTGCAGTACCAGCGGGGCGGTGTTGTAGGTCATGAATTTCTCGGCGCGGGCGTAGTCGGCGGCGGTCAGCGCGGAGGGCGTTCCCGTGCTGCTCTGCGCCAGCAGACCGGCCGTGGCAAGAACGCAGGCGGCGCCGCTGTAAGCCAGGCGGGAGATGAAAGACATGAGCGGATGATACAACCGGGTGGCGCTGTCCTCGAAATGCCTCAGAGGAACAACGGTTTCTTGAGAAATGCTAAGGATCTTGCTGGCAGGGAACTTGCGCTGACAGTCCATGCCGGAGGGCAACCATGTTGAAGCTCACGTCCATCACCGCGCCGTCTGCTCTGCTTGCGGCGCTTGCACTTGCCTCGGCTCCCGCGTTCGCACAGGAGCGCTATCACGGTCGTCAGAACCCGGCGGGTCAGCAGTCGAGCGGGCAGAGCCGCGAACGGGCCCAGCCGCGGAGCGAGGCTCCGCGCGAGCAGCCTGGCGCCGCACGGGTCGAACCGCGCCAGGAGGCGCCGCGGGCGCAGCCGCCCCAACAGCAGCAGGCCCAACAGCAGCCGCAGCGGCAGGCACAGCAGCAACCGCAGCGCCAGGTAGAGCGGCAACCGCAGCGCCAGGCGGAACAACCGCGCGTCGACAACCGTTCGAACGATAACCGCGCGAACAACAACCGGTCGTCCGACAATCGCGGCTACGGCAACGGCCGGAACGACGACCGTCGCGGCGAGGCCGGCCGTGCGGTTCCCCGCGGCAACGTCTATGCGCCGCGCTACGAGCCACGCTACTCCCCGCGTTATTCGCCGCGGACCTATTCACCGCGGGCCTATTCGCCGCGCGGCTACGGCTACTACGGCTCGCGCTCGTACTACCGGCCGTACACGTTCCGCCCGCGCTTCTCGATCGGGTTCGGCATCTTTGCCGGCTATCCGGTCCCGTACACCTATAGCTATCCGTACCCGATCGTGGTCTACGGATACCGGGCGCCGCGTGAACGCGTGATCGTCACGCCGGGCTCGCCCTACTACGGCGGTGTCGCGCTCGAGATGACACCGTACGACGCGGACGTGTTCGTCGACGGCGAGTATGCCGGCCACGTCGAAGACTTCGACGGCACGACGCAGCCGCTGACGCTGACCGCCGGAATGCACGAGATCGAGGTGCAGGCCCAGGGCTACGAGCCGATGCGGGTGAATGTTGAGATCCAGCCGGGCCAGGTCATCCCTTATCGCGGAGACTTGAGACCGTACTAAAAGTACGAAGTTTGAAGTACGAAGTACGAGGAGCGCAACCCGGCTTCTCGTACTTCACGCTTCGTACTTCAGACTTCGTACTTCGTACTTGACACATGCTCCGGTCGTAAGCCAATCCCGACCAGCCGCGCCGGTATACGGCGAAGCATCGGGAACCACCGCAGCAGCTTCAGCGCAAACGGAAGCTGCTGCGGTCCTTTTCCCCTCAGCGCCGGCCCCATCACCCGCTCCTGCACCATTACCTGCGCGCGCTGCACGATCCGCGTCGGCAGTTCGCGCCGTTCCTGAACCCGCTGCAGATCAGCGTCTGAGCACGTACCCCGCGCGAGCGGTCCTGCCAGGATGTTCCCCGCAGCGACCGCGTCCTGAATGGCCAGGTTAATTCCGACGCCACCGATGGGCGACATCGCGTGGGCGGCGTCGCCGATGCAGAGCAGGCCCGGCCGATGCCAGCGGCGCAGCCGATCCACCAGCACCGTCAGCAGCTTGATGTCGCTCCAGTCGCGCAGCTCGCCGACGCGATCGCGCATCACCGGGACGATCGTCGCGATGTCCTCCCGAAACGCCGCGATGCCGCGCTGCTTGAGCTCGTCGAGGCCGCCCTTCCGGATCACGAACGCACACTGCCAGTAGTCGCCGCGATCGAGCATCACGAGGATGTGCCCGCCCTGGACGTTCCCGAGCGCCTGCGTGGGATCGCCCGGGTGCCTGGATATCCGCATCCAGAGGACGTCAATCGGCGCGCCGAAGCTGTCGACGGTCAGCCCGGCACGTTCGCGCACGACGGAATGGCGTCCGTCGGCGCCAATCACGAGGTCCGCCCGCATCTGCTGAGGTTCGCCGCGCACGTTCACGCGGACGCCGGCGATGCGGCCGTCTTCTTCGATCAGCCCGGTGACCTCAGTCTCCATGCGCAGGTCGAATGTCTTGTACTTGCGTGCTTCCGCCGCGAGGAAGTCGAGGAAGTCCCACTGCGGCATCAGCACCAGAAACTGGCAATGCGTCGGGAGATGGGTGAAGTCCGCGATGGTGACGCTCTCCCCGGCGACTCGGCCGGTGAGCTGGCGGACTTCCTGGTGCGGCCGCTTCAGAAACGCGTCGAGGACGCCCAGCTCGTACATCACCTCGAGCGTAGACGGGTGGATGGTGTCGCCGCGAAAATCGCGGAAGAAGTCGGCGTGCTTCTCGAGGACGACGACGCGAACGCCGGCACGCGCCAGGAGCAATCCCAGCATCATGCCGGCGGGACCGCCGCCAGCCACCACGCACTGCGGGGGCATGGCGGCGAGTGTAGCGCCTCTTACTGGGTCCTGACGAGCTGGCCGCGCGCCACGCCGCCCGGATTCAGCGTCGAATGCACGTTGAAGTAGAAGCCGGCGGGGTTGGCGAGGATCCCGTTCGCGAGATCCGCGGTAACGGGTAAGTTCGACGCCGTAAACGAACCGGATCCGGTGGTGAGCACGTTCTGGCCAGCCGTGATGTTGCTGTTCACGACGATGCCGCCGTTGGTACCGGCGGGCGCCTGATGAATGTGCGCGATGTTGATCGGCGTCCCCGCGGGAAACCCTGACAGATTGACGACGAACGTCGCCGTCGCGGACGTCACGTTGCCGGCGGCGTCCTTCGTAGTGACGAGCGTCACTACAGCGGTGCCGCTGCCGGAGGCTTCGGCGCCGGCGATCGCGGGCACTTCGTTCGCGGGCGACAGCGTCGCCGTGAACGTGGGGTTCGTCGGGGTGTTCGGCGCCGCCGGCGACGAACTGCCACAGGCCGAGACGAGGACGCCGAGGACGACGGCGAGCAGAGATACACGTTTCATCGAGCCAACTCCTTTGACAAAGAGACGATTAGTAGAATTTCCGGGTCAGGTTGAACCCGAGGGTGAGATGTTCGGGCACTCCGCCATGGGCAATCTGGCGATAGGTGGTTCCCGGGCCGTTCTGGAACGTCAGCGAGAACACGTGCGCGCCGACGCGCGTTTCGATCGCGAACGCATAGAGCGCGTCGCCGATGACCAGGCCACCCAGCCGGGGCGATCCTTCCAGCACGAAGAATGCGCTCCTGCTCAACTTGACGCGGCCGCCGAGCCCGAGGAAGCCGGTGTCCGAATTCGTGGCGCTTCCTGTGCTGGTGTTGTGAACCCACATCGGCGTGGCGTACAGCGCCAGGCGGCTGCCGACCGTGCGCGAGATGACGCCGCCGAGCGCCGGCGCGAAGTTCGCCCGGTTGCCGCCATCGGTGTTGTGGAAATTGTTGTCGCCCTCGATCGACACGATCGCGGAGATGGCCACCGGCATCGAGGCGGTCTGGTGCCAGGCGTCGTACTTGCCCGAGAACTGGATGGTCTTGCCGATGCTGGTGCGCTGCACGATCGCTTCGAGATGCTTGGTGACACCGTAGCGAAACTCGAGGCCGATGTTGGCGCCGTTGTCGAGACCGAAGACGTTGCTCAGCTGCGTGTCGAAGCTGTCGTTGCGCAGATCCTCGTTGAACCGGTGGGTCAGATGGAAGCTCATGCCGCGCGCCGGCAGCGGCAGCGTCGTCGGCAGATTGATAGTGACGAAGTCCGGCTCGAGCGGCCGGAGTTTCGCGTGGTCGTCGTCGTCCGACGAAGGCGCCGGCGACTGGGCGGCGGCGTCGGATGGAGGAGCGGGTGGCTGTGCGTAGACGGGCGCGGTGGTGGCGGCGAACGTCAGGAAGAGTGCGAGAGCGGGCGCAGAAGAGTATCGAATCACAATGCGCTCCTTGAGCAAGGTCAGGACCAGCTCTAATCCATTGAAAACAAAGAATGAAGGAGTGAACGCCCGTTACTCGCAGCGTAAGTACTTACGGTCTGCGATACACCACCGCACCACCCACCATCGTCATCACGACGGTCATCCGCTCAATCTGTTTTTCGCTACAGGTCAGGATGTCTTCGGGCAGTACGACGAGATCGGCGAGCTTGCCCGGCTCGATCGAGCCTTTGAGCCGCTCCTCGAACGTGAGATACGCGTTGTTGATCGTTTCGACCTGGAGCGCTTCCTTGCGGGTGATCTTCTGATCCGCGCCGAGCACGCCGCCGCTGATCGTGTCGCGTGTCACGAAGTGATAGATCACCCAGAGCGGCGGATACGGGACGACGGCGGAATCGGTGCCGCCGGCGACAACGAAGCCCGCGTCGAGAAATGCGCGCATCGGCGTCGTTCGCGCCGCGCGGACAGGACCCCAGTAGCTCACGAGGCTCGGACCCGCAAGGTACAGATGGTTCTGCGCCGAGATGACGAGGTCCAGTTGCTTCAGCCTGGCGAATTGATCGGGCTGCGCGATGAACCCGTGCTCGAGCGTCCACCGGCGGCCGGCGATCGACCGCTCCGCATTGGCCGCTTCATAGGCCGCGATCACCTCGTCGATCGCGGCGTCCCCGACGGCGTGCGTCGCGACGCGCCAGCCGAGACGATTGAGCTCCTTCACCACGTCGGTGTACGGCGCCTGTTTCATCGTGTTCACGCCGTGGAAGGTGCCGCCCTCGCCCCACGGCTCCACGTACGGCTCGCGCATCCAGCCGCCTTCGAACCCACCGTCGACGCCCAGCTTCATGCCGCCCACGCGGAGCCACTCGTCGCCTTCATCCGGCTTCACGTTCAGCGCGGCGACAGCCGCGCGCATCTTCTCCGCGCTGTCGGCGCCGACGCGCATCAACTGGTTGACCCGGATCGTCAGCAGACCGCGGCGCTTCATCTCCTCGAGCAGCCGGTACTGCTCGATCGACGCGCCCGGATAGCGGATGCTCGTGAGGCCCGCGGCGTTCAGCTTCTTGTGCTGCTCGACGAGCGCTTCGATCGTCAGCGGTGGCGACGGCGGCAGCTGCACCAGCGACTTCGCCCGATCGATCAGCTCGCCGTTCAACTCGCCTTTCGCGTCCCGCGTGATGCGCCCGCCCGGTTGCTGTGGCGTCTCCTTCGTGATGTTCCACTTCCGCAGCGCGGCGGAGTTGAGGATGTATTCATGGCCGCCGCGGACGAGGACGACGGGGTTCGCCGGCGACACCGCGTCGAGGTCCGCGCGGTACGGCAGGCGATGCTCTTTCAGCTGCGCCTCGTGCCAGTCGCTGTTGGAGACGATGACGTCGCCGGGACGGCTCTGCGCCACGCGTGCCGCGACCGCGGCGAGAATGTCGGCGAGGCTCCGCGCGCGAGACAGATCGACGCCGGGGCCTCCGCCGGCGTCGTGCAGATGGCCGTCGGCGAGGCCGGGAATTACCGTTTGGCCGTGCAAATCGATCGTGGTGGTCTTCGTCCCCGCGAGGCGGCGGACCGCCGCGTTCGTCCCGACCGCAGAGAATTTCCCGCCGGAGATCGCCACGGCTTCCGCGATCGAGAATCGCGCATCGACGGTGATGACGTGGCCGTTGACGAGGATAGTGTCGGCCGGCGCCGGCTGCGCCTCGACAGCCGGTCGAACGGCAAGAACCGCGAGAACCCCGAGAACCGCGAGCACCCTGAGAACCCTGAGCACCGTGAGTACCCTGATCGTCCTCATTGCCGCATCGGCGTACGCAGTGTGCCGATGCCGTCGATCTCGATCGTGACGACGTCGCCCGGCTTCAGAAACTCCGGCGGCTTGCGGCCGGCGCCGACGCCGTCCGGCGTGCCGCTCGAGATCACGTCGCCGGGGTAGAGCGTGAGGATCGACGTCAGGTACCGCACCATGTGCGCTTCGTCCCAGATGAAGTTCTTCGTATCGCCGTCCTGCTTCACCACGCCATTCACCTTGGTGACGATGTGGAATGACGCGGGATTGGCCACGAACTCCTTGGGCACGATAAACGGGCCGAACGGCGCCGAGCGATCGCCGCTCTTGCCGGCGAACCAGTTCGGGCTGTTGAACATCCCGGTCAGCGGCCGCCGGCCGGTGCCGCCGCGATCGCTGAGGTCGTAGAGGATGCTGTAGCCGAAGACGTAGTCGTGCGCCTGTGCTTCGGTGACCTTGAACGCCGGCTTGCCGATGACGATGGCCAGCTCGCCTTCCCAGTCGATGTTGCGCCCCGGCGGGATCGCGTAGCTCTCGTCAGGATCGATGATGCACGAGCGCGGCGACTTGGCGAAGAAGACCGGATCTTCCTTGTCCTGATCCGCTTCGTTCGCCGCTTTCTGCTGCGGGCTGCCGGGCGGAAACATCTCGCCGGCGTGCAGCTTGTAGTTCGCGGCGACCGCCAGCAGATTGTAGGGATACTTGATCGGCGCCTTGATCGCGGTCCTCGCCACGTCGAACGCGAACGACGCGCCGTCGGTCTTCAGATCCTTGAAGTAGTTCGCGATCCGGTAGAGGCTCGGCGCCACCGTTTCGTAGTTTTCGATCAGCGTGCGCATGTCGCGCGGCATCGCCGGTCCGCCGCGCAGGTCGATCGCCTGCACGACGACGGCGTTCGCCGCCTCGATGTCGAGGATGCGCGTGCCGAGAACAAGGCCGACGCGGACCTTCCCCGCCGCCTCGAAGGTCGCCAGCTTGAACGGCGTTTCGGGGCGCGTCGACAGCACGGCCCGCTGCGCGTGGACCGACAGCGTGGACGCGAGAACCCCGAGCACCACGAGCACCGCGAGCACCCCGAGAACCTTGAGAACCTTGAGAACCTTGAGAACTTTCATGCGTGGAATCATACCCAATTGGGTGATTCACGGCGCCGCTGCTTCTGCCACGATCGGCGCATGGCTACTGACCTTCTTTCAACGTTTTCGAATCAGCTCGCCGACGCCGTCAGCGCGGCGTCACCCGCCGTCGTCCAGGTGCAGGGGCGCCGGCGTCCCGCCAGCGGCCTCGTCTATGCCGAAGACGTGGTGCTGACGACCGTGCGCGCGCTCGGCCGTGAGGACGGCCTGCACGTCCGCCGCGACGACGGGCGCACGCTCGATGCCGAGCTTGCCGGCTGGGATCCGACGACCAGCCTCGCAGTGCTGCGCGTTGCCGGCCTCGACACCAGGCCGCTCTCGCCATCGGCGGCAGCGCCACGCGTCGGCCATCTCGCCCTCGCCGTCGCGCGCTCGTGGAGCAATGTGGTCACGGCCAGTGCCGGCATTGTCTCGGTCATTGGCGGGCCGCTGCCAACTGGCCGCCGTCGTGCGATCGATCAAGTCATCCGTACCACCGCGCCGATGCACGACGGGTTCTCGGGCGGCGCATTTCTCGATACCGCCGGCGGGTTGATCGGCATCGCGACCGCGTCGGCGATCCGCGGCCTTGGCATCGTCATCCCGGCGGCCATCGCATGGAAGACGGCCGCCACGGTCCTCGAGCACGGCAGCCTGAAACGCGGCTATCTCGGTCTGGCGGGTCAGCCGGTCGCGCTGCCGGAGGGTCAGCGGGGCGCGGACGGGCGCGAGAACGCGCTCCTGGTCGTCGGCGTGACGGCCGGCAGCCCCGCCGCAGCGGCCGGCCTGCTCGTCGGCGACGTGCTGCTCGAGTTCGACGGCCATCACGTCGAGGCGCCGGAGGAACTCCTCGATCTTCTGCTCGGCGATCGGGTCGGCAAGACCGTCCCGCTCAAAGTGCTGCGCGGAGGGACCGTTGCCGAGCTGACGGTGACCATCGGCGAGCGTCCGGCCCAATAGACTGTAAATTGCAGGGTTCCGAGTTCCGAGTTTTCAGTTCTGAGGTTTGAGTTCTGTGGGACCTGCGATCCGGTGAGTAACGTCTGACGCTTTATGAGGGTCCTGCTCGTCGGTTCACCGTCCGAGCGAGCGCGACTGCGCTCGCAGGTGAACGGCTCGATGGATGTCGCGGGCGAGTTCGACTCGCTCGCGGCGGCGCGCGCAGCCGAGACCGACGGCGACGCGATTCTCATGCCAAACGGGGTCAGACGGGGGTCTGACCCCGGTCCGGACCCCCGTCTGACCCCGGACCCGGACGCGTTCGACGAGCCGCTGACGCCGCGAGAAGTGCAGGTGCTCGAGCTGCTGGCGGAAGGACTTCCCAACAAGGCGATCGCCGCGCGCCTGCGCATCAGCGATCAGACGGTGAAGTTTCACGTCTCATCGATCTCGGGAAAGCTGGCCGCGAAGAACCGCACCGACGCCGTCCGCCGCGCGGTTCGCCGCGGCTTGATCACACTCTGAATCGCAGCCCTGAAGGGCTGCGCCACTAAGCCATCTGTGGCACAGGGCTTTGCCATCCGTGGCGCAGGGCTTTGCCATCTGTGGCGCAGGGCTTTGCCATCCGTGGCGCAGGGCTTTAGCCCTGCGATCGCGACTCAGCGGGAAGCACGGTCACATTCCTGCGACGAGCCGAGCGGAGGATCGTGACAGCCGTGGCGACGCCAATCTTCTCTTCCGTCAGCAGGCGATGGAGATCGTCAACGCCGGTCACGGGCGTGCCGGCGAACGCGAGCACGACGTCGCCGTCCTTCAACCCGGCATTCGCTGCGGGGCTGTTCGGCTCGACCGACACGATGAACACGCCTGACGTGACGGCGAGCTGGTTCTCCCTTGCGACCGCCCGCGGGATCGGCACGGTCTGGCCGCCGAGGCCGATGTAACTGCGCCGGATGCGGCCGTCGCGGAGCAATCGCGAGGCGACGAAGCGCGCGGTGTTGCTGGCGATCGCGAAGCACAGGCCTTGCGCCGGCAGAATCGTCGCCGTGTTCACCCCGATCACCTCGCCGCGCGTCGTCACCAGCGGACCGCCGGAGTTGCCGGGGTTGAGCGCGGCGTCGGTCTGGATGATGTCGTCCATCAACCGTCCCGATCGCGCGCGCAGCGACCGTCCCAGCGCGCTGACGACGCCGGCGGTGACCGAGTGATGGAAGCCGTACGGATTACCGATGGCAATCGCGATCTGGCCGACGCGGACGGCGCGGGAGTCGCCGAGCGTCGCCCATGGCAGCGCCGATCCGTCGATCCGGATCACCGCGAGGTCGGTGTCGGCGTCCTGCCCGATGAGGTCGGCCTGCGCCGAGCGGCCATCCGTCATGACCACCGTCAGCGGTCCGCTCTTGTCGACGACGTGGCTGTTGGTGAGGATCAGACCGTCGGGCGTGAACAGCACGCCCGAGCCGCC
>Ga0105248_10008982_pt1 | contig 10987 bp, 12 predicted proteins | sample KBSS34metaG_FD_81524 | JGI IMG/M metagenome (GOLD analysis project Ga0105248, IMG submission 81524) | Switchgrass rhizosphere microbial communities from Kellogg Biological Station, Michigan, USA - KBS S3-4 metaG | ecosystem: Host-associated > Plants > Roots > Rhizosphere > Soil | place...
CAGTTGTTCGAGACCATGGATCACCCCGACGTGCGTCGGCGCGACCTGACTTCCCTGCGTTCGATCGCACATATCGGCGGCTCGGCGCCGGCGATCTTGCGACGCCGCGCGATCGCGCAGTTCGGCCCGGTGCTCACGCATATCTACGGTGCGAGCGAAGCGGGAGTCGTCAGCGTGCTGACGCCATCGGACTATCTGGCGGATCCGCGCTTGCTGGACAGCGCAGGCCGCGTCCGGCCGGGCGTCGAAATGCGCATCCGCCGCGCGGACGGAACGCTCGCGCATGAAGGGCAAGCCGGCGGCATCGAAGTGAAATCTGCCGCAGTGGCGCAGGGCTACCATCATCAACCCGTCGAGGCCGCGCACAAGTTTCGCGACGGTTGGTGTGTGACCGGAGACGTCGGCTTCATCGACGCAACGGGCCATCTGCATGTGCTCGGACGGGCCGCCGATGTCGCGCGGATCGATGGCGTCGATATCGGCCCGGCGCAAATCGAGTCGCTGTTATGTGCGCTGCCGGAAGTACGCTACGCCGTAGCCATTGCCACCGATGACATCGCGCGCGAACATGTATGGGACGTTGCAATCGTGCCGTGGCGAGGCATGCAAATCGATATCGAACGCTGCACGCACGCGCTCGAATCGACGTGCAGCGCGAACGTCGCAAGAGCCGTACAGATGATCGCGACGCAACATATCCCGCTCACCGAACAAGGCAAGGTGGACCGCGCCGCGATCGGGCGCATGTGTCGTGCTGCGAGCGCCTCACCCCACGCTTTCCTACTGACGCGGTAGCGCAGTGCCGTCCACCGCGCCGGCCTGGCGGCGCGTCACGACCCGTCCTGCGCGGGAAACCAGCAACGATCCTGTATCAGCGCGCTCATCAAGGTGCCCGCGGGTTGCGCAAGATCTTCAAGCACGGAGAAGTGCGTGCAGTTCTCCATTGCGACGTACTGTGCCGTTTCTCCGGCTTCTCGCGCCGCTGCGGCGTAAACACTCGCATGCCGCACGAGCTCCGGCAGTTCAACCGTAGGTCTGCCAGTAGCCGCCGTGGATGAAGACCAGGGTCGGCGCATTCGGTTTCCTGTGAGAGCCGGTTTTAAACTTGGCGCGGAAGCCGGCCGACTTCGCCCTATGCGTTTATACGCTCGCTGTCAGCGGGCAGTTGAATGTTCGAGTACATGTTTGTCGGATACGCACTCGGCTGAACAAGCGCGATGTCAACGTGCGAGGTCGGCACCAGCACCGCCCTCGCACGACGCGCGTCGTTTAGCGGAACCGCTGAAGCGACGGGCTCTCTGGCTGCTCGGGCAGATTGAGCATCGCAGGCAGGGTTTTCAACGCAGGCATGCCACTCGTATCCGCCCAACGGCCATCGCTGGTCTTGTAGACGATCGTAGGCGTGCCGTCGAAGCCCATATCCTTGAACAGGTTCGAGTTCTTGTTCAGCTTCGACTGGGCCGAGAACGAAATAGGATTCGCGGGCTTGATGCCACCCGATTCGGTGGCTTCCGCGAACTTCGTTTCGTTCTCGCGCAACAGCGCAACCGCGTCCGCGGCATCGAATAACGCTGCAGCCTTGCCCTGCGAATCGGCTTTAAGGAAGCCCAATGGAATCCAGCGCACTTGCAGCCCGACTGCCTCATACGGCTGGAAGGCCTCCCACGCGTAGTGACAGAAGATGCAGTTGGGATCCATGAAGACATAGATCGTCGACTTCACCTTGTCGCCGGTTGCCCCCTCGACGATGACCGACGTCTTGTCCAGCTGCGCAACGGCGGAGGCCGGCAGATAGGTCGGCGCCGGCTGGGCGGCTGCGTGAGCGAGGGGCGAAATGGCCAGAAATGCCGCCAGAATGGCGGGTCCGAAAGCTTTCATTTATCTACAACTCCACACGAATTCATGTCACCTGGTTTCCTTGATCGGTTCGTATCGACCGGTAAAACGCGCCGCTAGTCTTTCGCGACCGTGCTCGGCTCGACCACCCGGAAATGCCAACCGTCGCTCTCTTTTACATATACCGCGACGATATGGCCGCCCTCTTGCCGGAATGTTCCGTCGCCCTTCGGCACTTCGACGGAAAACTCCGCAATGCTGAATCCGCCGTCGCCTTGCGCGCGCGCATCGATGACGTGGATGTGATGCTGCTTCGCGCCCGAGCTGAAGCGCTGCTCGTAGTACTGCTTGAGCGCTGCGCGCCCCTTGATGATCTTGCCGGCCGGCGAAACCAGCAAACCGTCCTCGGCGTACAACTGCGCCATTGCATCGGCGTTCTTCGCAGCGTAGTTGCTGTCGTAGAGCTGGCCGAGTCTGGCGGCAGCGGATTGTGCTTCCTGCAACGAAGGCTGCGACGCGTTTGCGTCGTGGGTTGCCGCGCGGGCTAGCGTGCTGGCCGCCAACAGTGCGGCGAGCAACAACGGTAGGGTTCTTTTCACTTTCGAACTCCGGTGATCGAATGGCCTGGCGATGCCTATGGGGTGCGTCGCGAGCGTACAAACATTAAACATTCGCGTGTTTTTCGGACGATAGCATGTACGCGAGGCATCAACATTTAGAATGGCTTTCGGCCTGGCCTCGCCTCGCGACATACACCCCCTTTCATTTGCATTTCCACACACGCTGGCGATTCCGTAAGGCAAGCGCTTGACGCGCCCCCGAACAACCGACACCCGCCGGACCTCAAGAAGCAGGCGCAATGCTTTCGAGGTCTTCGACAGCGGTTGGAAAATCCGTGTAGCCCACCTCACCGCGGCGGGTGTAATAAGTCGATCGGTCCGCTTCCGCCAGCGGCCATCCGTGCTTAAGACGCTCGGCAAGATCCGGGTTCGCGATGTACGGTCTGCCCATCGCGATCAGGTCCACCAGGCCGGTATCGAGCGCCGCCTGAGCGCTCGCGCGATTCGTAAAGCCTCCGCACCAGATGATCGCGCCAGAAAACGCCGCCCGAACCTTCGCAAGCAAAGCGTGGTCGACATGGCGTTCCTTGAAGTCGCTGTTCTCCACATTGCCCGCGGGCATCAGCTGATAGACCACATGAATGTACGCGACGCCGCGGCGACTCAACTGCTCGCACACGTACAGCAAGGTTTCCTCGACCAGCGGGTCCACCGGCATGGAGCCGTACTTGCCGTGTGGAGACAGACGCACGCCGACGCGTCCCGGACCCAGTTCACGCACCGCCGCGTCGACGACCTCCATCAGGAAACGCGTACGGTCTTCTACGCGACGACCACCGTAGCGATCGATGCGCGTATTGAGCTCGGAGTTCATAAATTGCTCGAACAGATAGCCATTGGCCGCATGGATTTCGACACCATCGAAGCCGGCCTCCCGGGCGCTGACGAAGGCCTCGGAAAACGTGCCGACCAAAGCCGATATCTCATCGGTGCCAAGGCGCCTTGGCGTACCCGCACGAATAAAGGCCAACTTGCCATCGGCATCGTGATAAAACACATCGGAATGCTCAGCTCTTTTCGCGGTTACCCCCAAAGGGGCCTCGCCGTTCGGCATGGACGACGAATGCGCCATCCTGCCGACATGCCATATCTGCGAAAATATCGTGCCGCCCTTGCGATGAACCTCATCGGTTACCAGGCGCCAGCCTTGCCGTTGCGCCTCCGTGTAGATGCCCGGCGTCAGCGCGTAGCCGTTGCTGGAGAGCGCAACGTCGGTTGCCTCGGTCACGATCAGGCCGGCACCGGCCCGTTGCCCATAGTAGGTCGCCATCAGCACATTGGGGACATCTCCATCGGAGGTCCGCGTGCGGGTCATCGGCGCCATGACGATGCGGTTTTTCAGCGCAACAATGCCGCCAAGCATGTGATGTTCGAACAGGTCTAACATAAGTTTTCCTTCGGTCGGGTATGATCGAAAGCTTACTTTTCGGTAATCTCCTCTTCTACACACCGTTTGGTCAGTCGTCGCCAATGAAGATCATCAACAGGCTACCGGGCTTGCCGGTCGAGCGGGCCCTTGCGGTCCTTTCAGGACGCTGGAAGGCGGTCATCCTTTATGCGCTGCTGGATGGCCCGCAACGCACGTGCGCGCTGGACAATCGCATTGCCGGCATCGCGCAGAAGGTGTTGATCGAACAGTTGCGGGCGCTAGAGGAACACGGGCTGGTCAGCCGGCAGCCGAGCGCTGAAGATAGTCAGGGAATCGAGTACCTGCTCACCCCGCTCGGCGAAAGTCTGCGGCCTATTCTGGATTCCCTGATCGAATGGGGAATCCATCATGCCAAAGAGCTCGACGAGGCCCAAAGGCTTGTGCCGTGCAATGCTGTCGTTGGAGATCGTATTGTCTGACGCATGATGGCGTCCGCTACCTGAGACGTGGTTTCGGGGGCGGGTTGCGGCGCTCACAGGAGCTCAAATGAGACGACAGATACGCGTTATCTGCTGCGCAATAACCGCAATCGCCGTCACTGCCCTCCCCAGTCTATCCAGCGCGCAGACGGTGGCCGACGATCCCGCCGCGATCATTCGCACTGCGCTGGAACAATGGCGGGATGATTTCAACGCACGACGCGCCGCGCATATCTGCGACCTCTTCTCGCCGGATCTCCGCTACGATTTTCAAGGTTTGCCCGAGCAGACCTACCCGTTGCTCTGCGAACGCCTGCATCGCGCGCTGGCCGACCACGCGCAATCCATCCGCTACGGGCTGAAAATCAAGGAGATCATCGTCTCCGACCGCGTCGCCATCGTCCGTCTCACGTGGATATCCACCGATACCGACGCGAGTGGCAAACAGGCCACTCATGACGAGACCGGGCTCGATGTGTTCGGTCGTCAAGCGGATGGTAGCTGGAAGATCATTCGCTACATTGCCTATCCAGCAGACTAGATCTGCCGGCGTCACGTCAATAGAACGCGCCCGGTTGCCGGCAGACCCGATGTATTTGTCGCAAGAACGCGCCATTGGCCCGGCGTCACGCCAAACGCACTTTTGAACTGACGCGTCATATGGCTCTGATCTGAAAAACCGCACTGCGCGGCCACGTCGATCAACTCTTGGCCACCGGCAATCATGATCCGCGCACGCTCGAGACGGCGGGCCACCAGATAGCGGTAAGGACTGATTCCACACAGCGCCCGGAAGTGCCGTGCGAGCGAGTAACGATCGAGACCGGTCGCATTTTCGAGTGCCTCCGATGTCACGATGTCCGCCGAGTGCGCGTCGAGCAGTTCGCGTGCACGACCGACTGCGACCTTGCACACCGAGCGTTTCGAACGGGGCGCGAGGCTCGGATCAAGCAAAACAAGCGAGTCCGTCAGCATCAGTACGATCTGGTCCATGCGGAGGTCTTCGAGCGGCGCGTCCAGTTCCCCCAACGCCACGACTAGGGCAGCGTAAAGTCCTGGGGCCGCATGAACGGCCGAATGAGTCAAAGGAAGGCTTGGCCGGCCCGTGCCAATCGCATCGAGAATGAAGCGCGGCTCGAGGTAGATCATCCGGTACAGAAAGCCCTCGTCGGTGCCTGCGCAACCGTTATGCGGTTCATCGGGAGCGATGATCATCACCTTGCCCGGCGTACTCACGGCCCGGCTTCCGCGATAGTCGAAGGTTTGAACGCCCGCAAGCGTGTAGCCCAACGCATACGTATCGTGGCAGTGGGTGTCGTATGCGTGCCCGCCGAAGAAAGCCTCGATGCGCTCGATTCCAGGGCGCCCGGATCCCACCCTCACCCAGTTTGCGCGCGCTTGCGTGCACGATCGTTCAAGACTCCGCATAGCTACTCCGACGAGAATATCTGTGGACCCTTCGCTGTCACGCGTCGAACCCGGTCTCGATTTTATGTCAAAGATGGGCAGTTTGCTTTTTCAGGAAGTACACGGAGATTTGAATGCAAATGCAGGCAACCGGCGGTGATCGACGCACGCAATGGGGCGTCGCCGCCATTCTGCTGGTCGTGTTGATATGGTCTGGGTGGATCATCGTTTCCAGTTGGGGCGTCCACCAGACCCTCACCGCATGGGACATCAGCTTCTTGCGGTTCACATCGGCAGCCCTGGTTACGTTGCCGCTGTTGCTAAGGAAGAGGCATCAGCTTCGCGCGATCTTCAATTGGCGCACGCTGGTGTGCGGCCTTGGCTGCGGCTTCCCTTATACGATGCTGAGTTTCATAGGGCTTGAGCATTCGCCCGCCAGCAACGCCGGCGTCGTGGTCAACGGCCTGATGCCGATACTCGTCGCCTGCTTCTCGTTCGCGTTGCTCAAGCAACGCATCGCGCGCACGAAGCTGCTTGGCATTACGCTCATTGCCATCGCAAACGGCCTGATCCTGGTGGATGGGGGACTTCATCACCTGTTCGGCATGCTCTATTTCCTGCTCGCTGCGTTGTGCCTCGCGAGCTACGCGGTCGTCATGAAACTCTGGAACATTCCAACCGACGTGATGATCGTCTCCGTACCGTGGACCAATGCGATTGTGTTTTTTCCGATCTGGTTTTTTCTTGCGCCATCGGCGCTCCACGAAGCGGGCACCTCTGAAATCCTGCTTCAGGTGCTGTATCAAGGGGTACTGGTTAGCGTCATCGCGCTGTATCTGATGACGCACGCAATCCACGCACTCGGATCCGTCACTGCTTCGACCTTCATGGGGCTGGTGCCGGTGGTGGCGGCGGGTTTCGCGTTCGTCATTCTGCATGAGCCGGTCAGTGCGTTGACTGCGATTGCGGTGATCACGTGTTCCGTGGGTATCGCGTTTTACAACCTGTGGGGCGCGCGATCGTCCGCGGCCACCACGGTGCCTGAAAGAACCGGTGCGTCCCGTATCGTCAGCGAAGCAAGCACCGTTTCCCGTTGAACACTGCTCTTATCGAACATGAAAGAAATCCTGTTGGTGTTTTGTGTCGACCTGCAAAAGGATCCAGTCTCAGCCCGCGTTCTCGAACGAATGCTCGCACTCCGGCCCTTCGTATCCACTGGGCTTGAACTGGACGGCCGCCCGGTTCTGTCCTGCAGCGACGGCAAGCTGACCTTTCACCTGGTACGTCTGGACAACGTGCTGAGTCACGCATACGGCCGCTACTACGAGTCGATCAACGAGCATTTCGCCGCGTGCGAAGCCGTGGTCATCGTGAACTGGCACGAAGGCGCAAAGGCGCCGAACAGCATCTTTACCGTGCAGACTACGGGCGACATGAGATCCGGGCATTTCAGTTGCGTCGACCCGGGAATCACCCGGGCGCTCTTTCTGTCTATCGAGGAAACGCGCAAGTCGAAGCGCCTCGATGCGTTCACCACGTGGATGGAGGCGACACACTGGTCCGGCGTGGTGTATGGCGAACAGCCCGGCGAATACGTTTCCAGAATTCGCCCCTCCGTTATCGACGTCGAGATCGGCAGTTGCCAGGAAGACTGGAGCAATCCCGTCGCCGCGGATGTTATGGCGAATGCATTGCTTGACCTGGCGCGTTATGACGACGCAAAGCCGCTATCTCTGCTGTGCCTCGGCGGTGTTCATTTCGAAGCGGGATTTACGAACCTGGTGAAGGAATATGGCGCAAGCCAAGGCGTGGCGTTGTCGCATATCTTGCCTAACCATTGGCTCATCTCCGAAGAATATGAGGACCCTTCGAGACTTCTATCGTTACTGGCCTGCGCGGAATCGATAGCAGGCGGCGTCGATGCGGTCGTGTACCACGACAATATGAAAAGCGGCCTCAAACTACAGGCGAGGAAGCTAGCGCTTCAGCTACGTGTCCCACTGCTTTCACACAAGAAGCTTCGCTCATCGGATATTTCATCGGTGATCCGTACCGCTTCAGCAGTGCAGTGACCGTCGGACTCACGCCGCTAGCCGTTCTTCGTGGCGGCAGTTGGCCCCGCCGTACGCCTGAGTTTCCGGAACGCATGCGGCTCCCACACGCGCATCGCCAGCACGAGTGCAGTCCCTCTCCTCTCCGACAACGGTGCAGAGGATGACTGGTCATGCAAGGCGGCAAACTTCGCCCGAAGCCTGGACAACTCGTCGTTCAGCTGGTCGATGGCTCCTTTAGTCAGCATGCCGTGAACGAAGCTCATCGATTCGTCTGGCGCGTCGAACTCGCTATCCATGAAGTCCGGCAACCCACGCTGGGAAAAGTATTGTCGAATCGGGCCGCCGGGCAACCAGTCGAATTCTCGCGCAACCAGCGGCTGAATCCGGTTCCCGGGTTTCAGCCTGATCAGACCCATCCGGTCGAGCACCAGCAGATACTTGATGCACTCCGCCGCGGTCATTCGATACACGGTGACGATGTCGTCCACCGACCAGTGGCTGAGCGCGCACACCGTCACCAGCAGGAACTTCTCGTCCGAGACGAGCCGCGCCTCCTGCTCCGGCGTCAGCGTGTGCAAGCGAGACACCGACGCCTCGGCTTCATGCAGCAGTTCAGCCATCGTCAGGCCCAGCAGTTCGCAGATCTGGGCGAGGCGCTCGACGCTAATGCGTCCGTTGCTCAACAGACGCTTCACGCTGGGCTCGGACAGGTCTAGCGCATGAGCGACCTCCCGATAGGTGAGACCGGCCGCTTTGAAGCGGCGCTTGAGGGTGCTGACCAATTGGGCGATCTCGGTCATGAAAGTATCGAAATCCAGTACCTGATGGCGCATTCTAGGCCAAAAAAATGGCATCAGGTGCATATTGCGCGTCCTCGTGACATCCTTCACGCAGCATCACCCATGAAGGAGATCGCCATGTTTTTCATCTTCGATAGCGCGCTGTGCAGCGGTGCTGAAGCCACCGAAGCCACCGACCCAGGTCAAGAAACAGCACACCCGTTACCGGCTCCGATTCTGGAAACTCTGGTATCTCGGCCGCATTCCATGGCGCCGCCGCACAGTGACGCCCGCGAGTCTTCTTCAAAGCCCGGATGTGCGGATCGTTTGGGATGACAAGAAGCAGCGGCTGAAGGATATGATGCTCTACCCAAACTTAAATCATCGATAGACGGCCGACATCGAAAGCACGGCCCGCCATGCGGAGGAAGCAATATGACGAGACATCCGCGCAACGTCCGGATTTGCGGCACCGGCATCTCCGTACCCGAGCAGGTTTTGACGAGCGACGAAATCGACCGTCGCTTTGGTCTGCCGGCAGGTACGATATTCAAGCGGTATGGCGTACGCACGCGCCACCGCACGGTGCATGAAAACGCGGCGTCACTGGCCATTAAGGCCTGCGATGCGGCATTGCTTCGCGCCGAAATGAGCTGGAGCGATATCGATTGCCTCGTTGCGGCCTCCGCGACAATGGACCAGGCCTTGCCCTACAACGCAGCGTTGATGCTCGCCGCGCTCGGCGCGCGTGCAAATACGATCACCGCCTTCGACGTCGGCGCGAGTTGCCTGTCTTTTCTGGTCGGATTCGACACGCTGAGTTATCTCGTCGAAAGCGGCCGCTACCGGAACGTGATGATCGTGTCATCCGATATCGCCACCTTCTCGCTCGACTGGTCGACGCTCGGTGAAGCCGCCATCTTCGGCGACGGTGCGGCCGCGGTCATCATCCGCAAGAGCGCAGAAGGCGAGGCTTCGTCGATTCTGGCCTCGAGCATCGAGACCTACGCGGAGGGCGCGGACTATTGCTCGATCAAGGCGGGCGGCTCGCGCTATCACCCACGCCGGCTCAGCGACAGCATCGACCCTTTGTCGCTGTTTCATATGGATGGCCCGCGCCTGTTCCGGCTCGTGTCGCGCCAACTTCCCAGGTTCGTGCAGAATCTGCTCGATGGCGCGGAGCTTACTGCGGAGCAGCTGCGCCTGGTCGTCCCGCATCAGGCCAGCCGTCTCGCGCTCGACCATCTTGCGAAGCGCTTGCGCATCGAACCGGCACGCACCGTCGACATCCTCGCCCGCTTCGGCAATCAGGTTGCAGCGTCGCTACCGTCCGCGCTGCATCATGCTATTGCGGGTGGCCGCGTCAAACGCGGCGACCCCATCATGCTGATCGGCTCCGGTGCGGGCGTGACGATTGGCGGCATGGTAATGGTCTACTGACATGCGCATACTTGTTACGGGTGGCACAGGTTTTCTGGGTCGGCATCTGGTATGGCATCTCGTGCGCGTTGGACACGACGTCGTCTTCACCGGGCGTAAGCGTGATCAGGCGTCGGAAGTCCTGACGCTGACACACAGCAAATCGCTTGCGGGTAGCGCGTCGTTCGTGGCGCTCGCCCATGGCGATCCAGGCAGCGCACAGGCCCTTTCCGCCGCCGCTCGCGGGGCCGATGCCGTCATCCATTGCGCGGCATTATCGTCGCCGTGGGGACGCCGCGACGATTTCGAGCGAGCCAATATTGCGTCGGCACGCGAGGTGATCGATGCATGCGCGGCGCACGACATCGCGAGGCTCGTCCATATCTCGACGCCCAGTTTGTATTTCGACTTTCGCGATCGGATCAACATCAGCGAAAACGATCCGTTGCCCTCGCCTGTCAATGAATACGCGCGCACGAAAGGGATCGCGGAACGACAGGTGATGCACTCGAAGATCGAATCGGTGATCGCGTTACGACCGCGCGCGATCTTCGGCCCGTGGGACAACACGTTGCTGCCACGCCTGCTGCGCGTCGCGCGCAAGACGCAGTTGCCGCTGATGCGCGGCGGTGCGGCCCTGATCGACATGACGTATGTCGACAACGTCGTTCATGCGGTCATGCTGGCGCTTACCGCCGATCTTCGCCGTGCCACGTTCAATATCAGCAACGGCGAACCGATGCCGGTTATCGCGCTGTTCAAGGCACTGGCTAGCGGCTTCGGCTTCGACGCGCGCTTCCGGAGCGTGCCCTACCCGCTACTCGACGCCGTGGCACGCACGCTCGAATTCGGAGCGAGGTTCGCACCCGGCTGGGAACCGCCGCTCACACGCTATTCCGCAGGCCTGCTGGCGTTTTCGCAAACGCTCGATCTGACACAGGCGCGCGAGGTGCTCGGCTACGAACCTAAAGTCGAGTTCTCCGATGGACTGCAACGCACCGCGGCCTGGTTCGGGGCTCACAAG
>Ga0105248_10008984_pt1 | contig 10986 bp, 10 predicted proteins | sample KBSS34metaG_FD_81524 | JGI IMG/M metagenome (GOLD analysis project Ga0105248, IMG submission 81524) | Switchgrass rhizosphere microbial communities from Kellogg Biological Station, Michigan, USA - KBS S3-4 metaG | ecosystem: Host-associated > Plants > Roots > Rhizosphere > Soil | place...
CGCGAGCGCTCGACTACACCTGCCAGATCAGCAACGCCGTCGATCACGCGCACCGTCAGGGCGTGCTGCACCGCGATCTGCGCCCGTCGAACGTCCTCGTGTCGGACAGCGGCATGCTCAAGGTCGCGGACTTCGGCACCTCACGGTTTCTCGAGATCGCCGCCCACGGCACGACGGTGATCGGCAGCCCTCCGTACATGGCGCCCGAGCAATTCCACGGCAAGGCCGTGTTCGCCTCCGACATCTACTCGCTCGGCGTGACGATGTACCAGATGATGACCGGCGTGCTGCCGTACGACACGCCGTCGCCGGCCGATCTCGATCGCCTGATGAAGGGCGAGCTGCTCACGGCGCCGCGGCTGAAGAACCCGAAGATCCCCAAATCCATCAACGACATCGTCCTGAAGGCGATGGCGCCAGACATCTCGGCGCGCTACCACCGGGCGGGCGAGCTGCTCGACGACGTGTTGGCGGCGCGATCCACGAGCTCGCGGCGCAGGCCGCGACCGGCCTCCTCCACGCTGGCGGATCCGGCGGAGCCGTCCGTCGGCGACAGCATCGCGCAGGACATTCACCTGCGCCTCAAAGCGCGCGAGGCGCCGCAGCCTCGATTCTGCTGGCACTGCCGCAAGCCGCTCCACGCGCGGTCGGATCGCTGCCCGTTTTGCGGTGAGAGCCAGTAGCGATCGCCGGCCTCGGGTGCGGTCCTTGACCTAGAGTTCGCTCTAGCTTGTGTAATGTCCATGGAGGCGCAGAACCATGAACGAGAACAAGCAGCTGATTCAACACGTGTTCGCCGAGCTCGGGGCAGGTAACTCCAAACCCTTGACCGACGTCCTTGCAGACGATGTGCGATGGACCATCATCGGCAGCACAAAGTGGTCGAGGACATTCGCCGGCAAGGCGGCGGTGCTCGAGGAGCTGCTCACGCCGCTGCGGGCGCAGATTGAGGGCCGCATTCAGGTGCGCGCGCATCGATTCATCGCCGAGGGCGATCTCGTCGTCGTCGAGGCGACCGGCCGTAGCACGACGAAGCACGGCGCGCCGTACAACAACACTTACTGCTGGATTTACCGCCTCGCGAACGGCAAGGTGCAGGAGCTGACCGAGTATCTGGACACCGCGCTCGTCGAGGCGGCGTTGGGAGCACCGGTGTGAAGATCGGCGAACTGTCGGCGCGCAGCGGCCGCGGCATTCACGCGATCCGTTGGTACGAAGCGCAGGGGTTGATCCCCGGCGTCGCGCGCGACAGCGGGGGCCGCCGGGTGTACTCGGATCTCCATGTCGCGTGGCTCGATTTCATGGATCGCCTGCGGCGCACCGGGATGACGATCGCGCAGATGCGCGAGTACACGGCGCTGGTCCGCAAGGGGTCGGGGACGCTTCGCGAGCGCCGCGCGCTGCTGAACGCGCATCGCACGCGCGTCACCAGGACCATCGCCGAGTGGACGGAAGCGCTGCAGCTGATCGACGTCAAGATCGATTACTACGGAGAATGGCTGGCCACCGGCGAAAGGCCCCGCATGTTGCCCGGTGTGAGGCCAGATGCCGCGCGAAAGGCCCGGTTGAAAGTTACAACGCTCGAAGCGCGTCGAGTGGACTGATGCGGGCGGCGGCACGAGCCGGTATGTACGACGCCACCGCGGCCACCGCAAGCAGCGTGACCGCCGTCATAAGGACGGTGTTCGTATCGACCGCTCCCACGGCGAATAAGAAGCCGGCGATCACACGCACCCCTGCCACCGCGATGAGCAGTCCAAGCGCGAGGCCACTCGCGGTCAAGGCCATGCCTTCGCGCAGGATCATCGCGAATACGGTACCTGTTCCCGCGCCCAGCGCTGTGCGGATGCCGATCTCCGGAGTGCGCTGGACCACTGCATGAGACATGACGCCGCCGATCCCGACGGCGGCCAGGAGCAGAGCGACAAGACCAAACAGCGCGATGAGCGTCAGCGCGAACCGGCGTTCAGCCAATGATGAGGCTACGTAGTCGTCCATTGGTTGAACGTGAAACACAGCGGTCCCCGGAACCGCGCTTCGAATGGCCGCACGGACTGCCCTCTCGGCGCGTAAGGGATCGCCGGACGTGCGCGCGACCAGGCGCACGTAGTGGGACGGGTTCATCGCGTGCGGTTGGTAAACTGCTTCGCGCGGAGCGCGGTCCAGCGCGTCGGTCCGGACGTCTCCAACCACGCCGACGATAACTGACCATGCGGGGCGCGTCCGCCCGGGCCCTGCCTGAATCCGGCGGCCGACAGGATCCGCGCTGCCAAACCGCAGACGGGCGAACGATTCGCTGACCAACACGGCCGGCGGCGCGTCGACGCCGTCGCGATCGGTCAGCCATCGGCCGCGCTTGAGGGGAATCTCGAGCGCCTGGCAGTAATCTGACGAGACCCAGAAGACGTCGACCGACGAAGCCTCCGCGTCGTTGACCGCTGCCTGTCCCTCAACCCTAAGCGGGAAACGCTCGGTGTGGCTCATCGGCACATTGCTGACGAGCCCGACCGCCGTCACGCCCGGAACCGACTGGACGCCTGCGATCAACGCGCGGTACCACGCGAGCCGGCCGCTCGGCGTCATCGAGCCCGTGGCAGGCGGCGATATCACCGGCGTGAGCGTGAGCACGCTGTGAGGATTGAACCCTGCGTCGACAGCGTTCAGGTTCCGAAAGCTCTTGACGAGCAGTCCGGTGGCGAGGACCAGCGCGAAGGCGAACGCGACGTTCACGACAACGAGCGCGTGACGGAGTTTTTGGCCCGCCGCTCGCCCCGTGACGCCAAACGACTGCTTCAGCATGTGGTTCACGTCGGCGCGTGCAGCCATCCACGCCGGAGCGACGCCAAACACGGCACCGGTCAGCAGCGTGATGGCGAGCGCGAACAGCAGAACGCCGGCATCCATCTGGATCTCGTCGACCCGCGGCAGTTCCCGCGGCGCCAGCGATGCGATGGCACGCGTCCCGACCGACCCGAGCAACGCTCCGGCTGCGCCGCCGGCAACCGCAAGCACGAGGCTTTCAATCAGCAATTGTGAGACGAGGCGCATCCGGCCGCCGCCCAGAGCGGCACGTGTCGCGAACTCTCTCGTGCGTGTCGCCGCCCGTGCGAGCTGCAGGCTCGCAACGTTGGCGCATGCGATCGCCAGCACGAGTCCGACGGCGCCGAAAAGCAGCCAGAGCGACTGCCGCAGCGGCCCCGTCAGATCGTCCAGTAACGGCTGAACACGCAGAGTGGTGTCGCCGGCGTGCTCTGCCGGGTACTGCCGCGCGATGTCGCGCATCACCGCGCCCAGTTCAGCGTTTGCCTGGCCCGAGGTGACCGACGGCTTCAGCCGTGCGATCACCCGGCCGTTGTAGCCCTCGCCGGCCAGCGCGAAGAACTGCGGGATCTCCGCGGGATTCGTCATCCGCAGCGAATGGAAGTCCGGCGGCAGGACGCCGATCACACGGTACGGCTCCGCGTTGAGGTTCAGAGTCCGACCGATCGTGTTCACGTCACCGTCGAATCGGTCCATCCAGAGATCGTGCGTCAGGATGATCACGTTGGCGCGTGCTGCCCGGTCCTCCTCGGGCAGAAAGGCGCGGCCACGCAGCACCTGAACTCCCAGTGTGTCGAAGAAGGCCGGGCTGACGCGCATGCCGCGCCATACCTCGGCCTCGTCGTGATTGAAGAGCGTCAGTTGACTGTCGGCATACACCGACACGCTGTCGAGTGTCCGGCTGCGGATTCTCAATTCCTGCACCGTGGTCGCTGAAACGAACCTCGCCGCGCCAGATGCATCGTGCTGCGTCACGCTCACGACTGCTGCGGGATCCCGGTACGGCAGTTGCCGCAATAGCACCGACTCGACGACGCTGAAGATGGCGGTGTTGAGGCCGACGCCGACTGCGAGCGTTGTAATCGCCGCAACGGTCATGGCGGGCGCCTTGCGCAACATGCGGAAGGCGAAGCGCGCGTCCCGGATCGCTTCCAGGGTGCGGTACGCAAACATCTCTCGCACACGCCCGCGGCTCACCGTAAGACCGCCCAGCCGTTCAAGGTGCAACTGCCGTCGTTGAGAGGCCCCGCCAGCTGCCGGGTGTGACGCCGAATTCCGCGCGAAACGCCCGATTGAAGTTCGACACGTCGCCAAACCCGCAACCGAGGGCCACGTCGACGATCTTTCCGGGCGCGTCCGCCAGCCGCAGCGCGGCGTCGCGCAACCGGGCGCGCAGGATGTACTGATGCGGCGTGGCGCCGGTCAGGCGCTCGAACGTGCGCAGGAAATGGTACGGGCTGAGGCCCGCGTCTCGCGCCAGGGCCGCCAGCGTCAGGCCCGCATCGGGATGGCGTTCGATCAAACGGACCGCTCGTGTCACGCGTGCCGCCGCGTTCGGCGGAACCGCATCGAGGCGCGCTGATCCGCCGTCAACCGCAGCCGCGGCGGCGGCCAGCCTGACGCCGAGCTCTTGCCATGCAACGTCGGATGACCCCGTAATGCCGGCAGCCGCGCGCGCGACGAGCGGCGAGAACCCGCGGAGCGTTGGCAAGCGCGACGCACGAAAACTGACGCCGGCGCCGCGCGCACTGACGTCGCCCGCGATCCGCTCGAAATAGTCGGGCTCGTACCAGAACGCGACGCAGCGGTCACCCCGGCCGTGCTCGTGGCCACATTCGTAGCATTGACCGGGATTGCCGAGCATCAGCGCGCCCGGCGTCATCACGCCGCCACCGAGCGTCGAACGATATTGGAAGGTTCCCCCGACCACGACCGCGATCGCGACGCAGGCGTGCTGCTCTTCGAATGAACGATCGCGCGGCCCAGACGTACAGATGACGTCGGCGACGGTCCAGCCGTCGCCGCGCGCGACAATGCGAGGTGTGGCCGCACCCGGCGTGCCGTCCACGTCGCGCTGCGTCAGCGCCCGGTCGAGTGCCACAGCAGTTTTTGCCAAGACTCGATCTCTGCCTGCGTCCTATAACAGTCTGACATGGAGGATGAGATGGCATCAATTCACAAGGAAGTGCTTATCGACGCGCCAGCCGACCGCATCTGGGACGCCCTCCGCGACGTCGGCGCGATTCACACGCGCCTGGCCCGTGGCTTCGTGACCGACACGCGGCTCGAGGGCGATACCCGCGACGTCACCTTTTCGAGCGGCGCCGTCGTGCGCGAGCGCATCGTCGACCTGGACGATCGAGTCCGTCGCATCGCGTACGCCGCCGTCGGCGGGCGCTTCACACACCACAGCGCGTCGATCCAGGTCTTCCCCGACGGCGACAGCCGCAGCCGCGTCGTCTGGATCGCCGACCTGCTGCCCAACGACGTCGCAGCGCTGATCGGCGGGATGATGGAACAGGGCTGTGCCGCCATGAAGCGGACGCTGGAACAGTCCAATCCGATCGTGGACCGGCACCCGGCGCAGGCCGAGGCGTAGCATGGATCCATGGTGGCCGGTGAGGCGACAAGGGCCCTGACGGCGGCGATCGCCGGTGACGGCTTTGCCTTCGTCCACGCCGCCGAGATGCGCGACCTGCTGACGAGCGCCGGCCCGCTCGCCGACTGGCCGGCGTTTGCGGCCAGTTGGAACACGCTGGAGCTCGATCGCTACATGGCGGACGGCGGCCGGTACCGGCGGCGGCGGCATGCCGTGTACGCGGCGCGTGCGGGCGGTGCGATCGTTCGCGCCCCGCATCAGCCGCACTATCAGAGCCGCGACTACAACGCGCTCAACGGCGGGATCGCCCGATGGTTCGAACCGGTCGACGAGACGATCGGCGGCGGCGCAACGATGCGCGCCATCCTCACGTGGTCACGCGGACTGTTTGAAGCCCTCGCCGGCGCGCGCGATTGGCACGTTGAGGTCCATCAATTCCGTATCGAAGCGCGGGCCGACGAACGGGGACAACCGACGCCCGAGGGCGTCCATCGCGACGGCGTGGACTACGTCCTTGTTCTGCTCGTCGATCGGCAGAATATCGTCAGCGGCACGACCACGGTGCACAGACTGAACGGCGACGAGCTCGGCGCCTTCACGCTCGCCGCGCCGCTCGACGCCGCGCTGCTCGACGATACCCGGGTCGCGCACGGTGTGACGGCGATCGAACCGCTGGACGCCGGCCAGCAGGCCTGGCGTGACGTGCTGGTCGTCACCTGGCGCGCGGCCACACGCGCGTGACCTCCCGGGTGGGATCCAGCAGTTCGCCGGGTTCGACGCTTCGCATCAACGACCGCGACTATCCCTGGCCGACGAAGCCACTGGTCGTCGTCTGCCTCGATGGCTCTCCGTTCGAGTATCTCCGCCACGCGATTGCGTCCGGCGTCACTCCGTACCTCGAATCCCTGGTGGCACGCGGATTCGTGCGGATGGCCGACGCGGCGATGCCGACGTTCACCAACCCGAACAATTTGTCGATCGTGACCGGCGTGCCGCCGGCACGTCACGGCATCAGCGGCAACTTCTTCCTCGACCGCGAAACCGGCCTGGCGGTGATGATGAACGACGCGTCCTTTCTGCGCGCCGAGACGATACCGGCCGCCTTCTCTCAGGCGGGCGCCAGGGTGGTCGTGATGACCGCGAAAGACAAGCTCAGGAACCTTCTTGGCGCGGGACTGAGAGGAATGTGCCTGTCTGCCGAGCAGGAGGGTCAGCCGGTGTACAGCGCGCTCCTCAGCGAGCACGTGCTGCAGCGCGGCGTCGAGTTGATGCGATCGATGGCCCCTGACCTGATGTACCTCTCGACCAGCGACTACGTCCAGCACACGCACGCACCTGATTCACCCGAGGCCAACCGGTATTACGGCGTCATCGATGGACATCTCGCAGCGCTCGATCGCCTGGGTGCGAAGCTGGTGATCACCGCCGACCACGGCATGCAGGCGAAGGCCGATGCGCAGGGCCGGCCTCGCGTGGTGTACGTCCAGACGCTGCTCGACGACTGGTGCGGACGTGACGCAACCCAGGTGATCCTTCCGATTACCGACCCGTATGTGGCCCACCACGGATCGCTTGGATCGTTCGCCACGGCCTATGTGGCGAATGCGTCCGACGCGGCTGCGATCGGCGAGCAGCTGACTGCCGTTCCCGGTGTGGAGATGGTGCTGACTCGCGAGCACGCCTGCCGGCAGTTCGAGCTGCCGGCCGATCGCATCGGTGACCTCGTCATCTGCGCGGACCGCCACACCGTCTTGGGCACGAGGCCGGCCGATCACGACCTGTCGGTACTTCGTGCGCCTTTGCGCTCGCATGGCGGCCTTGCCGAACGCGAGGTGCCGCTGCTCTTCAACCAGCCGCCGCCAGACGGCGAATCCGCTGGCCGGCTGAGGAACTACGACGCGTTCTGGATCGGCCTCAATGGGAGCTGGCCTCTCACGGCTTGATGCGTGCGCCGGCGCCACCGTACGCAATCCGGTAGATGAACCCCTTGTTGTCGTCGGACACATAAAGCGCGCCGTCGGCTCCTGTGGCCAATCCCGCAGGCCGGCCAGACACGACCCCGTCCTTCAGCCAGCCGGTCGCGAAATCCTCGAGCCCGCTCGGCCGGCCGTTCTTCATGATCACGCGGACGACGCTGTAGCCGTTGTTCTTCCTGGCGGATCCATGAAGCGCCATGAAGAGCGCGTTGCGGTACGACGGTGGGAACTGGGTGCCGCGATAGAAACGCAAGTCCATGCCGGTGATGTGCGCCGGCAGTTCGAGCGCGGGAGGCACGGCGTTGTCTGCCGTCACGTCGGCCGCAGCGTCCTTCAATTCCGGCTGCCCTTCGTTCGGCCTGTTGCGGCCGATGAAAAACGGAAAACCATAGTGCCTGCCAGCTTCAATCAGATCGATTTCGTCCGGTGGAAAGTCGTCTCCGAGGTTGTCCTGTCCGGTCTCGTCCGCCCACATGAGATGCGTCTCGGGATCCCAGTCGAAGCCGATCGCGTTGTGCAGCCCGCGCGCGTACGGATGCGTCGTGCCATCGGCGTCGATGACCTGAATCGTCGTGCGCCGCGGATCGCCTTCCACGCACACATTGCATGACGATCCGATCGACACGTACAGCTTGCCGTCAGGTCCGACGTTGATGGTGCGTGAGACATGGACCGACGGCGTCGAGCTCGGAAGGTCGGCGAACTTCTCTGGCTGGCCGGCCGGTTTTCCGTTCGACCAGCGGACGCGCATCACGGCGGGCGTGGTGGCAATGTAGAGAAAGCCGTCCTTGAACGCCAGACTGTGGGCGTTGGTCAGCCCGGTCAGAATCACTTCGGGCTCCGCGCGGCCGTCTTTGTCTGCGTCCGGCAGCGCGACGACTTCGTGCCTCGGCCGCCGCGCCACGAGCAGCACGCCCTCCGGGCTCACCGCCATCATCCGCGCGCCTGCGAGATCCGATGCGAACACCGATACCGTGAATCCTGCCGGGACCTTCAGGTTGCCGATCGGGGCGACCGCTGGCGCTTGCGGCCCCGCGGGCGACTGCGCATGTCCCGCACCGATGCGGTCAACCGCGACCACGCGGTACGCCGCCGCCTGCAGGGATATCAATGCCACCGATACTCCGGTCAACGTGGCTTCAATGGTCTTCATTCAGCTCCTCACCCTCCCGGCGACGTCCCCATGCAACATCACGGTCCGGCTAAAGCCGGACACTACCGATGTGATCGCGGTCGATGTGATCGCGGTCGATGCGATCGCGGTCGATGCGATGGCGGTCGATGTCATCGCGATCCGGTCAAAGCGGGATTCTACCGATGCGGTCGTCGCGCTTGCCTGGCTCAACGCATCGCGCAACTCGGCATCCGATCGAAATCGCTGATGCCGGATCTCTCGTGCTCTGACCTCGATCGGAATCTCCTCTCCGTCAAATGCGTCCGGCGTGACCACGACGCGCGAGCCGGACAACTGGATGGTCCAGCCGCTGAACCGCTGCTCGTCGGTCGAGCCCGTGCAGAATGCCAGCGAGATCAAGTCGCCCAGCCGGACGAAGGCGTAGTCGCCCGCGAGCTCCTCGAGCGGAGTCCCGCTGGCGCGCGCCATCGCGACGCGCGCCGACTCCATCTCGCCGAAGAATGTCGTCCACTCGGCGTCGGACCGAAATCGGTCGTAGGCAGTGAGCGCATGCTGCGCGACCAGTGCCGCGGCCCACGGATCATCCGCGAGCCGCGCGATGGTGCGCGGCCACACCGCCTGACGCACGCGAATGGGCACGCTGACGAAGTCGACCACGGCGCCGGTCTGCGGATTCACCGTCGGCGCCGCGTCCTCCTGCGCCCAACCGGCATCGTGCTCGCCAATCGCATGGAGAATCGTCTCCCGCCGGGGCCGGGCCGCCAGCGTGGTACAGCGCTCCATGATCACCCGGGCAAGGTGGGCGTGATCCGGTTGCGTAATGAGCTGGATACCGTCGTGGACGGAGCGGACGATCATCGGATCAATCTAGGGTCCCGGGGCGGCCTTGCACAAGCTCGAATATTCGGCTTTGCGCTAGAATCGTTTGCAGGAGCATTTCGTCATGGCGTTTCCGGGTACGGGCAGGATCTGGATGAACGGCAAGCTGGTGGAGTGGAAGGACGCGAACATTCACATCGCGACCCACGTCATCCACTACGGCAGCGGGGTGTTCGAAGGGGCGCGCTGCTACTCGACGCCGAAAGGGTCCGCCTGCTTTCGCCTCGACGCGCACATGCGCCGCCTCCAGCACTCGGCCCGGATCTACCGCATGGACTACCCCCTGGATCTCGCCGGCTGGAACAACGCCGTGCTCGAGACGATCCGCGCGAACGAGATGAAGGCCTGCTACATCCGGCCGCTCCTCTATCGCGGTTACGACTCGCTGGGCGTCAATCCGCTCTCGTGCCCGGTCGACGCGGCGATCATGCTCTGGGAATGGGGGGCGTACCTGGGCAAGGAGGCGCTCGAGGAAGGCACCGACGTGAAGATCTCCTCGTGGTCGCGGATGGCGCCGAACACGCTGCCGGCGATGGCGAAGAGCACCGCCAACTACGCCAACTCCGCGCTGATCAAGATGGAAGCGATCGCCGACGGGTATGCCGAAGGGATCGCGCTCGACGTCTCCGGCAACATCAGCGAGGGCAGCGGCCAGAACATCTTCATCGTGCGTGACGGCATCCTCTACACGCCGCCGCTCGGATCGTCGATCCTCGGCGGCATCACGCGCGACTCGGTCATGACGCTCGCCCGCGATCTCGGTTATACGGTGAACGAATCGATCATTCCGCGCGAGGCGCTGTATATCGCCGACGAGGTCTTCTTCGTCGGGACCGCGGCCGAGGTCACGCCGGTCCGCTCGGTCGACAGGCAGACAATCGGCGCCGGGCGCCGCGGACCGATTACCAAGGCGCTGCAGCAGGCGTTCTTCGACGTCATCAACGGTGAGGTGCCCGACACGCACCGCTGGCTCACGTACGTGTACCCGCAGGAGGCCGCGCTGCGAACGGAACCCGGCGCGGTCGGCGCCAGACGTTAGGGCTGAGGGCTAAGAGCTAAGGGCTGGAATGCATGTAAACGACCTCCTCAAAATCGCGGTCGACAGCGGGGCGTCCGATCTGCACCTCAAGGTCGGCAGCTACCCGATGATGCGCGTGCGCGGCGTCTTGACCCCCGCGAGCGAAGACAAACGACTGGATCACGAGGACGTGGTCGCCATGGGCGCCGCGGTCATGTCGACGACGCAGCGGCAGAAATTCAAGGAATCGCAGGAAGTGGACCTGGCCTACAGCGTCCCGGGGCTTGGCCGCTTCCGCTGCAACATCTTCCAGCAGCGCGGCACCGTCGGCATGGTCCTGCGCGTCATCCCGATGCAGATCCGGACGATCGCCGAGCTCGGCTTGCCGCCGGTGCTGCAGATGATTGCCGCCGAGGAGCGGGGGCTCGTGCTCGTCACCGGCACGACCGGCAGCGGCAAGAGCACCACGCTCGCGGCGATGATCGACTACATCAACAAGACGCGCTCGGCGCATGTCATGACGGTCGAGGATCCGATCGAGTTCCTCCACCGCGACAAC
>Ga0105248_10008989_pt1 | contig 10984 bp, 14 predicted proteins | sample KBSS34metaG_FD_81524 | JGI IMG/M metagenome (GOLD analysis project Ga0105248, IMG submission 81524) | Switchgrass rhizosphere microbial communities from Kellogg Biological Station, Michigan, USA - KBS S3-4 metaG | ecosystem: Host-associated > Plants > Roots > Rhizosphere > Soil | place...
ATCATCGACAACAGCGGCAGTATGCGTGGCAAGTCGAACCGCGTGGCGGCATCGGCGCTAAATCTGGTGCGAGCCTCGAATCCTCAAGACGAAGTATTCATTGTCAATTTTAATGATGACGCGTACCTCGACCAGTCCTTCACCAGCGACATCAAGAAACTGGAAGAGGCGCTCGACCGTATGCAGACCAAGGGCGGCACCGCCATGCGCGATGCCCTTAGTATGTCGATGGATTACGTGAAAGAGAAAGCTAAGAAGGATAAGAAGGTGCTGGTAGTGATCACAGACGGCAACGACAATACTAGCAACATCACCCTTGAAGATCTGATGCGCAAGGCACAGCAAAGTGACATCCTGATTTACTCTATCGGTATTCTGAGCGAAGAGGAGCCTAGGGAAGGGAAAAAGGCCCGGCGCGCACTGCACGATTTGGCCTTGGCCTCTGGCGCCATGGATTATTACCCTAAGGATCTCGAGGAGGTGGACAGGATCGTGCCCGAGGTGGCACACGAGATCCGCAATCAATACACGCTCGCATATTCACCCCTGAATCCCGCACTGGATGGAACCTTTCGCAAAATCACCGTTACCGTAAATGCGCCCGGTCGCCCCAACGTGCGCAGCCGGAACGGTTACTACGCCAACTCTACCGCCAAAAAGTGATGCTCGGGTAATTCAGATCTAGCTCATCTTTCCGATAATTGACGCAATCCGCTTTCAATTCTTCCGATGCCGCCTGCTCCGGGTGTTCTGAAGCTTTCGTCGCAAAGCGTGATGCGCACTAGAAGATGGCTAGAGCCTGCTTGATGCGGGATTAGCAATCCACTAAGTGGACGGTTGACGGAGTCATTTGCCAGACACCGCCCCTCACGTATTTTGTTGATCCAGAGTGACATACTCGACTTGAAAGCCGATTGCGCCTGGATCACGGCGTATCCGGAATCTTTAAAGTAACTGACATCCGGAGAGTATCCCACCAAACCACTCCAAGATGAAGTAAGTGTTAGCGGGGGGATGCGATGAACAATTTGACCAGATCCCCTGGTTCAGTATTGCCGTCGATTGGCTTCCCGGTTGGATCGAAAATACACCAGCTTCGAGGTGGCACAGACGAAACGAGCGTTTCCCCTTTTTGACTCAGAAGCTCCATTTTGTTATCGCCCATGACGAGTCTTCCGGCCCTAAAGTCGAGAACGTCACCATCGCGATAAACGCAGCGCAACCAAAAACCATTTTCAAGTAGCACCTATGGCCCCCTTAGTTATTGCTTCGTGCGGCTGAGGTTTCGTGATGATGCCGTGACACTCCATGCACTGTCTATTAAGACTGAAGGAGTTCAGTGTGTCCATGGAACATGCGTACCGCCCCAGATTGTGCCTTTCGTTCTAAGGTTCTGTCCGGATGCGGCGTCAATTAGCTCGTTTCGGAGGAGATTCGCTGGTACTCTCGATGCCCGAGGGCTACGACCACGCGGGCGCGTGTTGCTCTTCTCGGCTAGAGGGCAGATTCGACTGGAATTGTGCCTGGATGACGGCGCATACGGAAGCTATCGCACTTTCACGGGTAACGCGCAAACCGTAGAAGTGGCCTTCGTGTCTATCCGAATAGGCAATGGTATGCCCAATAGTATGACCACCGCATGTATAGAAGGCTTACTCAGCCCTATTAGGCGACTTAATGGTAGTGATTGAGAAGATTAATATTGAGCAAAGAAGCGCAATCCTGCTACATTGTTCACTTGCCGATAACTGACAGTAGGTTGTAGGTTCGGTTCGATTCTTACCGCGCTCACCACTCAAAATAAAGGTTTTAGCGATTTTGAGTCAAACGATCCGGGGTACCCCAGGGGGTACTATTGCCGCCACCTGTTTCCGTTGGATTTTCCCCTGAAACCTTTTTCCCGGTCGTGGCTCTATTTCACAGAACATCAATCTAACTAAATAAAACCATTTCAACTGCACCGCGGCGGGTCGACAGGCCCCAAAATTTTTCATTTCTTCGGTGGCTTCTTGGGTATAGCCTACTCGTGGAGAGTCCGCTTGAATCACGAAAAAAGCGGGTGCCTTAAACACCCGCATGCAACCCTCTGACAAGGCCGACACCTCCGACTGGACACGGCCTTGCTCGATAGGACAGGAGCGAGTTTTTGTCGAAAGGCCGCTCCTGCGGCGGGATTGCTCCCGGAGGGAGAGAATGCCCGCCGTGACGAGAAGTATAGCTTTTGGGTGTAGGGGTTTACGCCTATCTTTGGATATGTATGGGCGTACTAGTTCATTGAGAATGCTATTCTTACGTGATGAAATGCGGCCGCCGCGGATGAAGCGATGCGGGGATCGCGGGTCAGCGAACCAAATGCGGCCCGCTGGCGTGCATGCCGCAGCACTCAATCAACTGTCCTTTGCATTTCGGGCATTCTTCCATGTCGCAGTCGAGATGGTGCAGCCCTCCCACACTCACGCCGCAGTCGCCACAGCGGTCGCCCTGCTCGATCCCGAGGGCCTTCCATTGGGGATCCGACCATTGCGCCTCGCTGCCGAATCTGACACGGGCATAGTCTAGGCCATCACTGCTCAGTGTGTTCCCAGTGCAGGAATCTGCTTCCAGCATCTCTCTGCGACACTTTTTACAGACGGCCATTTCTATTTCTCCGCCTTGGCTTTCGCCTTCGCCTTCGCGCTCCGAACCTTGGCGGAAGCGGCGGCCGCTTTCTTGGCGCGCGCTGAGCGCTCGGCCTTGGTCATGTTTTTAGCCGCCAGCTTGCCGCCCTTCGAGCCGCCCTTTTTGCCCATCTGTCGGAAGAATTCTCGAACTTCCATGCTCGGACCCGCCTTCTTTTCCATTGGTACAAGTCATACGACAGCTTGTACCGTTTTTGCTCGTAAGTAGCTAAGGCTGCCTTTGCTACTTGACAGCTTAAGCCGTCTTAGCTTAGGATTCTATCACACCGCAACCTTTTGCGGAAGTGAAAAGGAGAAACCAATGAAGAAACCAAAAAAGAATGCGGCAAAGGCCGCTCTAAGACCCGACGTAGTTCACCAAGAACGGGCCGAATTGGCTTTGCAAGTGAGCCAGTTCCCGACTGGGTAGACTTCGACCCGCTCGCCGACTACCGATTGATCGCGTGGGATAGGGATGAAAAGGCCGTCGAGATTCTGTTGACGTCTTACGAATTCGCCGTCCTCAAAGATCATCTTGCAAAGATGCGCGGATACGCCTTAGCAACGTAGCCCGCCCATGCCTAACGAAACGGGAACAGCTTAGCGGCTCAATTTGAGCCATGACAGTTCTTATGGGCAAACCCAACGCGGATCGCCACCGATCTGACAGCGATACAGGTAATAGAATAGGAAAATTACGACGAATGTGACCACGGCAATCGCCACGACTAGGCAGAACTTCAAAGCGCGCCGTATCATTACCGCTGGCTCAGTGTAGCCGCAACAGTGGCCCCGCACCATTCCCATTTACACCTTAGGGCAGCCTAAGAACGCCCCCACACCGCATACTACCTTTATCGATTCTCGCAAGCCTTTCCCGCTGTCCATGGGGTGTTCCATCAATTTTGCGTATCGTCCCCCGGCCCCGGTCCCGTCTTCGCCGCCGCGCGACCGCCTGGAAACACAACCTCGTGACCCAGTTCAATGGTCCAAGATTTCGCCCGTTACAGGCACTACGAGACTGGGAAATTCCACGTCGTTGGTTTTGATCAGAAGTGAACCCCGAATCGGGCCAGGTCGGAGCTTTTCGCGAAGGAGTTTCACTGTGTTCTGATACCGGTCGCCCTGCGGCCCGCGCTCCGTTTGCACCGCCAAGAGCGGAAGATCCGAGCGGATTTCAATTCGGAAATCCGTGGCGCCGTACTGATACACCATTAGTGTTTGAGCGATCCTCTCGAACAGGTCAGGAGTTTTTTCGATGTCGCTCATCCGCAGAGCGCCGAAATCCACGGCGTCGGGGAACGTATACACGCGCTCGCGCAAGAGTGTGTTGGCGGTCACTGTTACTGTGGGCAGGCTTGGACTCGATGTGGTGATGACAATTGGCTCTGAGTATCTTCCGCCCGGACCGTCTGGCTTCACCGAGAGCGTCAGACGAAACCGCTTTCCCGGCTCGACTGTATCGAGGCGCGTGGTGAATCGCTGAGTCGAGTGCCTGACTTCGAGGATCTCGATCGGCTCGGGCTGCCGATTGATGATCTCAATCGTCCCCTCCCGCACCTCTCCCCTGCGCGCTCCGACGAAGAAGGCGGGCCCTGGCAGCAATTCAATGACCGGAGCAACCTCGCCCTCGAAACCAAGGAGCGCTTCCGGTTCAGCACCATCGTCGAACACCACCCGTACCTCACCCTCGAAATGGCCTTTCAATGCCGTGGTGTCAAGCTTCACGTGGATCCTGGTTTCACCACCTGCGGGCGTCAACGCCTGCATCCGTGTGACGACCATGGGAGGCGTAAGCAAGACGCGCTGAATCCGAACGGGCGATTGGCCTAGATTTTTGAGAACGAAATCATGCTCTACAGTGAAGCCGGCTTGCACGTTTCCGAAATTGTGGCGGGCCTCTGGAAATAGGGTGTGTGGAGAATCTGCTGAATTCGCCGCAACAGCGCTTAGGACGGCTACACAGACTTGGAGAACGCTACGATTCACTGGTGTCAACCTCGGGAAAGAAGGCCGCGGGCGCGCAAAGCCGTCCGCGGCCTATCGGTAGGGTTAGTTGGGATAAAAACGAATCTGGGCGTTACGCAGACCGAAGTTATCGACATCCCAGAAATACAGGAAGAGCGGGTCAGAGAATATCGGAACCTCCGTGCCTCCAGTGCAGTTGGGAAGAGTGCCGCCGACGCACACGAATAGCAGTTGGCTAGTGGCGTTGATGGTCACTGGCTGGCCAGACTTGCGCACCAATGTCAGCGGGTTACCCGTCGAGCAGACAATCACGTCGTCAGCGGTGCCAAAGATCAAGTCTAGTCCTGGGTCCACCTGGCATGAGGTGATATCCATGCTTGTGGTTGGTTTCGAAAGTGCGCGAGCGTATGCGCTCCACTCCGTCGAAACATCAATCGGAAGCTGGAGCAGCGCTCCGCCTTTATCGCAGGCTTTGCCATCCAGCACCTGCGGCGAGGAACCCGCTGGACCAGGCTGCAAGAAAATCTTGTTGGTCCTATCAATTACGTTGGTTGGGTCAGCCTGGACGTTCAGCAGTACCTGGATCGTATGACGGTCCGAGCCCGTCAGACTGGAACCAGCGCAAGTGGTCTTGCCCTGGATATTCAAGGTGTAGTGGCTTCCACTAGGAAAGCCGTTGCCCTGGGCAAGAGCTGAAACTCCGCCGAGAAGCGCGACACCAAATAATGCGATTGTTCTCATCATCTATCTCCTTTTATCTACTCCAAATTCTTCGCGTCGGGATGCCCGCGGAACCCAGGGCAACTGTGGACTCAGACTCGGCCAAAATGCCTCCTTGGAACTGCCGAGGCTATGGTTACAGGACCTTCGTTCTAAGACAATACGTCGTATTTCTAAGGTTGGGGTGGGAATTCTACCTACTACCTGCTTAGTCACCCCAAGGCCCGTTCAAGTTTGTTTCTAGGTGCGGCGGCTCTCGGAGCAATCGAAGCTCCAAGTGCGAAGTCTCTTGTCTTGAGCAATGCTACTCTTACATGCCAGTAACTATTGCGACAAATTGAAAAGGACCCACGTAGTTTTTCCCAGGTGCTGGACACCCGCGTAATTCGTTCTCAAATTGGGCTGCGCGCTGAAGCGGTGACCACCGAAAAGGGAGCCTGTAGCTTTCCAAGACCGGTTAATCCCACAAAACAGGGGAGCCACAACTTTTCGGCCCGGCCTCGGTCACGGCATCGCGTGCGGCCAAGTAGTGGTGGACGAAGAACCGGAACAAGGGAGATAGTTGAACGGAGCAAGCGAGTTGCCCGCATGGCCGTGTAGTCCGCATATCGTCGAAGTGATGCGTTTTGGGCCCACGAAACAGTTAGCGCCTGTATCACGGCGTATCCGGTAAGTAATCCGTCGCCGGCGATCCGCAAGAAGTAGTGGAAGTGTACCCGACAATCCAGGACTTATCCAAACAACACATTTATAAAGAATTGCTTACGGGGGCTGCGACAACACGGCCACATCAATCGCGATGTACATGCGTGGGCCGGGGAATGCAGGCCTTGGAATCCTAGTAAGTTCTCTATGGCTTCCGACCGACCAACAGCCACCACGAGTCATCCCCAGGTCGATCAATGAAATGGTCGTCTTGGCCGACGATCTCGAACCCATTCTGCCGAAGCTGGCCTTCGACGACGGTGATAGGTACGTTGTGAATATGTTCCGCTTCGGTCGCGCGAGGAGACCGGTCGACGATGACGATATTACCGCCCGGTCGAAGCGATTGAGAAACTTGATAGAGCATCCGCTCCGGATCGCTGAATTCATGATAGGTGTTGCAGATCAGCACTGCGTCCAAAGTGCCCGATGGTAAGCGTGGATTCCGCTCTTTTCCCACGATGGCGTGAACGTTGTGCTGACCCCGTAATAGTGCCCTCGTCCACAAGAAAACCAGTGACAGCCTTCGAAGATCCACGGCAAAAACCTGACCTCTTTCACCCACGGCAGGAGAGAGCTTGAGCGCGAAGTAGCCGGCTCCTGAGCCAAGGTCGACCACGGTGTTTCCTTCTCGCAAGTTCAGCGCTCGAAGAACGTCCGATGGCCTCTGCCATTGGTCGCGCTCTGACTCTACTACGTCGAGCCGATTGAGCGTATTTGTAAAGGAGTACAGCGTGCCGAAAGCCAGGAAGATCAGAATGGCACAAACCAAAAACAGCGCGAGTCTGAAAAAGGGCCTGCGGTGAGGTTTTTCGTTCACTGCCACTACTGCCTGACTGGCTCTCTGTCGGAGACGATTACAATGAGCATGTCCTTGGCGAGACTAATGACTCTCTGCGCGGGGTCGCGGGGCAATACCGCCGACCATGCCCTCCGGCGTGGTCGCGTAAGAAAGATTTGTGTGACCTGATTGCGGCGCGCAAAATCAACTAACGTGAGAGCGACGTCATCGCCCTCAAGAATTCGAGTCTCGATGTGCAAATTGCTGGCAAAGTTTAGATGCTGCTCTACCGCTTGCCGCTCTGCCTCCGGCAGGCCGCTTAGGTCGCCGCTAGCCTGCACAGTTACAGCGAAGCATTCCGCACCCAGAAAGTCGCTCACCCTCTTCGCACGGCGGATTACCATCGCGGTCTTCGGATTGACCGTCACCAGTACGAGAATCTTGTGGTGCTTGCGTGGAGCGAGGGGAAGACCGTCGGCGGACGAAATACGGGCTTCTCCATCGACCATTCGATGTTCGACTTCGTGCGCAGTTTGCCGAAGCGCAAGCTCCCGCAGCGCAACCAGAGTTTGTTCACGAAAGAAATTCTGCAGAGCGCGCTCGGCCTTTCCCCGCTCATATACAACACCTCTCTGGAGCCGATTGAGCAGGGCTCGAGGCGTGAGATCTACCATCACGACCTCTTTGGCGTGCTGTACCACCCAATCCGGCACCGTTTCACGGACCCGGATACCGCTTATCTGCCAGATCTGATCGTTGAGGCTTTCCAGATGTTGAATATTCATCGTGGTTAAAACATCAATACCGTGAGCCAGCAACACGTCCACGTCTTCCCAGCGCTTGGCGCGCTCTGAACTTGGAACGTTCGTGTGCGGGAATTCATCGACGACGCATACCTGAGGATGCCTCGCCAGGATAGCTTCCGTATCCATCTCTTCAAAAAGTGAATCACGATATTGAATCTTTTGTCTGGGAACGATCTCAAGGCCTTCGATTTTCGCGATGGTGTCTTGACGACCATGCGGTTCGAAATAGCCGATCACGATATCTACGCCGGTAGCTTTCAGTATTTGAGCCTCCTCCAGCATCTTGTAAGTCTTGCCGACGCCGGCGGCATAGCCCATGAAGATCTTCAGCTTCCCGCGTTGCTGATCAGTCATTTCTTATTGTGGAAACACGCACACGTCCATGCCGTGGCCTTCCCAAATCAACTTATCAAGCGGGCTGCCTCTCAGCCGCGAAAGTCCCGTCCGCTGACTGTGTCCCACGAACAGTTGTGTAATCCCACGGGACCTAGCGAATTCGAGAAGGGTTTCTGCTGGGTCGTCGCCTTCTAGAACTTCGATGCGGGCACCCGCAGCGTTTGCGATTGCCAGCCTCGCGTCCAGGGCAGATTGATCCTCGGGGGTGATATTCGCTTGTTTGACGTATGCCACGATGAGTTCTCCGTGAAACCTCATGGAAACGATTTGAGCGATTTCCATCATTTCCTGCATGTTCGCGCGCGGAGTAGTACATACGAGAATCCTTTCGTGCGCTCCGAAACGCTGACTTATACCGCGGCTCTCCAGGTATTCGTTCAGCTGATGATCAACGACATCTGCAGTTACGACCAAAGCCAGCTCCCGCAGTTTGGAAAGCCGGTCTTCGTATTTCTGAACCTGTAACTATTCCTCCGGTGAGTGTTCCATCGGTTCCTCGGGAGGCGCATCCACGATTTCGACTTCATCGGCGTCCTGAATGAACGAAAGGGGAACCGTCTGATCCACATGCTTGCCGGTGATTGCCTCCACCTGTTTGCGCAGTTCGTCCACGTACTGAACGTTGATGGAAGCGATCACCTGAATTCCGGCATCGAGCAATTCTTTCACGTCCTGCCAACGGGTAGGATTCCGCAAGCCTGGCGGATTATCGTAGGCGAGACCATCAATCACGCAAACTGAAGGGTATCGTCGGAGCAAAGCGTCCATATCGATGGCTGTTCCTTCGCCGACGGATCTAAGAGGTATCACCTCCAGTTTTTGTAACAGAGGCTTCACTTCCGCCGGGACTTGAGGTTGCATAGCGCCTACGACGATGTCTTCCCCGCGTTCTCGCCGACGGCGCGCTTCGTCGAGCATCCGGAACGACTTCCCCACGCCGGACGCATAACCTAGGAAAACCTTAAGATGCCCTTTCTTCCTGGCGGCCGCTTGCTCCTCGGCCTGACATTCGCGAAGAGCCTCTTCGGGCGTTTTGCGGCGAAACTCACGACTCATAAAGATCGCCCTCACTTGATGTAGGCATTGTTAACCAGTAGCGGTCCAATAGATAACTCTTTGGGATCGAGAAATAGATGACCAAACCGGACACATCTACAATAGTAGCCACGGCCGAAGCGGACGCACTGGCAGGATCGAACTTGAGTGCGCAGACTCAAGAAAAGGATCGCTCCGATGATTAGGCTAGCTCCGATCATGAGTGCGATGCGCACAAAGTGTTCGCCGTAAGCACCCGAAGCTGGGTGCCAGATAAGTATGCTGCCGACCCATTCGGGCCAAAACGCACGACCAGGGGCGACAGTAACGGTGTCCTGATTTCTGACCTGGGCAGTCGGGCCTTTCTTGCAGAAGGCTGGTCGGACAAGCCGGGACAGTGTTCCGAACGCTCCTTGCGCTCCCTGTGTCTCGGCTGTGGTTGCCATAAGGTGTACCAGCCGTGTTGGTGCCGGTATTCTTATGGTTTCTTTATGTTGTCGCCAAAGACAAAGCCAATTTCTCCCGCCATCCGGAACTGGTTGTTGTCCAGGCCTTGGGAGCCGAAGACGGCTCCCGGCACGTAGCTGCCAATGTGAACCCAAGCAATGTCCCCGCGAGCGAAAAAACCTCCGCGTTGAACTGTGGGAGTCACGGTGAACGACGTGCCCGTACTGCCGGGACCGTACATCAAATTAACCGAGTTCTGCGCAGCACTTCCCGAACTGGCGATATATTCCCAGCGTACGGGGAGGGAGAGGCCGCGTTTGAAGGCGTAACTAGCCAGGATTGCGCCGCCTTTGGTCGACGCGCCATCGATCACGCCGATCTTTTTGTTGGTCGGCACATCGGTGTATTGGAAGTAGGGCTGAACGATCCAGGGCCCCTTCGTGTATGTGTAGATGACATTGTAAATGCCGCCGTTGTTTTGCACCGGCGTGGCAAACGTCTGATACGCTGTCTGACTGAGGTTCCCCCCCGCCACGAACGACAAGGCATTGGGCCCATTGGTATAGGCCAATGAACCCGTCAGCCAAGAGTAGCGGTTGGAGTAAAAGCCATCGTTCCAACTCAGCGAGGCGCTGAATTTGCCCATAGCCTGATTCACTTGGATTCCGCGACTGATAGCCGACTCCTGATTCCATAGCAGGCCGCGCTCAACGTTCATATTCTCGAAGCTGAAGGTATACTCGGCGCCAATCAAGGTGGGCAGGGAGCCGATCAGAAAAGAAGTGTTTTTCCCCGCCTGCAGCTTCAGGAAACCAACGGGCAGCGGGCCATAGAGGTTGCTGATCGTATCTTTAGTTTTGAGGAACGGCAGACCCAAGTCCGGAAGGGCATAAGCACCCGTCTGCAGGTAGAACTGAAACACTCCATCGGTCTTTTGAATCACGATCTGCCCGTTACTCAGATCCGCTTGCTTGGTGTCATCGCCGGGGACGTGATTGGTTTGCAAGAGGCCCCAGCCGCTGAGAAAGCCGTTCACAGCGAGTTTGCCGAAAGGGCCCGCCTCGAAGGCGGCTGGGGGAAGGTTCGTCAGCGGGCCTGTTATGGCGGGAGTGGGCAGCGCTGTTGGGGCTGCAGGCGGCGGGTTCTGGGCCTCCTGACAGAATGCAAAGGGCATAGCAAGAATACAAAACAACATGGTTTTCATGATTTGGCTCCTAAGGACAAACATGGTCTGGAATGCATCCGAAAAACGCCCTCGCGAGTAGCCGACTAATCGCAGACTCTGTCAAGGAGTTAACTGCGGCCCTCGCGAGGGCAAATGCCGGAACTGAATGAACTGTTTACTTGCGCGGAAACTGCTGATCCATAGCGAGATTTAGTTTGAGTACGTTGACCCGCGGCTCGCCAAGCAGGCCCAGATCGGGACCTTCCGTAAACTTGGCAACGATTTGATTCGCCTGGTCCGCTGA
>Ga0105248_10008991_pt1 | contig 10983 bp, 9 predicted proteins | sample KBSS34metaG_FD_81524 | JGI IMG/M metagenome (GOLD analysis project Ga0105248, IMG submission 81524) | Switchgrass rhizosphere microbial communities from Kellogg Biological Station, Michigan, USA - KBS S3-4 metaG | ecosystem: Host-associated > Plants > Roots > Rhizosphere > Soil | place...
CGCGAGGGCGAGCGCCGGCGCGACGTCGCGCAGGGCCGCCCGCCAACGACCGAGGTGCCGCCACGACTGCGGGTTGGCTCGCCGCTGTGGGTGCGGTAGCAGCGCGAGCAGTGCGCCGCCGCCGAGCGCAAGGAGCACCACGACAAGGTCCTGCACCTTGTTGACGTAGTACCCCCCGGCGTCGCCTTGCAGCCCCAGGAGGACGTGTAGGCCGATCAGACACACGGCCGAGATCCCCAACGGCCATAGGAACATCCGCCAACGAGGGGCTGGCCAGGATTTCAGCAGGCCGACGGTCGCCACGGCGCCCAACACGAGCAGACCGTCGAATGACGCCGCGGGGTCCGCGAGTAGCAGCGCCCCGCCCTGGCTGGCGAACACCAACCCGAGCCCTAACGGCACGGCGGACAGCGGCACGGCGAGCAGCGCGGCCGCGAACGCGAACCGATGCCGGACCAGGCGGCGTCGACGAGCGAAGAGCCAGACGAGGACAGCCAGCATCGCTGGCGGCAGGTAGAGGGTGTAGGTGAACCCCACCCCGACAAGCAGGGCCGACACCAGCCAGAGCGCTAGCGCGGTGCGGGCAGGTGGCCGGGCCAGGACGACGACCAGCACAACCACCAGTGCGAGTCCGGCGACCTGCGGCCAGTAGGTCCGCAATGCGAGTTGGAAGGCCGCCTCACTGAACAGGAAGAAGACGCTCCCGGCGACCAACACCAACCGTCGTGCGGGGGTCAACAGCGGCTCTGCCAATCGCTGGACGCCCCAGATGAGCGCAAGCGCGAACGCCGCATACGTCAGGCCGGCGTAGACGAAGTAGTGGTCCAGGGCGGACAGGCCGGACCCCAGGCCAGGCGAGGAGCGGACGAACCCGTCCAACAGACCGAAGAAGAAGTGCCAACCCTGCGGGTACAAGGCCATTCCCGCCGGAACCTCTGGATGGAAGAAGAGGTAGCCGCCGTACTGGCGAATCGTGTCGAACTCAATGAAGTGCCGGATACCGTCGTTGCCGTACGCGAAGTAGGAGATCTGGTTCGCCTGCCCGCGCGAGAACGGCGGAAACCAGAACACGAGCCCCACGAGCGCCGCAGCCCCGAGGCTCAAGCCATCCGCAAGAGTTGGTCGTGGCAGCGACGGCCGGCGACGGGTCGTGAACGCGAACACCACCAGTGCGGTGAGAGCGACGCCACCCACCGGCACCGGATGCAAGCGCCACGGCCACACCGATAGGACCACCCCGCCCAGGCAGACGGCGCCGTACAGAAGCGCGGTCGCCAGCACGATTCGGTCGAGCAGGGTGCGACCACCTCGCAACAACGACGCCGAAAGCAGAAGTACGACTATGGGGACGATCCATGCCGCGTGCACCAGGTAGGACCCCACGGCGAGCGCCCACGCCCCAGCCAACGCCACGAGGAGCGGAACGGGCACCCTCCTGCCCCGCCTTGGGGCAAGGTCTCGGGCCGTCGTCGCCGAGCCCACGTGGGCCGTGGTGGCAGTTGCCATGGTCTTGTCCTCGATTCGACGGGGTCGGCGGCATGACCGACAAACCGCCGCCACTATACGGAATGCGACGGTCCTCGCGCGTGTCAGGTTGGGCCTTCATGGGCGAATCGGGCACTGCGGGTGACGGGCGGTACAGTCACGCTCGGGGCATGTCGCCTGCTAGAGGTACAGGTGTGGAGGTGGTATGGCGACGCAAGCGTCGGATCTTCTCGTGTGGGTCGACTGTGAGATGACCGGTCTCGAGGTCGGGCGTGACAAGCTGATCGAGGTCGCCGCTCTGGTCACCGACCCCGATCTGAACGTGATCGGCGACGGAGTCGACGTGGTGATCCACGCCGATGACGCGCTGCTCGACGGCATGCTCGAAGTCGTCGCCGACATGCACCGCGCCTCGGGCCTCACCGACGCCGCCCGGGCGTCGACGGTCAGCGTCGCCGAGGCCGAGGAGATGGTCATGGCGTACGTCACCGCCCACGTGAAGGACGCGCGGACGGCCCCGCTCTGCGGCAACTCGATCGCCACCGACCGGGGGTTCCTCGCCCGCGAGATGCCCCGGTTCGACGCCTTCCTGCACTACCGGATGATCGACGTGTCGTCGATCAAGGAGCTGTGCCGACGCTGGTACCCACGCACGTACTACGGGCAGCCGGGCAAGGGGCTGGCCCACCGGGCCCTCGCCGACATCCGGGAGAGCATCCGCGAGCTGGAGTACTACCGCCGCACCGTGTTCGTCCCGCCGCCGGGACCCGATGTGGACTCGGCCAAGGCGATCGCGGCCGAGGTCAGCACCGCGTACCCGATCTGAGTCCGGCGTGGGTGAACCAGCCCCGGTCGAAGGACCGGGGCTGAGTGTTGGGGTGACCGAGGGGACTCGAACCCCCGACATCCGGGACCACAACCCGGCGCTCTACCAGCTGAGCTACGGCCACCATCGCGTACAACGCGCCGAACCATGATAGCCACAACGGTCCCAGGTACCGCGACGGGGTTTCCCGGATCCGCTCGGCGTCAGCCGGTCGTGCCGCCGCCCTCGTTGTCGGTGTAGTTCTTGTCCTGCGGGACGGGCGCGTCGCCGGTGCGGTGCCAGGTGCCGCAGCCGTTGGACTGGAACACCTTGTCCGTGGTCTTGATGCCGACGACCAGGGCCTCGCCGCCCTTGCCGGCACCCGACTGCAGGACCGCCGACGGAGTGCCGTCGGTGGAGGCGTTGCGCTCCCACGTGCAGCCGGCGGAGTCCGGCGGCACGGTCACGGCGTAGGTGCCGGGCTGGATGTCACCGGAGACGAGCCACTGTCCGTCCGGGAAGCTCGTGCCGGGCACGCGTGGACCCGTCGGCGCGGACGAGGCGGCGTCGGCGGCGGCGTTGGCCGTGTCGTCGCCGAAGCGGAACAGGCCGGACATGGTGGTGCCGAGCACGCATCCGATCACCACGAGCGCGCCGACGATGACGACGCCGATGAATGCGAAACGTGACGAGAACTCTCGCTTCGGCGGTTCGGAGTCCTCGAGCATGAGGTCCGGCAACGACTCTGCGGGCTGGCTCACTGCGCCAGTCTCTCCCGCGTTCGGCCATCCGTCACCATACGATCGGTTGAGGTCATGGCCCGGACGGAGCGCTCACGTACCCCGTTTCGTAGGTGATTGCCCCGTCCTTGGTGTGCTCGTCCCACGGATCATCTCCATCGGTCCATCCGTCACGGCAGGTGACGTCCTCCCGGATCACCACAGCATGGCTGAGCGCTGTCGCAGGCCCCGCCGCGACCCCCCGGGCGACCGGTCCGATGTGGAGATGATCACACCTCGGACGGTACTAGCGGGGCGGGCTCGCCGCCGGGTGCGCCGGCGCCGCGGCGGCCGCCGGCGGCGCGGTGCCTGCCGCGAGCTGTGCCGGCACCGGCACCGCGGAGCCCTTCACGAAGTCGCCCCAGGACTGGTTCCAGCCCGTCCAGCCGTTGCCGAGGGACAGCTGCACCTCGGTGCCCTTGACGGTGACCGGATCACCGATGTGCGTGATCCCGAACAGCCAGGCCGAGTTGTCCGTGGACATGTTCACGCAACCATGGGACACGTTGGTGTGGCCCTGGTCGCCGACCGACCACGGTGCCGCGTGGATGAACTCGCCGCCCCAGGTGAGGCGCATCGCGTAGTTGACCTGCACCCGGTAGCCGCCGGGCCCCTCTCGGGTGGTGTCGAAGATGGTCGAGTAGTCGTGGCTCATCGTGACCATCGTGCCGCTCGACGACGGCGTGCTCGGCTTGCCGAGGCTCACCGGCATCTGCCTGGCCAGCTGGTCGTTCACGTACACGCTCATCTGCTTGGTGGCGTTGTCCACGTTCATGACGACCTTCTGGCCCACGGTCACGGTCGCCGAGCGGTCGGTGTCGCCGTAAGAGCCGTCACCCATCGGCAGGCCCTGCAGCGCGGAGCGGACCGAGATGACCGTGCTCGGCTTCCAGTACTGCGGCGCCCGGTACTCGACCTGGCGGCCGCTGTCCCAGTGCCAAACGCCGGGCTGGAACGGCATCGTGCTGACGAACAGCCGCTGCTGGATCGCCGCCCGGGCCGAGTCCGGCACCGGCGGGTCGAACTCGACCACCACCGGCATCGCGACCCCGACCGTCGTGCCGTCCTGCAGGTACAGCCCGGTGCCCACGGTGTTGCCCGGTTGGCCCATCGTCGTGAACGAGGTGGTCCTGGTGACCGACTTGCCGTCCGCGCCGATCCCGGTCACGTTCGCCTGGTACGCGGTGGAGTACTTCAACGGCGCGTCCGGCACCCAGGACGTGCCGTCCTGGCGCATGTTGCCGCCCACCGCGCCGCCGCCGGCCTGGGTGAGCGTGATCGCGGTCACCTTGCCGAACACGCCGGACAGCCCGAGCTCGGTCGAGACCGGGGCGTTGGCGGTACCGGTGGCTGGGGTGATCGCGACCGTGAATGGCTTGGCAGGTGGAGCATTCGGTTTAGGTGCGGCGGTCCCGCCTGTCGCGGCCGGACCACATCCGGCAATCAGAGCCGCCGCTACCGCTCCCGCCGCCAGCGCGACCGTTGTCCTGCCCCAGCGCAGCATTCCGATACCCCCCGTCGCCTGATGCCGCCATGGTTACTCACCGCGACGGACCGGCGTGGGGGTTTGGCGGTTAAACAGGCGCCGGGGTGGTGTCCCGGCTGCGGATCCACTGCGTCGCCTTGCGTTCGGCCACGAACGACATCACCGGTACGGTGCCGGCGAGCAGAACCAGCACGGTACGGACAAACGGCCAGCGGGCGCGGACGGCGAGGTCGAACGCGGTCACCAGATACACCATGTAGAGGAATCCATGGATGGGGCCGACGATGCTGACGAGGAAGGGCTGATCCGCGAGGTAGCGCAGCGGTACCGCCACGAAGACCAGGACCAGCAGCAGTACGCCGACGATGTAGGCCATCACCCGGAAGCGCGTCAGCGCGGCCTCCATGCACCTCTCCTCACGTGTTCATCTTTACCTGAGCTATCCGTCTTATCTGAGCTGTCCGGGGTAGTCCGAGCGCGACGCGTGGGGATTCTCGTTGCGCCAGGCCAGATACCGGTTGTACGCGGCCAGCTCGTCGTCGCCGCTGTCGTCGTACGCGGGACCGATGCGCGCCGGCGCGGTCCGTCGCACCGGCTCCTCCTGCGGCGCCGGCGACTCGCCGAGGGCCTTGCGCATCTCCTTGATCCACACGTAGATCGTGAACGCCGCGAAGGCCGGCCACTCGATCGCGTACCCGAAGGAGAGCAGGTTCCCGTTCGCCGCCCGGTTGACCTGCCACCAGCACAGCCCCAGCATGCCGATGACGAGGACGACCACGGCCGCGTGGACGAGGATCCACCTCGGGGTCCACAGCCTTGCCACGGTCGCAGCCTAGCCCGTTGACCTGAACGGGTTGCTGTCGCGTCCGCACGGGTGTAATGCGCGGCTCACGGTTTAATGCGAGCGAAACCGCTGGCCCCTAAGATCGCGGCATGGCGGACGTCTTCGACCAGTACGCGATGGCGGAGGCCTGGGACGAGATGTTCGTCCGTCCCGGCGAGCCGCGCGCCGCCTACCGGTCCCTGTTCGCCGCCCTGCAGCCGCTGTCCGTCTCGGATCTGCGGGCCCGGGCCGACCAGCTGGGCCGCGTCTTCACCGACCGCGGGGTCACCTTCGCGTACGCGGGGGAGGAGCGCCCGTTCCCGCTCGACCTGATCCCACGCATCATCGACGCGGCCGAGTGGGACCGGTTGACCGACGCCGTGCGCCAGCGCGTCCAGGCCTTGGAACGGTTCCTGGCCGACGTGTACGGGGCGGGCCAGGTGCTCGCCGACGGCGTCGTGCCGCGGCGGCTCGTGCTCACCAGCGCCCACTTCCATCGCGAGGCGGCCGGCATCGAGCCGGCCAACGGGGTACGCGTCCACGTGAGTGGGGTCGACCTGATCCGCGACGAGGCCGGCGAGTTCCGGGTGCTCGAGGACAACCTGCGCATCCCGTCCGGCGTGAGCTACGTCATCGAGAACCGGCGCGCGCTCAGCCAGACCCTGCCGTCGCTGTTCGCCGACGCCCGGGTCCATCCGGTCGACGACTATCCGGCCCGGCTCCTGGCCGCGCTGCGCGCCTCCGCACCGGAGAGCGTGTCCGACCCGTGCGTGGTCGTGCTCACCCCGGGCGTCTACAACGCGGCCTACTTCGAGCACGCGCTGCTGGCCCGGCTCATGGGCGTGGAACTGGTCGAGGGGCGCGACCTGCACTGCGCCGGGAACCGGGTCTTCATGCGGACCACCCAGGGCGACCGGCCGGTGCACGTGGTCTACCGCCGCGTCGACGACGAGTTCCTCGACCCGCTGCACTTCCGGCCGGACTCCATCATCGGCTGCCCCGGCATCGTCAACGCGGCCCGGGCCGGGAACGTCTCGTTGGCGAACGCGATCGGCAACGGGGTCGCCGACGACAAGCTCCTCTACACGTACGTGCCGGATCTGATCCGGTACTACCTCAACGAGGAGCCGCTCATCTCCAATGTGGAGACCTACCGGCTGGACACACCTGACGTCCTGCACGACGTGCTGTCGCGCCTGGACGAGCTGGTGCTCAAACCGGTCGACGGCGCGGGCGGCAAGGGCATCGTGATCGGACCGCACGCCACTTCGTCCACTTTGGATGTTTTACGCTCCACTGTGGAGGCTGATCCGCGCGGGTGGATCGCGCAGCGGCCGGTGTCGCTGTCCACCTCGCCCACGCTCATCGGCGACAAGCTGGCGCCCCGCCACATCGACCTGCGGCCGTTCGCGGTCAACGACGGGAGCGATGTCTGGCTGCTGCCGGGCGGCCTGACCCGGGTGGCGCTGCCCGAGGGCACGCTGGTGGTCAACTCCAGCCAGGGCGGCGGATCCAAGGACACCTGGGTGCTCGCCCGCGAACCGGCCCCGGCGCCGCGGCCGCGGCCGGCCCCGCGGGCCACGCCCGAGGTGATCCCGCACGACGTCGCGGCGCGGGAGGCCGCGATACCGGCGACGGGCCAGCAGCAATGAGAAACGTGGGCATGCTGAGCCGGATCGCCGAGTCCCTGTTCTGGATCGGCCGTTACGTGGAGCGGGCCGACGACACCGCGCGGATCATCGACGCGTTCCTCGCCGGCATCCTCGAGGACCCGTGGGTCGACGAGGACGAGGCCAGCCGCTCGCTGCTCGCCATCCTCGGCTCGGCGCCGCCGCCGGACACCCGGCTCGCCGCCGGCGACGTGCTCGAGCTGATGGGCTTCGACGCGGACAACCCGAACTCCATCGCCGGCGCGCTGGCCGCCGCGCGCGAGAACGCCCGCGGCGCGCGCGAGACCATCTCCAGCGAGGTCTGGGAGTGCCTCAACGTCACCTGGCATTCGCTGCACTCACGACGCCTGGCTGCCGAGCGCCTCGGGCCGGCCGTGTACCTCGGGTTCGTCCGGGAACGGGCCGCCGTGCTGGCCGGGCTGGCCGAGTCCACCATGAGCCGCGACGACGGTTGGCGGTTCCTCGTGCTCGGCCGCAGCCTCGAACGGGTCGACATGACCGCGCGGCTGCTGTCCCTGACGTCCTTTGCCGACACCTTTTCGGAGGCGCGGCCGGAACATTGGCGCACCGTGCTACGCGCCTGCGGCGCCGACGAGTCGTTCCTGCGCACGCACGGCGGCGCGGTCGTGCCCCAGCGGGTGGCCGAGTTCCTGTTGCTGGACCGGCTGTTCCCCCGGTCCGCCCTGCACGCGCTGACGGAGGCGGAGGAGTGCCTCGAGGCGCTCGCCCCGACCACCGAGCGGGCCGGCATGGCCGACGCCGCCCGCCGCCCGATCGGGCAGGCCCGGACCCGGCTCGAGTACAGCGACGCGGCCACGCTCCTGGACGAGCTGCCCTCGCACCTGCGTGCGCTGCAGCGCTCCTGCGCGTCGGCGAGCGCGGCCATCACCGCCCGCTACTTCGACCAGACCAGCCCGGTCGCCTGGGCCCACGAGGGGGTGTGACGATGGGCTGGCGGCTACGCATCAGGCACGTCACCGGCTTCACCTACGCCGGCACGGCCCACGCGTCGTACAACGAGGCCCGGATGACACCGCTCACGATGAGCGGCCAGACCACGCTGTTCAGCCAGGTCGAGTGTGTTCCCGGCGCGACCACGTGGCGCTACCGGGACTACTGGGGGACCCAGGTCACGGTGTTCGACCTGCAGCGCCCCCATCAACAGCTGCGGGTCACCGCTTCGAGCCTGGTGGAGACCACCGACCGGGTACCGGTGGCCGGCGTAGCGTCATGGTCCTCGCTGCGGGAAGAGTCTACTGTGGATTCCTTCGCGGAGACGCTGGCGGCCACACCACTGACCACTGTGGACTCTGACCTGGCCGCCCAGGCCGCCGTGCTCGCCGGCTCGCTCTCCCCGTCCGGCGCCGCGCATGCCATCGCCGACTGGGTACGGTCCAACGTGGAGTACGTGCCCGGCTCGACCGGCGTGCGGACCAGCGCCCAGGATGCCTGGTCGCTGCGCAAGGGTGTCTGCCAGGACATCGCCCACCTGACGCTGGGCATGCTGCGCGCGGTCGGGATCCCCGCGCGGTACGTCTCCGGGTACCTGTTCCCCCTCGCGGGCGGCGCGGTAGGCGACACCGTCGCGGGCCAGTCCCATGCCTGGGTCGAGTGGTGGTCCGGAGACTGGGTTCCGTTCGACCCGACCAACGGGGTGCCGATCGGCGTGCGCCACGTGACGGTCGCGCACGGCCGGGACTACGCGGACGTGACCCCGCTGAAGGGCGTCTACCACGGAGCGCCGAGCACCGGCCTGGGCGTGACGGTGGAGATTACCCGCCTGGCCTGAGCTCTTGGGTATCGTCGCGGTTGTGTGGGACCCCGGATGGGACGAACCGCCGCGGACCGGCGGCTCCTCCCGTGATCCCTCGCGCGGCGGTTCTGACCCGTCACCGTCCGCGGACTCGGATCGGGACGACGACGGCGTCAGCTGGCTCGCCGAGTCGGAGACCCCGCGACCGGGTCGCTGGTACAACCCCACGACGCGGCGAGGCAAGATCACCCTCGTCCTCGTCGTGGCCGTGATCCTGGTCGTGACGCTGGTGGCCTGCTGCATCGGCGTCGCCGGCCTGGCCAAGCTCCGCTCCGTCGACGCCACCGGCATCCTCTAACCAGCCGCGCACCTCTCCCGGTGGGCCGGCCCCGCGGCGATCATATGGCTATCGCCATGATCGCGCCGATCATGGTCGTCCAAGCTCATGATCGAGGTCGCAGGAGGCCCGATCGCAGCGTGCGCACGATCGTCGGGTGGCCCATGATCCCGGCGGATTGGGCCGGTCCCCAGCATGCCTGAACGTCCGGGATCGTGGCGTCCAGCTCACTGTCCACATCGGACGGCGCGGGGACGGCGTCGCGCGGACCGTCCACATCGGAAGATGGGGCGGACACGCAGGGACGGGGCTCCACCGTGGGCCGACCGGGTTGCGGTCGCGGTGGAGCCCCGTCCGGGGCCAGCGCTCAGTTGGCCGCGCCAACCCCCGTGAGGGAGCGCACCTCCAGCTCCGCGTACTTGGCCGGGTTCTTCTCGCTGGACAGCATGGTGCCGAGCCAGCCGCAGAGGAAACCGAACGGGATCGAGATGATGCCGGGGTTGGTCAGCGGGAACCAGTGGAAGTCCTGGTGCGGGAAGATGGGCGAGGTCGCCCCGGACACCGTCGGGGAGAAGACGACCAGGACCACGGCGGCGATCAGACCGCCGTAGATGGCCGCCGTCGCGCCCACCGTGTTGAACCGCTTCCAGAACAGGGAGAACAGGATGGCCGGCAGGTTGCCCGACGCGGCCACAGCGAACGCGAGGGCGACCAGGAACGCGACGTTGAGGTCGCGGGCGAGGATGCCCAGGCCGATCGCGATGGCGCCGATGACCAGGGCCGAGCCGCGGGCGACCACGACCTCCTGGCGCTCGGACGCCTTGCCCTTGCGGATCACGTTGGCGTAGATGTCGTGCGCCACGCTCGACGACGACGCCAGGGTGAGGCCGGCGACGACGGCGAGGATCGTGGCGAAGGCGACCGCCGCGATGACCGCGAGGAAGATGACACCGCCGAGCTCGCCACCGAAGTACTTCTCGCCCAGTACCTGGGCCAGCTGCGGGGCCGCGGTGTTGCCGCTGGCGCTGGCCGTCTTGACTGCGTTGGTGGTGACCAGGGCGGCCGCGCCGAAGCCCAGCGCGAGGGTGAACAGGTAGAACGTGCCGATGATGCCGATCGCCCACAGCACGCTGCGCCGGGCGATACGGGCCGAGGGCACCGTGTAGAACCGGATCAGGATGTGGGGCAGCCCGGCGGTGCCGAGCACCAGGGCGAGGCCGAGCGAGAGCAGGTCCATCTTGTTGTAGAAGGTCTGCAGCGGCTTACCGGCGACCTCCTTCCCGTACAGCTGCCCGGGTTTGAGGAAGTTCTCCGACGGCTTGGCCAGGCTGTGCTGGGACGCGTCGCCGAGCAGCGAGGAGATGTTGCCCTTGTAGTGCCACAGCACGAGGACGGTCATGATGAGCGCGCCGCCCATGAGCAGGAACGCCTTGACGATCTGGACGTACGTGGTGCCCTTCATGCCGCCGATCACGACGTACACGATCATCAGCGCGCCGACGAGGATGATGGTGGCGGCCTTGGCGGTGGAGGCGTCCATGCCGAGGAACTTCTGGTCGGCCTTGATGCCGAGCAGCAGGCCGACGACCGCGCCCGCGCCGACCATCTGCGCGATGAGGTAGAAGATCGACACGACGATCGTCGACGTCGCCGCGGCGGTGCGGACGGGAGTCTGCCGCATCCGGTAGGCCAGCTGGTCGGCCATCGTGAACTTGCCGGAGTTGCGCAGCATCTCGGCGACGAGCAGCAGCGCGACGAGCCAGGCGACCAGGAAGCCGATGGAGTAGAGGAAGCCGTCGTAGCCGCTCAGCGCGATGGCTCCGGAGATGCCGAGGAAGGACGCCG
>Ga0105248_10008992_pt1 | contig 10982 bp, 9 predicted proteins | sample KBSS34metaG_FD_81524 | JGI IMG/M metagenome (GOLD analysis project Ga0105248, IMG submission 81524) | Switchgrass rhizosphere microbial communities from Kellogg Biological Station, Michigan, USA - KBS S3-4 metaG | ecosystem: Host-associated > Plants > Roots > Rhizosphere > Soil | place...
CGCGATCGAAACAAAGGGACGGGTGCTGGAGGAAGTCTCGCCTTAAAGCGTTGCGCATGTCTTTTCGGAAAACCGGTGCCCACTTCGGACATGCGCTAACGGCGTAGAACGAACGCGTCGGTCGCCTGGCGCTGTTCCCACCCCGCGCGCTCAAGCTCGGGGCTGACGTCGTCGGCCTGCGGATAGCCGAGACAGAAGTAGCCGATCAGCCGCCACGCTATCGGCACATCGAGCAATGTATTGATGTCGGCCGGCGCGAGGATGGAAACCCAACCCATGCCGATGCCCTCGGCACGGGCCGCAAGCCACATCGTGCCGATGGCGGCGACCACCGAATATTCCGCCATTTCGGGCATGGTGCGCCGCCCAAGGCCATGGCCGGTGTCGGTCGCGGGATCGGCAAAGATCGCCAGCTGGCCCGGCGCTTCTTGCAAGCCGGCGAGCTTAAGCTCGGCATATCGGGCCGCCAGATCACCGGCATAGGATTTCAGCGCATCCGCATTGGCGGCCCGAAAATTTTCCAGTACGGCCCGGCGCCGCCCCGGATCGTCGACGATTACGAACCGCCATGGCTGGCTCAAGCCCACCGAAGGCGCGAGGCAAGCAAGCTCGATGAGGCGCTCCAGCGTGCCGGACGGCAGCGGATCGGTGCGGAAGCGCCGCACATCGCGACGCCAGATCAGCAGGTCGCGCAATTTGGTACGGAAGGCGTCATCAAATTGCATGACTCATCCTTCCTGAAAAACCTCCTCGCGCTTGCCGCGAATGGCCGGCAGCGCGACCACAACCAACAGCAACGCGGCAGCGATCAAGAGTCCGAGACTGATCGGCCGCTGCACGAAGATCATCGGATCACCGCTAGCGATCTTCATGGCGCGGCGGAGGTTTTCCTCCATCAGCGGCCCGAGCACGAAGCCAAGGATCATCGGCGCCGGTTCGCAATCGAGCCGCATCAGGATGAAACCGACCACGCCGAAGAATGCCGCAAGCAGCACCGCCGACGTGCTGTTGCTCACAGTGTAGACGCCGATCCCGCAGAACAGCAGGATCGCGAGATAGAGGAAACGGTACGGCACTTTCAGAAGCTGTACCCAGATTCCGATCAGCGGCAGGTTGATAATGACCAGCATCAGGTTGCCGATCCACATCGAGGCGACCATGCCCCAGAACAATTGCGGCCGCTCCGACATGATCTGCGGCCCCGGCTGGATGCCGTGAATCGTCAGCGCGCCGATCATCAGCGCCATCACGGCATTGCCGGGAATGCCGAGCGTGAGCATCGGAATGAACGAGGTCTGCGCGCCGGCATTGTTGGCCGATTCCGGCGCGGCCACGCCCTCCACCGCGCCACGACCGAACCGGGACGGATCGCGCGAGGCCTTTTTCTCCAACGCGTAAGCGGCGAACGAGCTCAAGGTGGCGCCGCCACCCGGTAGCACGCCGAGAATCGAGCCAAGCGCGGTGCCGCGCAGCACCGCCCGCCACGAGCGGCGAAAGTCCTCGCCGGTCGGCCACAGCCGCGTGATCTTCTGTGCGACCAGCGAGCGCTCCTCCTCCGGCCGTGACAGATTGGAGATGATCTCGCCGACACCGAACACGCCGATGGCGAGCGTCGCGACGTCGATGCCGTCGGTCAGCTCGCGGATGCCAAAGGTGAAGCGCGTGCCGCCGGTGTTGCCGTCGGTGCCGACCAGACCGACCAGCAGACCCAGCACGATCATTGCCACCGCCTTGATGATCGAACCGTGCGCCAGCACCACGGCAGCGACGAGGCCAAGCAACATCAGTGAAAAATACTCTGGCGCGCCGAACGACTGGCCGACCTTGGCGAGCGGCGGCGCAAATCCTGCAATCAATGCGGTCGAGATGCAGCCGGCGAAGAACGAGCCGATCGCCGCAACCGCGAGCGCTGCGCCGGCGCGGCCCTGCCGCGCCATCTGGTGCCCGTCGATGCAGGTCACCACCGACGAGGTCTCTCCCGGCAGATTGACCAGGATCGCGGTGGTCGAGCCGCCGTACTGCGCGCCGTAAAAGATGCCGGCCAGCATGATCAGCCCGGACACCGGCTCGAGATGAAAGGTCAGTGGCAACAGCATCGCGATGGTGGCAATCGGCCCGATGCCAGGCAGCACGCCGATCAAGGTGCCGACCATGGCGCCGATGAACGCGAAGCCGAGATTGGCCGGATTGAGCGCGACCCCGAACCCGATGGCGAGGTTGTCGAAAAATTCCATCGCCTACCACTCGGGCCAGACCGGGATGGTCAGCCCCAGCCCGAAGATGAAGATGCTCCACGACAGAATGATCAGACCGAGCGCGGCGATGACGGTCTCCAGAGGCCGCAGCGCCCTCGTCGCCAGCGCGCCGAGGCCGGTAAGCAGCAGGATGGCGAGGACGAGGCCGAGCTGCTCAATGCTCAGGCCGAACGCGACCAGTGCTGCGGTCACCGACAGCGCCGCGCGCCACGCCTGCGGCGACGATCGCAGCGGCGCGTCCTGTTGCCGCAAACCTTGGACCAACACAATGGCGCCGAGGCCCAACAGCAGCCAGCATAAAAGACGCGGCATGTAGCCCGTGCCCATCCGCAGCGCGGTGCCGACCGGATAATTGCGCGACGCCCAAAGCCCGAACGCCGCGATGGCGATGAACAACAGCCCCGACAGCACATCGGCACGGGCGAGGATATCCCACCGCGATGGTTCCGCCGTGCGCTGGGTGTCACTCATGATTTTGGAATCACCGGCAGCAACAGATAGGACTCGTATTCGCCACCCGCGTAGATCGTATTGGTCCCGGTGTTGTAGTCGGCGTGATAGTGCAGATATGACTGGCTGCCGACGCCGTCACGCGGCTGCACGTCGAGCTGGATGCGATGGCCCTTCTTGAAGATCATCGAGGTCGGCCAGATTTCAACGTCAACCTTGACGATCTCGCCGGGCTTCAGGAATAGCCGCCGCACGTGCTTGTGATAAGGCCGGTATGGCAGTGACAATTCCGGATCGAGCTCGCGATGCGAGGCCCGCAGCCAGCCCTTCGCCACCGGCACCGGCGTGCCCTGCTGACCGGTCTCCATGATCTCGTTACCGTCGGCGTCGAAATGGCGAAGCGTCAGGAACAAATCCATGTCCTCGCTCTCGCTCGACACATGGAATGTCGCGGCGAGCGGCCCGGTGATCTCGGTGTCTTCGGTCATCGGCGGCGTCGATAGCGCGATGCCCATGCCGGGCTTGATGCCGCCGCCCATCACCTGCGACGACGCCGCCGAGGTCGAGCCCATGCTGCCGAGGTTGAACGACGGATAGGTGCAAGAGCCCGCCTTCGCCGGCCTCTCCCGCACCAGGCTGCCCAAGCGCGGCTCCTGACCGGAGGCCGCCGCCGAAATGTCGAAATAGAACTTGGTCCACTGCGTGCGCTTGAGCGGCCATTCGCGCTCGTCGCGCCACTCGATCTCGTCCCTGCCCATGCGGATCGCGAGCTTCACCGGCGGCTCGTCCATCACACCGTTATCGATGCCCTTCAGCCAATAATCGAGAAAGCGAAGCTGATCGCGCTTGCCCTCGTCGGTGTAGAACGGATGCACATGCGAGCCGTTATGGATGCGGAGCTTCTTGTGCTTCGAGGCGGCGCGCATATAGGCCTCGGTATTGCCGCGCAGATGCAGCGCGAAGCCGGTCCAGTTGCCCACCGTCAGCATCGGCACCGTGATCCTGTCCCACTGCGCCTGCGCGCCGCGAAGCGCGCCGCTGTCGAGATTTTTGTGTAGCCAATGCCACAGCGTGTTGGTCTGCCATCCGTCCGGCTGGTGTTGCGCCGCGCGGCCCATGACGTGGTGCATCAGATGCGCCGTGAACCAGTTGGTCATGAACACGCTCAGGATGCCGCCGTGAAACAGCGCGTCGCGGTAGATGTCGGCGAACCCCTCCCAGGGGATGATCGCCTTCAACGACGGCGGCTGAAGGTTGGCGACGAACCACTGGTTGATGGCGAAGTACGAAATGCCCGACAGGCCGACCTTGCCGTTGCACCAGGGCTGCGCCGCCGCCCATTCGATCGCGTCGTAGAAATCAATGGCCTCGGCGAGCGACCATGGTTCGCACTGGCCGGGCGACTTGCCGCTGCCGCGGCCGTCGACGCGGACGGCGGCGTAGCCCTTCGGCACCCACCATTCCGGGGTGACGGTTTCCCAGTTCATGTTGGGCGTGGCCCTTTCGCCCAATTGCGGCGGCGGCACCCAGAGCTTGTCTTTCTGGTACGGCCCAAGATTGAGAATCGCCGGGAATTTTCCGCCGTCATCAGGCCGGAACACATCGGCCTTCAAGCGCGCGCCGTCGCGCATCGGCACATCGACGTCTTTCTCGATCAGAAGCTTGTAGGCGGCGGCGGCAGGCTTCACTTCAACGTTCATCACGCGCTCTCAAGCCGCTTCACTCCGGCCGCTCGACCTTGACGTCTTCCGTAAGTTTTTTCCAGTACGCCATCTCGTTGGCGTTCCATGCCTTGGCGGCCGTAATCGACGCATCCGGCACGGCCTTGATCATCTGCTTCTTGAACGCCTCCTGCACCGGAGCGGACTTGAGTGCTGCCACCGTCGCCTTGTGGATGGTCTCAAGCACCTCCGGTGGCGTCTTGGCGGGTGCATAAAGCGCCGACCACAGGCCCTTGCCGTTGGCGTAGCCCAATTCCTTGAGCGTCGGCGCATCGGGGTATTCCGGCAAACGCTCGTCCGCCATCACCGCCAGCACCTTGAGCAAGCCGCCCTTGATCACCCCGGCCGAGCTTGCGGCGTTGACCAGCGCAACTTGCGCGTCGCCGCTGACGAGATCGTTGGTGATCGCGGCTCCACCGCCCTTGTTCGGGATGTGAATGAGCTTGAGACCGGCCCACTGCGCGAACGCCTCGGTGTCGTAGTGATTGTTGCTGCCGACGCCGACGCTGGCGTAGCGGACCTTGCCGGGATTGGCCTTGGCCAGGGCGATGAACTCGCCATAATTCTTGGGCGCGAAGTCCTTGGTGGTGGCGGCGAGGATGAGCGGCACCTCGCCGAGCCGCGTCACCATGACCACCTCTTTGTCATAGTCGATCTTGAATTTGTCCTTGTAGACGATCGGCGCCAGCACGTTGGTGCCGGGATTGCCGACCTGAAGCGTATAGCCGTCGGGCTTGGCCTTCACCATTTCCTCGATGGCAAGGATGCCGAAGGCGCCGGGCTTGTTCTCAATCACGAACTGCTGGCCGAGCTCGTGGCGCAACTGGTCGCCGACAATGCGGATCACGATATCGGTGGCGCTGCCGGCGCCGAACGGCACCTCGACCTTGACGGGCTTGGAGGGATATTTGTCCTGCGCCTGCGCGGGAGTGCAGACAATGGCCGCGACGGCCAACAAAGCCAGATTGAAGCGCTTCATGATTGCCTCGGTTCTCGCTAAACGGTCGGACAACTTTATCGTACTACTCTGCCAGATCGATCTTCACTTCACTCGTAATCTTGCGCCATGTGTTGAGCTCGCCTTTGAGCCAGGTCTTGGCCTCGTCCGGTGAATCGCTGAGCTTGATGCTGACAAGCTGCTTGTCGAATGCCTCTTTCAGAGCCGGCTGCTTGGACGCCTCGACGATCGCCTTGAACAACGTGTCGATCACTGGTTTTGGCGTGGCGGCCGGCGCCAGCATGCTCTGCCAGTGCAGCGTCCCGACACCCTTGAAGCCGGCTTCGGCCATGGTCGGTACGTCCGGATAACCCGGCAATCGCTGTTCGGCGACCACCGCGATCGGCTTGAGCTTGCCCGCCTTGATCATCGCGGCAGAGGACGCCGAATTGATGAACGCCACCTGCGCGTCACCAACCACCAGATCGTTGAGCATGCCGGCCGCCCCGGTCTTGTTCGGAATGTGGATCATGTCGACGCCGGCGCGGCGGTTGAAGATTTCCATGTCGTAATGCGGGAAGGAGCCGACGCCGGCACTGGTGTAACGGAGCTTGCCGGGATTCTTCTTAGCCTGCGCGATCAGATCGTTGACGTCTTTCGCATCGAAATTCGTCGTCGCCACGATCAGGAACGATGGATAGATGTTGAAGCGCGCGACGGACTGCACTTCCTTTTCGAAGTCGACCTTGAGCTTCTGCTTGAACAACACCGGTGTGATCGCGTTGGTCGAGACGTTGCCGATCATCAGCGTGTAACCGTCCGGCTTCGACCGCGCCATTTCCTCGATAGCAAGAATACCGAACGCGCCCGGCTTGTTCTCGACCACGAACTGCTGGCCGAGGCTGTTCTTCATGTGGTCGCCGAAGAGGCGTGCGGTGATGTCGGTGCCGCCGCCCGGGGCGTACGGTACCAAGATCTTAACCGGCTTCGACGGATACTTGTCTTGAGCCGATGCCGACCCGCCGACGGCGAACGCCAGCGTCGACAGCAGCAGCAATGTCAGTCGCGTCATGTAATTTCTCCACACGTTCCGTTTCCTTCAATTCGGCTGCAGCCCGGCCGCTTTCGCCAGTACGGCGTTATCGACGATTTCCTTTTTTATCAACGCATCGAATTCTGCCGGCGTCATCCGCATCGGGGTGACGTCAAGCCCGATAAACCGTTCGCGCAAGGTCGGGTTCTCCCACGCCTTCCTCATCTCCAGGTTCAGCTTCTCGACGATACCGCGCGGCGTCTTCGCCGGAAGGAAAAGCCCTACCCAGATCACATAATCGGAATTTGCGTAGCCGGTCTCGAGCGTGGTCGGGACGTCGGGCAGCGCCGCTGCGCGCTGCGGGCTCGACACGGCGATCGCCTGGAGCCGCCCGTCTTTGATGTTCGGCAGCGAAGTCGCGATCGGGGAATAGCCGAAGTCGACGCGGCCGGCGATGATCTCGGGCTGGAAGCCGCCGCCGCGAAACGGCACATGCACCACCGGGAATCCTGCGCTCAGCCGGAATCGCTCGGCAGTCAGGTGCGTCGTCGAGCCGACCCCGGCGGAGGCGTAGGTAAAGCCGCCAGGCGCGGCCTTGGCCTTGTCGACGAAGTCCTTCAGGTTCTTGATGCCCTTCGACGGCGCGATGACGAGGGCGCTCGGCACGCTACCAATCGGCATCACGCCGGCAAAATCATTGGCGGTGTCATACGGCAGGCTCGTGTACATCGATGGCGCGATGACATGCGTCGAGGAGTGTGCCAGCAGCGTGTAGCCATCGGGGTCGGCCTTCGCGACCTGTGCGGCGCCGAGCGTGCCGCCGGCGCCACCCTTGTTCTCGATCACGATCGACTGGCCGAGCTGCTGCGAGAGCTGGTTGAGCATCAGCCGCGCCATTACATCGCCGCCGGTCCCCGGCGCGAGCGGCACCACCGCATGGATCGGTTTCGACGGCCAGTTCGCCATGGCATTCTGCTGAGCCGCAGCGGCGCCGCACGTAGCGGCTAACGGGCCGCACGCGATCAGCAACGCTACGGTCAGTCGCATCATTCGCTTTACGCCGCCTTGATGCCGTGCCGACTATGGTTTGCGGCAACTGCCGCGCTACTGCTTTTCGATGCCTGCCGCCTTGGCGAGCGCCTCGGTGTCCTTGACGTCAGCTTCGAAATATTTCTGGAACTCCGGCTGCGACATCGATAGCGGCACGATGCCGAGCTTCGCCAGCCGCTCCTGGACCCCGGCATCGGCAACAGCCTTCTTGGTCTCGTCGAACAGCTTGGTCACTACGTCCTGTGGCGTCTTCACCGGAACGAACACACCGTTCCAAAACGCATAGGCGGCCTTGGGCAAACCAATCTCGGCCGTCGTCGGCACGTCCGGCAGCGAGGGCGCCCGCGTGTCCGAGCTGACCGCCAGCGCCGTGACCTTGCCCTCCTTGATCAGTGCCAAGGCCGGAGCGATCGGCAGGAAATAATAGTCGATGCGACCGGCCATCACCTCGGTCAGCGCTTCCACCGGACCTTTAAACGGCACGTGCTGGGCCTTGATGCCGGCCGCGACGTTGAATTTCTCAGCCGCGAGATGTGAAGCCGCCCCAATCCCAGCAGACGCAAAATTCATCTCGCCGGGCTTGGCTTTGGCGGCAGTGATTAAGTCCGCGGCAGCCTTGTAACCCTTCGACGGCGAGACAACCAGAACGCTCGGCGAAATGCCGACCGGCGCCACCGCGATGAAGTCCTTGAATGTGTCGTAAGGCAGCGTCTTATGCGTCACATAGGCCGAGCTGAACGAGGCCGAATGGAACAGGATGGTATAGCCGTCCGGTGTGGCGCGCGCCGCCTGGCCGACACCGATGGTGCCGCCGGCGCCGCCACGGTTGTCGATGATGATGGCCTGACCCATCTGCCTGCCGACCTGTTCGAGCACGATGCGCGCAGTGATGTCGTTGGCGTTGCCGGCTGCAAACGGGATGATCGCCGTGATGTTGTGCGACGGATAGCTCTGGGCGGACGCCTGCGGCACCCACGTCGTCGATCCCACGACCAAGGCCCCGAGCATCCAGGCGAGCTTGTTCGTCGAAATCTTCATCGTTGAGTTCCTCTGTCAGTTTTTTTGATTGCCTAGCCCGGATTTTGGCACGGTGGGCGCGGACATGTCACGGGCGGGCCATGCGGCATCTCGCGCCTCGTTCTGCGGCCAGTGGATCGGACAAGAATTTGCGCGCACCGGAGCGCGGATGGTACCTTGAAGTCCGAATCCTGGAACACCGTTCCATATACAAGAACAAGCGCCGATAGGGCTTCGCCCCGGCGATTATCCGGAGAGACAACATGGCCAAAGACGCCATCGTTTCCGACGATTTCGCGAAAAAATTCGCCGCCGAAAAGGAGACGCCCTACACCCGCTGGGTGAAGAGCGAAGGGCTCGACCTCATCAGTTCGACCTACGTACAGAACCTCAACACCGTCGAGCTGAAGCCCTGGCCGCGGCGCGGCGGTCGCGGCGTGTTCATGAACCACGAGGCCTCGCGCACCTCGAACGACTGCTACGTCTGCGAGATTCCGCCCGGCAAGACGCTGAGCCCGCAGCGGCAGCTGTTCGAAGAAACCATCATGATCCTTGGCGGCCGCGGCTCCACCACGGTGTGGAACGACGCGGGCCAGCGCATCACCTTCGAGTGGAAGGCCGGCGCCCTGTTCGCCATTCCGCTGAACTGCTGGCACCAGCACTTCAACGGCTCGGGCCGCGACCCGGCACGCTTCGTCTCGGTCACCAATGCACCGATCGTCATCAATCTCTACGAGGACTTGGATTTCATCTTTGGCACCAAGTACGACTTCAAGGGCCGCTTCAACGGCGAGCCGGATTATTTCTCCGCCAAGGACGAGACCAAAGGCTTCCTGCTCGCCACGAATTTCGTGCCGGACGCCGTCAACCTGCCCTTGATCACTGCCAAGGAGCGCGGCGCCGGCGGCGGACACATCCGCTTCAACTTCGCCAAGAGCTCACTCAACAGCCACATTTCGCAATTCCCGATCGGCACCTACAAGAAGGCGCACGCCCACGGCCCTGGTGCGCATGTGATCATCCTCTCCGGCGAAGGCTATTCGCTGATGTGGCCGGAGGGCGACAAGCCGCGTTACTACAAGTGGGAGGTCGGCACCATGATCGTGCCGCCGAACATGTGGCTGCATCAGCACTTCAACACTGGCACGACGCCGGCGCGCTATCTCGCCTTCAAGCACGAGGGCGTGGCGATCCGCAACGCCCAGGGCGTGCCGAAGGCCTGGATCAGCAAGCGGCTGGGCGGCGACCAGATCGACTATTCCGACGAGAACCCGGAGACGCGGAAGGAATTCGAGCGCGAGCTTGCCAAGCACGGTCTCAAGTCGGCGATGGACAAGGCCTACGCCGCTGAGAAGGTCGATCAGCCGATAAAGATCGAGGAAGAGGAGAAGGCTCATGCATGATGTTCCGGGCGCGACCCACTGGCATGAGCCGACCGGGGGCAAGCGTGCTGGCTTCGGCAAGTTTGGCCGGCCGAAGACGCCGTACGACAACTTCATGGAGTCGGAAGGCATTCCGGTGTTTCGCGACATCGGCATCAGCAAGGTGCAGAACCTGCCGCTGGCGCCGTGGAAGCGCACCGGCGGCCGCGGCAGCTATATCCAACTGCATGGCACCGAAGGCAAATGGGGCAATTACGTCATCGAGGTGCCAGGCGCCGGCGCGCTGAACCCCGAGAAGCACATCTACGAGGAAATCTATTTCGTCGTCGAAGGCCGCGGCACCACCGAGGTCTGGCTCGACAACGACAGCAAGCGTCACGTCTTTGAATGGCAGAAGGGCTCGCTGTTCTCGATCCCGGTCAACGCCTGGCATCGCATCGTCAACGCCTCGTCGGCGCCGGCGCTGCTGCTTGCCGGCACCACCGCGCCGAACCTGATGAACCTGATCAACAACGTCGGCGCGATCTTCGATTGCCCGTATCAGTTCCGCGACCGCTTCTCGGGCGCCGACGACTTCTACAAGTACAAGGACGACATCGAGCCCGATCCGGTGCGCGGGCTTGCCATGCGGCGCACCAACTTCGTGCCCGACATCGTCAACTGCGACCTGCCGCTCGACAACCGCCGATCGCCCGGCTTCCGCCGCGTCGAGCCGTTCATGACCGGCAATACCTTCTATCTCTGGATCGGCCAGCACGAGAACGGCCGCTACTCCAAGGCGCACGCCCACACCTCGGCCGCCGTCCTCGTCTGCATCAAGGGCAAGGGCTACACCTACACCTGGCCGGAGCGGCTCGGCGTCAATCCGTGGAAGGACGGACATCAGGATCAGATCAAGCGCGTCGACTACGAGCCGGTCGGCCTCGTGTCGGCCGCGCCCGGCGGCGCGCGCTGGTTCCACCAGCACTTCGGCGCTTCGAAAGAGCCGCTGCGGCTGACCGCATGGTTCGGCCCACACAACCCGGGCCGCGAGCCCGGCCCGCCCGGCGAGCAGCACATCGACTACACCGCGATGGACATTCCCGAGGGCGGCAGCGCCATCCCGTATTGGATGGAGGACCCGTACATCAAGAAGGA
>Ga0105248_10008995_pt1 | contig 10981 bp, 9 predicted proteins | sample KBSS34metaG_FD_81524 | JGI IMG/M metagenome (GOLD analysis project Ga0105248, IMG submission 81524) | Switchgrass rhizosphere microbial communities from Kellogg Biological Station, Michigan, USA - KBS S3-4 metaG | ecosystem: Host-associated > Plants > Roots > Rhizosphere > Soil | place...
CTGACCGCCGCTCCCGGCGACCCGATCGCGGAAGTCCGCGCCCAATTCGATCAGGTCGGCGAGACTGTTCGCCGTCACGTCCATGAAGCTCATCGCACAAAGGCGGCCCAGATCGCCTTCCCAAAACTCCCTGGAAGGAGTCGCGGTTCCCTTGAAGACGCGGTTCATGACAGGCATCATGATCTTCGCGCGCGGAACGCCGCCGGCCATGGTGTGAGCGATCAGGACCTTGGCGCCGTCAGGGATTTGTTTCTGCAGCTCGACCAGATACTGGCTCACCCGCGCGCGAAAGTTTTCGCGGCCGGCCTTGCGCGATTCTTCCGCCTGCGCCAGATCGACCGTCGCCTTGTCCCACTCGCTGAGCTTCAAGCCTTTGAGCTGGTCGCAGGGGCTGAGGCCCTTGCTCGATTTGGCCATGTCGAATCCGCATTCCAGCGGAACATTGATCAGCGGCTGATCCTTCTCAGCCAATTCCTCCGCCGTCAGCGGACGCAATTGTTCGTCTTCGTCGCGGCGCCCGACCGTGCCGTAGATGACCTTCATCCCGGCGTTCTTGGCCTCATCGATCAAGCCGTTGACATAACCCCGCGCAAAGACCTCGCCAAAAACGACCAAAACGTCGTTTTTGCCGTAGCCTGAGACCGGGTTGACCTGACGAAGCGGCTCGAACTTTTGCACGCGGGTATCCTTGATTGGAGAGGTGTTCGCATCCTAACAAATTGACCCGCACCAAGTACATCGGTTCCATCCTAAGTCAAAATACTGACAAGTAATTGAAAAGTCCCGATGAATGCCGCTAGATGCCCCGCTGGCCTTCCCACCCCCGAGAGGCTATGATTTGCGGGAGGTTCGGCGGTGGTACCGGTGTCCGTTCTGGCAAGCAAATTAGGTCTCGCAATCGTCCTGGTGGCGCTCTGTGTGGGCGGGCGGACGGCCCATGCCCAGGCCGCGCCCGTGCCGTATTGGAGTTCGAGCTGGCCCCTCGGCTTCGGCGGCACCCTGTCCTCCGACCCGGACTCGCCGGCGCGCTACAATTTCCAGAACGGCATGTTTGTCGGTGCCACCAGCGGCAACGCGGGCTTGAACTGGAACGGCATCAACCAGGCCCAGACGCTCGGCAATTTCGGCTCGCTCCGCTACGAGGGCATGCAGTTCGGCTACAATTTCGGAAGCGCGGGCAACTCACCCGTTTCAATCTATGCCGGCTTCGACACCTTGAAATACAACACCGGTATTGGCGGCAACCCGTTTGCACCCTTCGACAACAAGTCCGGCTCGTTGCCGGTGTACCGTGCCAATGCCGGGATCGAATTCAAGCCGACCTCGAATCTCAGCCTGTCGCTCGGGGTCGGCGTCGTCCAGCAATCCGGAAGCATCGACAGCGAATTCAATGCGCTTCCGGGCGCTTCGTCGATCATCCCCAGCGGCGCCGGCCGCCGCTAGCGCGCCGTCCAGGCTGACATCCTCGGGATTTCGTCATGGCCGGGCTTGTCCCGGCCATCCACGTCTTTCTTGCTTGATTGGAGCGAGGACGTGGAAGCCCGAGCATGACGATGCACGTTGGGTGACCTGGGTCCGATTCTCACAGCGGGCCGAGAATCCCCCACCGCGGATCACAATATTCCTTGATGGCTGTAGCTACCCCGCTGCTGACGACATTCCGATATTCCGGTGACGCCATCTTGAGTTCTTCCTCGCGATTGATGATCGAGCCCGCTTCCAGCAGGACAGCAGCCATTCTGGTCTTCTTCAGCACGATGAGCTTGTCGTAGCTGTAGACCCCGGTTTCCTTGTTCAAAAGCGGATGCTGATATTTGCCCATGATGGGCTGGGAATACTGCTCGGCATATTTCAGGCCCTGGCCCTTCATTTCCTTCGCCACCAGTTCCGCAATCGACAGGCTGGTCCTGTACTGTGGGTTGTCGCCGGAGACAAAGACCGAATAGCCGCTGAAGCGGTCACTGAATTGGCGCTTCTTGCCTTCGAACTCCCAATTCTCCAGGAATTTCTTCGGCACCGAATCATGGTGGATCGACAGGAACAGGTTGGCGGCCAGGTTGCTTGCCGCGGCCACACGCCTGACGAGGCTCGACCGCGCCTTGCCTTCCGTCACCAGCAACTTCGTCTCGGTAAAACCTTCGGCCTTCAGCTTCTCTTCGATGCGCTGCGCGAGGCGCAGATTGAAGACGAATTCGGAGACATTGCGCGCGCTCATCGCGCCTTCCGATGCGGCGGTATGGCCGACGTCCACGACGATCCGGAATTTCGCAGGATCGCAGGTCGGCGCGACCAGCTTTGCCGCTGAAGATTTCGGGGCCACAGGTTTCCGCTCGTCCGGCTTAGCGGCTTGGCGCTTTGGTAGGGCGACGGGCTTCGCCCTGGCAGCCCGCTTTGGCGGCGCAGCCGGCTTTGGCGCGGTGGCGCGCTTTGCCGGCGAACTCTGCTTTGATGAACCCTTGAAAATGTCCAGCAAGCCGGCATCGCTGGCCCCGATCGGCAACAGCATCAGCGCGACCATCGCGGCGGCGATGGTGCGCCAGCTTTCCGTTTTGATGGCCGCACAAGAGAGCATTGGCCGCGAGTATGAGCCATGAATTACCGGTTGCAAGATCGCGCTCTCCGGCTTCAGCCCTTTTGCCCAGCCTTGATTTCCCGGAATCGGGCGAGCGCCTGTTCGAACTTCGCATTGAACAGCCACATCGCATCGAGAATTTCGCGGAAGTTCGCGGATGTCCTGGCCCGGTCAGCCCGTCCAAAAGTGAAGACGCTGTTGTTGCGCAGAAACCCCATGATCCTGGGATCGGACACCCGATAATTGAGCAGGTTGCCCGACCGGAGTGCGGATTTGGTCGGGGCCGGGATGATCTGGATCAGTTCGAACAGCTTCATCTGGTCGATCGGATCCGGCAGCGTGCTCACGATCGCAGGCACCTGCGGAAAGACTTCCGCATGCGCGTTCATCAGCGCATCCCGCACCGACGTCCAGTGGTTGTAGCGATGGTCGAGATTGCCGGCCCGCGCCTCTTCCCTGTCGTCGCGCTGGATCAAGGCGGGATCGAAGGCTGATATCGACGGTCTTAGCGCCGCCCACTTCCGGCGGCCGTTCTGATCTTCGGACGTCCCGGTCTGCAGGCTCCCCTTGTATTTGTTCGAGCGCGCATTGCCGATGGTCTGGTTGCCGTTTGTTTCTGCATAGAACAGTCCGAGGCTGATACGCCCCGCCGCTTCCGCATTGACGGTATCGAGGCCCCTGGCGCGCGCAATCGCCGTACCGAGATCGAAGACGTCCTTGAACGGCGTTTCCGATTTTTGCGCGCTGGCGGGCGGCGCCTGCATCACAGCGAACAATCTCACATACTCATCGAGCAGCGGCTCGTTCGCCGCGTCGAAATAGGCCGGCGGGATTTCGTATTTATTCGGCCCGCCGATCCTGGACGGCAGCGCGTCGGTAAGGTCCTTGTAGGCGCTCAGCATCTTGTTGCGCGCCAAATAGAGCGCCTGTCCCGGCAGGTCCGGCAGCGGTTGCTTTGCCTCGATCTGTGCGCGGCGCTGTCCGAGAATGGTTTTGAAATTTTTTACCGCGTCATTGTACGCGCTGGGTGCGTCCGGCTGCTTCTTTGTGAGCTTGTCCTGCGCCATCGCAGGAGACATGAAGCCGAGATCGCCGATGGCAAGCGGCGAGGCGAGCAAAAGCCCGAGCGCAATCAGGGGCCCGGCGGTATGATTTCTCGACCGCATGACCCTGCCGTAGCGCGCCATTTATGCGAATTTCGGTTGCGCCTGCTGTCCCATCAGCCTGGCGCGTTCGGTGTTGGGCCACAGCAGCAGCAGGCCGAGCAGGCCCGATGACACCAGAATAGCGGCGTTGATGGCGAAGCCGGTCGTGTAGCCATCAAGCGGCGTCGCCGCGTGCTTGATGACCGCGCCCATTACGAGCGGAGCGATAATTCCCGCCAACGTGTAGATCGCACCATAAATCGCGATCACGGCGCCACGCTGCGACACCGGCGTGAATTCGCCGAGCATCGGCGGACAAACCACATAGATCGCGCCGCACAGCCCGGTGCCGAACACCAGCACGGCAATCATCATTCCACCGGGTGGGAAATATGGCAGCGTCGCAAGGATCAGACCGCCAATAACCAACGGGGCCGACCCCAGCACACCGCGCGCGCCGCGCGTAGTAAAGCCCCGTGCCAGCATCACCTGCGAGATCCAGCCGGCCAGCAGCACGATGAAGGCGCCGAACACCCATGGCAGCACCGAAATCCACCCGGCGTCCTGCTGCGTAAAGCCCAGCCCCTGCACGATGAACGGAGTAAACCAGGTCAACCCGAGAGACAGCGCCCAATAGGCGCCGAAGGTCGCCGCGCAGCATCCGATAAAGGTGCGCGAGGTCAGAAGCTGAAGATAGGGAATCCGCGGCTCGTTGGCGGCCATCGCCACGGTCTGGACCAGCGGACCTTCTTTGCCCATGACCAGCCACGCCACCACCCACATCAGGCCGACGACGCCGAGCGCACCGAACGCATAATGCCAGCTGTGATTGACGATAACCCAATTCAGCGCGGGCACGGCAAGGATCACGCCGAACGCCGAACCCTGCGACAGGATCGCGGTCGGCAGTGTCCGCTTTTCGTCGGGAAACCATTTGTAGACCGCATGCGCCGCCACCGAAAACGCCGGGCCTTCGCCGGCGCCGAGGATGACGCGGCAGATCAGGAGTGTCGTGAAACTGACGGTGCCGACCATCGGAAACTGGGCCACCGACCAGATCACCGCCATCACCAGCAGCACCCAGCGGGTCGGAACGCTGTTGACGATAAAGCCGACGACGATGGCCGAGATCGAAAACAGCAGGAAGAACGAAGAGCCCAGGGTGCCGAACTGTTCTGCATCGAGCTTGAGCTCGGTCATGATCGGTACACCGGCGAGCCCGACCACGATCTTGTCGGCGAAGTTGACCAGCATGAACAAAAACAGGAGGAACGTGATTTTCCATGCACCTTTGGGCGTGGCTTGCTCGGTCATGGATTGGGTCCCCCGATCTTGTCGCTGCCGGCTCCGTGCCGTCCGGCCTCCTCAGATGCTAGCCGCGGCCTCCCCGGCAAGGCAATCGGGCATTTTGCCTGGGTACTGCGGCACCGCATGGTACGCCACTCGCGCATGGCATGGCCCATGCGCGCGTTGCAACCCGATCACGATGCCGTTGCCCCCCGATATTGGGGCCGTGCTCTCGGAGCGCCACCCTGATATGCTGCAAATTCTCACATCCGGGGAATTTCATGCTCAGGACCATGCATCATCGCGGCTATGTCCAGGCCGCGCTCGTCTCGTTGGCGATACTGGCTGCGCCTGGCGCATGGGCGCAGACCGCCGGCACGCCCGACTACGAATCCATTGTCGCCTCCCCGGATCGTAGCGATGGCGACCGCGAGGCCGACCAGCGCCGTAGCCCTGCTAAAATGCTCGCCTTCACCGAGGTCAAGATGGGGATGAAGGTTCTGGATATGGAGGCCAGCGCCGGCTACAGCACCGAGCTGTTGGCGCGCGCGGTCGGCCCATATGGCGTCGTCTACGCGCAGGATTCGGCCGCCGTGATCGAGCGGTTCGTGAAGGACAAGTTCGACATCCGCGCCCAGAAGCCGGTCATGAAGAACGTCGTGCATGTTGTCAGGAATTTCGACGATCCGATTCCGCCCGAGGTGACCAATCTCGACCTGATCACGTTCTTCTTCGCCTATCACGACATCACCTATATGGAGGTCGACCGCGCCGCGATGAACCGCAAGATGTTCGCAGCGCTCAAGCCCGGCGGCTTTCTGGTCATCGCCGACCACTCCGCCAAGGCCGGCGCCGGCACTAGCGTCGCCAAGACGCTGCACCGCATCGAGGAGAGCGTCGTGCGACAGGAAATCGAGGCGGCCGGTTTCAAGCTGGTGGCCGAAGGCGACTTCCTGCGCCATCCGGAAGACCCGCGCGATGCCGGCGTGTTCCGCCCGAAGGTGCCGACCGACGAGTTCGTGCTGAAATACCAGAAGCCGTTGTGAGCGGCGCGGCCGCATTTCCGCATGACCAACGGTAACCGCATCGTGCTCACCGTCACCGGCCTGACCAAGAGTTACCGCGCTGCGGGCGAAGAGGTCGCGGTGTTGCGCGGCGTGAACCTTTCGGTCGCCGCCGGCGAGAGCGTCGCGCTGACCGGTGAATCCGGCAGCGGCAAGAGCACGCTGTTGCATCTGATCGCCGGCCTCGATGCCGCCGATGGCGGTGCGATCAGGCTCGACGACGCGCTGGTCTCCGAACTCTCCGATTCCGGCCGCGCCGAATTGCGCCGGGATCGCCTCGGGCTGGTGTTCCAGCAGTTCAATCTGATCCCGAGCCTCACCGTCGAAGACAATCTCGCGTTCCAGTCGCGCATCGCCGGCCGCCATGATGATGCCTGGCAGCGGGAGTTGATCGAGCGCCTCGGGCTCAAGAATCTCCTCAAGCGCTACCCTGAGCAATTATCCGGCGGCCAGCAGCAGCGCGTTGCGATCGGCCGCGCGCTGGCGACCAAGCCGCTGCTGCTGCTTGCGGACGAGCCGACCGGCAATCTCGACGAGGATACGGCTGATGAGGTGCTGGCGCTGGCGCGCGATCTCGTGACCCGCAGCGGCTGCGGGTTCCTGATGGTGACGCATAGCGCGCGGCTTGCCGCGACCCTCGACCGCCAGGTCAATCTGCATGCCGGGGTGATCGCGTGAAGCGCGCGCTCTGGACGCTCGCCGTATTGCTGAGCCATTGGCGGCGGCATCCGATGCAGTTGGCGACCCTGCTGATCGGGTTGATTTCAGCGACCGCTTTGTGGAGCGGCGTGCAGGCGCTCAACCAGCAGGCGCGGACTTCCTACGACCGCGCCGCCGCCACTTTCGGCGGCACGCGCACGGCCATGCTGGTCGGCCGCGACGGAGGCAATTTCCCGCAAAAACTCTTCGTCGATTTGCGCCGCGCCGGCTGGCCGGTGTCGCCTGTTCTGGAAGGCCGCGTCCAGATCGGCGGCCGTTCGTTTCGCCTGCTTGGCATCGAACCGGTCACCTTGCCGCGGGAAGTCGGCAGCGTGCCGACCATCGAGACATCAAATCTGCAATCCTTTGTGACGCCGCCGGGACAAATGCTGGTCGCGCCGGAGACGCTGGCCGATCTCAAACTCGCCGAGGGCGCCACGCCATCGGCCAATGGCGGCATCACCTTGCCGCCGCTTCGCGTGCAGCCGCAACTGGTGCCGGGCGTGCTCGTCGTCGATATCGGCATCGCACAGAATTTGCTGAAGATGCCGGATCAGCTCTCGCGATTGCTGGTCGGCAAGGCCAGGGGCAAGCAGGCGCCACTGGAAAATGTCGCCGGTGACAAATTGCGTTTGATCGCGCCCGATGCGGAAAGCGATCTCGAACGGCTCACGGACAGTTTCCACCTCAACCTCACCGCGTTCGGGCTGCTGTCGTTCTTTGTCGGCCTGTTCATCGTCAACTCCGCCATTGGCCTTGCCTTCGAGCAGCGCCTGCCGACCTTGCGGACGCTACGCGCCTGCGGCGTGTCGGCGCGGATGCTCAACAGCGTGATGGTGACCGAACTGGTGTCGCTGGCGCTGGTTGCCGGCCTGATCGGGCTCGTCTGCGGCTATCTGATCGCAGCGGCGCTGCTGCCTGATGTCGTCGCATCGCTGCGCGGGCTTTATGGCGCGCAGATTCCCGGGCAATTGACCCTGAAGGCCGAATGGTGGCTTGCGGGCATCGCGATCAGCATCCTCGGCGCACTCGCGGCCGCCGCCACCAGCCTGACCAAGGCGTTGCGACTGCCGCTGCTCGCCACCGCGCAGCCCTATGCCTGGCAACAGGCGCAGCGGCGCTGGCTCAAATTCCAGAGCGCGCTGGCGCTTCTTGTGTTCGCCATTGCGGCAGCGTTCCTGATGTTCGGCGATTCCCTCGTGTCAGGCTTTGCGGTGCTTGCAGCCTTGATGCTCGGCGCGGCCCTGATCTTGCCGATGCTGTTGGAAATCGTGCTTATGTTCGGTCAGCGTCACGCGCGCGGCCCGCTCAGCACCTGGTTCTGGGCCGACAGCCGCCAGCAATTGTCTGGGCTATCACTGGCGCTGATGGCGCTGTTGCTGGCGCTCGCGGTCAATGTCGGCGTCGGCACCATGGTCGGCAGCTTCAACCGCACCTTTCTGGTCTGGCTCGATGGCCGGCTCGCGGCAGACGTCTATGTCAACGCCTCGAGCAATGCACAGGCGACCGAGATCAGGGCGTGGTTACGCGAGCGGCCGGAGGTCGAGGCGATCCTGCCCGGCGGCCGCGCCGACACGCAATTGTCAGGCGCGCCGCTCGAAGTGCTGGGCTTGCCCGATCACACCACCTATCGCGAAAACTGGCCGCTGCTCGAAGCGGCGCCGAACGTCTGGAACAGACTTCGTCCCGGCATGACCTGTCTCGTCAGTGAACAACTGGCGCGGCGCCTGAAATTGTCGATCGGCGACCACATCGAAATTCCCGCGTCGGGCGGCAGTTGGTCTCTGGAAGTCATCGGCATCTATGCGGACTACGGCAACCCCAAGAGCCAGATCGCGGTCAACTATGCCGCGCTGACGCGGCGCTTTCCGGAAACGCCACTGACGCGAATGGGACTGCGTGTTGCGCAAGCCAACATCACCCCGTTGATCGCAGCCTTGCAACGGAAGTTCGGCCTCGATGACCGCAACGTTGCCGATCAGGCGACGATGAAGGCGGAATCGAAGCGCATCTTCAACCGCACCTTCTCGGTGACATCAGCTCTCAACGCCTTCACGCTCGGGGTTGCCGGCATTGCGCTCCTCACCAGCCTGCTGACGCTTGCCAATTCGCGCCTGCCGCAACTGGCCCCGCTGTGGGCGATTGGCATCACGCGGCGAAGGCTGGCCGCGATCGAATTGCTCAAGACGATGTCGGTCGCGTTGATCACGGCGCTGTTCGCGCTGCCGCTCGGCCTTTTGGTGGCGTGGTGTTTGCTAGCGATCGTCAACGTCAAGGCCTTCGGCTGGCGGCTGCCATTCCATCTCTTCCCGGCGCAATTGCTGTGGCTGCTCGGCGTCGCGATGGCGGCCGCATTTTGCGCAGCCGCCTTGCCGGTAGCACGGCTGGCGCGGATGCAGCCGGCCGGCCTGATCAGGATCTTTGCCAATGAGCGATAGCGGACAGATAACGCGCCGCGCGCTTCTCGGTGGCGCGCTGCTCGCCCAGTTCGGTGGCAAAGCCTTCGCCCAGGGCTTTGCCGGGCTCGGTGAAAGCGGCGATGGGTTTGCCCGGGTCGTTCCTAACAGGGTCTTTGCCTTCCCGCCCGATCACGGCCCACATCCGGAGTTTCGTATCGAGTGGTGGTATGTAACGGCGAACCTTACCGACACCAACGGCACAGCCCATGGCGCGCAGTGGACGCTGTTCCGGCAGGCCACCCGGCCCGGCACCCAGGCCGAGGGCTGGGCCAATCAGCAAATCTGGATGGGCCATGCCGCGGTGACCCGCGCCGACACGCACCGGACCGCCGAAACGTTTGGCCGTGGCGGCATCGGCCAGGCCGGCGCCGAGGCCAAACCATTTCGTGCCTGGATCGACGATTGGCAAATGCGCGGGTTGGACGAGCTGAAGGCCATCAACCTGGCGCCGCTCGAACTTAGCGCTTCCAGCGCCGACTTCAGCTATGCCCTGCGTCTCGATGCGGACCGTCCGCTGGTCTTGCAGGGCGCCCTTGGTTACAGCCGCAAATCGTTGCGCGAACAGGCTTCCTATTATTACAGCCAACCGAATTATCAGGTGAAGGGCCGGCTCACCATCGACGACAAGACCGTCGATGTCACCGGACAGGCCTGGCTCGATCGCGAATGGAGCAGCCAGCCGCTGGCCGCCGATCAGACCGGATGGGACTGGCTGTCGCTGCATTTCACGGCTGGCGAGAAGCTGATGCTGTACCGGATGCGGCAGACCGACGGCAATCATTACGGCTCCGGCAAGTGGGTCGCGCGCGACGACAGCGCCACACAGCTCGCCTCAGAGGATATCGCCTTCACGCCGCTAGCCTTCACCGAAATCGCGGGTCGCAAAATTCCGACGAGCTGGCGCATTGCGATTGCGAAACTGGCAATCAAGATCGATTGCACGCCGCTGAATGCGAAGAGCTGGATGGGAACGAATTTTCCCTATTGGGAAGGCCCGATCAGCTTCGCCGGCAGCCACAGCGGATTGGGCTATCTGGAAATGACGGGGTATTAAATTAGCTCCGTCATGCCCGGCCCTGTGCCGGGCATCCACGTCTTAGCTTCCATCGGGCAAGAAAGACGTGGATGGCCGGGACAAGCCCGGCCATGACGAAGGAAAGCATAAAGGGGGATCGTCCAATGTATCACTTCACCGCTCTCGCCACCTGCCTCGCCATCGCGTTCTACTTCTACACATCCATCCTGGTCTCACAGGCGCGCCGCAAATTCGGCGTCAAGCTGCCCGCGATTTCCGGCAACGCTGATTTCGAGCGTGTCTTTCGCGTCCAGATGAACACGCTGGAATGGATGCCGATTTTCCTGCCGTCGATGTGGCTGTTTGCGATTTACGTCAGCGATGGGTTCGCCGCGGCGCTTGGTGCGGTCTGGATCATCGGCCGCGTGCTTTACGTCGTCGGCTATTCGCAGGCCGTCGCCAAGCGCGGCCGCGGCTTTGCCGTTCAGGCGCTGGCTGCGATCGTGCTCTGGGTGGGGGCAACAGGCGCGATCGTGTGGCGGCTGGTGCATGCATAAAAAATGCCGCGCTGAGAGCGCGGCATTTCTCTTGGCGCATTGGAAGCCCTACTTCACCAGTGGGCAGCCTGAATCCTTGGCCGCCGGAAATGCCTTGTCACCCGGCACCACGGCAAGCTGCTTGTAATAATCCCACGGCTTCTTCGACTCCGACGGCTTCTTGACCTCGAACAGATAGAGGTC
>Ga0105248_10008997_pt1 | contig 10980 bp, 11 predicted proteins | sample KBSS34metaG_FD_81524 | JGI IMG/M metagenome (GOLD analysis project Ga0105248, IMG submission 81524) | Switchgrass rhizosphere microbial communities from Kellogg Biological Station, Michigan, USA - KBS S3-4 metaG | ecosystem: Host-associated > Plants > Roots > Rhizosphere > Soil | place...
AAGGCGACCCGTGCCTGACAACCGCTGTCGCGCAGCTCGCCCCAGTGGGATGAACGGATCAGCCGGTGTGAGCCAAGGGCATCGGCGAGAATTCGAACTTCGACACCGCGCGAGGCCGCTCTGACACAGGCGTCCTTGATCTTCAGCCCATTGTCGTCGGCCAGCCAGATGTAGGTGCAGATATGCACGTGGCGCTGGGCGCCATCGATGTCGGCCATCATTTCATCGATCGCGACATTGCTGTCGGCAGCGATTCTGGCGCTGTTGCCAATCGTCGGATTGAGTGAGTTGATACTGCTGGCGAGCGCGAAGGGGGCTTCCTGCGGGCCGCCACGAACCTTGTCGAGGCACGACGCGACGTTTGGACGAGGCAGTCCTGCGTCGATCTCCCGTCCCCGCGACCGACGTCGCCCGCTGATGCGGGTTTCGCCAAGCATCAAGTAAGCGATCATCCCCAGCAGCGGCAGGGCGATGATGACGATGATCCAGGCCAGCCTCGATGCGGGCTCACGATGGGGCCGGGTGAGCACGCGGACCAGGAATCCCCCCTCGGCCAAGACCAGCAGAACCTCGGCCCAGAGCGAGAGAGAGCCCAAATCAGCCTCTGCTCAAGCTCACCAAGTGGAGCGAGCGGCCACCGAAAAGGCCGCCACCCTCCCATCGGTAGCGCAGTACGTAATTGCCCCCTCCGCGCCGATCGGCTCCCGCTTCGACGTAGCGCGCTTCGACGCGCATCGGCACGCTGTGCGTGACGTCCTTCGGTTCCTTTTCACGGTCCTTGAGCGCGCCTTCGATATCGCTCGCACCAAGCCGGCCGTCCCCTCCCACGTCGATGGAGTTGGCGCCTTTGATGGTGACGGTCAGCGATTCGAGGGCATGTGAGGGGTCTGCAGGGACGATTGTCAGCGTTCGACCGGAGCTGTCGACGCTTCCTCTCAGAGCAAGTGGAACGGTGGAACGCTGTTCCACCACACGGGTCGGCTTGTCCTCGCTGCTGCTTTTCCAGGCGATCCAGACGCCGACCGCCGAGACAAGCAGCGCTGCAAGGGCGATCAATTCGCCGACATTGATCCATCGGCGCCGGGATTGTTGGTCGTTCATCGGCCGCCAGCTTCCAACAGCCGACGCGGCGCTGCAAGCTCCCAGCTGGCGGCAATGCGATCCGCAACATGATCCCAGTCGACGCCTTCGCCGGCGAGGCTGATGGATAGCCAGCTCGGGAGATAGGCGGGTTTCGAATAGGTTGCGGGATCGGCCTCCAGCAACATCCCTTGCTCATCGAGGCTGCTGACTCGCACGCAAACGACCGTCTTGCCGTCGCCGTGATGGTTGTCCCTGAACTGCGCGAACTGCTTTCCGGCCACGAAGAAGGTCGGTTGGCCGTGCGACACCCGCTCTTCGGTCTCCGGCATTTCCAGCGCTGCCTCGCGCACTTTTTGAAGGGGGTCGGTCATCGATCGACGAACTCGCTGAGGACTCTCGGGTACAAATCATGTTCCGCGGCAAGCACGCGCTGGGCAAGCGTGCCCGGCGTGTCGCCGGGTTCGATCGGCACTTCCGCGCGGCCAAGGACATCCCCTGCATCCAGCTCTTCGGTCACAATATGCACCGAACAACCGCTGACGCTGTCCTTCGCCTCGATTGCCCGAGCGTGGGTGTCGAGTCCGCGATACTTGGGAAGCAGGGAAGGGTGGATGTTGACGATCCGGCCAGCCCATTCATTCACAAACCAGGACGAAAGGATTCGCATAAATCCTGCGAGGGCGATCGTGCCGACGCCATGCTCATCGAGCACGGTGCTCATCCGCCGGTCGAACTCTTCCTTGCCGATACCTTTGCTCTCAAGAGCCCAGGTTCGAATGCCGTTCTTACTCGCCCATTCCAGGCCCTTGGCATCGGGTTTGTTCGATGCCACCAGGACGACGTCATAGCCGTCTGCAGCTTGCGCCAGGGCACGCATGTTGCTGCCCCTGCCGGAGATCAGGATTGCGACGCGTCTTGGATCACGCATGATGGGTTGCGGACCAGTCCCCCGACGAATTCCAGCTGCCGGCACGGCCTTTGACGGTGCAGCCCCGATCACCGGATTCGATCCGGCCGATTTCGACCACGGTCTCGCCCGCGCCTTCGAGCGCCGAAGCGACTGAGTCGCTGTGGGAGCCTGCGACTATGACCGCCATGCCAATCCCGCAGTTGAAGGTTCGTGCCATCTCTTCCGGGCTGACTCGGCCTCCCTCCTGCAGCAGCGAGAAGACCTGCGGAAAATCCCATCGTCCTGCTTCGATGATCGCGTGGCAACCATCCGGAAGAACTCTTGGAATGTTCTCGAGAAGTCCGCCGCCAGTAATGTGCGCGAGACCCTTGATTTGGCGCTGCTGAACCAGCGGAAGGAGCGAACGGACATAGATTTTCGTCGGCTCCAGCAGCGCTCCGCCAAGGGGTTTGTTGAGGCTTGGGAACGATTGCTCGAGATCCCAATTCTGCTGCTCGATAATCTTCCGAACGAGGGAAAAGCCGTTGCTGTGGACACCTGAGCTGGCCAACCCGAGGACAATGTCACCCGGTGAAATATTTTCCCCAGTGAGGACCCTGTCACGGTTCACCGCGCCGACGCAGAAGCCGGCGAGATCGTAATCGTCCGAGGCATACATTCCCGGCATTTCGGCGGTCTCGCCGCCGATCAGCGCGCAGCCGGCACGCCGGCAACCCTCGGCGATCGAAGCGACCACGGCCGCTGCGACTTCGCTGTCGAGCTTCCCGGTCGCGTAATAATCAAGGAAGAACAACGGCTCGGCGCCCTGGACGACGAGGTCGTTGGCGCACATCGCAACGAGGTCGATGCCGACGCCGTCATGACGTCCGGTTTCGATCGCGAGCTTGAGCTTGGTTCCAACGCCGTCGTTCGCTGCGACCAGCAACGGATCGGCATAACCCGCAGCTTTCAAATCGAAAAAGCCGCCGAACCCCCCAAGTTCCGCGTTCGCACCGGGACGAGCCGTCGAGCGGGCCAGCGGACCGATCGCTTTGACCAGTGCATTTCCGGCATCGATGGACACGCCGGCATCGGCATAGGTCAGCGGTTTCTGGCTCATCGCGGCGGGCAGTAGAGACAAGCCGCTTGGATTTCCACGCCGTTGTCGCCAAAAGGCGCTTCCGAATGTCCTATCGCCGTTTCGCTCTCCCGTTCATCTTGCTCCTCGCCGCGATCGGAATCGCCGGCGGGCTGTATGCTCAGCTGGAAACGAATGACCGCGGGATCCTGCCGCTAGACAGTTCGAACACGCTCGAGATCGGCGGAATTCATGTCGACATCGGGGGCTCCGATGCGCAGAGCGCCCGATACGCCGGCTGGCGGTTTGCCCAGCGGCAGGGATTCAAGGCGCTTTGGGCGAAGATGCACAATGCGCCGATCAACCAGGCGCCCAATCTTCCGGACGGAACGCTCGATCAGATCGTGAGCTCGATCAACGTCGAAAGCGAGCAGATCGGGCCGAACCGCTACATCGCTACGCTCGGAGTCCTGTTCGACCGAGCCCGCGCGGCCCCATTCCTGGGTGTCGAAGGCGGGCAGGTGACGAGATCCGTTCCGATGCTCCTGATTCCGGTGACGGTGTCTGCGGGTACGGCGACGAGCCTGGAATTGCGGAATGCATGGCAGCGGGCATGGGCACAGTTTCGAACCTCCCAGAGCCCGATCGACTATGTTCGAATCAGCGGCATGGGTTCCGACCCACTGCTCGTGAATGCGGCGCAAATCACTCGTCCCGGTCGTGGCTGGTGGCGCAACCTGCTCGACATGTACGGCGCGTCCGACATCCTGATCGCGGAGGTGCAACTGCAGCGGCTTTACCCGGGCGGACCAGCGCGGGCGCGATTCATCGCACGCCACGGCCCGGACAATGAGATCGTCGGAGGCTTCACGCTGACGGCGGCCAACAGCGACGGTGTCCCCGCGATGATGGCGCAGGGTGCACAGCGAATGGATGAGCTGTTCGCGGAGGCGATGGCCGCCGGTCGGCTCACCCGCGACTCATCGCTCAACCTGCCCCCGCCGCCAGTGCTGGCAGCCCCGGTCACGGAAAAGCCGGCTGCGCCGGTCAGCCTGGTCAATTCGTTCCAGGTGCAGGTCACCGGCAAGAATGTGAATTTCTACAATTTCGCGATGGCGCACCTGCGGACTTTGGCGGGCGTCGAATCTACCACGCCGCAGCAGATCAATCCGGGCGGCACGAGCTACATCCTCGTTACCTACAAGGGAGATATTTCACAGCTGGCGGCAGCGCTCAGTGCCCGCGGCTGGATCGTCGATTTCGCCGGCACGGTAGTCCGGATCCACTCCGACGCCGACAAGCCGCCGGCCATGCCTCCACCACCTGTGCAGCCGCAGGCGACCGCGCCGACACAGCCGTCGCAGGTTTCGGCAACCCAGCCGCCGACGGAACCCGCCGCCCAACCGCCGAAGTCCGAGCAGTGAAGCAGGGCCCGGACCAGATCGCGCTTCCGCTCGACTGGCCGCAAAGCGAAGGAGACATCCGCTTCATCGTTTCCGATGCGAACCGCGAAGCGTTCGAACATTTCAGTCATTTCAGCATGTGGCCCGTCAAGGCGACGATCCTGACCGGCCCGCGGCGTTCGGGCCGGACCCTTCTGGCCCGAAGCTTCGTCGAGCGCGTTGGGGGAAGGCTGTTCGACGACGCCGACCAGAGGGATGAGGAGGATCTGTTCCACGCCTGGAACCAGGCGCAGGACAGCGGCCGGCCCATCGTTATGGTGGCGGATTCCGTTCCTCCGGCCTGGACACCTCGACTTCCCGACCTCAAGACGCGGCTCGCGATCACCCCGGTCACTCGGATCGGCCATCCGGACGATGCACTGTTCGGCGCCCTCATTCAGCTCCATTTTGCTGATCGTGGCCTGCACATCCCGGCCGATGCGCTGCGCTTCATGAGCGAGCGGCTCCATCGCGATTATTGGACGGTGGAACGGGCGGTGGAAGCGGTCGACCGTTATGCGATTGCGGAACGTGCCAGGCTTTCGCTGCCCACCATCCGCCGCGCGCTGATCGATTCTCGGATGATCGGCGAGGCGGCCTAGGCTCCTAGCCGCAACTGATCTTGGTGATCTTGCGATCTGCGGTCACGTAAACGGTCACCCGATCGGTGCGATAATCCATCGTCATCATCACTCCGGGCGGCGCCCAACGAAGCACTGCCGCATTGGAAGCGCGGAGGATGGCAGCTTTCGCCTCATCGTCGCCGGATCGGCCGACGAACCGTTCCGTGCCTTGCAGCCGGCAGATGTGACCCGGCGTGACGCCATGTTCAGGGATCGGAGGCGGAGGATCGGCTGATGCTGTCGCGGGCGGATGGGCGGCGCATCCGCCAACCATCATCGCCACGGCAAGCGGAAGACTACGCATCCACCGTTTCCTTGGCGGCAACGCGGCTCATCTTGAGCTTGCCGTTCTCAATTCCGAAGGCGAGTCGGCCCTCGACGAGATCCAGCGCATCTTTCCCGAATTGCTCGTAGCGCCATCCGGAAAGGATATTCAGGTTCTTCCGCACTCCGGCTGCGAGTGCCTCGAGCTCGTCGGACCGTGCGATCAGCCGCGCCGCGACGCCAGTCTCCTTGGCGCGAATCTTCAGCAGCAGTTTCAAGAGGTCGCTGACCAGCGCGGCATCTTTCGTCAGCCCCGGCCGCTTCGGCTCGCGGTCAGGCATTTCGTCATGATCGAGCGGCTTGGCCCCAACGATCGCAGACATCAGCCGAGCCCCGATATCGTTGGTCTTCCAGCCGGCAGACAGTCCGCGAACCCGTCCAAGGTCGTCCTGGACCTTTGGGGGGTGAAGGACGATCTCACTCAAGGTGTCGTCCTTGATGATCCGGCCGCGGGGCAGGTTCTTCTGCCGGGCCTCGGTCTCGCGCCACCCGGCGAGGGCCTTGAGACGGCCCAGGACCGTCGGATTTCGGCTGGGAAGCTTGAGGCGCTTCCACGCATCCTCGGGAGCGAACGCGAAGCTCGACGGGTCCGCGAGCCGCTCCATCTCCTCGTCGAGCCATGCACCGCGGCCGTTCTTCTTCAGCTTGTCGACCATGCGCGGAAAAACGGTCGCGAGATGCGTGACGTCGGCGATCGCATAATCGATCTGGCGCTTGTCGAGGGGACGACGGCTCCAGTCGGTGAAGCGCGCTCCCTTGTCGAGGCTGTGGCCGAGAAGGCTCTCGATCAGGTTCGAATAGCCGATCTGCTCGCCATGACCGAGCGCCATTGCGGCGATCTGCGTGTCGAACAGGGGGTGGGGAACCTTCCCGGTGAGATTATGGATGATCTCTAGGTCCTGGCCGCCGGCATGGAAGACTTTCAGCACATCCTCATTCTTCACGAAGAGGTCGAGCAGGGGCTTCAGGTCGAGGTCCGCCTTGGGATCGATTGCAGCGGCCTCATCGGGGCTTGCGACCTGAATCAGGCAGAGGTCCGGCCAATAGGTGTTCTCGCGCATGAACTCGGTGTCCACGGCGATGAACGGCTGGCTGGAGAGGCGGTCGACGAGTGCCTTGAGGTCGTCGGACTTGGTAATCAGTGGATGGATACGCATGGTGTTAAGGGCGCTTTAGCGGCGGCTTCTCGGGTTGACAAAAGGGTTCGTCCCAGTGAAGCGCGGCGCGCGCTTTTCTCCACAATTTTTCGTTAGCGAGCGACTTCATCATGCACGCCTACCGTTCCCATAACTGCGCCGCACTGCGCCTAGCCAATGTCGGCGAAACAGTTCGACTTTCGGGATGGGTCCATCGAAAGCGGGACCACGGGCACCTGCTGTTCGTTGATCTCCGGGATCATTACGGGATCACGCAGATCGTGACCGACACGGATTCGCCGGCCTTCAAGACGCTAGACCGGCTGCGCGTCGAATCGGTGGTGACGGTCGACGGCGAGGTGGTTGCCCGGTCGAAGGAGACGGTGAACCCGAATCTGCCGACGGGAGAGATCGAGGTTCGCGCCGCGATCGTGACCGTCCAGTCGGCGGCTGCCGAACTTCCGATGCCGGTGTTCGGCGAACAGGAATATCCCGAGGAAATTCGCCTCAAGTACCGCTACCTCGACCTTCGCCGGGAACAGGTGCACCAGAACATCATCCTGCGCTCGGCGGTGATCACGTCGATCCGCCGGCGGATGGCTGAGCAGGGCTTCACGGAGTTCCAGACCCCGATCCTGACCGCGAGCTCGCCCGAGGGCGCGCGCGATTATCTGGTCCCGAGCCGCGTGCATCCGGGCAAATTCTATGCGCTCCCGCAGGCCCCGCAGATGTTCAAGCAGCTGATCATGGTCGCGGGTTTCGATCGCTATTTCCAAATCGCGCCCTGCTTCCGCGACGAGGATGCGCGAGCCGACCGAAGCCCCGGCGAATTCTACCAGCTCGATTTCGAGATGAGCTTCGTCACCCAGGATGACGTGTTCAACGCAATCGAGCCGGTGCTTTCAGGCGTCTTCCAGGAATTCGCCGATGGCCGAAGCGTAACCCCCGCGGGCGAATATCCGCGGATCCCGTACAAGGACGCGCTCCTCAAGTACGGCTCCGACAAGCCCGACCTTCGTAATCCGTTGCTTATCGGCGATGTCGGGGGTCACTTCAAAGGCTCCGGCTTCGGGCTCTTTGCGAAGATCGTCGATGACGGCGGTGTCGTCCGTGCGATCCCGGCTCCGGGCACCGCAGAAAAGAGCCGCAAGTTCTTCGACGACATGAATGAGTGGGCGAGGGCAGAAGGCTTCGCCGGCCTTGGCTATGCAACCCGCAAGGGTGGCGAGTGGGGCGGGCCGATCGCCAAGAACCATGGCGATGAAGGCATGAGCCGCCTGGCCAACGAGCTGGGCCTTGGTCCGGACGACGGCATCTTCTTTGCGGCTGGCAAGGAAGACGAGGCGGCGAAGCTCGCCGGCCTTGCCCGGACCCGCGTGGCGGAACAGCTGGATCTCCTTGAAAAAGGCGCGTTCCGATTCTGCTGGATCGTCGATTTCCCGATGTTCGAGTTCAACGAAGATCAGCAGAAGATCGACTTCAGCCACAATCCATTCTCGATGCCGCAGGGCGAGATGGAAGCGCTGGAGAAGAAGGATCCGCTCGAGATCCTCGCCTGGCAGTATGACATTGTCTGCAACGGCGTAGAGCTGAGCTCGGGCGCCATCCGGAACCATCGGCCGGACATCATGTACAAGGCGTTCGAGATCGCAGGTTACACTCGCGAAGAAGTCGACACGAACTTCTCGGGCATGATCAACGCGTTCAAGTTCGGCGCTCCTCCCCATGGCGGCTCAGCGCCGGGAATCGACCGGATCGTGATGTTGCTGGCCGACGAGCCGAACATTCGAGAAGTCATCCTCTTCCCGATGAACCAGAAGGCGGAGGATCTGATGATGAATGCGCCGGCGCCGGTCACGCCAAAGCAGCTCAAGGAATTGGGCATCCGGGTCGTCGCGGATAGCTGATCACGGCTGCCGTTAAACGAGCCGTTGTGCGCGCCGTTAATTGCGTTAACGTCACCGCCGATGGGCAGCACGGAAGTCACTTTCGGGAGCGGATCGAGCGACGTCGGATCGGCCCTTGCTGCGTTGCGCGAACATGTCGGCGAGCTTCAGCTTCCGCAAATCGCCCACCGGCGCCGCGCGATTATCCTGTTCGAGGGGCCTGAAGGCGCGGGCAAGAAGCTTGCGTTGAAGCAGCTGGCGTCTGCCTTCGACCCTTGCCACTTCGTCGTCCACGCAACCGGTTATGACCGTCGCGAAGCGAGCGAGGGGCATTGGCTCGCGCGTTTTTGGCGCCAGCTGCCACCTGCCGGACAAACCTCGATCTTCTTTCGCAGCTGGTACCGTCGAGTGCTCGATGACCGGGTCCTCGGCCGTACCGCTGAAGAATCGGTTTCGCGCGTCTTCGACGAGATCAATGAGTTCGAGGTCCAGCAGCGGGATTACGGGACCCTGCTCGTCAAACTTTATTTTGATGTCAGCGCGGATGTTCAGGAACGACGGGTTTCGCGACGACGGCAAAATCCCTGGCGGAGCAGGTTCCAGGAGGAAGAGTTCATCCGCGCCGACGATCCGGCCTATCAGCATGCGCTCGAGGAACTGAGGGCGAATACGGATACACGCTGGTCACCCTGGCGGACGATCGACGGAGATGACGAAGGGCAGGCTGCGCTCGCTGCGCTGGAAGCCATTGCCGAGGCCTGGTCGAAGGCGATGCCGGCCGAGCCGCCGCAGCTCGTGACCGCTCCGCGCGTCGCCTAATCCGGGTAGCGGATCGCCATCAGCTCGTAACTTTTCTCGCCCGACGGAAGACGGACGATTCGTTCGTCGCCAATGCGAGCGCCGATCAGCGCCCGCGCCAGGGGTGCACTCCACCCGATCCTGCCGGCGGTTGCATCGGCTTCATCGTCGCCGACGATCGTCAGCGTACGGCGATTATCCTCTTCGTCCGCAACTTCGACCGTCGCTCCGAATCGGACCTGGTCGCGCGCCTGCTGCTTCGCAGGATCGACGACCTTCGCCTCCTTCATGATTCGTGCGAGATATCCCAGCCTTCGATCGATCTCGCGGAGACGTCGCTTGCCATAGATGTAATCGGCATTCTCGGAACGGTCGCCGAGCGATGCAGCCCAGGAAACGGTCTCGACGATCTTGGGACGCTCGATCCCGAACAACTCGTCATACTCGGCCCGGATTCGGGCCAGTCCTTCGGCAGTGATGAATCGGTCAGCCACGTTGACCGACTATCAGCCGGGGCGGCTCTTCCCAAGATAGCGCGACACGTGAAATGAGGTTTGCTGGGGCTGCGTCGAGCGAATCGAATCGTACACGACGCTGTTCTCGATCACCCGCTGCACATAGGCCTTGGTCTCGGTGTAGGGGATGGCCTCGATCCATTTCAGGACGTCGACCTGGCCGCGCGGGTCACCGTAAGTGTTCACCCACTTGCGCACATTGCCGTAGCCGGCGTTGTAGCTCGCCACCGCCAGCGGGACGTTTCCGCCCCACATGTTGAGCATGCGTTGGAAATAGGCCGAGCCAATCATGACGTTGTAGGCCGGGTCGCTGATCAGCCGGTAGCTGTCGAAGCCCACTCCCATCTTGCCGGCCTGCTCCCGCGCCGTGCCGACCATCAGCTGCATCATGCCCCGGGCACCTGCGTGGCTCACCGCATAAGGATCGAACGAGCTCTCCTGTCGGCTGATGCCGTGAGACAGCGACCACAATTGTCCGGACACCGAAGCAGAGAGAGTAGGATAGGCCTGGCGGACGTAGAACATCGACCCCTTCACGCGCGCCATCCGGGCAGTCCACACGGCCATGTCCTGGCGACCGATTTGTTGTCCCAGCTCAACTGCGAGGTTCCGGTCGGTGTCATTGTCGAGCGACTCGGCGAGGGCTCTGACGAATAGTGCCTGTTCGGTCGAGCGGCCCTGCTGCCCAAGAATACGGATCGCCTGGACGAGACGGCGGCTGTTGAATGCCGTTCGCTGAAGCTGGGTCGTTACATATTGCGGAAGTGCAGCGGGCGGCGGCGCGACCGACCGGCCGAGCCGCTCGAGCGCAAGCTGCCCGTAAAAAAGCTCGGGATAAGCGGCTGCGCGCTGGAAATAAGCGTTCGCTTCCTGAAAGCGGCCGGCGGCCAGCGAGGCCCGGCCTGCCCAATAGCTTCCCTTCGTCAGGACCTGCAGCGAGCGGCCGGCCCGTGCATAACGGTCGAACATCGCGATCGCGCTCGCCGGACGGTTCATCCGATCCAGCGCCACCGAGCCGGCGAGCCACGCGAGTGTCGTATAATTGTCTCGAATTCCAAGCGGTTGTGCAGCGACGTTCGCGCTCGCAGGCAAGACATCGTCGAGCTGGCTGGCGATGCTGTATGCAGTTTGCCAGTTGCGGTCCTGCACGGCGTCGGCCGCGAGGAGGATCATCATCTCGTAGAAGCGTTCGGAATCGGCGGGAGC
>Ga0105248_10008998_pt1 | contig 10979 bp, 8 predicted proteins | sample KBSS34metaG_FD_81524 | JGI IMG/M metagenome (GOLD analysis project Ga0105248, IMG submission 81524) | Switchgrass rhizosphere microbial communities from Kellogg Biological Station, Michigan, USA - KBS S3-4 metaG | ecosystem: Host-associated > Plants > Roots > Rhizosphere > Soil | place...
GTTTCTCGGGACTGACGCTGACCGCCGTCGCGGTGGCGGCGGCGATCGTCGACGTCGCGCTGGCGTCGGGCCGGCAGCAGGCGCCGTGGGTCGGCGTGCTCGAAGAACACCCGGCGATTCAGTGCGCCAGCCGACCGACGACCGATATGGTCGCGAAGCTGAATCAGTCGCTGGCTCAGCATGGCCTGTCCCGCCAAAGCGCCGAAGGCGCGGCAGCGGACCGAACCTTTCAACGCGACGAGCGGACCGGCTATCTGCGGTCGGTGCTGGACGCCCTCGGCGTGCCGCTTGAGTCGCAGTTGCTGGTATTTTCGAAGACCGGCGTACAACGCGCCTATACGAGCCCGCACAACCCTCGCGCGCTCTTCTACAACGAGTCAGTCGTGGTCGGCTACGTGCCCGGAGCGCCGCTCATCGAGATCGCGTCCCTCGACCCGCAACAAGCGGTGATCTTCTACACGGTGGATCAGACGGCCCCCGCCCCGGCGTTTGTTCGTGGCAGGAGCTGTCTAAGCTGTCACGTCTCGGCAAGCACATTGGATGTGCCGGGATTGATCACGCGCAGCAACATCGTCGCCGACGATGGGACACCGCTGCCGCGACTGGGCAGCAACGACGTGAACCACCAGACGCCCCACCCGGATCGATGGGGCGGCTGGTACGTCACCTCGGAGGGAGCGCCGCCGCCGTACTCGCAAAGAGCCCACGGTGGCAACATCACGTTCTCGCCGCGTGGCGACACCTCGAATCAGGTGTTTACGGACTGGCTCACCAGCTCGCCCGAGACGCGTGGCTATCCGTCCGCCAACAGCGATATCGTCTCGCTCCTGGTGTTCGATCACCAGGCGCGTGCGATCAATTTGATGAGCAGGTTGAACTGGGAAGCGCGCGTGGCGGCCAGCGAAGGACGTGAAGCCGCGCCGGACAACGTGCGGCGTCTGGCGACCGAGCTGGCCGATTACCTGCTGTTCGCGGGAGAAGCGCCGGCGCCGGTTCCGCTGACGCCTCGTCCGGGCTTCGCCGCTCGACTCGAGCGCATCACCCCGAAGGATCGTCAGGGCCGTTCGTTCGGGCAGCTGCTGCTCACGACTCGCCTGTTCCGCTACCCGTGCAGCTACATGGTGTACTCGGAAGCGTTCGACGGACTGCCGGCGGCCGTGAAGACCGCCATCTATTCACGAATGATCGACACCCTCTCCAGTGACACCGCAAGTTCACGCCTGCGGGTGAGCGGCGACGACCGCCGCGCGATCCTCGAAATCCTACGGGACACGAAACCAGACTTCCCACGCTAGAGCCGTTTCCAAAGTACGTAGTGTCCGCCTTCAGGCGGACCTCGTGAAGTCGGCTAGCGCGTTTACCTCCTTCGCCAAGGCTTCGGAGCTCAAGAAGCCGGAGACTTCGTACTGATGTAGTCAGCGCTCCAGCGGCACCACGAGAAATGTCTGCGATTGACCGAGCGCGGTGACATCAGTGCCAACCTGTTTGCCGAGCTGCGCTCGATAGCGCCCGGGAGCCACCAGCGGCCCCTGCGGTGGACCGCCTCGTCCGCCGCCCGGCGCACCTCCGGCTCCAGCCCCTCCTGCCCTTCCTGCCTCGCCCGCCGCTCCGGCCCGTCCGGCCGCTTCCGGTACCTCCCCGCGCAGATTCCAGGCGACGCGTCGTAAACCCACGCCCTTCGGCACGTCGAACCGCCGGATTTGCTTGCCGGCCTCATCTGAAATCGTCATCACCAGCTTCGCGGCGTCCGGTAGATCCTGGCGAAGATTGAACGTGAACACCGCGCCAAACGGCGGATTGGGCGCTGTCCAATTGCCGGCCATCGCTCCGAGTCCTGCGGCGCCCGCCGGCGCTTGACCGAGCGGGTTGAAGAGAGACGCATCGCGAAGCGCGAACAAGTGCACGTCCTCTGACAACGCCTGCGCGTTCATCTCGCGCAGCGGTGAGTAGTCGTCCAGGACGAAGAAGCCGCGGCCGAACGTCGCGATGACGAGGTCGTTCTCGCGCCGCTGAATCGCGAGATCGCGGACCTGCGCCACCGGCACGCCGCCCTTGAGCGCGATCCAGTGGCCGCCGCCGTCGATCGACGTGAAGACGCCGAACTCCGTCCCGGCAAACAACAGGTTGGAGTTCACATGATCCTGGACGACAGCCCAGACGTCGTGACGGTCCGGCAAATCGCCGGCGATAGACGTCCACGTCGCACCGCGGTCGAGGCTTTTCAGCAAGTACGGTTTGTAGTCGCCGCGCTGCCAGTTGTTGAGCGCCACGAAGACCGCGTTCGGGTCGCGCACCGACGCGAAAACGTCGGACACATAAGTCCATGGCGGCACACCGGGAAACTGTTCGATCTTGCGCCAATGCGCCCCGCCATCCTCGGTGACCTGCAGCACTCCGTCGTCCGTGCCGGCGTAGATCAACCCTTCGAGCAGCGGCGACTCGTCGAGCGCGACGATGTTGCTGAGCGGCGTGGTCGCCTGATTGCGGGAGACGGCGTCCGCCGGCCAGACGCGGCCCATGATGGCAATGTCATCGCGATTGAGATTGCGCGACAGGTCCGCGCTGATCGGCGTCCACGTATCGCCGCGATCGTCGCTCCGATACACGCGGTTGCTCGCCCAATAGAGACGGCGAGACGCATGCGGGCTGATCAGATACGGCGCGTCCCAATTGGTCCGGTCGATCGCCCCGCCACGACCCGCGCCTGCGGCCCGTCCTGTCTCTCCGGCCCGTCCCGCCCCTCCCGCCCTTCCTGCCTCTCCCGCCCGTCCGGCCTCTCCCGCTCCTCCCCGTCCCGCCTCTTGATCGCCTTCTTCACGCGGAGCCGCACCGGCTTGTCGGGGCCGGATCGCCTTGACGTCGCCGGTCCGCAAGTCGAGACGTGTGATCGCGCCGCCCTGCGACTGCGCGTACACGATGTTGGGATCGTCGGGATCGTTGCGAGTCTGGAACCCGTCGCCGCCGCCGACGATGAACCAGTCGCTGGTCCGGATGCCCCAGCGGTTGACGGTGCGCGACGGACCGCACATCGACCAGTTGTCCTGCGCGCCGCCGCAGACGCGGTAGAACGGCTTCGAGTTGTCGACCGACACCCGGTAGTACTGCGTCACCGGCAGGTTCGCGAAGAACCGCCACGTCTTGCCATCGTCGTAGGTTTCGTAGAGGCCGCCGTCATTGCCGACGAGCAGGTGCTGGCGGTCGCCTGGATCCCACGCCACCACGTGATGGTCGACGTGCATGCCGAGATCTTCGAAGCCGGCTCGCTTGAAGTTGCGACCGCCGTCCGTGCTGACCTCGAGATTCGTGTTCACCGACCAGATCGTGTCGGGCTTGTAGGGATCGACGAACAGCTCGAAGTAGTACTGCGGATCGCCGCCGCGGTAGAAATCGTCGGGAGCGCCGCCGGTTGGAAACGCTCCAGGTCCGCCGCCCCTGTCTTCCCTTCCAGCGCCTCCTGCCCTTCCCGCCCGTCCCGCCGGCGGCTGCATGTGTCCGATGCGCGACCAGCTGGCACCGGCATCGTCCGATCGATAGAAGCCCGCTTCCTTGAGTTGGGCATTGATCAACGCAAACACCGTGGCGGGCGACTTCCGGCCATCGGTCGCCAGCGCGATCCGTCCGGTGTCGCCGGCGGGCAGGCCCTTCGAAAGCTTCGTCCAGGTTCGGCCGGCATTGGTGGTCTTGTAGATGCCGCCTTCAGGGCCGCCGCCAATCAGCTGACCGACGGCGCGGCGGCGCTGATAGGCCGACGCGTATAGCACATCGGGATTCTTCGGATCGAACGCGAGATCGTTGGCGCCGGTGTCGGCGCTGATTGTCAGGCTCGGCTGCCACGTCCGACCGCCGTCGGTGGTCTTGAACACACCGCGGTCGCCGCCGGGCGCGAACAGCGGCCCCTGCGCGGCCACGTAGACGACGTTCGAGTTGCGCGGATCGATCAGCAGGCGGCCGATGTGCTCCGACGACGCGAGGCCGGCTCGCGTCCAGGTCGCGCCTGCGTCCGTCGATTTGTAGACCCCGTCGCCGAAGTGGGCGCTGCGCTGACTGGTGTTCTCACCGGTCGCGAGCCAGATGATGTTCGAATCTTTCGGATCGATGGCCACACAACAGAGCGTGAACGAGCCTCCTTCTTCGAAAATCGGCTTGAAGGTGATCCCGCGGTTCGTGGTCTTCCACAGTCCGCCGAACGCGCTGGCGACATACCAGACGCTGGGATTCTTCGGGTCGATTTGCACGTCCTGAATGCGGCCGGTCGCGAGTGCGGGACCGATGCTGCGGAATTCGAGGCCTTTGAGGGCGCCGGCCGTGAGCGCGGCGCCGTTGGTGCCCTGCCGCGCGCCGGCCATCGTGGTGATGACGGATAAAGAAGCCAGAACGATGAAGGCAAACACGCGTCTCATACGTGCGCGCATTGTCCCATGGGTGGTCGCGAGGGTGCACCCGGGCGGGAGGGGCAGAATAGGCGGGAGGGGCTGGATACGCGGATGGGCGATCCTGCCCATCCTGCCCAGACTACGACGGCAGTCTTAGGAGCTTGACCGCGTTGCGCCAATAGATCTTCTCGCGCTCCTCGGTCGTGATCGGCAGGCGATCGACAATCGCGATCGTCTCGCGGATGTACATCGGGCCTTTTTCCGGATCGAACGGCGCGTCGGAGGCAAACAGCACGTGGTCGGCGCCGAAGAAGCCGAGGCCGCAGAGCGTGGCGTCGTAGGCGCCGAACAGCGCCGTGTCGGCGTAGAACATCTTGAAGTAGTCGAGCGGCCGCTTCTGGAGCGTGCGCAGCACGCCGCCGAGGTCGCCCGCTGACGTGCGGGCGCCCAGCTGGTCCCATCCGGGTCCAACCCGTCCTGCGAAATACGGCGCCATCGCGCCCATGTGGTGGGTGATGATCTTCAGGTTCGGAAACCGATCGAAATAACCGGCGAAGACCAGGCGCGCCATCGCCGCGCTCGTCTCATACGGCCAGCCGAACGTCCACCAGATCTCGAATTCCGATCGCGCCTCCGCCTTGAAGTCGGGCATGTCGGCGCCGCGATAGGGGTGCAGCCACATTGGCAGGTCGCGGGCCGCCAGCGTCTCGAAGATCGGCACGAACTGCGGCGCCGAAATCGGAGAGCCGTGAACGTTCGTGAATATCTGGATACCGCGCGCGCCGAGTGTGTCGATCGCGCGGATGGCCTCACTGACCGCGGCATCCGGGTCGTCGAATGGCACCGCCGCGATGAACGCCGGGAACCGGCGTGGATGTTTGCTGACCAGCTCCGCCATGCCGTCGTTGGCGGCGCGCGCGAGCTCCAGCGCGGCGGCCCCACGCACGATGTTCTCGATCGGCGGCGTCGGCAGCGACAGCACCTGCTCGTACTCGCCGAACCCGTCCATCACACGGAAACGGACGTCGAGATCGGCCAGCATCGGGATGCCGCGCATTCGCTTGCCGATGTCCTGGTAGTCGGGCGCGATCTTCATCAGCCGGGTGTAATACGCCGGCGGATAGATGTGGTTGAAGATGTCAATTTTTCGCATGAGTCCCCTAGTCCCAGTCCCCTAGTCCCCTAGTCCCCAGCCCCGAGGGCTCCTCGCTCAGGGCCGCAGGTCGAGGCAGACGAGCTCGTTGCTGCGCGTGTCACTGTTGCGCGCGAAGAGATACCCGTCGGCGATCGCCGGATGGGCGCGCACCGTCGCCGGCAGGATCTGCGCCTGCGCGACCGGCTGAAGCCGATCTGGCGACGCCGGCGCCAGCAGCAGCTCGCCGGTCTCTTTCAGGATCAGCAGCGAATCGCCCGCCAGCGTGACGGTCCCGGCGTGAAAGCGGTCGACGCTCCAGCGCACCTTGCCACTGTCGAGATCGACGGCGCGAAAGCTCGGATTGAACTCCTGGCGTCCGTGAAAACCGTACAGGACGCCGTTGTGGACGACGCTGGTCGCGTAGTGATTCGACATCGCCTCGTCCGACGACCAGATCTCGGCGAGCGTATTGCCCTGGACCTTCATCAGCGCCGCACCGGTTTCGTACGACGCGGAGATGAAGATGCGATCGCCGGCGACGATGGGAGACGCGGCGTTGACCGAGGCGGCCGAGCGCGATCGCCAGACGCGCTGAAACAGCACCGCGCCGCTCGCCGGATCGAGCCCGACGAGACCCTGCCGCGTGAAGAACACCGCCGTGCGCTTGCCGCCGAACGTCGCGCCGACCGCCGACGAGTAGCTGGCCTGATGATTGGTCGCCGTCCACTGGACCGCGCCGGTCGACGCGTCGAACGCGACGATCCCCGCATCCTTGCCGTTGTCGCGGCCACCGATGTTGGCGATGACGCGGCCGTCCTCGACGAGCGGCGAGCCCGCCGCGCCGAAGAAGCCCTTGGCAACGCCGAACCGGCGCGCGGTGTCGACGCTCCAGACGCGCTTGCCGTCGGCGAGATCGAGCGCGTGCAGTTGCCCTTCCGCGCCGAACGTGTAGATGCGATTCTGCGCGACGACCGGAACGGCGCGCGGCCCTTCATCGAAGCCGAAATCGTCGCGATAGGTGGTCGGATACGCAAACCGCCAGATCGGGTTGCCGCTCCGCGCGTCGAGCGCCTCGACCACCTCTTCGTTGCCGACACGATGAAACAGGATCAGGCGATCACCGGCCACGACCGGCCCGGCAAGCCCTTGTCCGACGGGCTTGCGCCAGACGCGCTTCGGTCCGCCTGCCGGCCACGACGCCGCCAGCCGCGGCCCGGTATAGACGCCGTTACGCTGGGGACCAAGAAACTGGGGCCAGTCGTGTGCGATTACGGACATGCCGGACATGAAAAGGCCGAGCACGCACGTTCCACACACGCCGGGCCGCTGCATTTTTTCGAGCCACGATATCACGGCGACGCGAGTTCTCTTGTAAGCTGCGGCCATGACCGTCAAACGCGTCACGCTCGTGGTGGCGATCGCGGCGGCGATGCTCGACACGCCTCGCAGCGTGCGAGGCGCAGGCGCGGGGGACTTGTCCAGCCGAAGCGCAGCTGATGCCGCCAGCGCGAAGGGGGACTGGCTGCAATGGGGCGGCGCCGGCCGCAACTTCATGCCGGACGCCACCGGTCTTGCGGCGAGTTGGCCCCCCGGCGGGCCGAAGAAGTTGTGGAGCCGCGCGCTCGGCGAAGGCCACTCGTCGATTCTCGTCGAGGACGGACACCTCTACACGATGTACCGGCCACTCGGCGCGTTGTCCGCCGTGCGACGAAGCCAGGAGGAAGTCGTCGCCGCCATCGACGCCGCCAGCGGCAAGACGATCTGGGAGTTCAAATACCCGGCGCCGACTGACGGCCTCGATTTCTCACAGGGCGCTGGTCCCCACTCGACCCCGCTCATCGTCGGCAACCGGATCTACGCGACGAGCACCCGCAAGGAGCTGTTCGCGCTCGACAAGGCGACCGGACAGCGGGTGTGGGCGCACGACTTCATGAAGGAGTACAACGCGCCGTCGCCCGGCCGCGGCTACACCTGCAGTCCGATTCTCTACAACGGCACCATCATCGTCACCGTCGGGGGCCCGGGGCAGGCGATTGCGGCATTCAATCAGCAGAGTGGCGCGCTCGTGTGGAAGGCCGGCGATTTCGAGATGGCGCCGGCGTCGCCGATTCTCATCGACGTCGACGGCCAGCAGCAGCTGGTGCTGTTCGCGGGCGAGCGCGTCGCGGGACTCGATCCGGCCAACGGCCGCATGCTCTGGAGCCGCGCCCACAAAACCGACTGGGGCCTGAACATCAGCACGCCGGTGTGGTCGCCGGCGGACCATCTCCTGTTCATCTCCTCCGCGTATGGCAGCGGCAGCCGCGTGCTGGAGCTGCATCAGGCAGGAGGGACCACGACGGCGACCGAGAAGTGGTTCAACCAGCGCATGCGCGTCCATATCGGCACGGTCATGCACATCGGCGACTATGTGTACGGCGCCAGCGGCGACTTCGGGCCGTCGTTCCTGACGGCCGTCGAGCTGAAGACCGGCAAGATCGCCTGGCAGGATCGGAGCTTTGGGCGGGCGCAGCTGTTGTACGCCGACGGCAAACTGATCGTCCTGGACGAGGACGGCAACCTGGGACTGGCGACGGTGTCTCCGCAGGGATTGAAGGTGCTGGCACGCGCGCCGGTACTCGAGCACCTCTCGTGGACTCCGCCGACCCTGGCGGGCACGACGCTGTACGTGCGCGACCGCAAGACCATCGCCGCGTTCGCGCTCGGAAAATAGCAGCCGGAGACGATTGCATGAAAGCCTACGTGATGACGACCGGAGCGGTGTTCGGATTGATTACGCTCGCGCATATCTTGCGCATCGTCGCGGAAGGACCGCGCCTGGCGTCGGAGCCGTTCTTCGTGATCATGACCGTTCTCTCGACAGGGCTGTGCCTGTGGGCGTGGCGCGTGCTTCGCCTGGCACGGTCGTGACGCCGCGCTGGGCCGTCGCGCCGTACTTTCTCGTCGACGACGTCGTGGCGACGGCGAACTAAAGATGACTCAGAGCAGCGGCGTGCCGGCTGGCGCGGACAACCCTGGCGTCGCCGCGCCGCCGCCACTGATCTATCTCGGCGGGTTTCTCATCGTCCTCGTCTGTCGCTGGTTCTGGCCGATACCAATCGACGCCGCGAGCCGTGGTCTGTGGCCCGGACTCATGCTGATCGCGATCGGCGTCGCAATCGCAATCTGGGGCAGGCGGACGATGGTGGCGGCCGGGACAAACGTCAACCCATCGCGCCCTGCCATGACGATCGTCTCATCAGGCCCGTTCCGGTTTTCGCGGAATCCGCTCTATCTTTCGCTGACGACGATCTTCATGGGGCTCACGCTCGCCGTGAACACATGGTGGGGTGTCGTGGTGTTGATCCCGCTCCTGCTCGTGATGCACCGCGGCGTCGTCCTCCGCGAGGAGCGCTACCTCGAGCAGAAGTTCGGCGAACAGTATCGACAGTATCGTTCGAGTGTTCGACGCTATCTCTGATCGATGTCGGTCAAGAGCTATCTGCTGTCGTTTCCCGAGCGCGTCCTGCGATCGGCGCTCGGCTTCGGGGCCGGCGTAGCCCGAGAGTTTGGAGAGGTGGCCCTCCCGGATGGCATCCGGCATTCGCAGCTGTACCAGAATCTGGTCGATGCCACGCTGCGGTTTCTGATCGAACAGGTCGGCGGCGTCGAGGGCGTGTACCAGGCCGACCGCACACTACCCGATGACTTCCTCGTCAGGCGAACCGCCGGCAACGCGGTCGAAGCCCTGGGCATCGTCGCCTTTCGCGCATCGCCGGTTTGGATCTTCGCCGCGCTCGCCGATCTGTGCGGCATGGGCCGGCAGTTGATTCCGGAAATCGCCGACGCGCTCAAAGCGCAGGGTCTGTTAGACAAGGACGCCCAATTCGCGACGGTCGATCAGTTGCTGGACGGCCTCGAACGAACGTCTTCGCGGTTGGCCTCGACTATCAACACCCCGCCGCTCGATGTGGCGGGACTCCGGCAGGAATGGGCGGCCATACGGGAAGAAGCACGGGCGCTGCCGCCGGCGAGTCTCCCCGGCGCGGACGCGATCGGTAATCTCTGGGCGCAGCTGAAGGCGGAATCGACGAAACAGAACCGAACGATCTTTGAGACATCGTCGGTGATGGCCGTGTCAGCGGTGCGGGCGGTCCCCGGCGGCATGCGCTGGCTTTCGGAGTCCGCGCGTATTGGCGCGGCGCGCACCGGTCAGTTTTTCGCCGCCGCGCTGCTCGATCATTACCGGCAGACGCTGAAAGAAATGCAGGAGATTGGCTACCTGGCCTATGCCGGCCGCCAGTTTCGTCCGTACGTCCGTGCGGCGGTCGATCAGTTCTCGCCGAAGCGCCGAACGCTCACGCAGCGCCTGTTGGAAAAACTTCAGTCGAGGAGGTTGTCCGGCTGAGCGCTTCCGCGCGTACGTAGTGTCCGCCTTCGGGCGGACCTCGTGAAGTCCGGCTAAAGCCGGACACTACGTACTGATTCGTGAAGTCCGGCTAAAGCCGGACACTACGTACTGATTGAGGCCATCGAACGCTGAGCGTCCCGCCACTTGGGATCAACCAGCACGACGGATGTTTCGATCTGGCGTTCGGGGATCATCCAGTACTTCTTGAGCAGGCGGTTCTTCTCGTCGGTCGACACGATCTGAAAGCCGTGTTTTTCATAGAAGCGGATCGCCCAAACGGCGTCGGCCCACGTGCCGATCAACACCGGATCGTTCGTCAGCTGGCACAGGTGCGACAGCAGCCGCGCCCCGATGCCTTGTCCCTGGTTGGCGGTGAGGACGTAGGCGTGACGGATCAGGGTGACATCCTGAACCTGCTGCAGACCCATCACGCCAACCAGGCGACCGCTGTCCTCATACCCCCAGAACATCACGCCGTCGTCGATCTCGTGCTGCAGCTTGTCGGCTGGCATGTACGGCTCGGTCCAGCGATCGGGCGGGATGATCCCTTTGTAGGCCAGCGCGCCATCGTTGACGATGGCCCACATCAGCTCGAAGTCGCGCGGCTCACAGCGGCGGATCATCGTCAATGCCCCTTGATGTTGTACGCCGTCAGCATCCCTTGATCGCGGACGTACAGCCGGCCGCCGCTGACCACTGGGTGCGCCCAGCTCGGAAAGCCCTGATCCGCAATCGCGAACCGGCCCTTCTCCTTGTACCCCGTCGGCGTCGCCTCCACCAGGCCGACGACGTTGTTCTCGCTCTGCACGTAGAGATGGCCGTCGGCGTAGACGAGAGAGCCTTTGCCGACGCTTCGATCGCGCCACATCATCTTGCCGGTGGCGAACTCCAGGCACGTCAGGATCGAGTTGTTGAACCCGTAGAGATAGCCGTTGACGAGAACGACGCCGCCGTGATGGTTCTGCATGTCACGGGTGAAGTAGATCTGCTGTGCCTTGACGTCGCCGGCCTGCGCGGTCAGCGCGAGCAGCGCGCCGCCGACCCCGTAGCCTGACGTGTAGAACACCTTGTTGTCGGAGAA
>Ga0105248_10008999_pt1 | contig 10978 bp, 11 predicted proteins | sample KBSS34metaG_FD_81524 | JGI IMG/M metagenome (GOLD analysis project Ga0105248, IMG submission 81524) | Switchgrass rhizosphere microbial communities from Kellogg Biological Station, Michigan, USA - KBS S3-4 metaG | ecosystem: Host-associated > Plants > Roots > Rhizosphere > Soil | place...
AACTGGCGCGCGACCTCCACGACAGTGTCATAGCCGACTTAATGATGCTTAAAAGATATCTCGCCGGAGACAAAAAATTATCGGTGGAAGAAACAATCGACATAATTGATGAGGTGGCGCTGCAACTGCGCGACATAGTCAACGATTATTCTCCCAGGCAACTGCAGGAATGGGGACTTAAGGTAGGTATCGAAGATCTGCTCGATCGCATGAGCCGGCGCACCGGGATAGAATGCAATTTTCATTTCGAAGGTGAGCTGCCGCGCTTCCCAGATCTGGTCAGCCTCCATATTTTTCGTCTGATACAAGAAAGTCTGAACAACTGCGAGAAGCACTCAGGTGCCTCGGTCGTCGATGTCAAAATAAAAGCCACCACAAGCGGCAGCAGCGTGTTTACGATAAGCGACAATGGCTCCGGCTTCGATCCCGATACAATGCAGGACGAGGGCGACAGCTCGCACAACTTCGGACTGGAGGGCATGCGTGAGCGGACAGAGCTGATACGCTGTTTTTATCCCTGCAAATTGACCTTTGACTCATCGCGAGAAAAAGGCACAATAGTCACACTCAATCTTTCCATGACCGAGGCTAAAGACCATGGCTGATCAAAAAAATCTGGTAGCCGAAAATGTTGCCGGCGACTTTTTCGTCGACCGCACCTGTATCAATTGCGATACATGTCGCCAGCTGGCACCGACTGTCTTTGCCGATCAGGGTCAATTTTCCTATGTCTGTAATCAGCCACAGTCAGCTGAGCAGGAGATCGAAGCAATGCACGCCTTACTGAGCTGCCCGGTGGGGTCGATAGGCAACCGATCAAAAATCAAACCAGATGTCCTTGGCGATTTCCCCCTGAAAATAACCGAAAACGTTTATTACTGCGGTTTTAATTCAGCAGAATCTTATGGCGGCAACAGTTTTTTTATCACCCACCCGGACGGCAATTGGCTTGTCGATTCACCCAAATTTCTACCGCATCTGGTCAAACAGTTCACCGCCCTCGGTGGCATCAAATATATCTTCCTCACCCACCGCGATGATGTCGCGGACGCCCACAAATACGCCCAAGAGTTCGCTGCTCAGCGTCTGATTCATAGAGACGAGTTGAGCTCGCAGCCTCAATCCGAAATTATCATTGATGATCAAGAGACTGTGGAGTTTGCCTCTGATTTCAAAATTATTGTCACACCCGGTCATACACGAGGGCACATGGTGCTGCTCTACAAAGACTCAGTCCTTTTTACCGGAGACCACCTCAGCTATGATCCAGACGAAGACAGACTCTACGCGCACGAGCGGCACTGCTGGTACAGTTGGGAAGAGCAGACGCAATCGATGAAAAAACTGATTCAATATAAATTTGAATGGGTCCTGGCAGGTCACGGCAATCGCGGACATCTTCCCGGCGAAAAAATGAAGACCAAACTGCTTGAACTGATAGAGCGCATGCCATCACTTGGCTGAGTGAACGGACGTTGCCTTGGAGCCGAAGAGATCGATCAACTCGGAGCTGTCGTCCGATTTACCATCGAGAAATACTTCCTCAACATTTTTAGTCCCAGTCAGCCCCGTGGGGATTTTGAAAATAGTATCGTCGACCTTGACGCGCTCCACTTTAGCGGTAGTAAGGATAACTTTCTTCTCTTTGGCAATAGTCGTAAGGCTATAAACCACAGGCACACCGCCGATTTTAGCCAGGCCGTAAAAGCGCTCCAAGACGCTCTCCACCTGCTTGCTCACACCGGGTAAAAGCAGCACGGTGTAGATCATCTCCACAGGCTCGCCGCCGACCACAAGTTTTTTGTAGTACTTGGGCATGAGCGTATTGCGATAGTTTTTGGGCTGACAAAATGACTTTGAGGGAAAACCCTTGAAAGTACCGCTACCAGCCGGTATCAAAGGTTTATCGGCATAGGATGAACCGGTAAAAAAAACGATTTGATTCTGCAAATAACCGGAAAAATCATCGTACGCTTTGGTGTGAATCTTTTTCGTCGTCGGATTGTATATGACTACTTTCCAGTCTGGGGCGGCACAAACCAACACGATGTGAGTGGCCATAGCCTCACAGCGCAAGGCTTTTGCAGTAACAATAACTTTCTGCTCGCCCACAGTTTTGTTGGTCTGGCGCAGCTCGAAGCCGTCAATTTCGGTACCATATGCGGCGCAACAGGCGGTCAGACTCCAGGCCAGAAAAGCTCCGCAAAAATGCAGACGCACAACTAGGTCCTCACTACTGTCTCAGCGGCAATTTTGGCCGTTATCAAGAAGCAACTAGCTCTTTGCCGGAGGCATCTTGACGTACAAGTGTTTCTTTCAATTCGGCGGTCTCAACCAGAAGACCATTGAGCGAATCGCAGGCATTGTCAAATGATTTGAAACCCTTGCGCAGGCTGGCTACGTTCTCTTTCAACTTGCCTTCAAACTTGCATTTATCAAAAAGCTTTTCGCTTTTGAATTCTTCGACTTTGGACTTGAGCTCGTCTTTTTTATCGTAGACTGTCTGGCCCTGCTTTTTAATGGCTTCCACAGCCTGCTCACAAGCAACCTGTCCAATAAAGAACGTTTTTACTAGATTTAGCCACATAATAAAGAACCTCTTGAAAAGAAGCATACGCCTGGGATGCCGGTCCAACTTGAATAGACTAGAGCGTCCGGCGCCTTTTTACCTGAATGTTGTCGAAGATGACTAACATCTCTTAACGTGAGCTCATTTATCAGGACCGGCAGCCTGACCAGGCTCTGGGCCGGCAACAAGAGTTTCGGCAATGTTATCCGCCGCAGCGGTTGCGGTCTCGGTCTCGGCAACACCCACCGCGGGAGCATTCGTCGGAGCGGTGGCAAAGAGATAGTTGTAGAAGGGGTTCACCCACCCGCGCTCAATCAGGAATGTCATCAGCGCTACGGCTGTGATGCTAAACAGGATTACGGCAAAGGCCACTTCACGGATCATCGGCGCCGACGCCAGTCCGGCCTGATGCACCAGTGAAACCAGAACCGCGGCAGCCAGCCCCTTGGGCACCATCACCGAAGCGATTGATAGATCATAGACCCCAAGCGACTTGGGCAGGGTGCGACACGTTACAACCAGCCGCACAATCATCGTCCAGACGGTCAAGACCAGACCGGAGAAAAGCAAATAATTGTCGTTGAACTGCATCGACACACCGACATAGACGAAGAAGAGTGATTTTAGAAAGAACACCAGTGCAGCAAAAAACACCCGCTCCATATGAGTAAGGGTGACAGCCTGGTTTTGCAAATAAGGTATCTTTTGCAAAAATTTCAAATCGCGCACGTTACCCAGCACCAGACCAAAGACCAGCGCCGCGACAGGACCGCTATAACCAAGCAGTTCGGCGCCGGCGTAGACCATACAGACAAAGGCAGGGGTGCAAAAAATACTGTTTTCCACCCGGCGAACAATTCTCAGTACGCTCGACCAGAGCAGCGCCGCAGCTACACCGATAATGGCGGCCAAAACGAATGAGGCGATCACACTACCGACAATAACTGTAGGTTGCACATTGGAGGCAGTGGCTATCTGAACGCAGGCCAGGGTAGAAACGATACCCAGAACCTCGCAAATAGTGGATTCGAGAATAAGCATAGTGCGCGTATGATTGCTTACACTCAATTTGGCCAACATCGGAATCACAACCGGTGGAGAGACCGCAGCGGCGATACAACCGAGAATGCAGCCATCGATAAGGGGCAGCTTAAGCGCGTGACTGGCCCAGATGACAGTGGTGGCAACAGTAATACCAAATGTAATAACACCCAGGCGCAGTGCCGGAAGAACGGCCTTCCCCAGCATGCCGAGATCGAGATCTATACCGCAATCGAAGAGGATTATTATCAGCGCCACAGTGGTGAACACGGAGCCTACGTGGCCAAAATCTTCCGGCGCCACCAGATGAAAAACCGGTCCCATCAGGACACCGATCAGCACTAGAGGCAGCACATCAGGTATGCGAGTCTTCTCGAATAAACCACCGAATAAGTGCGCCAAAAAAATAATCGCACTAACGGAGATTATCGCTACCGACGATTCCATCTAAGACTCTCGTCCTTTCTACTGGGCAACGACCTTTTTAGCCTGGTCATCGAGTTGAATATTACCCACACAGTTGGCGGTATTATTTACCCGGAATTGCGTGACAATAACGGCCGGGTCATCACCAAACTCGCGCGACGTGCTGCGCATCATGCGGGCAAAGAGTGTCAGATGGTTGGGTGTCTGAAAAACATGCAGATAGTAAGGCGTCTCGCCATTCTTGGAGGCCACTTCATAGCTTTTTACAGCCGTAATGCCGATAAATGAAGTTTCGGATAAACCTGTCTCTTTTGCCACGCGCTCATTAGTGAATTGCACTTCCCTCACGCGGTTTTTGGTTATGAAGTCTTTGTTAAAACGGGAGATGCCGAAGGCGCCAATCTGTCCAACGTCATAGCTCTCAACAACGATTTGTTCGGGGGCAGCCTTCATATTGGCCGAAGCATAATCCTCGAAAATTTTGAAAGCCTTGACCGGTTTTATTTTCAGGAAGTAGTTAGGAGCGTCCAGGGTGGAAACAGCCTTGACCGGTACGAAAGTCTTGTTGTTATAGCGCACGGCAACTTCGCAATCGGGCAGTATCAGGACATCATGGTCGCCGTCATAGGCAAAACCAGGGTCGGCATAAGCAGCGGGCGCCGAAAGGATCACCGATCCAACCAGGGAGAGCACCGCCGTTGCGGACAGGGTGACCGATTTCAAAACTTTCGAAAATTGCATAACTTATCCCAAGAAGAAGCGGAACGGCGGTAAAAAACACGATAGAGGCAAGTTTACAACAATAACGGGCATAAATGCATATAACATCCCCCGGCAGGAGCTCTCAAAGCTGACAAATTGAAGCCTATAGGACAAAAGAGGGAGCAAGAAAATTCACGTCCTACGGTAATGATGGGCGTTTTAGTGATGGCGGTAGGCACCATGCCGCTGCTCCTGGGACTGGGTGTAATCAAGGCCCAGAACGCAAGTCATGTTCCTCCATTTGTTGTCGGCGCCGTGGGCGTGGCCTTCATTATGGCCGGGATCATGATCCTCACTTCGGCCCTGGGAATGGCGCAGAAGAGTTGGCTCAGCCGTATTCTGGCCTTCCTCTTGATTTGCTCCTTCCTCACGCCCTTTCTCTGGATTGCACTTTTTAGCAACCAGGCGCTGATCTTCCGCCTGGCCTTCGGGGCACCGGTGGTATTATTTGTCCTGCTCTATTTTGCTCGCTATATTCCCGGAGTAAAGGTGATAGCAGTCGACCCTTCCTTGGAGCCTCTGTCCGAATCGAATTTCCAACGAAGAAAGAAAGCGCGCCTGAGCCGCAAGCTCTAATCGCCACAGCGAGAGAAAAAACCTGGCACCACAGGCGATGCCCGAGAGGCATTATTCAAGAGCATAATCTTGGTATTGGTTCAATCTAGCTAGAGTTACAACAATGGATCTCGGACAACTAAAAGAAAATCCCACGCTCCCATCGGCCTGCACCTTCGATCAAAATGAGGACGGGTTGTGGCGCGCTAAGATAGCGACAAATAGTTGCACAGCAGAAGTCTATCTGCATGGCGCACATCTGACGCGCTGGCAACCAGTTGGTCACGAACCGGTACTTTTTGTAAGCGAGCGCTCGTCCTATAAAGAAGGCAAGGCCATTCGCGGTGGTGTTCCCATCATTTTCCCCTGGTTTGGTGCACGCCGCCCCAACGCTCTGGATCCGCGCAGCGACGGACCATCACATGGATTCGCCCGCACGTCAAATTGGCAAATTGAAAGTTGTGCCCAGGTCGGAGAAGACTTCGAGCTCACTTTCAACCTGAACCCAAATGATGCATCAATCGCCCTTGGTTATGACAATTTTCTTGTCACATATAAACTGCACCTGGGTGCTGAATTGACCATGCAATTGACTGTGCAAAATCTCTCGAACGCTCCCCTGATTTTTGAGGAAGCCCTGCATACCTATCTAAATGTAGGTGATGCCCGCCAGATAAACATAGATGGACTCACTGCTTGTGAGTATCTGGACAAAACGGATAACATGACGCGCAAAATACAAAAAGAATCCACACTCAAACTGACGGCTGAAACCGACCGGCCCTATCTAAACACCGTGGCCGCCGTTGAACTGGACGATCCACTACTAAGGCGCCGGATCAAAGTGGCCAAATCAAACTCTCAAACAACCGTTATCTGGAATCCCTGGAATGAATTGACTGCTAAGCTTGCTGACATGAAAGCCGATGACTGGCAACATATGACTTGCATCGAAACGGCCAACGCGCTGGAAAACGCAGTTACTCTGGGTGCGGGAGAAAGTCATACTATGTTGGCAACAATATCGGTTCTGGCGACCAATTCAGTAAAAAATTAGCTGATGTTTTTATCAATGCCGACAACAGTTAAAAAAATGTCCCTGGCCGCGGCCTTGCTGGTGTCGGCCCAAAGCATTTCCGGACATTTTCCGTCGCCGGCCATTGCTAAAGCCCCCGATAAGACCGACAGCGGCTTACAAATCCAGCACCTGCACGAATCGGCGATCAACGCTTATCATGCCTTCGATTACGCAAAAGCACTGAAAACTTACAAGGAATTGCTCGGACTTGCATCGGACGGCACCGATCAACATGTCAAATTTGCCACCGCTGCCGGTGCCAGCGCTTTCCACCTCGGTCGCTATCACGATGCGCTCAAATACTACAGTCAAGCCGGCAATGAGCTTTCTAAGTTGGCAGCCAAAAGCCGGCCCAATTACGAATTGTATGCCGAAATAATATGCAGTAAAGGCGAGACGATCTACGAAATAGGCGACTATAAAAAAAGTGCCGCTCAGTTTTTAATAGCTATAGACCTGTGGAAAGAAAAGAAAGCCAGCGACGATATTCTCATGCGCAGCCTGGAAGGGCTCGGGGCGAGCTATTTCCATGCCGCGCAGTATGCGCAGGCCTTGCCCGTCTATCAGGAGTTAGCCTGGCGCGATGGCCAAACATTAGGTCCTGAATCCTTGCAATACGGCTGGTCCTTACGCATCTTGTCCGACGTTTATAAAGCTCTGGGCGAAGAAAGCAATCGCACAGCCTGTAGGGAACGCTCTACCTGGATTTTTCGTTTATGGAATAAGAACAAACAATTGGCCGAGCACAGCGGTTTAATTGGCCCCAAGCTGACCAGAGAAGAGCTCATCCTCAAATTAGACGAACGCCTGATAGGTGGCCTGAACTGCAACCAGGACCTCTCATTCATCAAACCGGCCGCATACACCCACATCCCAGACAGGGGTGGTTCGGTGGCCTACGATCCCGTAGCCAGAAGGAAAACAATGGTCCCCTGGGAACGGCACCGCATAGTTATGTCCGATCCGGCCGGAGTGCAATGGACAGATCCGCTCGTGCCTATGATCGGCGTAATCATCTGCGTACCGGGCTTTGGCCTACAACATGGTTCATTTGACGAATTTGGCAAGCGCATGGCTAAAGTCGGATATCTTGTTGTTTCCTACGACGTGCGTGGCTTCGGTGCTTACACGGCGCTAAAAGCGCGGCACCGCATTGATTTGCTCAGAACCCTGGACGATCTGACCACATCCGCTACCCTGCTCAACAAAGAATTTCCCAAACTGCCCATTTTCATTCTGGGCGAGTCGATGGGCGGCTCGGTGGCATTGCAATTTGTCGCCTTTCACGGCGATCTCGTTGACGGCTTGATTGCGGCAGTGCCCTCAGCACAACGCAGCGACGGCTGGCTGGCAGACATCAAGATCGGCCTGGACCTGTTGGCATCCCCAGATCAGGTGGCCAATCTCGAGTCGTACCTGGTTAATAGGGTAACGACCAACGACGGCTTGCGAGAGAAATGGGAACACGACCCCGAAAGTCGCTTTACGATCACCAGTGCAGAACTGGATGCCTACCAGAGTTTCCTCAAACGCAACGACAAATGCGCCAAAATGATTACCAGAACTCCGGTAATCATATTTCAAGGTCTTAACGATTTGCTCATCAGGCCGGAGGGCGCAATCAAGCTGGTGCGGGAAATCACAAGCCCCGACAAAGACCTGATCTTGATTGGCAAATCACAACATCTTCTCTTTGAGCAGGGCCAGTTTAACGACGACATAATCTCGCAGGTTTCAAACTGGATGAGGATGCACGCCCGATCCGAAAAAGATTTCCATAATTGACCAATCCCTCATATAATCCCTGATATGTCGACCGTCTGGGGCAAGAGTATGGAGCCGCACGTGCCAATGAACCGCCTTGTGATTTTAACTTTTCTTTGCCTGGCCATGACCCTGCCGGCTCTGGCACAAAATCCTTTGGTTTTGAAAAAGCACATAGACATAGATGACAAGGCGAAAGACGAAAAAATCAAAGCTCAGGAAAAAGTCTTGCGTTTCTCCGAAAAGAAGGAAGACCGTCAGACATTAGCCGACCTGCTCGAGTCCTCCGCAGACGACTGCTCCAAAGCCGATGACCTGGCCGGAGCCTGGCGCTATTATCAAAGAGCCGCCGCCGTCCTGCGCGATCCCAAAGAAGATGCGTGGGAGTCGCGCGCCGCCGAGGACACGACTAAGGCGGCATCATTTAGAGCGCGCGAAACAGATCAGCGCTACAAAATAGAAGAAGCCAGGGCAATCGCAAGAAGAGCGGCTATGGTACCGGCTATAGAAGTGCCAAGCATGAACTGGCAGTCGCAGAAAGAACCTGATAATTTCGCCGAAAATCGATATCGCGAAGAGGTCTGGAAAAGAGTACAAACAGCCTGGCGCGAGTCACAGCTACGCAAAGCAGTTACCGACACGAGCAACTTTAAAAAGCCGGCAATCATCTCATTTGATGTGCATGCCGAAGGCAACATTACCGATATAAAAATAGTCAATTCCAGTGGCGATCCCCAAATAGATCTGGCTGCCTTCAAGGTTGTGCAGGATCTGGGCAAGATGGAACCGCTTGTACCCGGCATGGGCCAGCTGGTGCGCTTCCAGACTGAGTTTGGCAAGTAGTCAGTCAAAACACTTATTGGACAGTTGAGACAGCTTGTCACGCACTGCCTGCACCCGCGTCATAGTGGCATCGAATGGCAAGCCAAGGCCTCTACGTGTGCGCATGTCATCATCCGCTTGAGCCTGCTCGTCGGTTTTAAAACGATCAAGTGCTTGCTGCCGGTCTCGTGCCTCATATATATCCGCATAGGACGCCGATTCACCAAGTCCCATCTCTCTGCCAAATCTTGCTGAATCGAGCGAGCTCCAATCTTCAGGCGCAGAGGACAGGTGCAAAAGTGTTGTCGCCTCCATCAGAGCCTGCTTGCTGCACAATTCGTAGGCATCCCACTTCGCCTGCACCGAGGCCTGATAATCAGCCGATTCAGCGCTGACTTTTTCACCATCAAAGGATTCATAATCAGCGCCGGCGGTCGCATTTTTGGACGACATGTCTCCCAGCCACAGCAGGCCCGTGTTTCGACTCCTATCGAAGATAACGGTCCATGACAGTTCATGTCCGATAGTATCGCTGAGCTCTCGTATTTGCATGCCAATTTTCGCTATGGCCGCCACTTGATCCGGTTGGTAAGCCAGATCGACGTTGTTGATCAACTGATGATGTTGATTCAGATTTGCCGTTTCACGTGCCGCTATTTCGTCCAGTCGCCAGATTTCAGACATATTCGCACTCCAGAAACTAAGACACAGACCCGGGAGTAGACCAATGCAATATTTGCAGAATATCTAAGGTTTGTGGCCGGAACGTGTAAGTACTGTGGCCAGAACGTGGCAGTGCCCAGTCTCTACTTGTTTGTTCAGAACTGCACCCGCTTGGTCTCTGGCACTTTCCCAGCAGTTACGATTTCCAACGAGTTTTCTTTGAAGTCTATGTGGTCAATATCGTAGATCTGCTCGGTGAAAATTAAAGTCCTGAGCCACAGTCCATTACCGATGCGCTTGTCTTTGTAGACCGATATCATATTGCTCCTGGCACCACCGGCAATACTATCGTAAATCACTATACGACCGTCGGCAATGACGTGTCCGGCGAGCTGAATAAATGAGGGATCCTTATCCTCAATTACCTTCTTTGGCCCATCACTGAGCCAGGTCATCACCACCATAGCCAGCGAGAGCACCACTACGTACAGAGAGAAAATGACCGATGGTTTCTTCCAGGATCCACCGTTGAACAAAAAAGCCCAACTGAGGGAAATCCACGGTAGAACGGAAGCGACGACAATAAAAATGAAATTGAAGCGAGGACTGTCGAAATAGACACGCATGGCGCCAAAAAGCAACGCCCCGTAAAGAATTATGGGTATCAGCTCGAAGGGAAATCTGGGCAGGCGCAAGCTTTTCATTATTTGCATCTTAGCAGACCCCAGGAAGCAGATTAAATGAATTAGACCCTAGCGCTGGAAAGCTTGGGCCAATTACCGTAGCCTGTATATATGAGCCGCTTTCTTCTTGCCACAATCGGATCCCTGGGTGACATTCATCCCATGATTGCCATCGGCCTGGTCCTGAAACAGCGCGGCCATGAGGTTATTTTTGCCACATCGCAACACTATCACGGTCGCCTGCGGGCGCTAGGCTTTACTGTCGCCGGACTCAGCCCAGACTCAATTGCTCCCACCGATGTGGACAAACTGGCGCAAATAATGGACTTGCGCAAAGGCAGCGAATTTCTAATTCGCGATTACATTTTCCCAAACATCAATGCTATGTACGATGACTTGAGTGCACTGGCCCAGGGCGTTGACGTCATGGTCGTGACCGAGATCGTCTATGCAGGACGCCTGGTAGCAGAAGTACAAAAAATCCCCTGGGCCTTTCTAACCCTGGCACCCAGTTCTTTTTTCTCAATCTATGACATGCCGGTTTTGCCTGGTCGAGAAAAATTTGCCGTCTTGCATAAACTCGGCCCCATATTTAATCGACTGTTGATCCTAATA
>Ga0105248_10009000_pt1 | contig 10978 bp, 6 predicted proteins | sample KBSS34metaG_FD_81524 | JGI IMG/M metagenome (GOLD analysis project Ga0105248, IMG submission 81524) | Switchgrass rhizosphere microbial communities from Kellogg Biological Station, Michigan, USA - KBS S3-4 metaG | ecosystem: Host-associated > Plants > Roots > Rhizosphere > Soil | place...
CAAAATCGCTCGCCTTGACACCTTTTCCGACCAAACTCTATAGTGACCCCTCGGCTATTTGAATGAAGAACTAGAGTGAAGAGTGCCGCAGAAACTTCTCCTGACGAACACTGGATGCGGCTAGCACTCGACGCTGCCAGGGAGGCGCAAACACGCGGCGAAGTGCCCGTTGGAACGTGTATCGTCAGTGACGGAAAGCTCCTCTCAGTTTCGGGAAATCGAACTCGAACCGACTGCGATCCGACAGCCCACGCTGAAATTGTCGCACTGCGCGACGCCTCCAGAATCGCCGGCAACTACCGTCTAATAGGTGTCGATATCTACTCGACGATAGAACCATGTGCGATGTGCGCAGGAGCGTTGATTCAGGCACGGGTTAGACGATTGATTTACGGTGCAAGAGATGAGAGAGCAGGAGCCGTCGAGTCGCGCTTTCGGATCTGCGACACAGATTTTTTGAATCATCGTATCGAGATCGTTTCGGGAGTTTTGGAAGACGAGTGTCGAGCGATAATGCAAGAGTTCTTTCAGAATCGACGTAAGTAGCCTGACTGTAAGGAGGGCTGTACGAGGTCCTTACAGTCGGACTACTGCATCTGCGGAGAGGTCGCATAGTGGATTAGTGCACCGGTCTCGAAAACCGGAGAGGCTTAACGGCCTCCGTGGGTTCGAATCCCACCCTCTCCGCCATTTATTTTCAAAGCCGATCATTCGTATCTCAAGGCAATCAACGGGTCGACCTTCGCTGCCCGACGCGCCGGGACGTAGCACGCCACCAACGCCACCACTGTCAATAACCCAACTACGCTCACATAGGTCAACGGATCAGTTGCCGTAACTTCGAACAGGAGCGTGCGCATCAATCTCGTTAGCGCAAATGCCCCTGCTAGTCCGATCACTGTGCCGATCAGCAACATCTGCAAGCTCTGTCCGAAGACGAGTCGCAACACATGAAGTGGTTGCGCTCCAAGCGCCATGCGCACACCTATCTCTTGCGTCCGCTGAGCCACCGAATAAGCCATCACTCCATAGATACCAATTGCCGCCAGGAACAACGCAATGGCAGAGAACGTCGCTAGCAGTAACGCGAGAAAACGGGGTTGGACCATCGACTTCGATACCACTTCATTCATGCTCCGAAGACTATAGACCGGCAGACTCGAATCCAAATCACGAACAACATTGCGAATTGAACCTTCGAGTGACGTTGAATCATGCGCGCCGCGGACGACAAAATTTACGTTCGACCCCAGGAACTCATTCACTTGTCGTATTTGAAAGTAAAGTTCGGGACCGGCGGGCTTATCCATCCCGGTGTTCTTAGTGTCTTCAACCACGCCGACAATGGTGAACCAAACTTTGGGATCGGAAAACCCTGGATTTACACGACGACCAATCGGACTACTCGTCCAAAATCTTTTCGCAAGTGCCTGGTTGACCATCACAACCTTCATCGCGTCAAGATTGTCGTCTTGTGGTGCAAAGGTGCGACCCTCCAACAGCCGAATCTTCATTGTCTTGAAGTAATCGTTACCAACGATGTTCCAATAGTCGACGTTCTGCGCCGGGCTATCGGGTGTTTGTTGGTAGCCTTCTATCTCGGTGTCGTTAGCATTAATTCGGCGTAACGGAGGTAGTCCGCTTGCTATGGAAACGGCGGTCACACCGGGAACAGTGCTGAGTTTCTGCTCGAGGCTATTAACAAACTGGAGGCGTTCAGGGCTCTTGTATTTTACTGGGGGGAGATTCAAGCTGAAGCTCACAACACCAGACGGATCAAAGCCGGCTTTGACTTGTTGCAACTTCCAGAAAGCGCGAATCATGAGGCCAGAACCTATGACCAGGATCACCGCGAGGGCAATCTCGGCTATTACCAAACCCTTGCGAAGTGTTTGACCTCCTCCTCGAATCGCCCTTTGCCCGGCGCCGCGAATCCAGTTAGCCAGGTTTCGTTCACTAACCTGGGCCAGTGGTGCAAGACCAAAAAGAAAGACAGCAACGATCGACACCGCAATGGTAAACCCGAGTACTGGCAGGCCGACGCCAATCTCATCCGTGCGCGGCACACTATCAGGCGCAAAATGAAGCAGGACCTTCAAGCCCAGGAATGCCAGGGCGACGCCGAGCACTGATGCGAGTAGGACCAGCACAAGACCCTCGGCAACAAACTGACGGACCATTCGTCTTAGACCTGCACCCAGTGCGAGCCTTACCGCAAACTCGCGATGACGCGATTCCGCACGGGCCAGCAACAGGTTCGCCACGTTTACACACGCGATGAGTAAAACAAAACCAACTGCCGCCATAAGCACCCACACGGCTTTCCGAGCTGACCCGACAACGTCTTCGTGAAGGCCCAGCATTACCACCGGGTGACGTTCAGGGTTGAGTAAATGCTTTGCGCGACCCTCATTCTTCCATCCGGTCATCAAGCTCGTCATTTCGCTCTGCGCTTGCGCGGTAGTCACACCCGGTTTCAACCTGCCGATCACTGAAAGAAAGTGGGAACCACGACCGCCCGGGTTCGCGGGATCGAATTGAAAGGGCAGAAGGACATCAACCTGATCGTTACTTCCCGGAGGAAATGCAAAATCTGTAGGCATCACCCCGATAACGGTAGTTGATTGGGAGTTGACCAGGATCTGTTTTCCAATGATGTCGTTCGCGCCGCCAAAGCCTCTTTGCCAGAGGCCGTGCGAAATGATCGCGACATTGGGTCCACCATTTCGATCCTCTTCTTCGCTGAAGTTGCGACCGCGTTCTGGCTGCACTCCCAGCACATCGATCAAGCTGCGCGTAATAGCGGCAGACGTTACCCGGAGTGGCTCACTTTCAGTGCCAACGTTCTGCCCACCCGGCGCCCAGGCGCCGATCGCTTCCCAGGATTTTGCTTCGCGCTGAATGTCGAGTAGTTCCGGCGGTGACAACCAGAACTTCTGGAGCTGCATCGTTGGGAATTCACTATAGACACGCACCAGTTGACCCGGTTGCCGGTAAGGCAACTCTCGTAACAAGACCGAGTTCACAACGCTGAAGATAGCCGAATTCGCACCTATGCCGAGTGCCAGCGTCAGAATCGCCACGGCGGTAAACGCCGGATTCTTCTTCAGCATGCGAAGCGCGTATTTCAAGTCCTGTAGAAATGTTTGCATCAGGCTGTCCTCCGGAGAGTCTTTACGTACTTGGTCTTGGCTTGGTTCACCAAAGAAAAGTGGCTTTACTGGTTAACACCGCCGCGCCAAAAATATTGGCACCTTTCGCGAAACCAAAGCTTCTCGCTACCTGATGCCCAGTCAGAACCCATCGTCGGTTGCGTGTCACCTGCCGTTCTTGGTTCACCTAATTCTCTATTTCTTTCAAGTAGACCCGTTCATTCAGCTTGACCTCCGTCTCGGTCACATTGCCGGGAGAGCCCAGCGACTTGGGTCCCAGAATCCGTCGCATCCCAACCAAACCATGACTGGCACGAGCTTCGCTGAGAATCAGCGTCTCGGCAGTTCGTTCTTTAGTCAACGAGCAAACTTAATGGACTACAAAAGTAGAGCACACGAAATTCGAAGGCGTTCCAAGAGCGATAAATGAAGCTCGCCTCGAACATGGAGAATCGAATGCATCACCCTCAACTGATGAAAAAACTCTTAACACTTACTGTGCTCTTCTCGTTGTGCGCGGCACTTATGGTTGGCATCGACAAACCAGTCAAGGCTGATGTAACGCCAGTATTACCGCTCTCGAAACTTTCGCCCGACCTGAAACAACTCATCGCGTCGGGCAACGGCGGCTCGCGGGTTAGGCTGATTGTGCAAACGGCACCAAGCCAGCTAGGCCTAATCGGCGGACTGCTCCAACTGGTAGGTGGCACTCTCAAAGCATTGCTCTCGAATCTGAACATTAGCATCGTCGATACTAATGCCAACTCAGCGCCTGTAATCGCGGCAGATCCAAACGTAACTTATGTCTCTCTCGACGCCCCGGTACGTAGCTCGGGCCACGTTACAACTACGACAGGTACTCAGCAGATTCGCACACAAAGACTGTTGGACACCCTTGACGGTTCCGGAGTGACTATTGCCATTCTCGATTCCGGCATCGATGCACGACACAAGTCATTTGCTTCCACGGGAAAAATCAAGGTCAGTAAAGACTTCACCGGTGAGAACCGTACAGACGATCCGTGGGGACATGGAACGCACGTGGCAGCTATCGCCACCGGTGTCGGGGCTCCCACCAGCGGAGCTTACGAAGGCATCGCACCGGGTGCCAACCTGGTAAATCTGCGGGTTTTGAATTCGGCGGGCGTTGGCAGCGTCTCGGGTGTATTGGGCGCTCTCGATTGGCTCATTAGCAACAAGAATACCTACAACATTCGCGTTGTGAACATGAGTCTTGGAACACCGGCAATCAACTCATATAAGGACGACCCGATCTGCAAAGCCGTTAGGAAGTTAGTGGACGCAGGTGTAGTTGTGGTGGCTGCAGCAGGTAACTTCGGCAAAGACGCGAACGGGCAAAAGATCTACGGCGCAATTCACTGTCCCGGCAATGAACCCTCCGCAATCACCGTGGGCGCGAGCAATACTTACGGAACAGATCCAAGAAACGATGACAGCGTCACTTCCTACAGCTCACGTGGTCCGACTCGCAGTTTCTCAGTGGACCAATACGGTCTTAAACGTTTCGACAACATCATCAAACCAGACCTTGTGGCTCCGGGAAATAAGATCGTTTCAGCGGAAGCTACAAACAATGGAATCCTGGCTGAATACCCTGAACTCGAGACAAACAAGTATTCAACTTCCGACATGCGCTTGATGTACCTGAGTGGCACATCGATGTCCACGCCAATGGTCGCTGGCGCTGCCGCAGTACTTCTCGAGGCCAACTCAAATCTGACACCCAATCTCATAAAGATGCTGCTGATGTATACCGCACAACCGCTAGCTAACTTCAACACGCTGGACCAGGGAGCCGGAGAACTAAACGTCGCTGGCGCGGTAACAGTTGCCAGGTTGGTTACCTACAGCAGTGGCGGTCTCTTAGGTTTGGGCAAGACGACTTTTGGTCAAGCTCTGCTTAGTCAGTCTGCCCCTGCTCCACAAACAACGATCTCGAATTGGACCTTTCCCTGGACTCAGGGTCTGATACTGCACCACGCAACGATTGCTGGTAACGACCTGATCAATAAATACCAGGTTAGCTACGGCAAAGGATATCTACTCGGTGATGGAATTATAGAGGGCTCTGTTTCACAAAACATGAATACCAACATGTGGGTCCGGAGTCTTTCGCTTGGCAATTACTTAGTGAGAAGTGATGGTACATCACAGTTCGGTGGGTCAATGTTCTTCAGCAACGTCCTTCTGCTTGGGGACGGTTTTGCTCTCGGAGATGGATTTGCACTTGGTGACGGCTATGCGATTGGCGATGGCTTCGCGCTTGGAGATGGCTTCGCGATAGGTGACGGATTTGCTATCGGCGACTGCTCACTCGGCGATTCCGGATCAGGAATGAGATAGCTCTCTTACTATCAAGGTTTGGACCGGGCGAGATGAAAAACTTACGAAACCATTTAGCCGGCATTTACATATGGCTCGTAATAACCGTTGGTGCTGCGCTATGTCTTTACGCCACCGTAAACATCCCGGCTGGCAGTATTGATGTCTATTTTCTCCTGCTGACCATCGTCACGGCTGTTGTCGGTTCGCAGGTCGCTATCCGCATCCCACAAATAAACGTCAACATCACGGTCGATGACACGTTCGTCTTCATCGCCCTGCTTCTTTATGGTCCGGAAGCCGCAATTCTTCTTGGAGCAGTCGCAGGCGTATGTTCCGGCGGGAGAATTAGTAAGAAGGTTCGAACCGTTGCCTTTGGTGGCGCAGCTCTGACCTCTGCAGTCTTTGTGACCGCAACCGTATTGAAGGCCGTATTTGGCCCAGCCAAACAACTTTTCGATCATGGGGCATCAATTGCCGTAATCGGTTTATGTGTAATGGCGCTGGTCCAGTACCTGGCACATACGGGGATTGGAGCGATCTGCTCAGCCCTCCGAGCCAGGGAATCAATCTGGCATATGTGGAGCAGAAACTTTCTCTGGATCTCAATAAGCTATTTTGGCGGAGCCGCCGCGGCCGGTTTTATAGTTAGCAGCCTGGGCACTACTCGTTTCTGGGTATCACTGGTTTCAATTCCAATCATTGTCATTGTTTACTTCAGCTATGACCGCTACATGCGAGAAGTCAGAGCCTCAGCGCGCCAGGCGGAAGACGCAGAACGCGCGCGCGCCGAAATAGAGCGCGAACGAGCCGAACAGGCTGAACGACATGTCCACGAATTAAACAACTACATCGCAGAGCAGGAAAGAATCAGCCGCGTTTTGGAGGAGACCAAGGAACACTTCCGGCACGCAGCATTTCACGACTCGCTAACCGGTCTACCGAATCGAGCGATGTTTACCGAATTGCTGAAGGCCGAGATGGAAAGCTCGAAACGCAACAAAGAACACCTGTTCGCTGTTCTTTTCCTCGACCTCGATCGCTTCAAGTACATAAACGACAGTTTAGGTCATACACACGGAGATCTGTTGCTCGTCGCCTTTGCCGAGAGACTGGAAAAGATTTTGCGCCCCCTCGATACCTTGGCCAGGTTTGGCGGTGATGAGTTTGCAGTGCTGCTAAGCGGCATCGGCGATACCACTGACGCTGTTCGTATCGCTGAGCGTATTCATTCTGAATTAAGAATGCCTTTCGAACTCGACCGAAACTCAGCCTTCGCTACAGCTAGTATCGGTATTGCATTGGGTTCGACTGGCTATGACCGACCTGAAGATATTCTTCGCGATGCTGACACTGCCATGTATCGCGCTAAGGAAAACGGAAAGGCTCGATACGAGATGTTTGATCCTGAAATGCACGCCCGTGCAGTTTCACGACTCCAGCTGGAAAGCGATCTACGTCAGGCCGTCGAACAGAAAGAGTTCTGCGTCCATTATCAACCTATAATTGCGATGGAGACTGGGCGTCTCGCCGGTTTTGAAGCACTTGTCCGTTGGAATCATCCCCGTCGCGGCCTGGTCTTACCTGCGGACTTCATCCCTGTAGCTGAAGAGACCGGATTGATTGTGCCGATCGGCCAATGGGTCCTCGAGGAAGCCTGCACCAAGGTTCGTGAATGGCAGGTTAATTCTCCCGGTCACCGCTCATTAAACCTGAGCGTAAACCTGTCAGCACGTCAGGTCGCACAACCTGATCTACTTGACCAAATTAAGCATGTGCTGGCCAAAAGCAAATTCCAGCCACACCATTTGAAACTCGAGATTACAGAAAGCGTCGTGATGGAAAACGCTGAAGCTGCTGCTCAGATGCTTAAGCAATTACGATTACTTGGCGTGCAGCTAAGCCTCGACGACTTCGGTACAGGTTACTCATCACTCAGTTACTTACACCGTTTCCCATTGAATTACCTCAAGATTGATCGCTCTTTTGTAATGCGATTAACTTCCGACACTGCGATCGTTAGGACGATTTGTACGCTAGCCCAGAATCTGGGAATGGAAGTCATCGCTGAGGGGGTCGAGACCGAGGAGCAAAATAAAGAGCTGAAACACCTGGGTTGCAAATATGCACAGGGTTATCTCTTCTCACCACCGATCGATGTTGATGCTGCCACAAATCTGCTTTCGCAGCAGAGTCAGCGTGACGTCACGCCAGGTATGATTGAGATCGCGGATGGGGACGCAGTCGTCGCAACTTCCTACCCGATGTGAGTCATCTCGATTCACCTTCCACATAACTTCGATACAAGATGTCGGCTGTTTCGCAGCTCGTTCTTGCATATTTCCTTCGCCACAGCATGGGCATTGACTCGCCCCTTCTTCACTAAGAATCAACTCAAATTGAATGGTAAATATCTTAAATTGAGGGACGACGTGACGAGACTCAGTTGCATACGTTATGCTCTGGCGACGCCAAAATAATGTCGATTGCCAATTGCCGATTTGTGTCCGATATGATTTGGCGAATTGTTTCGGCCATCGGAAATCGTCAATGGCTTGGGAGAGGTGCAGGAGTGGTTGAACTGGCAGCACTGGAAATGCTGTGAACGGGAAACCGTTCCGTGGGTTCGAATCCCACCCTCTCCGCCAGAAATCAATTTCGAATTGCGGATTGCGGACTCATGTACTAGTTCGAAAACAAGCAATCCGAAATTCGAAATCCTAAATGCTTGATCGTTAGTTCCCCTTAACCCCCAAGGATCAATCAATCGTTACTTCGGGGGGAATAAATGGAAGACGATAAATTGGCCGTTGAGGAAGCGCGACGCGCTACTCAGCACGAGGCCGTGAAGGCTCAGGTTGAAGACAATGTGCAGGCAGAAATTACTGAAAGAGCCGCACAAAGAACAACGCCAACGCAGTCGCAGAGAATCGAACGGGTCGCAGGCGACTTTCGTTCAAAAGCAGTTGATGAGGTCATTGACACCGAGCGTGAAGTGCAACGCTCTCGAGGTGTGGCGCGAGTTTCACAAATCGTCGATTACATCTTTTATGTGATCTACGCGCTGCTGGGAATGAGATTTCTCCTGGCATTACTTGCCGCTCGAAGCAGTGCCGGGTTCGTACAATTCATCGTCGCAGTCAGTAACCCGTTCTACGCTCCGTTTCAGGGGATCGTCGCAAGTCCGCGAACAGACCAGGGCCATACGTTACTGTTGCCCGTTCTTGTCGCCTTGGTCTCATACGTTATCCTGCACTTGCTGATTAATGGATTGTTGCGGATGCTTGCACACCGCAAAACTCAGATTTAAGAACGATGGATGAATTGCTGATTTCTGATTTCCGATTCATTACGAGACGCCCTGTCAAACCAGGCAATCAGCAATTCATCGTGCTACTTTGAAAATTCGCCTTATCAGATCCCGGGCTCCGCACAATGCTAGCCTTGTGAACTCCGCCAGGCCGGGAACGGAGCAACGGTAGCAACGGCAGCGTGTGTTGCGGGAAAGTCCGGGGTCTGGCCAGAACAACAAGGATCTCAGATCTCAGATTGCAGATCTCACAGCGATGAAAAGCGCAGTCTAGAATCTGAAGTCTTAATCTGAGATCTGCGATTTGAGATCTGATCAAACCGCTCTCCCCTCTCTGATAAAGTCAGTTAACACGCCTTTTCGAGAAGGAGTTCCTCTTATGAAACGCCAACTGATGCTGGTTTTCACGCTTATACTCTTCTCCATTTGCAGCTCGACCTTACTCGCACAAACAAAGTCACGTGAACAGTTGCTCGATGAGATTGCTGCCAGGCGAAACGAGCTGCAAGGACTCGAACAGCAGTTTCTCGCCGTTTCGGAATCCGATAAAGCAGCATACGCGGATCTCCTTGTTGAGCCTGACACCGGAATATTTCGGCTGCTTCCAAGGGAAAAGTTCGATAGTGAAACTTACAAGAAGAACGAGAAGACAATAACGATGAGGGGCGGTGGCGCATATTACTCGTTCGCCAAAAAAGCTCATGACCCTGCTACGGGGCCTGACATCTTGCTCGATCACGATCAACTGTCAGTCGGTTTTTCCGGGTTGGATTATGGGATGCTGGCGAAGATTGACGGCGTTTCTCTTCGCGAACTTTCCGCCGAGCACCCGTATGTCGCATCACTAATCAAATATGAACCACCGTCTAATGAACCCGCGATTCGTAACGAACAACGAAGATTCGCAATGGGAACCGTCATTGACGACCTTTCGCTAAAGCATAGTGTTCCGGTTGAACTGAACACTACATACGTCCTTCGTTCGATCTCATATTCGCGGACCGACATTCTTGTCGGCTTGAGGGTTGTGCGGAGAGATACTGACGGTAGTTTGATCATTGCCTGGAAGCTCTTAAAGAATTTCACAACGCCTGAGGTTGCGAGGAGTACCGCTGCTCAGTAATCGGGGGCACACGTGATAGGCAAACTCTTGAAGCAATAGCAAACTCAAACCAATTAACCGAAAGCGAAATCAAACCAGACGGCATGTCCTATCAAGTCATCGCGCGTAAATGGCGCCCGCAAACCTTCGACGAAGTAACTGGCCAGGAAGCAATCACACGCACACTGCGCAACGCGATCGAGCATCAGCGGCTTCATCACGCTTACCTTTTCTCAGGCGCACGCGGAGTGGGCAAAACGACGACCGCGCGTTTACTGGCGAAGGCACTCAACTGCCATAAGGCAACAGCACCCACACCGACTCCGTGTCGAACTGACGATCCAACTCAATGTTCGTCATGTCGTGAAATCAGCGAGAGCCGGTCGATCGATGTGCAGGAGATCGATGCGGCGTCAAATACCGGGGTCGATAACGTAAGGGATGCCATCATCGGCAGCGTGGGCATTGCTCCGGCACGCGACCGGTACAAGATCTTTATCATTGACGAAGTACACATGCTCAGCACTCCGGCTTTTAATGCACTCTTGAAAACGCTCGAAGAACCACCGCCGAGGGTTGTGTTCATCATGGCGACGACTGAACGGCACAAAGTTCCGGAGACGATCCTTTCAAGATGTCAGCAATTCGAGTTTCGCACGATTGCTACCGTCAAAATTCTTGAGCGTTTGAAGCTAATTGCAAAGGCCGAAAAGATCACGATACCAGACGACGCGTTGCGTGAGATTGCGCGAGCAGGCCAGGGATCGATGCGCGATGCTCAGTCGGCGCTCGACCAGGTGATCAGTTTTGCCGGCGACAAAATCAAGAAAGAAGACGTCGAAATGGCGTTGGGAGTTGCCGGTGCAGACATCCTCTCACGCATTATCGATGCAATCGCCAACAACAAACCAGCCGATGCAATCACGGTTGTTGACGACATCGTCATGCGTGGACACGATCTCAGAAATTTCTGCCGCGACTTGTTAGCGCACTTCCGTGACTTGTTGCTCACAAAAGTCTCTGCGAATGAAGAGTTACTTGAGTCAGCAGTTTGCACGCCTGAAGAACTGA
>Ga0105248_10009002_pt1 | contig 10977 bp, 7 predicted proteins | sample KBSS34metaG_FD_81524 | JGI IMG/M metagenome (GOLD analysis project Ga0105248, IMG submission 81524) | Switchgrass rhizosphere microbial communities from Kellogg Biological Station, Michigan, USA - KBS S3-4 metaG | ecosystem: Host-associated > Plants > Roots > Rhizosphere > Soil | place...
GACTTCGTCAAAACGCAGCTGCCGCTTTTGCAGGAAGTTGTAGACTGGCACGTCAAAGGCACGCGCCACGGGCTCAAGCTTGACGCCGACGGTCTCGTTACCGGTGGCGACTCGCATGTGCAGCTGACCTGGATGGACGCCAAATGCGGTGACTTTGTAGTCACTCCAAGAAGCGGTAAGGCCGTGGAGATAAGCGCGCTCTGGTACAACTTCGTCCTGACGCTGGAACAGCTACGCAAAGACTGCGGGCTGGTCGATACAAACACCGGTGAATCTTCCGTACCCTCTTCTATGGCCGATTTCGCCACCAAAGCCAAGGCCGGCTTCGAAAAATTCTGGGACGAGAAGCGCGCCTATCTTGCCGACGTGCTGCACGATGACGGCTCACTGGACACAGCCCTTCGGCCAAACCAGTTGCTGGCAGCCAGTTTGACCTTCCCCATCGTCTCGGTGGAACGAGCCAAGCAAATCGTCACTGCCGTCGAAGCCAAATTGCTCACACCGATGGGAATGCGCACTCTGAGCCCCGATCATACCGACTATCAAGGTCGATATGGTCTCGGCAAAGACTGGGCAAACCAGTATGACCGTGACATTACCTACCATCAGGGAACTGTCTGGCCCTGGCTTCTCGGCCCCTGGGTCAATGCGCGATTGTATGCCTACGGAGCGACGGACGAGAATTTTGCTTTCATCTCAGGACACCTCAAGCAGATACTTGCTCACATCGAACAAGACGCTTGCGTTGGCTCGGTGAGCGAGATCTTCGACGGTGACGCTCCACACAAGGCACAGGGATGCGTTGCACAAGCCTGGTCTGTAGCCGAACTATTGCGGGTGCTGACCGAGCATCCGCAGTTAGCCCAGAACTAAAACTGAGGGCGATCCACTGTTGCGAAACAGGCGGATCGCCCCTCAGGGCTTCAAAAATAACGGCATTTAAGCTGTTATTTTTGGGGCAGCGACACTATACATTATCGTATAAACATTTAATTTTAGGACCGTCTTTGGCCCAGAGTTTGCCAAAATTGGATCGCAAACTAATAAACATGAAGGCCGCGCAACCGAGTCCGAAAGCCCAGCGCCAGAAGCTCTTGCCGACACCCCGGCCCGATTTAAAAACAAAAACCACTTAATCCAACAATTGATTCAACAACTACTGAAGATTTTTCTCGGGGGTTTCAGACTATGTCTTTGAACGACGGTACGCCGGATGCAAATTGTGACGCCTCACGGGGGTGGGAGCAGCCGCAGGGTGCATCAAACATATTGGCTCATGAATCACAAGCTTACGCATTCAATAGGCCCACTACTGGCTTTAGCTGTGAGTTCAACCGTCGTGATGTCAGAGACGAGGTTCGTTTTCGGGATAATTCCGGGGGGATTTATCCCGAAATACAACCTGTCACAGTCGACCGAGACGGAGGCAAGGTAACGATTGACGCCTTTAATCGCGTCAGCCAGATCAATGACGCCGCCGGCAGACACTTTCAATTCGACTACGACAACAAAACAAACGATCTCAATCGTGTAACCAACGAAGACGGTGTCTGGACCAGACAAAAACACCACGGTAAATATAGCGACGAGTGGAAAAACGACCACAAACAAAAGTGGCAGGGCGAAGTCTCAGTCAGCGACAAAGGCTACACTTTTAGCCACGAAAATGAGCGCGTCACCTTTGCGCCGAACGGCAGTCGCACCAAAGAATATTTGAGTAGTGGACAGGTATTTTATTCTGATACCACCCTAGCAAATGGCCGTCACAACGTAGTGGACAAGCGCCTCGGCAATACTCAGAACGATAACAGCGACAAGACCGCAAGCCCAATCCCCGTCGATAAGCACGACGGTATGGAGCCGAAGGATCACAGCCAGACTGCGCCCGCCCATGACGAAAGAGGCGACGATCGCTCCCGAAAAAACAAGAATATTGACGACAATGGCGTTGAAACCAGAAAGACAGCCGACGGCACTACGGTAATCGACCACAAGAAAAACACTCAACTTGGCTACGACGGTCAAGGTCATCTCACCGACTTTACAGATCCCAGAGGTAGGAGCGTATCGTTCAGAGACTTCGACGACAACGGCAAGCCGCACACCATCAAGAATGATGGCGGAGTCTGGCACAAGACCGGTCCAGACTTATGGACAAACGATCAGATCAACAAGACATTGCATTTGCACGTTGAACTTAATAAGGACGGCTATACATTTTCCGACTTGAGCGGCGCTAGAGTGACGCGCAATGTGGACGGATCAAAAATCGAGGAGTACAAGGGCATACGAACCAGAACCGACATCAATGGCCGGGTGTCAAAAGAAATGATGGACGGCTCTCCGGTGTCAGGCGACACACTGAACGGCAGCATAGACTTCACCGTCAACAAGGGCGTGACCAAGGCCGGCCGTCTGCACCTTTCGCAAGGCGATTTCCAGGTTGTCCATTCGCGGGGCGGCGATGTACATGCTCAAATTCAAGCGGCAGCTAACACACCAATAGGGGCTCTGCAAGATGGTCTTGTACTTTACACGTATAACCATGACGCCAAGGTCGCCGGTCGCATGGAAGCACGGAATCATCCACCTGTCAGCCTCAGTGACGCCGACTTGAGCGTTATCAATCATTATCGCCAGAGCAATCCCAATCAGGATCTGGTCGTGATGCAGTGCTACGACCCCAAAAGCAAGGGGACGCGCATTGAAATTTACGCCGGATTGTCACTGGCCAACGTCGCGCCCGGTGAGCGCCTCAAAGCTGGCGCGGTGCTGGGCAAGACGGGAGATCGCGGCTATGCCTTTGCGGCACGTCGCAACAGGGTATCGGGCGCAGCAATTGAGCTAACGCTCTAATTCTCAGCAGTTTTTCTTGAGTGGTTGCGGGAAGTGGTGGCATAATGCCACCATTTCTTGTATGGTAAGATCTTGCTCTGGTATTTATGACTAGCACTTTCAGGGATTAGACAATGAAAAAATTAGTATCGCTCCTGGCCGGAATGGCCATATTGCTGAGCACAACCGGTGGCGCCCTGGCTAAAGACATTCAAGTCAAAGGCTATACAAAAAAAGACGGCACAAAAGTTGCCGGTTACACCAAACACGTGGCAGACAAAGACGAGAAAAAAGACGATAAAAAAGACGAGAAAAAAGCCGAGGCCAAAGACGACAAGGCAACGAAGACCGAAACTGTCAAAACAGTAACCGAAAGCAAAGACAGCAAGGGGAAGGACACAGTTGAAGTCAAAGGCTACACGAAAAAAGACGGCACGAAAGTAGCCGGTTACACTCGTAAAAAATCCAATAAAAGCAAGTAAAGTTGCTACGGATCTACAATTGAACCCATAAACAAAATCTCGCCCGTTGGTTGATCTACCAGGGCTACAACAAAGGGTCGATCAACGACGAAATCAATGGGTGGTTCGTCTACTCGCATTGCAGCGGTGGCCATGACCACGGCCGTGACGGCCGCCGCCTCAGTGCCTTCTTCATTTACGTCCATGTATGTCTTCTGCAAAACACGACTGATATTGGCCCGCTGATCGGCAAACATTTTGCTGAAGTCAGCTTTGTCGCCAAAGGCGCTCGGCATGCCCATTGTCTTAAGAGAAGCGGAAAGCTCAGTTTTAAATTCCACTTTGTATTTAGGTATGGCCAGATTTACCCTTTTATTGGCAAAACCGGACAGCCAGCTTGACCAGTTATCCGGCGTAAACTGCTCTTTAAAGGCAGAAAAATCGGCGCCGGCATCCGGCAGGAATATATACATCATCTGTTCATGCCCTTTGTAGGGGATGCTCACCGCCTGCATATTTTTACTTTTGATGTAGCCGATACGAAAAGTCTTGCTCATCAAAGGCACTTTTTTTGTCGTCCCACCAATCAAGTGAAATGGCTTCGCCTGTGTGTCTTCAACCTTGAAGGCATGCTCCCAGGCGCCCTTGAAATAGACACTGTTGAGCAACACCATTTTTTCACTAGGGGTCAATTTCTGAATGATTTCTTTGATCTTGCCGTGCGTTTTGATGTCGCACCAGCTGTTGATTTTCTGCACGGTTTGCGGGTCTGCAAAGTTTTCGTTCTTAGCTTCAGCCTGATATGACTGCTCACATAGCTTGATAAACGCCGGCTTGAACTTGGTCTTGGTATCAGCGTAAATGGCATTGGCAATTTCCATCTGCACCTGTTTATTGCTGTTGAGCCTGACCATGACCTCATGGTTGCGACTGTTCAGGTCGGCCATCGTAGAAGCACTGGCACCAAGGGTCTCGGCCATCTGATCAAGAGTGCTGCCGCTCGCTCCGTTGGCAGTCATACACAGGGCGTCATAAGCACTAAAAGGCGAAAGCAGAACATTTTTGCCATTGCCTGCCGCTTCATGGCGAAATAGCTTGAGCGAAAAATCAACACTTTTAACCACGGGCAAACCTCCACCGGCGGCCTTTGCCGGCATTAATGACAGGGCGACCAGAGCCATACAGGTCATGGCAGAACGGCGAAATTTACTCATGCTCAATGCGCTCCTTGCAGGAAACGGTATTATCGCCCACGAGCGAGTAAGCGAGTTTAAAACATCATGTTGTCAACCGTCATTGGGGCGAAGTGGCGGCCCATTGTTAACGTGGACTGTTACTGAAGGCCCCCAAGCGTAGGTTGATTTGGATGAGATCAGGGATAATTGGCCTCCAATTCAGGCAACGGGGAAAACAATATGGCACGCGTCGTGCTCGGAATGATAGGACTGGGAACGGTCGGCAGCGGTGTGGTTGAGCTACTGGCCCAGCACAAGCATTTGCACCTGAAAAAAATTGCCGTGCGCGATCCCAAGAAGGAGCGTTCAGCCAATCCCAGCTGCCCAATTACAGCCGATGTCTCCGAGATTATCGACGACCCTGAAATCGAAGTCCTGGTAGAAGTCATGGGCGGCGAAGAGCCGGCGTTGTCATACATCAGGCGAGCGCTGGAGAAGCGCAAGCATATCGTCACCGCCAACAAAGAAGTGCTGGCTAAACATGGCCCCAGCCTTTTCCAGCTGGCGCGCGAAAAAGGCGTGACTATCTTTTTCGAAGCTTCTGTGGCCGGCGGGATCCCCCTGATCTCCACAATTCAACGCGGTCTTGGAGCCAACCAACTTACCTCCGTCACAGGCATTTTGAACGGCACAACAAATTTCATTTTGTCCAACATGGAAGAAAAAGGCCAGAGCTATGATGATGTATTGGCCGAAGCACAACGACTGGGTTTTGCCGAAGCAGACCCCTCCAGCGATGTGGACGGACATGACGTGGCTTACAAGCTGTCGATTCTGGCGGCCCTGTCTTTCCAGCGTTTCGTTAAACCGAGCGATATTTACAAAGAAGGCATCCGCAACATAACGCCGGAAGATCTAGCTCTGGCAAAAGAATTTGGCTACAGAATAAAATTAGTTGGCACCGCCCGCAATACCGGAGTCGCAGCCGGCTCCAGTGGCAGTGGCAGCGGCAGCAGTAGTGGCAGCGGCAGCAGCAAGGGCGACAGCAAGAACAAAACCCTGGCAGTGCGCGTACATCCCACGCTCGTACCGCTGAGCCACCCTCTGGCTGCTGTTTCCGGGTCCAACAACTGCATTCTCGTCAAGGGCGACGCTGTCGGAGAAATAATAATGGTCGGCCCGGGAGCCGGCAGTTTACCCACAGCCTCAGCCGTTGTCGGCGATATTATCAATCTGGAAAGTGCCTTAAAATTGCCTGATTTCGCCAGCTACTTCCAGCCCAGCATCACCAGCGAATGGTCGACGACGGCATCACCCGACGACTGGGAAAGCCCTTATTTCCTGCGTCTTTCGGTAGCCGACACGCCAGGTGTAATAGGCACCATTGGCACCATATTTGGTATGCACAACATCAGCATCCAGAGCATTATTCAACGCGGCGTCGTCGACGATCGCGCCACAATCGTTATCCTCACTCACAAGGTAACTAGCGCCAACATGGACAAGGCGCTCGCCGATCTCAAAAAATGTACATTCCTTGATTCGGTTGCCAGCGCAATCCGCATCTACCAAGCCGCTTGATGCCGGAGGAAAGCAGCATGCAAACCGCATATCGCAAAATTGGATTGATTGAAAAATATCGGCAACATCTACCGGTGACGGCAAACACTCCTGTGATCACCCTGGGCGAAGGCAATACACCTCTGGTGCAAGCGACAAATATTCCCAGGCTAATTGGATATCCCAACCTGGAGTTATTTTTCAAACTGGAAGGCCTTAATCCAACTGGCAGCTTCAAAGACCGCGGCATGACCCTGGCCATGTCCAAGGCTGTGGAAGACGGCGCCAAAGCGGTGATCTGTGCTTCCACCGGCAATACCAGCGCCTCAGCCGCTGCCTTCGCCACTAAAGCCGGATTGAAATGTTATGTCCTACTCCCACACGGCTATGTAGCCCTAGGCAAGCTGGCTCAGGCCATCCATTACGGAGCGCAAATAATTCCCATCGAAGGAAACTTCGACCGCGCCCTTGAACTCGTGCGCGAACTGGCCGAAACGACGCCGGTGACGGTTGTTAACTCCATCAATCCATACAGACTGGAAGGGCAGAAAACAGCTGCTTTTGAAGTAGTTGAACATCTGGATCGCCAGCCCGATTATCTCTGCATCCCAGTGGGCAACGCCGGTAACATCTGCGCTTACTGGCGCGGTTTCAAGCTCTATCGCGAGCTCGGCATAACCAGCGCCGCACCCAGAATGCACGGATTTGAAGCGGAAGGATCCGCAGCCATTGTGCGCGGAGAGCCGATCAAAAATCCGGAAACAATAGGTACTGCAATTCGCATCGGCAATCCGGCCAGCTGGGAAGAAGCCGTACGTGCCGCTTCCGAGTCAAACGGCAAGATAGACAGTGTCACTGATGATGAAATTCTCGAAGCTTACAAGCTGCTCGGTTCAGCCGAAGGAATCTTTTGCGAACCATCCAGCGCCGCTTCCCTGGCCGGTTTGATCAAGCATCTCAAAGACGGCCACATCCCACATCACGCTCTGGTCACTTGTGTTTTAACCGGCAACGGATTGAAAGATCCCGACACCGCACAGAAAGTGACCAAAGTAGATTTAACACCAGTCCCCGCCGATCTCGGGTCTCTTAAGCGGGTAATGGGGCTCTAGGCAATGAAAGGCGTAAGCAGACTGACAATGCGACTGCCGGGCAGCACGACTAACCTCGGCCCCGGTTTCGATACTTTAGGTCTGGCATTGGGTGTATACACCACGGTCACGTTCGAACGCGGTGACGGATCAAGTGAAGCCAACGATTATCTTGCCAATAAGCCGCTAGTAAGTCTGGAAGGCCCTCTGGCACAGGGCCTATCCACAACCGAAGACAATTTGATCTACAAGGTATTTCGTGACAACTACGCTGAAGGCGGAGATGCCCGTGGCAATAAAGCTACTTCAGTCGGTGAAAAATGTAGCGATATCGCTTCAAATTTTCGCATCACCATCGCCACCGAGATACCCCTCGCCCGGGGTCTAGGCAGCAGCAGCACAGCCATACTGGCAGCGTTGTGGGCGGCTCAGGCCTTCAGTAGTACTGCTCCCCCGGACCGAGACCAGATCCTGGCCAAAGCAGCCCGACTGGAGGGCCATCCGGACAACGTGGCGGCCTGCCTCATGGGTGGCTTTATAGTCTCTGGCTACTCACTAAGGGGCGGAAGGGCGCTGACTTCTCGCCTTAACTGGCCGGATAAATGGCACACACTTATTGTTGTACCACCGTACGAACTCTCCACCCACGAAGCCAGAAGAGTGCTGCCAAAGCGCATTAACATGGCTCAGGCGGTCAATAATGTACAGCGCACCGGCATGCTGATCGCTGCGGTTGTTAATGGCGATGACGACATACTGCGCGAATCTCTAAGCGATCAACTGCACGAACCTTATCGCATTCATCTTGTGCCTGAGCTCCAGGCTCTCAGGCATGAACTGCCCAGTCTACCGGTGCTTGGTTGTGTACTGAGCGGGGCCGGCTCCTCCAGTCTGGTAATAGTTCACGAAAAGCACAAAGGCGAAGTTAAAAGTTATCTCCAGGGATGGGCGGAAAAAAGGCAACAGAAGCCTCAAATATTAGATCTCACAGTTGATAAGAAAGGCCTGGTAGCGACTTATGAATAAATCCATTACAAAGACTGTGGCCTCAACTTCTCTGGCTAATAATCACGGACTAGGCCATATTGCAGTTCTAAAATTTGGTGGAACTTCAGTCAAGAATTTGGCCAGAATTCAACACGTAGCCGAAATAGTTAGAGATAGACTGGCTTGCGACAAGAAATTAAATGAGACAAGTAAGATTCTAGTAGTTGTATCGGCCATGGGTGATACAACCGATTATCTTCTCAAGCTTGGTTCTCAGTGCGCCAAGAATCCCGACAGAAGAGAGCTGGACTCACTTCTATCAACCGGCGAACAAATTTCAATTACGCTTTTAGCGATGACGCTTAAAGAATTAGGACTGAAATCAAGATCTTTCACTGCTGCTCAAATCGGTATATTTACTGAAAAAGTACACAGTAAAGCCCGCATTGTCGATATTAATAGCGACAACTTGACCAAAGCTCTGCAAGAAAATGATGTACTTGTTGTTGCCGGATTTCAAGGAATCACCGCAGACGGCGACATCACGACTCTGGGAAGAGGCGGCAGTGACACCACTGCCTGCGCCCTGGCGGCAGCCACAGCAGCTCAAGTATGTGACATCTATACCGACGTAGATGGAATATTCACTGCCGATCCAAACGTCATACCAGAAGCAAGACTCTTGAAGCGCGTGTCCTACGGCGAAGTCATAGAAATGGCTCGCTTAGGGGCCCAAGTACTGCATCCCAGAGCTGTAGAACTGGCTCGCCAGTACAAAGTCAAAATGCGCGTGCGCAATACGTTTAAGCCTGACCACGAAGGCACAGTTATAGATGGAGGAGAAGACATGGAAATCTACCGCAGCATAAGCGGCGTAGCAGTGGATAAAGATCAGGCCTGCGTAACCATTATGGATGTGCCGGACAAGCCGGGCATCGCCGGCAGTATCATGCAGTCCCTGGCCGACAACAACATTGTCATCGATATGATCATGCAGGCCTTCCATCCCACAGCCGGTCACAACAACATTACCTTCACGGTGCACAGCACCGACCTGGCGCAGACGATAAAGATCCTGGAAGACATCAAAGGCGACCTCGACGCTTCTTCAGTAATTTCCGATGAAGACATTGCCAAAGTCAGTCTTATCGGAGCGGGTCTGGCCGGACAATCAGGCATCGCCGCGACAGTCTTCAAAGCCTTCGGAGCGGCCGGTATCAACATCAAAATGATCGCCACCAGCGAAATGAAACTGACCTGCGTCGTCAGCGGCAAAGACGCCGACAAAGCAGGCAAAATCATGCACAGCAGCTTCGGCGAAGACTGACGAACATATATTGAAAAACGAATATAATTGAATCTGTTATTCGTGCAGTTTTTCTGACTCGTCCTGCGGCGGCAGACAGCGCCAGCTGCCGGTGATTGCTCCCAGGACTGTTGCATCGCGCATCCCGGCATTTTCTTCGGCGGCAATTGCCTGTAGTACGACATCATAACTACGCTGCATCTGAACAGTCGTGGGATGGCTGTCTCCAAGGCCCTTACTGCAAATGTGAATACCAACCTGATAAGCACGTTGAGCATTGCCGTATTTCTTTTGCGCATAAAATATATTAGCCAGATTCTGCCAACCGCAGGCCACATCAGGATGTTCTTTGCCTTTGTCGGTGGCCACTACCTCAATAAATTTGCGCGCGTAGTCTTCAGCCGCCTGAAAATCTTTTTTGAAATAGCTGATTTTGCCTATGTTTCCATAGCCCGCCGCGAGCATGCTGCCCTTGTCGGTTTCGCTGTTTTTGCGCAGCTCCAGTGAGCGCTCATAGTAATGCTCTGCTTTGTCCAGATTGCTGCGTTGTGTATACAAACTGGCCACCGAGTCAAGACAGTAAATCATCCTGTCTTTGAAGTGATCTTCTGCAAGTAGCAAGAGCTTTAAAGCGCTTTCCAGAGCTTTGTCCAGCTTACCAATAAGCGATAGGTGCGCCACTTGTTTCTTCAGTGTTTCCCATTCTTCTTCAATTTCGGCCATGCTCCTACCGTCGCCGTCAGCGCCGACAGCAGTGCCGTCGCCGGGTTGCGCGTCGCCGATGGGCTCGTGTTGTCCGGTCCTTATAGCTTCGGCAGCGGCTGCGGCAGCCACCTTGGCTTTGTCTCCACGCGCTTTTTTCACCGCTTCCAGATCGGTCTTGGGCTCGTCTTCGTCTTTGTCGTCTTCGGGCCTGTACCAGTGCAGTTCTTTCAAGGCCTGTTTGATATTGACGTTGAAGCGTTCGGCATAATCAAAAGCAATATTGGCGTGTTCACGGCTAAGCTTATTGTTCTGTACAAGCTTGCGACATTTTTCGGCACGTTCAATTGTTTCTTCATCCAGACTGCCAGAGATGAGAAGCACTTGCGAGAGCACATCCGAATTGTGCTTGGCCAGCTGGAAAGCGTCGTTGACTTCGACATCGTCTATACGTCCCAGCGTCTTCAAAAAATCAAAGAGCGAAAGGTGGCTCTTTTCCGGTTCGCGCGCAACCTCTTCTTCTTTGGTCTGCACACTCTGCAGAGCGTCTTCCAGAGATGATCCGTCTTTGACCGACATGATAACGGCCCTGGCATCGGTGATGGTCAGCTTATCGGCGGCCATAAGATTTTGTACTTTCAGCGCCGCATCCATAATCTTGGCACTGACTTGATTAGATTCGGTCAGCACCTGGCCCACCGGGATCTTATTCATCAGACCTAGTTCCAGCGCGCTGACAAGATCCGACTGCGAAATCACACCGCAAAACAGCAGCAATTCACCCAGCCGGGGACAGCTTCGGCTGGGTAGATCGTAAAAGCCTTTTTCCTTCGGCTGTACTTCCACCGAGACCTGGCGCA
>Ga0105248_10009003_pt1 | contig 10977 bp, 11 predicted proteins | sample KBSS34metaG_FD_81524 | JGI IMG/M metagenome (GOLD analysis project Ga0105248, IMG submission 81524) | Switchgrass rhizosphere microbial communities from Kellogg Biological Station, Michigan, USA - KBS S3-4 metaG | ecosystem: Host-associated > Plants > Roots > Rhizosphere > Soil | place...
AAGCGGCCGCCGCGCTTTCGCGGCCAATAACAAGAATAGTCTGGGACGGAACCGGTGAAGGGCATAGCCGATGAAGCCTGCCAGGTTTGAATATGTTGCGCCGACGACGCTGGACGCCGCCGTGAAAGCGCTCGCGGCGGCAAGCGGCGAGGCGAAGATTCTCGCCGGCGGCCAGAGCCTGCTGCCGCTCTTGAACTTCCGGATGGCGCGCCCTGCGCTGCTGGTCGATCTGAACGGCATCAAGGAACTGTCGTTCATCGAACTACGCGACGACAGCGTGGTGATCGGCGCGCTGACGCGACATCGCGAGATCGAGCATTCTCCGCTTATAGCGTCGAGCCTGCCGGTGATGTCGGCGGCCATGCGCCACGTCGCGCATCTGGCAATCCGCAACCGCGGGACCATCGGCGGCAGCTTGTCGCATGCGGACCCGGCGGCCGAATTGCCGATGATGGCGATGTTCTATTGCGCGCGCCTCACGGTGCAGGGACCCGAGGGCCGCCGCACGATCGCGGCAAAGGACTTCTTCGTCGATGCCCTGACGAATTGTCTGGCGCCCGAGGACATCGTCGTCGAGATCGAGTTTCCGATCCTTCGGCACGACGGCTGGGCATTCGAGGAGGTGGCGCGGCGCTACGGCGATTTCGCGCTGGCGAGCATCGCCGTGTCGATCAGACGCGGCCGATCCGGATTGGATGATGCGCGGGTTGCGGTGATGGGCGTGGCCGATACGCCGTTGCGTCTTGCGGCCGTCGAGCAACAATTGCGAGACATCGAGATCGACGACCGCATGCCGGATCGCTTCTCGGAATTGGTGACGTCGAGCGTCACCCCCAACGACGACCTGCACGCCTCGGCCGAGTACAGGAAACATCTGCTGGGCGAATTGGCCAGGCGCGCCCTGCGGACGGCGCTGGCGGCGAAAGGGTGATCCTGCGATGACGATGAGCGTATCGGTGACGGTGAACGGGACGAGACATGATGTTGCGGGCGTCGAGCCGCGACTGCTGCTGTCCGATTTTCTCCGCGACACGCTTGGACTGACCGGCACGCATGTCGGTTGCGAGCATGGCGTCTGCGGCGCGTGCACGGTGCTGATGGACGGCCACAGCGTGAGGTCATGTCTCACGCTGGCTGTGCAGGCCCATGGTTGCGAGATCACCACGGTCGAGGGATTGGGAACGCCGGAAGCGCTCAACGTCTTGCAGACCCAGTTCCGCGAGCATCACGGCCTGCAATGCGGCTTCTGCACGCCCGGCATGCTGATGACGGGCGAGGATCTGCTCCGCAACCATCCGCTCGCGACCGACGATGAGATCAGGGAAGGCCTCTCCGGAAATCTCTGCCGCTGCACGGGCTATCAGAACATCGTGGCTGCGATCAGGAGCGCTGCCGCCCTCCGGGAGAATATCTGATGAAGCTCAACTTCCTTGCCGCTGGACGCCTTCGCATGAGGAAGAGCACCTATGTCCCGGATGCGGACCGCAGCGAGATGATCGACCTGCCGGTCAGCAGCGCACTGATCCGGCACAAGCAGGGCAATGTGCTGTTCGATACCGGCTGCCACCCCTCGGTCGTGGACAATGTCGAGCAGCGCTGGGGTTCGCTTGCCAACGTCATCAAGCCGCTCATGAGCGCGGACGAGACGCTGCTGCCGAGCCTTGCCTGCGTCGGGCTTGAGCCCGACGACATCGACATCGTCGTGAACTCGCACTTCCATCCGGATCATTGCGGCTGCAATCAGTTCTTCACCAAGGCGACCATCCTGGCTCACGCCAGGGAAGTCGAAGCCGCGTCCGCTTCGGGTGCGGAAGCCGCCGGCTATCTGCCGGCAGACTGGCAAACCGGACAGACCATCGAAACCGTGAACGGCGAGAAAGATCTGTTCGGCGACGCCAGCGTCGTTCTGCTGCCGCTGCCGGGCCACACGCCCGGTACGCTCGGCGCGCTGGTCAACCTCGATCGCGACGGTCCATTCCTGCTGGCCTCGGATTCGGTCAGCCTGCGGCGCCATCTCGATACGGATATCGCGCCCCGCAACACCTGGAATGTCGAGGAGCAGTTGAAGACCTACGCGGAAGTGCGCCGCATCGAGAAATCGGGCGCGACCGTCATCTGCGGCCATGACGACCTGCAATGGCAAAGCCTGCGCAAGGGAAACGATGGTTATGAATAAGGATCAACTCGCACAGCCGGCGGATGTGCTGCGTCCCCGGCATGTCGGCGCGCCCATCAGGCGCACCGAGGATCCGCGCCTGCTGACCGGGCGCGGCGAGTATGCCGCCGACCGCAAGCCGGATCGTCCGCTGCACCTCGCCTTCCGCCGAAGCGAGCAGCCTCATGCGCGGATCGCGCGCATCGACACGGCGGTGGCGCTGACAGCTCCGGGTGTCGTCGCCGTGTTGACGGCCGAGGACATCGCCTCCGATTTCAAGCCGGTGATTCCGGTTTCGCGGATGCCGAACTATTATGCGACGCCGATCCTGCCGCTGGCATCCGGCAAGGTTCGCTATGTCGGTGAGGCCGTCGTCGCCGTCGTCGCCACGTCGCGGTACCTCGCGGAAGACGCGATCGAACTCGTCGAGATCGAGTTCGAGCCGCTCGCAGTCGTGTCGCGCAGCGAGCAGGGGGTTACTGAGGATGCTCCGCTGCTGCACGAGGAAGCCGGCACCAACGTCCTGATCGCGCGCGAATTCAGGAAAGGCGACGTCGAGGCCGATCTCAAAGGCTGTGCCGTCAGGGTCGGCGGCCGCTTCGAGATGACCCGCAAGGCGCCGCTCGCAATGGAGCCCCGCAGCTACACCGCGGAATATGACACGAGGCGCGGCGCCATCACGCTCTATACGTCCTCCAACATCCCCGGCATCGTCCGCGACGCGATCTCCGAATCCCTTGGCCTTCCGGGCAGCCGCTTGCGGGTGGTCGCGCCCGATGTGGGCGGCAGCTTCGGATCGAAGGGGTCGCTCTATCCGGAGGAACTGCTGATCTGCATTGCGGCCCGCAAGCTCGGCCGCTCGCTGAAATGGACCGCGGATCGCCTGGAGGACGTCAGCAGCACCAGCCAGTCGTTCGCCGAGATCATCGATGCCGAAATGGGGTTTGACGCGAACGGCGTTGCCATCGCGCTGCAGGCTGACGTCATCGGAGACGTTGGAGCCTATTCGATCTATCCATGGACTTGCGGGCTGGAGCCGGTCCAGGTGGTCAGCTTCCTTCCCGGTCCCTACAAGATCCGCTCCTATCGCGGCGCGGTGCGCGGCGTCGCCACCTGCAAGCCGCCGACGGGACCGTACCGCGGGGTGGGGCGACCGATCTCGACGTTCGTCACGGAGCGGCTGATGGATCTTGGCGCGAAAGCGCTCGGCCTCGATCCCATGGAGATCCGCCGCCGCAATCTGGTCCGGTCAGAGGAGTTTCCGTATCGGATCGCATCCGGAATCATCTGGGACAAGACCGGTTTCGTCGAGTGTCTCGACGCGGCCAGCACCGCCTGCAACTACGAACAGCTTCGCCTCCGCCAGGCCGAAGCGCGCAAGGCGGGACGACTGTTCGGGATCGGTATCGCGAGCTATGCCGAACTGACCGGCATCGGATCGCGCATTGCGGTGGCGCCGGGAATGCCGATCAATACCGGCTCGGAGACGGCGAAAATCTCGATCGACTCGACCGGCGCCATCACCGCGGCCTTTGGCGTTGCCGCGCACGGCCAGGGGCTGGAGACCACGCTGGCGCAGATCATCGCCGATGATCTCGGTGCGCGTTTTGAGGATATCCGGGTAATCCAGGGCGACAGCGACGCGGTGCCGATGTCGACCGGCACCTATGCGAGCCGCAGCGCCGTACTCGGCGGGGGCGCGGCCAAGCACGCATCGACGCTGCTGCGGGACAAGATCAAGCGCGTCGCCTCGCATTTGCTGGAGGCCAATCACGACGATATCGAGCTTGCCGACGGGAAGGCTGTTGTCATCGGCACCGATCGCGCGGTGACATTCAGGCAGGTCGCGAAGGCGGTTTATTCCGACATGAAGACGTTGCCGGTCGAGGCGCGCGAGGAATTGAGTGCGACATACACCTACGATCCGATCAACGGCACCACCGCCGCCGCCACCCATATCGCTGCCGTGGAGGTCGATCCCGCGACCTGCTTCGTCAAAATCCACAAATACGTGGTCGCCGAAGATTGCGGCCAGATCATCAATCCGATGATTGTCGACGGTCAAGTCCATGGCGGCGTGGCGCAAGGGATTGGCGCCGCGCTGTTCGAGGAGCTCGTCTACGACGAGGACGGCCAACTTTTGAGCGCCAGTCTCGTCGACTACGTGATTCCGTCGGCGCCCGAGATTCCCGACATGGACGTCGTGCATGTCGAGAGCCAATCCGCTGTCGCCGGTGGCTTTCGCGGCATGGGCGAGGGCGGCACGATCGGTGCGCCGGCGGCGATCGCCAATGCTGTCGCGGACGCGCTGTCGCCGTTCAACATCGACGTCAATCTCCTGCCAATGACGCCGGAGCGCATCTTCAGGCTCATGGAGCAGGCCAATTTCAAATCAAAAGGAAAAGCTGATGAGTGATCTCAAAGGACGTGTCGCCCTCGTGACCGGAGGCGGCCGGGATGTTGGTGCCGCGATCTCGAAAATGCTGGCGGAACGCGGCGCGAACGTCGCGGTGAACTACCACAGTTCGAAGGCGGAAGCCGAGGCCGTGGTCGCCGAGATCGCGAAGGCCGGCGGCAAGGCGAAGGCCTATCAGGCCGACATCGTGGATGCCGAAGTTGTCAGGCAGATGGTAGCTCACATCAAGAGCGATTTCGGCGGCCTCGACATCCTCGTCAACAATGCCGGGCTGGTGTTCCGCAAGCGCTTCAGCGACTCGACGCCCGAGGACTGGAAGAAGCAGATCGATACCTGCCTCTATGGCGCGCTGAATTGCTCGCACAGTGCCGGACCGCTGCTTGAGGCGTCGGGCCACGGCCGCATCATTTCCATCATGGGGGACTCCTCGCGGGTCGGCGAGTCCGGCCTCGCGCTTGCTGCGGCCGCGCGCGCCGGCACGATCGCGCTGATGAAATCGCTGGCCCGCGAATGGGGGCGCTCGGGCGTGACAGCCAATTCGATCTCGCTCGGCCTGATCGAGACCGCGCACGACAAGGCGTGGGTCGACGCCAACCGCGACAAGCTGGTCAAGGCCTATGCCATCCGCCGGCTGGGTTTGCCGTCCGACGTTGCGCCGCTGGTCACGCTGTTGGCATCCGATGCCGGAAGCTGGATCACCGGACAGGTCATCAGCGTCAACGGCGGATACAGTATGGTCTAGGAGAAACGACGATGCTGCACGTCGATCTGATCGCGCCGATCGCAACGCTGCTCGACCGCCACGCCAAACAGCGGCCCATGCAAGTGGCGTACTGGGATTCGTCGCGGTCCGTCACCTATGCGGAGCTTGCGCAGCGGACCGGCTCGATCGCCGCGAATTTGGCCAAGGCCGGTCTGCGGGAAGGCGACAAGGTTGCGATCTATCTGCCGAACGGCGTCGACTGGATCGAGGCCTGCTTTGCCGCATTGCGTGCCGGTGCTGTCCTCGTGCCCATTAGTTTCGACGCGGCGGAAGGCGAGATCAGCTACCGGCTGATCGACGCCGGTTGCAGTCTTGTCATCGCCGCGGCCGCGCGAAAGCAACTGATCGGAAAGATCTGCCGCGATGCTGACATCGCACCCGCCATGATCTTTGCAGGCACGGATGCGGCCCAGGCGGGGACAGCGCTGGCAGATATTGCTGAAGGAAGCGCCACTGCACCGCTTGATCCCAATGATATCGATCGCTCCTCCTTCATCATCTACACGTCCGGCACCACCGGCCGCGCCAAGGGCGTCCTGCTGTCGCTGCGCGGCATGCTGTGGATAACAGCGGCGTGCTGGGCGCCGGTCTGCGAGTTGACAGAGAAGGACGTCGTTCTCTCGCCGCTGCCTCTGTTCCACTCCTATGGTCTCAATCTCTCGGTGCTCAGCGTGCTCGCGGTTGGCGCCAGCGAGCACATCATGGAGAAGTTTTCGCCCCAGCAGGCGCTCGATCTGCTGCAGACCGGAAAATATTCGGTGCTGCCCGGCGTGCCGACGATGTTCCACTATCTCCTGCACCGCGCGCAGGAATCCGGCGTCGAACGGCTCGGCGCCGTTCGCCTGTGCATTTCCGCCGGCGCCATCATGCCGGCAGCGCTGAACAAGGCGTTCGAGGAGCGCTTCAGGACACGGCTGCTCGATGGTTACGGCATCACCGAAACATCGACCATGGTCACGATGAACTGGTTGCACGGTGCGCGGCCGATGGGCTCATGCGGGCTGCCGGTGCCGGGTCTTGCCGTGCGTATCGTCGATCCGTCGTCGCGGGAAGATGTCCCGTTCGGCGAAGAGGGCGAACTGATCGTGCGCGGTCCGAACCTGATGCAGGGCTATCACAACAAGCCGCAGGAGACCGCTTCCGCGCTCAGGAAGGGCTGGTACCACACCGGCGATCTCGCGAAGTCGGACCTATCCGGCTTTCTCACGATCACCGGCCGCATCAAGGAACTGATCATCCGCGGCGGCCAGAACATCGCGCCGGCCGAGATCGAGGAAGTCGTGATCCGGCATCCGCACGTGACGGATTGCGCGGTGGTCGGCATCCGACACGCCACGCTCGGCGAGGTGCCGTGCCTGTTCATCGTGGCCAGGCGCGATGAATTGGATTTGAATTCGCTGATGGACCACTGCAGGGCAAATCTGTCGTCCTACAAGATTCCGGAGGCCACCCACTTCGTTCCTGAGATCCCGCGCACGGGTTCCGGCAAGATCATGCGCTTCAAGCTGGTCGAGGCGCTGAACCAGAAGTCCTGAAGCTTGACACGCTGTTCGTCATGGCCGGGCTTGTCCCGGCCATCCACGTCCTTGGCAGACACAAACAAGAACGTGGATGCCCGGTACCCGTCTCCGCCAAGGCTTCGACGCGGCCACGAATGATGGGCTCGCCGAAGCTTTAGCGAAGGCGGCAAGGCCGGGCATGACGGTGTTCGGATGGGGACTATTTCATTAACCGCTTTTCGAGTCAGACTCTGAGCTGACCGAACGCGGGCCGAGCGCCCCGAAGGATTTGGGATCGTAGGCCAGCTTGTAGCGCATGTCGGCGGCGACGATCGGCTGTTTGCAACGGTCGCAAACGACCTCGGCGTGAAAATCATGGCCGCAGGAAAGATGCTTGAGCAGGAGAGGCGGCTTGCCCTTGGACAGCCAGCGGTCGCCCCAGGCCAGCATCGCGATGAAGGGACCATAGAGGTCGCGCCCCATGTCGGTGAGGAGGTATTCGTAGCGGTCCGGCGAACTCTGATATTGCCTGCGGAGGAACACGCCGTTCGCGACCAGGCGGGACAGCCGGTCAGTGAGGATATTCGGCGCGATCTCGAGTTCGGTGAGGATTTTGTCGTAGCGCCGGTTGCCGAAGAAACCTTCGCGAACGACCATGAAACTCCATTTGTCGCCGATGATCTGCAGCGCGCGCGACACCGAGCTCGGACGTCCGAGCAGGAAGCGGTTGCCGTCCGAGGCCCGCCGGGTGTTGCGGCCGGCCTTCGCCGGATGGCGGCCGGCGCCGGGTCCGTCCCGGTACTTGACCTCGCGCGGATTGATACCCTTGCCGCAATGCGAGCACGCGACGAAGGGGTGACTGTCGCAGCCGCAACCGACGTGAACCAGCGTCAGCGGCGCCGGCTTGCCTGCCGCAAGCCAGCGGTCGCCAAACTGCATCAGCGCGATGAAGCTCGGATAGAGATCGAACCCCATCTTGGTCAGCCGGTATTCCTTGCGCTGCGAGGCGCCGGTCGCGACCTGGCGGAAGATGGCGAGCTGCGTCAGCTTCTTCAGTCGATTGGTCAGCGTCGCCCTGGGAATGCCGAGTGCCGAGCGGAAGGCCTCGAACGTCTGCGTTCCGAAGAACGCCTCGCGGATGATCAGGAATGCCCAGGCGTCCGAGACGATGTCGAGCGTTCGCGCCACCGAGCAATTGCGTTCGCGCCGCGCCACGCCGGATTGACTCGCAACCGGCCTTGCCGCCGATCTGGCCGGTGGTTTCGCGGTCTGGACCTTGGCGGTGGCAGGCATCTCGGGGATCTCGTTGCGCGGCCTGATGTTGCGGCCGCTTCGAAAGCTGCGACCGTTTAACACATCATCATGATTGACTCCCAGAAAATATAAGTCTAGTTACGCATGTAACAAAAGTCTAGTTATGCATGTGACAAAAGGCGGACTGAACCGCATCCAACAGCCCAGGGAGGCAAGCCATGAAAGCTGGAATAAATCAGGTTCTGATCGCGGCAGTTGCGGCGGCTTTCGTTGTCAATCATGCGGGCGCGCAGACGGCTGCGATCTCGGACGATGTGGTGAAGATCGGCGTATTGACCGATATGTCCGGGCAGTTCTCGCACGAGTCGGGCGAAGGTTCGGTCACGGCAATCAAGATGGCGGTCGAGGATTTCGGCGGCAAGGTGCTCGGCAAGCCGATTCAGGTTGTCGTCGCCGATCATCAGAACAAGCCGGACACGGCCTCGACGCTGGCGCGCAAGTTCTACGACGTCGAGAAGGTCGACATGATCGCGAACTTGATCAATTCCTCGATCGCGCTCAGCGTGTCGCAACTGGCAAAGGAAAAGAACCGGATCGCCATCATCAACGGCTCCGGCTCGTCGCGCCTGACCAACGATGCCTGCACCCCCAACAGCATCCACTACGCCTATGACACCTATGCGCTTGCCAGGGGAACGGGCTCGGCGATGCTGAAGGCCGGCCTGAAGAGCTGGTACTTCCTCACGGCGGACTACGCGTTCGGACATGCGCTCGAGGCTGATACGTCGGCCGTGGTCAAGTCGCTTGGCGGCGAGGTCGTGGGCTCAACGCGCTATCCGCCGGAAACCTTCGACCAGTCGTCATTCCTGCTGAAGGCCCAGGCGTCGAAAGCGAAAGTCGTGGCACTTGCCGGCTCGGGAACGGTGCTGGTGAACGCGGTGAAATCGGCGCAGGAATTCGGCATCCTCAAGGGCGGCCAGGAACTGGCGGGGTTGCTGGTCTGGATCACCGACATCAAGAGCATGGGGCTCGATCTGGCACAGGGCCTGGTGCTGACGAATGCGTTCTACTGGGATCGTGACGACGAGACGCGCGCATGGTCGAAGCGCTTCTACGAGCGGATGAAGCGCATGCCGCACATGGGCGATGCCGGCGATTATTCCTCGACGATGCATTATCTCGCGGCCGTCAAGGCCGCCGGCACGGATGACGCGACCGCGGTCATGAGCAAGATGCGCGAGCTGCCGATCAACGACTTCTTCGCCAAGAACGGCAAGATCCGCGAGGACGGTCGCATGGTGCACGACATGTACGTCTACGAGGTCAAGAAGCCGTCGGAATCGAAGGGTGAATGGGATTACTACAAGCTGCGCGAGGTGATCCCCGGAGACCAGGCGTTCCGTCCGCTCAAGGAGAGCGTCTGCCCGCTGGTCAAGAAGAGCTGACCGCGGCAAATCGCCTACGCTGACGGTCGCGAGATGCGGCCGAACGCGATGCTGGTGGCGACGCCCAAGAGTGCCCAGAACAACAGGCTGGTCAGCGTTACCACCACGACGAAGCGATGCGACAATGCTGCCGGAACCTCGCTATGGTTTTCCGGCGCCAGCGGCGCGCCGATCAGATGCGGTAGCGCGATCAGGGCAAGCGCAAGAACGGCGGCCCAGGCGCTGGTGCGGAAGGCGAGCAGGCCGAGCCCGCCGGCGGTTGCTGCGGCCGTCGCAATCCACCAGGTCTGGCGCGCCGTCAGTGGCGCCACCGGCATGCCCGGCAATTCCGGTGGCAGCCCGAGGCCGGGCGCGGCGACAAACACCACGAAGCCGGCGAGCCCCCACATCAAGCCTTCGCGCCATGTCACCTGGCGGCTGCGGATCGCATAAACCCCTGTCAGCAACAGGGCGAAGCCGATCGCGGTCAGGACATTGGCGCCTACCGTGAAGGCGTTGCGTTGAAAACCCGCTTCGGGCTCCCACTCGCTCTCATGGCTGTGAGCGGCTTGATCCTGGCCGGCGCCGGCATGCTGATGCGCCGCAGGTGCCGGCGCGGCCTTGCGTTCGTAGGCTTCACTCTGCTGGATCAGCGGCACGGTGCCGAAGAACTGCGCCACCGAAATGACGACGCCGGCGATCAGGCCGGCGAGCGCGGCCGAAAAGACGATAGACCTGAAAACCGGCATGGGCCGTCAGTGACAGGGAAACGCGTTGGCGTGGCGGACGTCGTGCGCGGCATTATGGACGGCGCTGATATGGGAGAAGCCGACCACGCCGACAATGAAAAGGCCTAGCGCCATGGCCAGGACGGCCTGAGCGATCACGCCCGAATCGGCTGATGTGGCGGGCAGATGGGCGGTCTGTGATTGTTGCATGTCGGGCCTCTTCGAATGGGCTTCTTCTAGCCGAGAACGATCGCCAGCGCGACCCTAATTTTTCAACTGCCGGACGACATCGCGGCTGGTCAGGTGGAAATTCGCCGTGTCCGCGATGTCGATCCGCTGCAGCTTGGCGCGGGCCGCCGCCTGGAACGCCTCCTGATGGGTGTTGAAGAATTCAACGCATGCCCGTGGCGACGGCGTTATTCGCAACAGGGTGCGGAACGCGCGACGATGCACCATGCAGAACCCGGTGTGCTGCCCCGGCCGAAACGCCAGCGCGTCGATATCGTCTCGCCAGATAGGTGTCTTGCCGGATGACATGATCGGTCGTGGGTGTGGCCGCGCGGCAACTTGCCCGCGCATGTTGTCTAGCAGGGATGGCAGGTCGAGGTCGAAACCGATTCTTGCGGAATTGCGACGGTCTGCGGGTTCTCCACGTCTGCGGCCGACACCGGTTGACCCCGGCGACCCCTCCGGCTAGCGTCGTCCGCGATGGTCCTCCCTGCGTGGGAGGTGAAAAGG
>Ga0105248_10009004_pt1 | contig 10977 bp, 8 predicted proteins | sample KBSS34metaG_FD_81524 | JGI IMG/M metagenome (GOLD analysis project Ga0105248, IMG submission 81524) | Switchgrass rhizosphere microbial communities from Kellogg Biological Station, Michigan, USA - KBS S3-4 metaG | ecosystem: Host-associated > Plants > Roots > Rhizosphere > Soil | place...
GGAAACACCTCGCGAAGCTTGCCTACAATACCATCCGGTGTAATCACCGCCTGGTCGACCTTCAGCCCGTCGTTCGATCCCTTGTCGATGTACAGCACGCGCGACTGGTCAGTGCCGCTTGTTCCAATCACCTGCGCGGCAATTGTCGACGCCACATAGTGTTGCTGAAACTTCAACAGCTCCTGCAGGCGGTGGCCCTGCATTGCATCCTCAGCCAGCTGCGCCTGCTCCAGCCGCAGCCGCGCAATCTCGTTTTTCAGGTCCTGATTCTTCTGTCTCGTGTCCCGCAGGTCAATGTAGTTCGACCATCCATAGCGCACGTTGTATCCGATGCCGTGAAAAAAACGCTCAAACGGCGTCACCACCGCGACCACCCAATGACGCAGAAGCGTTACGTGTTCACTGTCAGGCGCACCCGATTCAACTGGCCGTCGCACCTGGATGGCCAGCCCGATGGTCTGTGCCAAGAGCACCGCGACCAAAACCAGCACGTTCTTAAACCGAATGAAGAAGGATTCCATGCGCTATTACTATTATCCCGCGAGCAGGCTCACCTTGCAGGTTGGCGCCGTTGGTGCATTTTGCGGCTTTTGTGTTAGTCCCACCAGTCCTTAGCCTGATGCCTGCCTAGAAGATCATCTGCGCAAACCGGATCAGCCCCTCGCGCCAGACGATATAGCTGTGCGTCCCCTCCGGCTCCTCGAACTCGACCGGCTGACCCTTGGCCTTCAGCCACGCCACTAGTCTGCGATTGGCCCCGGCCAGATCATCGTCCTTTCCACAATCCATCCACACCAGCCGCCGTCCCGGAGCTTTGGGATTGAAGCCAGCCAGGAGCACCGCGAAGTCCTGATGTTGCAACGCCGAGCTCTCGCCACCCACCCACGCGAACGTCTCCGGATGCATCAGCCCGATGGCGATGCTCTCGAGGCCACCCATCGAGGCGCCAAGGATTGCCCGGCCTGCCGAGTCGCGCCGGACGTTATATCCCTGTTCCACCTGGGGCATCACCTCGGTCAGCAGGGCCTTCCCGAAGAGGTCCAGGTTCCGCGCCACCGCACCCTGGTCATTCCACAGACTGTAGTCCTTAGAAAAACTCATCTCGCCGTAGCCCAAGGGCATCACCACAACCATCGGACGCGCTTTGCCCTGCGCGATCAGGTTGTCCAGTATTACGTCCGCCTGCCCGAACTCCACCCAGCTTGCTGGCTCATCACCCCATACATGCAACAGGTAAAGCACGGGATACGGTCGCGCCTTCGGATCGTAGCCAGACGGCGTGTAGACCACGAACTCACTCTGGTCTTCCGGGAGGCCTACAACCGTCTTTGTGAAGTAGGTGTGACGGGTCAAGGTTCCTCGCGGAGCTTGCGTCCGCTCCCATGGCAGCGGCGGATCTCCGGGAATCGCCAGAAGACTATTGCCGTAGCGCTTCGCCGGATTCTGCGGATCGCGCACCGTCGCTTTGCCATCTACGGAAAAGCGATAGCCATAAATCTCAGGAGCAAGCGGACCGGTCGTCGCACTCCACACGCCGTCACCGCTCTTTTTCATCACCAATCTCGTGGCTCGGTCTTCGAGCAGCAGTTCCACCTTCGCCGCCGAAGGGTCCGCAAACCTGAACGTGACACTCCTGTCGGGATGAACCTCTGTAGAACGGAACTTCGCAGGCGACTGTGCCGACGCAAGAACACCCATGTAACAAAACACTGCGAGCCGTCGCGCTACGGAACCCATCCTCACACCAGCAGTTTAGCCCAGAACATCCTTGACCTCTTGTGACGAACGGCAAAAGATTCGCCGATGTGATTCGTATAATCCTTCCACCTGCACAATTTCTGCCTTTCCGAGGACACCATGCTCAGTTCACTCCTGCTTCTTTTCCTGTTCGCGGCGCCGCAACACGATAAAAAGCAGTCGACGGCAGCGCAGGTCGCCGACGACGGCCCCGCCTACACTGAGGCAGGCGAACTCAAAATGCCGGAGAAGTATCGTGAATGGATATTTCTCACCTCTGGAATCGACATGAGCTATTCGGGAACCGCTAGTCCGAACCGCTCGGTCTTTGACAACGTCTTCGTTAACCCCAGCGCCTACTGGTCTTTTCTCGAAACCGGCACATGGCCGGACAAGACGGTCATGGTTCTCGAGAATCGCGGAGCCGAGGGTGCGGCCTCGATCAACAAGCGCGGGCATACACAATCAACCAACGTCATGGGACTTGAGGTCCACGTCAAAGATAAGTCGAAGGAAGGGGGCTGGACGTTTTACGGTTTCGACAATCCTTCTACAGGAAAGCCCTTTCCTCGAACCGCCTCCTGCTACTCCTGCCATCAACAGCATGGCATCGTCGATACGACGTTCGTGCAGTTCTATCCCACGCTGCTCGGTATCGCGAAGGAGAAAAAGACCATCGATCCAGAACTCCTCAAGGAACTGGAGCCGCCTCAGCAGCAGAAGTGAGATGACCTTTGAACGCGAAAGACTGGTCTGCCCCTTCACGGCGCATAATAAGACTCAATGGCATTCCGCTCAGGTTTCGTCTCCATCATCGGCCGCCCAAACGCCGGCAAGTCCACTTTGCTGAATGCGCTCCTCGGTCAAAAGCTCGCCATCGTCACGCATAAGCCGCAGACGACGCGCACTCGCATCAACGGCGTCCTGGAAGTACCGCTGCGCAAGAAGACGAAGACCGACGCCGGCCGCTCTGCCGCCCAGGTCGTGCTGGTCGATACACCTGGCATCCATAAGCCCGCCACACAACTCGACCGGCGCATGATGCAGGAGGTGCAGGACGCCCTCGAATCGCGCGACCTGGTCCTCTTCATCGTCGACGTCACGCACCGCCTGCCTCAGGAGAGCGACGCGACCAACAAATCTCCGACAGCGCAAAAGCGCAAGCTCTCCGCCGCAGAAGACGACTTCGCGCTCTCCTTCGTCCGCAAGCTCACCTGCCCAGTCATCCTCGTGCTGAACAAGATCGACGCCGTCGCCAAGGCCGATCTGCTTCCGCTGATCGCGCACTGGAGTTCGCTCCACAATTTCGCCGCTGTGATTCCGATCTCCGCGCGCAAGAATCAGGGCCTCGATCTCCTCCTCGACCAGACCGTCGCCAAGCTCTCCGAGGGTCAGCGTTACTTCCCGAAGCACCAGCTCACCGATCAGCCCGAGCGCTTCCTCGTCGCCGAGATCATCCGCGAGAAGATCCTCCTTCTCACCGGCGAAGAGGTCCCTTACGCCACCGCCGTCGTCATTGAGAAGTACGAAGAACCCGCCTCCATGCGAAAGATGAAGGACGGCAAGCTGCCCGTAACCAAGATCGCCGCCGCCATTTTCTGCGAACGCGCCGGCCAGAAGGCCATCCTCATCGGCAAGGGTGGCGAGATGCTTAAGCGCATAGGAACTGGTGCTCGCAAGGAGATCGAATCCCTCCTTGGCACCCGTGTCTTCCTCGAGCTCTTCGTCAAGGTCCACGAAGACTGGCGCAGCTCTTCCACTTTCGTCGAAGACCTTGATTGGCGCCGCCAGCTCGAAGAGATCGCCGCCAAGCAGGGCAGCGAACAATAATTCCCTGCTACACTCAATCCCTGCCTATGACTGCCTGAATCGCGCGCGTCACTGCTCGGAGCTGCTCCTCGCTCTCGAGTTCCCTTACGCCCAAACGATTCAGGAGATCCCTGCAATGTCATCGCCTCTCACCGAAGAGATTCGTACGCAACGCCTCGCGCTCATCGCCCTCACACCAGAAAGCGTCCGGGCGGAGCAAGCTGCCGATGGCAACTTTCATCTGCTTAGCCAGATCATCGGCTGCACCATCCACTCCGAGTGGCCGCCACAACACTGGGAGCCGCACGTACTCGTCTTCATCCTCGACCAGTTCGCTGCGCACCCCAGTCAGATCGGCTGGCACCGGTACGTCGCGCTGATCGAACCAGACGGAGCGCGCACGCTGATCGGCTGTCTCGGCGCGTTCGCCAAAGACCCGTTCACCACCTGTGAGATTGGCTACGGTATCCTTCCCTCCTTCGAGGGGCGGGGCTACGCCACTGAAGGCACGCGTGCTCTGATCGATCACCTTCGTGCAGACAGGCGGATCACCAGCTTCATCGCCCACACTTTCCCCTCCCTATCCCGTTCCATCCGGGTGATGGAGAAGTGTGGTCTCGTCTTCGATGGCTATGGAGAAGAACCCGGAACCATCCGCTATCGACTCAACCTCCAACCCTGATCGAGCAGTCCCTCCGGCCGGCGCAGCCATTGCCGGCCGGAGAAGATTGGCTCATCTTGACTACCCCTTAAGTTAGCCCCTATCCTCCTCGCACCACAGAATCTTCGGCTTTCCGTTACCGCTAACGATAAGTCGTCGTCAGACCCAACCAACAGCAACGAAAGGCGGAGACGTTTGCCCAAAGAATTGCCTCAGCGAAGCCTCAACACCGATCGACGCACATTTCTGAAGCTCTCCGTGCAGACAGCGGCCGTGCTTGCTCTCGACCACACTTCCCCCGCCCAAAAACCTGCAACTCCAAAGTACGAGCCCTTCGCGCTCGGCCTGCTCATCAAGCCCTATCCAAATCCCGACGAGAAGATCGCCGTCGTTCGCCAACTCGGAATCCCCACCTGCTTCCTTTCGCTCGACAACTACATTGGCAAGTTCACTCCCGCGCTGGCCTCTACGATGCGTGACTCGCTCAACAAGCATCAGGTCATAGCCACCACCGCTGAGGTCGTCCGTCCCGAGCCGCTCAAGTGGAATTTCATGGAAGGCCCGTCAACCATCGGCGTCGTTCCCCGAACCTACCGCGCAGCGCGTATCGATGCGCTCAAGCAGACCTCCGACTTCGCCAAGCTCCTCGGCATCACACAGATTCAGACTCACTGCGGCTTCATCCCCGAGAACCCACACGACCCGCTCTACGAAGAGACCGTCGCCGCCATCCGGGAGCTGACACTTTACTGCGCTAACAACGGGCAGAGCTTCCTGATGGAGACAGGCCAGGAGACGCCAACCACGATGCTCCGCGTCATTCGGGACGTCAACCATCCCGCGCTCGGGGTCGGCCTCGACACCGCGAACCTCATCCTGTACGGCAAGGCCAATCCTGTCGACGCCGTAAAGATTCTTGGACCATACGTCCGCGCCACACATATGAAGGATGGCAAGTGGCCGACGAACCCCACCGAACTCGGCGAAGAGGTCGTCATCGGCAAAGGTGACGTCGACTTCGCGAAGGTCGTCGCCGGACTTCGCGCCGCAGGTTACAAGGGCGCCCTCACCATCGAGCGCGAGACCTCCGGCCCGCAGCAGATCGAAGACGTTCGCCAGGAGAAGCTATACCTCGAGCGCATCCTCGCCAAGACCAAATCCGCATAACGCAACTACGGAGACTCTCTCTCAAATGGACAGACGCAAATTTATTCAAGGTGCAGCCACTGCCTCCGGGCTTCTCTTCGTCAAGCCCGAGACCGCATTCGGCTACGCTGCCAACTCTCGCGTGCGCTATGGCCTGCTTGGATGCGGCCGGCGCGGCACTTCAGTCGCCACCTCTTTCGCGAAGAACGCCGGCGTTGAGATCGTCGCCCTCGCCGACATCTTTCCCGACCAACTTGCCAAGGGCAAACAGCACTTCGATGCTGTAAACGCTTCGCTTGGTCTTCCCGCCATCGACAGCAAGCGCACCTTCGTCGGCCACGATGCCTCAAAGGCCATCGCTGCCTGCGCCGATGTCGATGCCATCCAGATCTCTACGCCGCCCTTCTTCCACGTCGAGCATCTCGACACCGTCACCTCTGCGGGCAAGCACGCCTACTGCGAAAAGCCCGTCGGAGTCGACATTCCGCAGACGCGCCATGCCCTCGAGATCGCCGGCCGAGCCAACGGCAAGGTCAGCATGGCTGTCGGATTCCAGATTCGCTCCGCGCCGCCCTTCGTCGAACTGGTTCGCCGCCTCCACGAGGGACAGATCGGCAAGATCGCACAGATCGCCGCCTTCTACAACGCTCCTCCGGCGGTCACCGTCGACAAGCCCGGTGCATCCGCCGACGAGCTGCGCCTTCGCAACTGGCTTTGGTATCGCAACCTCTCCGGGGACATCCTGCTCGAACAGAACATCCACGTCATCGACGTCTGCAACTGGGTTATGCAGGGGCACCCCATCGCCGCTTATGCCAAGAGCAGCCGCAAAGTCGTCAAGAATGCAGGCGACACCTCCGACAACTACGAGGTCATCTTCACATACCCCGGCGACGTGCAGCTCAGCTTCTCGTCCACGCAGTTCAACAAGAACAACTTCTTCGATGTCTCCGAGCGTTTCTTCGGAACCGAAGGCCTCGCCGAAGCTCCCTACAGCGGCGCGCTCCGCATCCTGGGCAATCAGCCGTGGGAGTGGAACTCTGGCGCACCCGCCGCTACAGGACAGTTCGCCGCCAACGGAGCTTTCACCGACAATCTCGCCGAAGCCGATGCCATGAAGGACCGCAGCTTCATCGAGAGCATCACCAGCGGCAAGTTCCAGAACCAGATCGCCGCCGGTGTCGAAAGCGCTCGCAGCTGCATGATGGCTCGCAAGTCCGCCCAGACCGGCCGCACCGTCACTTGGGCCGAGATCGAAGCAGACAACGAGGCCTATTCCCTCGGTATGAACCTTGCCCAATTCGGGTGAGTCTGACTACTCCTTCACCGTCACGCCCAGCGCCTTCATCTTGCGATACAGATGACTGCGCTCCAACCCAAGCCCCTCGGCCGCGCGGCTTACATTGCCGTGAAACTCATCCAGCTTCTTCAGGATGAACTCACGCTCGTAAGCCTCGCGCGCCTCCACCAGGCTTGAGAACTCCTCGCTCTTGGTGTTGATCCGGCCCGACTCAGTCAGCTTCGGCCCGCGATACACCAGCATCGGCAGATGTTTCTTCTCGATGCGCTGTACCTTCGGGTTCAGAATCAGTACGCGCTCCACGAGGTTGCGCAGCTCACGCACGTTTCCCGGCCAGTGATACTGCCTCAGTGTGGTCAGCGCATCCTCGGTGATCTCCACATGAGTTCTTCCATAACGCGGCCCGAACTCTTCAAAGAACTCCTTCACCAGCAGCGGAATATCTTCCTTGCGATCGCGCAGCGGCGGAACGTAAAAGGGAATGACGTTCAGGCGGTAGAACAGATCCTCGCGAAAATTCCCGCGCGCAATTTCCTCTTCCAGGTCCTTGTTCGTCGCCGCAATCACGCGCACGTCAACATGCACCGGATGCGCCGCACCCACCGGCAAAAACCTCTGCTCATCGAGTGCGCGAAGCACCTTCGCCTGCGTCTTCAGGCTCATGTCTCCCACTTCGTCCAGAAACAGCGTCCCGCCATCCGCGCGCTCAAAGGTCCCGCGTTTCTCCTGCGGGCCTCCCTGCACTGCTCCATGGCGATAGCCGAAGAGTTCGCTCTCGATGTAGTCCTCAGGAATCGCCGCGCAGTTCAACTCAACGAACGGTCTCTCCTTGCGCAGGCTCGCTGCATGCATCGCCTTGCCGATGAGCTCCTTGCCTGTGCCGCTTTCACCGAAGATCAGCACACGCCCATTCGTTGGAGCCATCAGCTTGATCTGTTGCCGCAGTGCCTTCATAGCAACGCTCTGCCCCGTCACATTCGACCGCGAGCCAAGCTGTCGCGCGAACTCCGCGTTGTCCTCGCGCATTTGCCGCGCGCGCATCGCGTTCTTCACCACGATCAGCGTCCGCTCCAGGGACAGCGGCTTCTCCAGAAAGTCGTACGCGCCCAGCTTCGTCGCGCGAACCGCGGACTCGATTGTTCCATGCCCGCTGATAATCACAACTTCGGGAATGCTCGTATTTTCCAGACGGCGAATCTCGCCCAGCGTCTCCAGTCCATCGCGATCCGGCAACCAGATGTCCAGCAGCACTACGTCATAGTCCGCGTCGCGCACCAACTCCAGCGCCTCGGTAGCCGTGGCGCTCGTCGTTACCAAGTAGCCTTCTTCACGCAAAATGCCTTCCAGGGACTCGCGGATCTCCGCTTCGTCATCGACGATCAACACATGGTTCAAGCGGACACTCCCCCATTCCCGTGCACCACTGTTGTGGGCGTCTCCGGCTCACTCTCTACGCCAGCCGCGGCCCTCAATTCGATGATGAACTTCGCGCCCGCCGGAACATTCTTCTCCGCGCGAATAGTTCCCTGGTGCTCCTGAACGATCTTCGCCGCAATCGCGAGCCCAAGACCAGTGCCCCGCTGCTTCGTCGAAAAGTACGGCAGAAACAGCCGCTCGCGCATCTCGTCTGTCAGTCCCGAACCTGTATCCGCAACCGTCAGCTCCACCATACCGTTCTCCAGCTGAGCTGTCGTGATGCGCAGCTCGCGCAGCAGACTCGACTGCATCGCCTCCGCCGCGTTGTCGATCATGTTACCCAGCGCACGCTTCAGCGCCTCTGGATCGGCCATCACCAGCGGCAGACCTTTGCCCATTCGCTTCACCACCGTGATCGTCTGCATCCGCCCCGCGAACATCGCAAGTGAGTTCTCGACAATAGTGTTCAGATCTGCAGGCCGCGGCTGGGCCGTCGGAAACTCCGCAAGCGCCGCGAACTGGTCCACCAGTGACCGCATGCTCTCGACCGAACTCGAGATCACCTCGCTCGACCGCCGGATTACCGCCGGTGACGGCGAATCAATCGCGTGGAACTTCAGCGTTTCCGTCAGCCGGTCGATGTGTCTCCTGATCTGCTCCGCGCTCAGTGAGATCGGCGTCAGCGGATTCTTGATCTCGTGCGCTACCCTCCGCGCCACTTCTTTCCACGCCGACTGCTTCTGCGCGCGCAGCAGCTCCGTCGCATTCTCCAACACAACTACGTATCCCCTGTGTTCGCGACGCATCCGCTCGTATCCGATAGGCGTCTCCAGCAGAGCTACAGTCGCGAGCAAGTTCACCGTGCCGCCAAACTCTCCCTCTGGCGGAGCCATATCAATCTCGCTCGACGCCGAACCCATGCGATGGCTGCGCTTGATCAGACGGTCAAGCACCTCAGCTACATCCTTCGGAAAGACTTCCTCCATTGCGAGGCCAAGGAACGGTCTCTGGCCGCCAGGGTCCATCATTTCGCTCAGCGCTCGATTCGCAAGGATGATCCGCCGCTCGGGATCCAGCGTTGCGACACCATTCGGAATCGTCTCCAGCATCGTCTCCAACTCGCCCCTGCGGGCCTCAAGCGCCGAGTTCGCCGCGCTCAGCTGAATTGTCGATTCCTCTACTGCCATGCGACTGCCCTCGAGATCCGCCGCCATATGGTTGAAGCTGCGCACCAGTTCGCCCAACTCCTCGGTCGCGCTCTCCTTCACGCGATGCGCATAGTCGCCCGCCGCAATCGCCTCCATCGCATCGGCCAAGGCTTCCACGGGCTTCGTCACCTGCTTCGAAAGATGCAGCGCCAGCCAACTTGATGCGAAAAGCGCGAGGCATGTCATCATCAGCAGCAACATCATGTACAGGCTTCGCAACTGTCGCCGGCCGCGAAACAGCGTCCAGTACTGGTCTGCCGCCGAGCGCAGCCGTGTCATCGTCGCCGCCATACCATGCGGCATCGGCAACCCCACCACCACGATCTGGCCCTGCCGCATCGTCGCGGTGCCGAGGGCGTAATCTGTATCGCCCACGCTGAAGACCGGCTCGTCAGTGCGTTTCGACGCCTCCAGAACCGCAGCGTCGGTCGGCCCTTTCAGCGGTTGCCCTTCCGTCAGCCGGCCATCGCCCGCCGCGCCCGAACCACTTACGCTCACGCCGCCCTGATCCGGAAGCCACGTTCTTACCTGTGCCGTGGCGCCGTCCTTCTGAGGCACATGAAACGACGCCGCAATGCGCCCGTCTTGATACACCACGGCAAACCCGTTCTGCAGAGTAATCTCGTGCTGACGCAGCACGTTCTCCATCTCGCTGCGGCTCATCGGTGCGGCCGGTCGAGGATCCTTGCCCTTAGGTGCCACTACCACCAGCCGCGACGCAATCGAGTCAGCTTCCGCGCGCGCATTCGCCGTCGTATACCTCGCCAGCTCAAACGCCATCCGATTCGCGTCATCCCGCATCTCCGTCACCGGCTGCGAGAACCATCGATCCACAGCACGATTCAGCAGCAGATAGCTGAACGCGAACATGAACGAGATTGGAAGCAAGCTTACCAATACTGCTCCCCACAGCATCCTCGTCCGCAGCCTAGTTCCCATCACGCGGCTGCGCTGATCCGCATACAGCCTCAAGACATTGCGTACCAGCATCACCAGAACGGCAACGAATAGCAGGAACGCCACCACCGACAGGCCGGTATAGATAAAGATTTGTCCCGTCGTCTCCGGATCCAGAAAACGCTTATTAAAGGCATTCAAGGCAGCGAGCGCGACAAACAGCACGAGCAGGCAGGTACCCAGCACAAGGGTCTTTCGCCTGTTCCCCATCATCGCCATCGTCGCGTCTCTCTTTCAGCGGCTACACCAGCTCCGCTACGGCCTTCCACTCGCGCTTCTGCGCTGCTGCCACGGCCTCATACGTCAACACGCCGTCATACGTGTTCACGCCTTCGGCGATTCCCCTGTCTTCCTTGATCGCTGCCTTCGCACCCACCTTCGCCAACTTCATCACATACGGAAACGTCGCATTCGTCAGCGCCAACGTCGACGTATTCGGAACCGCTGCCGGCATGTTCGTCACGCAGTAGTGCACCACGCCATCCACCAGGTACGAGGGATCGCTATGCGTGGTGGGGTGAGCCGTTTCGATGCAACCACCCTGGTCGATCGCCACGTCCACAATGACTGCACCCTTCTTCATCTTCGACACCATCGCCTTGGTCACGATCTTCGGCGCAGCGGCTCCGGGGATCAGTACGCCGCCAACCAGCAGGTCTGCCTCCCGCGCAGCGCGCTCGATGTTGTAGCTGTTCGAAGCCAGCGTAAAGACACGCCCGTTGAAGATATCGTCCAGCTCACGA
>Ga0105248_10009005_pt1 | contig 10977 bp, 12 predicted proteins | sample KBSS34metaG_FD_81524 | JGI IMG/M metagenome (GOLD analysis project Ga0105248, IMG submission 81524) | Switchgrass rhizosphere microbial communities from Kellogg Biological Station, Michigan, USA - KBS S3-4 metaG | ecosystem: Host-associated > Plants > Roots > Rhizosphere > Soil | place...
CGCGCGCGCTGACCAGCCTGGTGCGCAAGGACGGACCGCCGAACATCGCCGTCGCGCATAATGCGAAGGGCGAATTCGACCTCGACACGCTCCAGAGGATGGCCGCCGATTGGCCGGGCCTCGAAGGCATGGACCTCGCCAAGGAAGTCTCGGCGCTCCAGAATTACCAGTGGAACGATGGCCTGTGGACGCTGGGCGAGGGCTATGCGGTGGATGCCGCCAAGCCGGACGCGCCGCATGTGGTGGCCATCGATTACGGCCTGAAGCGCAACATCCTGCGCAACCTCGTGGCGGCCGGTGCGCGCGTGACGGTGGTGCCCGCGACGGCGAGCTTCGAGGATGTGATGCGCCACGAGCCCGACGGCGTGTTCCTCTCCAACGGCCCCGGCGATCCGGCGGCGACGGGCGAATATGCCGTGCCGGTGATCAAGAAGCTGCTGGAGGTGGGCAAGCCGATCTTCGGCATCTGCCTCGGCCACCAGATGCTGGGCCTCGCGGTGGGCGCGAAGACCTACAAGATGCACCAGGGCCATCGCGGCGCGAACCATCCGGTGAAGCGCTCCGCCGACGGCCGGGTCGAGATCACCAGCATGAACCACGGTTTCGCGGTGGACGCGGACACGCTGCCCGCCAATGCCGAGGCGACCCACGTCTCGCTGTTTGACGGCTCGCTGGCAGGCCTGCGCCTCACCGACAAGCCGGCCTTCTCGGTCCAGTATCACCCCGAGGCGAGCCCCGGCCCGCAGGACAGCCATTATCTGTTCGAGCAGTTCGTCGGCGCGCTGGAGAAGAAGGCATGAGCCGCCCCGTGATCGACGAGGCGCGGTTCGAGCAGGAGTGGGAGCAGGATCGCGAACTGCTCGGCCAGCTTGCTGCCAATGGCGACATCGCGTCGCTGGAGCGGACGATCGACGTCAGCTTCATCGGCGCCGAGCAGGCGCTGGAGCCGCTGGCGGAAGCGGCCGAGGATCTCGGCTTCGAATTCGCCCAGCTCGCACCCGACGAGGATGCGGACGAAGAGGATGTGTGGCGGCTCGATCTGGATATCGTCCAGACCGTCGAAGCAGACGCGATCAAAGCGCTGACCCGCAAATGCCTTGAAATCGAAGCGATCTATTCCGGCGTCGAGTATGACGGCTGGGGCTGCATGGCGACTACCGGAGCGAACAACTAATGCCGAAGCGCACCGACATCTCCTCCATTCTCGTCATCGGCGCAGGGCCGATCGTCATCGGCCAGGCGTGCGAGTTCGACTATTCGGGCACGCAGGCGATCAAGGCGCTGCGCGAGGAGGGCTATCGCATCGTCCTCGTCAATTCGAACCCGGCCACGATCATGACCGATCCGGACATGGCCGATGCCACCTATGTCGAGCCGATCACGCCCGAGATCGTCGCCAAGATCATCGAGAAGGAGCGCCCTGACGCGGTGCTCCCCACCATGGGCGGGCAGACCGCGCTCAACACCGCGCTGGCGCTTTTCCACGACGGCACGCTGGAGAAGTTCGGCGTGAAGATGATCGGCGCCGATGCCGAGGCGATCGACAAGGCCGAGGATCGCCAGAAGTTCCGCGAGGCGATGGACAAGATCGGGCTGGAAAGCGCGCGCTCCGGCGTTGCCCACACGCTCGACGAGGCGCTGGCGGTGCTGGAGCATACCGGCCTGCCCTCGATCATCCGCCCCAGCTTCACGATGGGCGGCACCGGCGGCGGCATCGCGTACAACCGCGAGGAATTCATCCACATCGTGACGGGCGGCCTCGACGCCTCGCCCACCACCGAGGTGCTGATCGAGGAGTCGCTCCTCGGCTGGAAGGAATATGAGATGGAGGTCGTGCGGGATCGCAACGACAATGCCATCATCATCTGCTCGATCGAGAATATCGATCCGATGGGCGTCCATACGGGCGACTCCATCACTGTCGCGCCGGCGCTGACGCTGACGGACAAGGAATATCAGATCATGCGCAACGCCAGCATCGCGGTGCTGCGCGAGATCGGCGTGGAGACGGGCGGCTCGAACGTGCAGTTCGCGGTCAATCCCAAGGACGGCCGCCTGATCGTGATCGAGATGAACCCGCGCGTCAGCCGCTCCTCGGCGCTGGCTTCCAAGGCGACGGGCTTCCCGATCGCCAAGGTCGCGGCGAAGCTGGCGGTGGGCTACACGCTCGACGAGATCATGAACGACATCACGGGGGCGACCCCGGCCTCGTTCGAGCCGACGATCGATTATGTCGTCACCAAGATCCCCCGCTTCGCCTTCGAGAAGTTCAAGGGCAGCGACGACACGCTCACCACCGCGATGAAGTCGGTGGGTGAGGTGATGGCGATCGGCCGCAACATCCACGAGTCGATGCAGAAGGCGCTGCGCGGCCTTGAGACGGGCCTCTCCGGCTTCAACACCGTCGAGGCGCTCGCCGGCCGTCCGCGCTCCGAGATCGAGGCGGCGCTGGCCCGCCCGACGCCGGATCGACTGCTGATGGCCGCGCAGGCGCTGCGCGAGGGCTTCACGGTCGACGAGATCCACGCCATCGCCAAGTATGACCGCTGGTTCCTGGAGCGCATCCGCGAGATCGTGGAGGCCGAAAACCAGGTGCTGGCCAACGGCCTGCCGCGCGATGCGGCGGGGATGCGCCGGCTGAAGGCGATGGGCTTTTCGGATCGGCGGCTCGCGTGGCTGGCGCTGCAGTCCGCCAATCTGCCGGCGGGCATGGAGCAGGCGCAGGCGCGCGGCTCCGGCCTCATCCACAACACGCTGAAGGCGATGACCGGCGGCGTCACCGAGGCCGAGGTGCGGGCGCTCCGCCACAAGCTCGGCGTGCGCCCGGTCTTCAAGCGCATCGATACCTGCGCCGCGGAGTTCGAGGCAAAGACGCCCTACATGTATTCCACCTACGAGGCGCCGACCTTCGGCGAACCGGAGAACGAGGCTCTGCCCTCCGACCGGAAGAAGGTGGTGATCCTCGGCGGCGGGCCGAACCGGATCGGGCAGGGCATCGAGTTCGACTATTGCTGCTGCCACGCCTGCTTCGCGCTGGACGAGGTCGGCTACGAGACGATCATGGTCAACTGCAACCCGGAGACGGTGAGCACCGACTATGACACCTCCGACCGCCTCTATTTCGAGCCGCTGACCGTCGAGGACGTGCTGGAAATCCTGCATGTCGAGCAGTCGAACGGCACGCTGGAAGGCGTGATCGTGCAGTTCGGCGGCCAGACCCCGCTGAAGCTCGCGGCGGAACTCGAGAAGGCCGGCATCCCGATTCTCGGCACCTCGCCCGATGCGATCGACCTTGCGGAAGACCGCGAGCGTTTCGCCGCGCTGGTCGAGAAGTTGGGCCTCAAACAGCCCCGCAACGGCATCGCCCGCTCGCGCGAAGAGGCGATCGCGGTGGCCGATCGCGTCGGCTATCCGGTGCTGATGCGCCCGTCCTACGTGCTGGGCGGCCGGGCGATGGAGATCGTCGACAATCAGGAGCAGCTGGAAAACTACATCCAGACCGCCGTGCAGGTTTCGGGGGATTCGCCCGTCCTGATCGACCAGTATCTGCGCGATGCGATCGAGGTGGACGTGGACGCCATCTCCGACGGCACCGATGTGGTGGTCGCAGGCGTCATGCAGCACATCGAGGAGGCGGGCGTCCATTCGGGCGACAGTGCCTGTACGCTGCCGCCCTACAGCCTCTCCGACGCGATCGTCGCCGAGATCAAGCGGCAGGCCGATGCGCTGGCCCGGGCGCTGATGGTCAAGGGCCTGATGAACATCCAGTTCGCGGTGAAGGGCAGCGACGTCTACCTGATCGAGGTGAACCCGCGCGCCAGCCGCACCGTGCCGTTCGTGGCGAAGGCGATCGGCGTGCCCGTCGCCAAGATCGCCGCGCGCGTGATGGCCGGCGAGAAGCTGGCCGACCTGCCGTCGCTGGAGCGCAAGGTGGCGCATATCGCGATCAAGGAAGCGGTGTTCCCCTGGGCGCGCTTCCCCGGCGTCGATCCCGTGCTCTCGCCCGAGATGAAGTCCACGGGCGAAGTGATGGGCATCGACGACGATTTCGAGGCGGCGTTCCTGAAATCGCAGCTCGGCGGCGGCATCAAGCTGCCGACCGAGGGCAATGTGTTCGTTTCGGTGAAGGATAGCGACAAGGCGCATATCCTGCCGGGCGTGCAGGTGCTGGCGGATATGGGCTTCACCATCGTCGCGACGGGCGGCACGGCGGATTATCTCGCCGCGCAGGGCATCGCGGTGGAGCGCGTGAACAAGGTGGCGCAGGGGCGGCCGCATATCGTCGACCGGATCAAGGACGGCGAAATCGCGCTGATCTTCAACACGACCGAGGGCTGGCAATCGCTTCAGGACAGCCGCACGATCCGCGTTTCAGCAGTCACGGGGAAGGTTCCGTCCTTCACCACGGCGGCAGGAAGCGTCGCTGCGGCACGAGCAATCGCTGCATTGCGGGAACGTTCGCTTGAAGTACGGCCTCTCCAATCCTATTATTCTGCCCCGCCGCTTTGAACTCCCACGATCATTGAGTGTTTTGCACGGCCCAAGGGGAGGGGCCGGAAGCGGTTTGGTTTGACGAAAGGCACTGGATAGGATGGCAACGGTCGAGAAGATGCCGATGCTCGCGGAGGGCTATAAGCTCATTACCGAGGAGCTGCATCGCCTCAAGACGATCGAGCGACCCGAGGTGATCGACGCGATCGAGGAAGCCCGGGCGCATGGCGACCTTTCCGAGAACGCGGAATATCACGCCGCGAAGGAGCGTCAGGGCCAGATCGAGGCGACCATCGCCGATCTGGAAGATCGCATGAGCCGCGCCGTGGTGATCGATCCCACCACGCTTTCGGGCGATAAGATCGTGTTCGGCGCGACCGTGCATCTGCTCGACGAGGACGACAAGCCGGTGATCTACCAGATCGTCGGCCAGATGGAGGCGGACGCCAAGCGCGGCCGCATCTCTTACAACTCGCCGCTCGGCCGCGCGCTCATCGGGCGCAAGGTGGGAGACGACGTCGAGGTGACGGTGCCGTCGGGTGATCGCTATTACGCCGTTCACAAGGTGGAATTCATCTAGGTTTCGGGGGAGCCGGCCGGTGCGACTGCCGCCCGCGCGCGCGACGATTGCGATCGTCATCATCACCGGCCTCGCGTGGCTGGTGGCCGATATGGCGGGGCAGGTGGACCGGCTGGCGGTAATCGCCGGCTTCATACCGGCCCGCGTCGAGGCCGGTCTGGCCCTGCCGGGCGCGTTGCCGGTGTGGCTGACACCGCTCAGTGCCACGCTGGTGCATGCCAATCTGTGGCATGTCGCGTTCAATCTGCTGATGATCGGCTTTTGCGGCCGTTTCGTTGAGGTGTCGATCGGCCCCGGCGCGATGGTGTTGCTCTACGTGGTGGGCGCCTACGCGGCGGCGGCGGTGCAATATCTGGTGATGCCGGGCAGCGTGATTCCCATGGTGGGGGCGAGCGGCGCCGGGTCGGCCGTGATCGGCGCCTATGCGCTTCTCTACGGCAAGCGCCGCGCGCCGGGCTGGGGGCCTATCCCCGGCCAACTCCTGAACGTGCTGTGGCTGGCCGTCGGCTGGATCGGATTACAGGCTTTGATCGGCCTCTCGTCCGGGGGCGTTCCGGGCATGCCCGATGGCAGCCTGATCGCGACGCCGGCGCATGTAGGCGGTTTCCTGGCGGGTCTTGTGCTGGCGCGGCCGCTGTTGCTGTTCCGCTACCGTTCGGCCTGAACGTATCAGGCCGCTGTCGCTCCCGGCCGGGCCTGAAAAGGCGCGGCCGGGGCGGGATGCTTATTGATCGGGTTCGAGCAGGCGGTGCAGGTGCACCACCACATATTTCATCTCGGCATCGTCGATCTGACGCTGCGAGGCGCTGCGCCACGCGCTTTCGGCGCTGGCATAATCGGGGAAGAGGCCGACAAAATCGATCTTCTTCAGATCCTCGAAATCAAGGCCCTGCGGATCGCGAACGCGACCGCCGAACACGAGATGAAGCTTGCTCATGATAAATCCTGCTCGGACGCTGTCTGACGGCAGGCGCCTAGGCTCGATCGCCGCATCGCACAAGGGGCGACGCGGCGATGTGGCCCGGTAGCGCCGTCAGGAGCGCGACTTGATGAAGGCCACGAGCTTGTCGAAGCCGTTCTTCTGCACATAGGAATCGAAATCGGCGGTCTGGGTGAGCACCAGATTGATATTGGCGACCGTCAGGTTCGATATCTTGTAGCCGCTGCCGCTCTTTTCGACTGTCCAGATCGCGCTGATCGGGGCCTGTCCGGGCTGGACCACCTGGCTCATCACAGCCGCACCGTCCCCGCGGGGCACCGCACGGACCACTTTCACCTGGGCGTTGGCATAATCGTAGAGCCGATCCGCGTAGGTGGAGATGATGAAGCCGGGCAGGGCGGCCTTGTAGGCCTGATACTGGCTGTCGCTGATCTGGGGGCGCCAGCGGCGGATCAGGCGATCGCCAATTTCATCGACCGCGAAATACTGGCCGAGAAGCTGGCGGAACTGGCCGCGTGCCGCGCCCTTGCTGCCGGTGTGGAGGACACGGAAGGCCTCGCCGGAGAGGGTTTCGATGAAGTGCGAAGGATCGCTGTTGTCGACGGTGGCCGCCGCTGCCGGAGTGGCGAGAACGGGTACGGCGACGCTTGACGCTCCGAGCAGAATGGCGCCGAGTGCCAGGCGAAAGCGGTTCATGTATCTACTCCACAATGGATGGCGGCGGCAGGAACCGTCGCGAAAAAGCGGGGCCATGAGCGGAGTCGCGCTCCGCTGACGGGAAGCAGTGCCGGCCAATCAGGGCTTTTCCGTGTCGCTCTGCTTGCTGCGCGCCTTTTCGAGCGCGGCAGTGCCGGCGGAGGTGGCGGCGGCGATCAGCCCGTCCACGACCGATTTGAACGCGCTGCGGGCATGATCCTGGCTCAGGCCCAATTCCGTCATCTTGCCGCGGCCGGCCTCCTTGGCGGCGCCGACGGCCTCGCGCGCAGCTCCCTGCAGCTTCTCGCCTACGGTGCCCAGCGCCTTGGCCTCACGCCGGGTGCGGGGGATCAATGCGCCGATCACCGCGCCGGCGGCGAGCCCGCCCAGCAGCGCCGTCATCGGGTTGGTCTCCAGCCCTGTCGAGGCGGACTGGCGAGCCGAACGAGCCTTCTCGCGCGCGGCTGCATAGGCATCGGAGGCACGCTCGCGGCCCGTGGCATAGGCATCGGCCACCGTGCCACGGGCCTGATCCAGCCTGTTCTTCGTCAGGCCGAGGGCGTTCAGCGGGGAGCCATTATGCCCTCCGGCGTCGCCGGCAGTCTCTTCGGCCGGCTTGGAAACGACGTCGTCGCTATCGGAGGTTGCAGTCATGGGACAGGTCCTTTCATGCGAGGCGCCGCGTGGGCGGCCACGGCTTATTATGGATGAAACGAGCTATCGGCGCGCGTGGTTTCCTTTCGGCGGCGCCATAAGCCGTATCCGAGGCGCCATAACGGCCTGCGGAGCACCAGCAGTGCGATGCCCGCGAGGATTCCGCCCGACAGGAGAGGGCGGGCGCGGGCCGCACGGCTCGCGGTCTCAACGAATTCGGCCGAGCGTGTTCGCACGGTAGCGAGCGTCTCGTCGACGAGGTGGGAAGGGGCGGCGCGTGCCTGTATTTCCGCCACCGTCGCCGTAAGCCTCTCCCGCGCAGCGCGGACTTCGGCCGCCGCTGTCTCGACGTCGCCAGCTCCAGCCAGCAGTTTGGCGAGGCTCTTCATGGCGTTGCTTCCGTGGGCGAGGAGGAGAGCTTTGCCAAGAGGATGCGCGCGCCGATCCACGCCAGCAGCCCGGCGATCATGAGGCCGCCCGCCAGGATGATGACCCCGGCAAGCACGGCCCCGACAGCTGGCACCAGGGCCAATACCAGCCCCAGCAACAGCGCGACGATCGCGGCCTGTGCGATCATGAACGCGATGCCGAACAGCGCGAGTGCCATCGCGGATCGGCGAATGAGGGCGTAGGCACGGCTTTTGGCAAGCCGCACCTCCGCCCGCGCCAATGCGCGGGCGTCCTCGATCAACTGGCCGATCAGCCCCGGCAGGCCCTGCATTGGCTTCACCGCCGCGGTATCAGGAATTGTCTTTGGACTTGGATTTCCCCGGAGCCTTGCGGACACTGTCGGAAATGTCGGCGGCGATATCCTGCTTTTCGTCGGCAGGCGCCTTCTCCTCGGCGGACTTCGCGGCCTCGTCCAGCATGTGGCTGCCGGCCTTGATGAGGCGCGCGAGCACGAAGCCCGTCGCGGCAGCCGCGCCGATCGCCACGGCGGGCGAACGCCGCACCAGCGAGCGGGCGTCGTCCATCAGCTCGTCCACCTGCTTGCCGCGCAGATTGCCCGAGAAATCGGAAACGGCCTCGGCTGCGCGGCGGGCATAGCCGCCATAGGTGGCGCCCAGTTTCTCTTCGATCTGCGCGACGCTGTCACCGATGAGCTTCGCGACCGAATCGAGACCGTCTGATGCGCGCGCCTTGCCTTCCTCGGCATAGGTGCGGGCCTTGTCGGAGATCTGGTCCTTGATTTCCGCCGCCTTGGCGGAAGCCTTGCCACGCATATCCGTGGCCTCATCCTTGATCCGGTCGCCCGTTTCGCTTCTGGTCGCGCCGGGGATGACGTGATCGGTGCCTTCGGGAAGCGTCTCAGCCATGATGAGCCTCATATCGTTACGCGCGCGATCATAGCCGCGCGAACAGGAATAAAACCAGCCGTGATGTGCTCCGGTTCCTCATGGCCTCCCAGGCGTGCCGATTGCCACTGGGAGGCGTGGCGGCTAACAGCCCCACGAAACATTCTGCTTTGGTCCACAGGAGCATTCCATGACCGCCATCATCGACGTCCACGCCCGCGAAATTCTCGACAGCCGTGGCAATCCGACCGTCGAGGTCGATGTTACGCTGGAGGATGGCAGCTTCGGCCGCGCGGCGGTTCCCTCGGGCGCGTCGACCGGCGCGCATGAAGCGGTCGAGAAGCGCGATGGCGACAAGGCCCGTTATCTCGGCAAGGGCGTGCTGAAGGCCGTCGAGGCGGTGAATGGCGAGATCGCCGATGCCATCGTCGATTTCGAGGCGGAGGAGCAGACCGAGATCGACGCCGCGATGATCGAGCTCGACGGCACCGAGAACAAGTCCCGCCTGGGTGCCAACGCGATCCTCGGCGTCAGCCTCGCGGTCGCCAAGGCGGCGGCGGAGAGCCGGGGGCTGCCGCTCTATCGCTATGTTGGCGGCGTTCAGGCGAACGTGCTGCCGGTACCGATGATGAATATCATCAACGGCGGCGAACATGCCGACAATCCTATCGACTTCCAGGAGTTCATGATCGTCCCGCACGGCGCCGACACGCTGCGCGAGGCGGTGCGCTGGGGCGCGGAAATCTTCCACACGCTGAAGAAGGGCCTGCATGACGCCGGCCTCTCCACCTCGGTGGGCGATGAGGGCGGCTTCGCCCCGAACATCGGCTCCACCACCGACGCGCTCGATTTCATCATGAAGTCGATCGAGAAGGCGGGCTACAAGCCGGGCGAGCAGGTGGCGATCGCGCTCGATTGCGCCTCCACCGAATTCTTCAAGGACGGCAAGTACGTTATGGCGGGCGAGGGCAAGACCCTCTCGCCGGACGAGATGGCCGCCTATCTGGCGGACCTCGCGGCCCGCTACCCGATCTGGTCGATCGAGGACGGCATGGCCGAGGACGACTGGGCCGGCTGGAAGGCGCTGACCGACCTCGTTGGCCACAAGACGCAGCTGGTGGGCGACGATCTGTTCGTCACCAACCCGAAGCGCCTGAAGCGCGGCATCGAGGCGGGCGTCGCCAACTCGCTGCTGGTGAAGGTCAACCAGATCGGTTCTCTCACCGAGACGCTGGAGGCGGTGTCCATCGCGCAGCGTGCACGCTACACCGCTGTGATGTCGCACCGTTCGGGCGAGACCGAGGACAGCACCATCGCCGACCTCGCCGTCGCCACCAACTGCGGCCAGATCAAGACGGGTTCGCTCGCCCGTTCGGACCGGCTCGCCAAGTACAACCAGCTCATCCGCATCGAGGAGGAACTGGGCACCTCGGCACGCTATGTCGGACGCAGCGCATTCGCAGGCAAAATCGCCTGAAAACTGCTTGAATCTTAAACAGCTTGACGAGATAATGCACGCCCATGGCAAAGGGGCGTGCATTATCGATCATTCGGGCGGCGGCGGGGCCGGCGCTCGGGTTGCTCGTGATCGGCAACTTTGCGGGCTATGCGATAGCCGGCCCTAACGGCTTGATGGCGCTGGGGGATTACAAGCAGCAGCTTGCCCAGCGTCAGGCAACCTTGCAGGCGGTGGAGGCGCAGCGCGCGGAGCTGGCCCATCGCGTTTCATTGCTGGATGCCCGGCATGTCGATCCGGATATGGCCGACGAGCTTGTGCGTCGGGAGATGGGCCTTGCCCGTCCGGATGAGGTCATCATCCCCACTCCTTGACGGTTTCTGATTGCTCTTTTTGCAATTGCCTCGGCGATGGATGCAATCGGCGGTTGCCGTTGCGGAATCGGTAATTTGGGGCCTATATCCCCGCATCACTCACGCCAACCCGAAGGGCCTGACTCTTGGCGAGACCGCAAACGAAGAGCGCCGGGGCGACGACGCCCAAGGCGGACCCCGTTCCCACATCCAACCGTGAGCGTCCGGCCGAGCCGCAGCGCTATGAGGCGAGCAAGGAAGAGTTGCTCGAATTCTATCGCCAGATGACGCTGATCCGCCGCTTCGAGGAGCGCGCGGGGCAGCTTTACGGCCTGGGCCTGATCGGCGGCTTCTGCCACCTCTACATCGGCCAGGAGGCCGTTGCCGTCGGCCTGCAGTCCGCGCTCAACAACGAGACGGACTCGGTGATCACCGGCTATCGCGACCATGGCCACATGCTGGCTTATGGCATCGATCCGAAGATCATCATGGCCGAGCTCACGGGGCGCCAG
>Ga0105248_10009007_pt1 | contig 10974 bp, 7 predicted proteins | sample KBSS34metaG_FD_81524 | JGI IMG/M metagenome (GOLD analysis project Ga0105248, IMG submission 81524) | Switchgrass rhizosphere microbial communities from Kellogg Biological Station, Michigan, USA - KBS S3-4 metaG | ecosystem: Host-associated > Plants > Roots > Rhizosphere > Soil | place...
CCATCGACGACGACGTCGCCGAAGTCGTACGACGGCTGATTGTTGAGGACCAGCATGGCTCCGTCGCTGCCGCCGCCACCGCCACCACCGCCACCGCCGCCACCGCCACCGCCGTCGCGCATCGGGATCGCGCCGTCCACGAAAATCAGGACGTCGAACTTACTTGCCAGATCCCCGGCGTCGAGCGCCTTCGGATAGACGACCTGGAATGGAAACTCGTACTGTTCGAGCAACCATCGCATCCATCCTGAAGTGATCGATCCGCCGTAGGTGTCCCACAACCCAATCCGCACCGGGTTGAGCTTCATCAATTCCACCGACGGCCGCGCGGTCACCGCGTCGAAGCTCACGCCCTTTTCGGTCGCTAGTTTCTGGAGCACCGCCGCCGTGGACGCCCGCGCCGGCACGAACATCGTGCCGGCCGGATAGGCGTGGCCGTTGATGCTCGCCGCGGACTTCGTCCAATAAACCTCGTCGCCCGCCTTGAGCAGACGGTTGACGGCGACGAACGCGTCGTTCACTTGATGACTGAGGAGATACCCTGCCGCCGGACCCGACACCGCAGAAATTGCGCCGGCATGAGGCGTGACGACGTCCGGCAGTTTCTCGAAGGGTCCGTCGAAGCCGTCGAGGACGCGGTCGTACTTGATCCCCATCGAGTAGGCGAGGTTGTAGCCGGTCACGTCGTAGGGCGGACGTGGCGTCCCGCCCGGATAGGGAATGTCGTCCGGGTGATCCTGCGGCTCGAACATGTCCATCACGTGCGCGCGAAACGCCTGCGCGGCTTTGACGACGTACGAGCCCGCTGGATAGTTCTTCCCTGCGACCGCAAACGGCGCGGTCGCGCGCTGAACCGTCACGCCGGCCTTGATGAGAATATTCACGAATTTCGTCGCGGTCAGGAAGTCCGGCTGATCCGACGGGATGATGAACCCGCGCGGATCGCGCATTACCGGATCGTGCAGGATTTCCTTGTACATCGCGGTTGGCGCGGCACCGCCGCGGCCGCGGCCGTCCACCGGCGCCTTCGCCGCCTGCTCTTTCACCGCGTCGATCCGCTTTGGATGGATGGTCCAGTAGTCGCGATTGCCCTTGTCGATCGCGTTCTTCCCCATCTTGTACATGTTGAAGAGGAAGTCTTCACGGCGTTTCGATGCGAGATCGAGAATCGCGTAGTTGTTGGTGATCGAGTAGTCGATCGACTGCCGGAAGTGCCAGGTCTGCGGCGCGATCGGATTCGGCACATCCGCCCGGGGCAGTTGCATATCGGGAACGAAAGGAATTTCCACCGGCGTGGGACTGCCGATCATCTCAGTCAAGATGCCGATCTGATTGTGGAAATAGGCCGTCGTGCGAATGCCGCCGTTGAACCAGGTCGAATACGTCGCGCCCGAACGCATCACCGCGCCGGGCTTGCCCTCGACCGCCAGCCGGGTGTGGATCGCCGAGCCGACCATGTCGATGCCGAGAGGAATCAGCGGGTCGAAGTGATAGTTGAAGGGATCGCGAAACGGCGGCGCGAACAAGACAGCGCCGGCGGGTCCGGTCTGGTGGTGGTTGTACATGATCGCCGGAAACCACTCGCGATACATCATGCGGTTGACGTTCTCGCTCTCAGGCTGGTTCATCATGTAGAAATCGCGGTTGTTGTCGTGGCCGATGTACTTCTGGTACAGCCGCGGAAGTCCCGCCGTCGATCGCCGCCGCTCGTCCGGCTCGCGCATATACCAGTTCGAGACCAGCTCCATCCCGTCCGGGTTGATCAGCGTGCACAAGATCACATCGTCGGTGAGGATGCGCATGGTTTCCGGGTCGGTGGCGCTCACGAGGTGATAGATCGTCTCAATCAGCTGCTGCGCACCCAGCACTTCGGTGGCGTGCAGCCCGCCGTCGATCCAGATCACCGCCTTGCCGTCGTGCGCCAGCTGACGCGCCTGCTCGTCGGTCAACCCTTCAGCCAGGGCGAGCCGCCGATTGGTCTCCTTGATCGCGGCGAGCTTCTTGTGGTTCTCCGGCGACGTAATGATGGCGGTATATTCCGTGCGCCCTTCGGCGGTTTTTCCGATATCCACGACCGTCATGCGGTCAGATTCCCGGTCCAGCTTCTGCAGGTACTCGACGTACTGGGTGTAGTTCGCGAGAAAGTAGTCGTCGCCGATGTTGTGGCCGAACTGCGACAGGGGCGACGTGAGCGCGCCCTTGTTCTGTGCCCCCGGGGCGACCCCGAGCAGCAGCACGAACAGGACGATACCCGGCAGCACGCGCACCGCAAGACGTGTGTGATTCACCTGCATCATGATCCTCGTGGGCGGATTCTAATGGAAATAGCTCAGTCGCAGTGGCCACGTCGCAAGTCGCCAGTCTCGGCCCTCCCTGAGCCCCCAGTCCCGAGCCAAAGCCTGGAGCCCAGAGCCGAGAGCCCTGGGTCTTAGAATGTCCCGTGCCCCGATTCAAACTGACCATCGAGTATGCCGGCACACGTTACAGCGGCTGGCAGATCCAGAAGAACGCCAGGACGGTCCAGGGCCACATCGACGAAGCGGCGCGGACGGTGACGGGCCGCAAGGACTTCGAGCTGTACGGCGCCGGGCGGACGGACGCCGGGGTTCACGCGGCCGGGCAGGTCGCGCACCTGGATGTCAGCACCAACCTGCCGCCAGACACGCTCCGGAAGCGCCTGAACGACGAGCTGCCGGCAGACATCAGCATCCTGGACGCGGTCGTCGTGCCGCACCGCTTTCACGCGCGGCATGATGCGGTGGCGCGGCGCTACCTCTATCAACTGGCGACGCGGCGGACGGCCTTCGCCAAGCCGTATGTCTGGTGGATCAAGGATTCGCTCGACCTGGCGCGAATGCGCGCGACCGCAGCGACGTTCGTCGGGATGCACGACTTCGCGTCGTTCGCCGCGGCCGACAAGGACAAGGAAGACGCCTCCTCGCAGGTTCTGCTCGAACGGTTCGAGATGTCGTACGACGGACCGCTCGTGCTCATCGCCGTCGAGGGATCCCATTTCCTGTGGAAGATGGTGCGGCGCCTGGTCGGCGTGCTGGTCGCGGTCGGAATCGGCGAGATGGAAGCGCACGCCGCAACGAAGCTCCTGACCGAGGCGTCGGAACTGCCGGCGCGCCTGACGGCTCCCGCGTCAGGACTGTTTCTCGAGCGGGTCTTCTACAAAGGCGATCCGCGCGACAGCGCGCTGCGCGCCATCACGCCGCTTCGCTGATCACCGGTGCGCGGCACGGAACGGCAGCGCGATGTTGGCGCCGAGCACCCGTTCGCGCCGCTGCTCGGCATCGAGCGTCAGCGCGCGCGCCTTCAGCAGATCGGTCAGCGCGATCATGCCGACCAGCCGGCCGTCGTCGCGATCGACCACCGGGAATCGCGTCAAACCGGTTTCCGCCATCCGGTACACGATCATCCGCAGCGACTCGTCCGGAAACGCGACCACCGGGCGCGCCTGGAGAATCGACGAAAGCGGCACGTCCGCGTGATCGCGCGGCGCGCTGTCCATCAGCGTCTGCAGATCGCCGCGCGTGACGACGCCGACCAGGCGGCGATCCTCGCTCACGACCGGATACAGGCGCTGGCGGCGGCGTGAGGACTCGCCGCGCAGCGAACGGTGGAACGTGTCAGGCGGAGCGCTCGGCGGCAGCGCGGCAATATTCGCGCGCATCACCTCGCGCACGAACAGGATCTCGAGCGGATCGATCGCGTATTCGCGGCTCAGGTGATAACCGCGGCGGGCGATCTTTTCCGTGAGAATCGACCGCCGCAGCACCAGCACGGTGAAGCCGTGCGCGATCGTGACGGCCACCAGCAGGGGCAACAGCATGTTCACGTCGTGCGTGAGCTCGAGCGCGAAGACAACGCCGGTCAGCGGCGAACGCATCGTGCCGCCGAGAATCGCGCCCATGCTCACGAGCGGCCAGAAGCCCACGCCTTCGGCGGGCAGGAACCACGCTTCCACGCCGCCGAGTGCGCCGCCCATCATCAGCAGCGGCGCCAGCACGCCGCCCGATGTCCCCGAGCCGAGCGACACCGACCAGATGATCGACTTGACGATGAGGATGCCGAGGATCACGCGGCCGGTGACGTCGCCCTGCAGGAGATCGCCAATCACGTCGTAGCCGACGCCGAGCGCCTGCGGGAAAAGGAATCCGCCAAGGCCGATCACCAGCCCGCCGATTGCCGGCCACCACATCCAGTGGATCGGAAGTTTCTGAAAGGCGTCCTCGGCGGCGTAAACCGCCTGGGTGAGGAGCGCCGACAACATCCCGGCCAGGAGTCCCGCGACCACGCAGCCGGCAAGTCCCTGGGGACCGATGAAGATCGGATGTGCGGGCACCGGAAAGAGCGGACCGAGGCCGATGATGTAGCGGCGGGTCGCGGCCGCGGTGACGCTGGCCAGGGCGACCGGAATCAGGCTGCGCGGCTTCCATTCGAAGAGCAGCAGTTCGACCGCCAGGAGAACGGCGGCGAGGGGCGCCGCGAAAGTAGCCGCCATCCCGGCCGCCGCGCCCGACACGAGCAGCGTCTTGCGTTCCGCGCTGGTCAGATGGAAGAACTGCGCGATCAGCGACCCGACCGCTCCCCCGGTCATGATGATCGGGCCCTCGGCGCCGAACGGCCCGCCCGACCCGATCGAAATCGCCGACGACAGCGGCTTGAGCAACGCGACTTTCGGCTCGACCCGGCTGCCGTTGATCAGGATCGCTTCGATCGCCTCCGGGATCCCGTGGCCGCGAATACGCTCCGACCCATAGCGCGCCATCACGCCGATGATCAGCGCGCCGGCGACCGGCACCAGGATGACGAACGGCCCGAGGTGATGCGCTTCCGGCGTGACCAGTGCGGTGCTGAAGCGCTGAAAGAAGAACAAGTTCGTGAAGAGTCCAATCAGCTTCAACAGCGCGAGCGCCACGTAGGCGCTGACGACGCCGATGACGATCGCAAAGGCCGCAATGGTCAGCAGCCGGGTGGTCGCGGTAAAGTCGGCGAGATCTTCGGCGATGTCGCGCGACCGGGTGGTTGCGCTCACGATGTATGGCTTCCCATATAATTGACGATAGCAGATGACCCGACAGCAACGCCAGCCGGACCAGACCGCCGACGACGTGCGCGCGGCGCTGGACGCCGTTCGACGCATCGTGCAGGCGCTGCGCGCCGGCGCCGATACCGGGCGGTTGCCAGGGCTGACAACCGCGCAGGTCTTCGCGCTTCAGCAGATCGCGGTGCATCCTGGCGCGTCGATCAACGAGATCGCCGCCTTGACCTTCACGCATCAAAGCTCGGTGTCGGTGGTTGTCCAACGGCTGGTCGACCGCGAGCTGGTGGTGCGATCGGCGGCGACCGGCGACCGGCGGCGGCAGGCGCTGCAGATCACGGCGGCGGGACGCCGCGCGCTCAAGCGGGCGCCGGCTGCCGTGCAGGAACGCCTGATTGTGGCGATTGCCGCGTTGCCGGCCGACGAACGGCGGCAATTCGCGGCGTCGCTGGTGCAGGTGGCGCGGGTGATGATGCCGGAAGGTGCGCGAACGCCGCATCCGCCGATGCTCTTCGAGGACAACCCGCGGGCTCGCGCGGCGCGGCCGCGCAAGCGTCAGCGTCGCGGCTAGCCGGATTTCACCGCTGCACGTCAGCGAGGCGTGGCACCCAGTCGCCCTCGAAGGTGGTTCCGAGGATCAGCCGGACGACTTCCGCGTAGCTGGCCGCGCCCTGCTCGACCTGATTGGCTTTGAGGTAGCTGTCATAGACGCGCCACCCTGCCGCCGAGATCGCCGGGTTGATCTGACGCTGCAGCCGGTCGCGGATCGCGCGCAGATCGGCGCGCGGACCCTCGTTCAACGAGGCGACCACCTGGCGCAGCGCCGACGGCGGCAGCGCCCCCGCCACTTCGTCGTAGAGAAACAGCCAACCGCTGTATTGATGGGCGGGGCTGCCGCGCAGGCAGGTCAGCCAGGCGGTGAAGTTGGCGTCGCCTTCGTCGGCGATGCCGGCCAGGTGACTCCACTCGTGCGCAATCACCGCCGGCCGCTCGAACGGCAGCAGATCGCTGACCACGAAGGTCTCGAGAAAGTAGGGATCGGTCATGCCCGCCACGCCCGCCCGCCGGAAGTACGGATCGAGCAGGGTCCGCTTCGGCCGACCGGGCCGCGAGACGCCGCGAATCGCCAACTCCGCTCGCATGCGAGCGAACGCGTCGGCAAGACGTGGATCGACAGTGCCGGCCGGCAGCCAGCCTTCCTGATGTGCCGCCTCGTACAACGCGTTCACGCGATCGACGGTTGTTTGCGCGAGCGCACGGGCGGCTTCGGGCGACACCCGCGCCGCGTCGAACTGCACTTTTCCGGTCATCGGCACGCGCCGGTAGTTGAACCCCCACAGCAGCAGAAAAAGCAGATAAGCGCCCGCGGCGACGAGCACGAGACGCTGGACGAAGCGGCCAAGCGCCGGCCCCCAGCCTGCGCGGCGCTTCAGCCTGACATCGGCGATGATCCTCGCCACGAGAACGATCACCGCGCCGGCCAGCAGCACATCGAACAGCGCGAACGGTACAAGGTTCGAGAAGCCGGTGACGAGCGGTTGCAGAATGGGAAAGACCCGGTTTGAGTACAGCGCCTCGATGACCGATGGCGGCACCGGCACGGCGGCCGCCGCAATCGCCAGGACAACCAGAGCGGCCTTCCACCACATGGCCGGCATGTTACCGCGGGTGATAACATAGGCCCGGCCGCCTCGGGCGAAAGTGGCGGAACTGGCAGACGCGCCGGACTTAGGATCCGGTAGCCGAAAGGCTTTGGGGGTTCGACTCCCCCCTTTCGCATTTCAGTAACGGCTGCAGGCTCCGGGCTCCAGGCTCCGGCCTCGCGTCACTCCCAAAAAACGGCCAAAGCCTGAAGCCTGAAGCCTGAAAAAACCATGAAAGCCGATCTCGTCGAAGTCAATCAGACACGCAAAGACCTCAACATCGAAATCCCCAGCGACGTCGTCGACGCGGAAATCGAACGCATTGCGAAGGACTATTCGCGGAAGGCGCGCATTCCGGGCTTTCGCCCGGGCAAGGCGCCGGCGCGGGTCATCAAGCAGCGGTTCAAGGACCAGATCCTGCACGATGTCGCGCACGATCTCGTGCCGCGCGCCATTGACGAAGCGCTCCGGGAGCGCGGCGTCGAGCCGGTGGATACGCCCGACGTTCGCGACGTGAGCGTGGAAGAGGGACAGGCGCTGACCTTCACCGCGTCATTCGACACGGTGCCGCCGTTCGAAGTCGGCGAATACGCGACGCTCTCGCTGAAGCGTCCGTCCACCCGCGTGGACGACGAGGCGGTGGACGCGGCCCTGCAGCGGCTGCGCGATCGCGCCGCGCGGTTCGAGCCGATTGAGGGGCGCGGCCTGGTGGACGGCGACACGGCGACCCTCGACCTCACGCGGACCGACGCGACCGGAAAGCCCGACACCCACACCGACGTATCGGTTGAGCTCGGCGCCAGTGCGAACCCGCCGGGATTCGACGCACAGCTTCTCGGGCTCGAAGCCGGCGCGACCAAGGATTTCACCATCCACTACCCGGAAGACCACCCGATTGGGGAGTTGGCGAACACCGACGTCTCGTATAGCGTGACGATGAAGGGGATCAAACGCCGCGTGCTGCCTGAGCTGGACGATGAGTTCGCGAAGGATCTCGGAGAGTTCGAGACGCTCGACGCGCTGCGTACGCGGGTGCGAAGCGACCTCGAGCACGAGGCCGGTCATGCGGCGGAACGCGCGGTCCGCGGCGATCTCATGAAGCAGCTCGCGGCGCGCGTGACGTTCGAGGTGCCGGAATCGCTGGTCGAGCGCGAAATCGATCGGCGGCTCGAAGACTTCGCGGGACGGTTGATCGACCAGGGCATTGACCCACGCCAGGCTAATCTCGACTGGCAGGCGTTTCGCGGCGGTCAGCGCGATGCGGCGCGCGAAGCGGTCGCCAGCGCGCTCGCACTCGATGAGGTCTCGCGCAAGGAACAGATCGACGTCACCGCGTCGGACGTCGATCAGGAGATCGAACGCTACGCGGAACGGACCGGGCGCACGGCGCCGGCGGTGCGCGCGGCGCTCGAAAAGGAAGGCGGGCTGTCGCGGATCTACACGGGGCTGCGCAGGGAGAAGTCAATTGACTTCGTCATGGCGCATGCTACAATCGCGAAAGAGTAGCACTTTCCCCTTCCGCGATTTCCCCCAACAGAAAAGCGTTATTCAGCCGATTAACACATCATGCGCCAAGAGTTTCCCGAGTCGCGCAATCAGCTCGTGCCGATGGTGGTCGAGCAGACCAACCGCGGCGAACGCGCCTACGACATCTACTCACGGCTGCTGAAGGACAGCATCATCTTCATCGGCACGCCGATCGACGACCAGATCGCCAACCTCGCGATTGCCCAGATGCTGTTCCTGGAGGCCGAGGACCCGGACAAGGACATCCAGCTGTACATCAACAGCCCGGGCGGCTCGATCACCGCCGGCATGGCGATTTATGACACCATGCAGTACATCAAGCCGGACGTCCAGACCATGTGCATCGGCCAGGCCGCCTCCATGGCAGCGGTCCTGCTGGCCGGGGGGACCAAGGGCAAGCGTTATTCGCTGCCGAATGCACGGATTGTCATCCACCAGCCGCTGATGTCTGGGCTGGCCGGACAAGCGACCGATATTGATATTGCGGCCCGCGAGATCCTGCGCATGCGCGAGCGGCTCACGGGCATTCTCGTGCACCATACCGGCCAGTCGGAAAAGCGGATCCAGGAAGACACGGAACGCGACTACATCATGACGGCCGAACAGGGCAGGGAATACGGTATTATTGATGATGTCTTCCATAAACGGGCCTAGCCTCATGGTGAAGCTGTAATGGTGAAGAAGGCGGGCGAAACCGAAGTCTTGCGCTGCTCGTTCTGCAACAAAGACCAGAACGACGTGCGCAAGCTCATTGCGGGGCCGACGGTATTCATCTGCGATGAGTGCGTCGAGGTCTGCAACGACATCATCGCGGACGACAATCGCTTCGAGAACCGCGGCACCCGCTCGTCCCTGCCCACCCCGCAGGAAATCAAGAAATTCCTGGACGAATACGTCATCGGCCAGGAGCGGACCAAGAAAAAGCTCGCCGTCGCCGTCTACAACCACTACAAGCGCATCGAGATCCAGAAGCAGCCGCGCAGCCGGAACGACATCGAGCTGACCAAGTCGAACATCCTGCTGATCGGGCCGACCGGCACCGGCAAGACGCTGCTCGCCCAGACCCTGGCCAAGCTGCTGTCGGTCCCCTTCACGATCGTCGACGCGACGACACTGACCGAAGCGGGCTATGTCGGCGAGGACGTCGAGAACATCATCCTGAAGCTGCTCCAGGCGGCCGGCGGCGACATCGAGAAGTGCCAGCAGGGCATCATCTATATAGATGAGGTCGACAAGATCTGCCGGAAGGACGAAAACCCGTCCATCACGCGCGACGTGTCGGGCGAAGGCGTCCAGCAGGCGCTGCTCAAGATCCTCGAGGGGACGGTCGCGAACGTCCCGCCCCAGGGCGGCCGGAAGCACCCGCACCAGGAGTTCTTCCAGGTCGACACGACCAACATCCTCTTCATCTGCGGCGGCGCGTTCGTCGGCCTCGACAAGGCGATCGAGCGGCGCGTCGGCAAGAAGACGCTCGGCTTCAAGGCTGACGTGAAATCGCTGCGCGGCCGCGACATCGGCGCGACCCTCGAACAGCTCGAGCCCCAGGACCTCATCCGTTATGGGCTCATTCCCGAGTTCGTCGGGCGCTTGCCGGTCATCGGTACGCTGCACGAGCTCGACAAGCCAGCACTCGTCCAGATCCTGACGCAACCCCGCAATGCCATCACGCGTCAGTACATGAAGCTGTTCGAGTACGAAAACGTCAAGCTGCGTTTCACCGACGACGCACTCGACGCCATCGCGGAATCAGCGCTCGAACGGAAGATCGGCGCCCGCGGACTCCGGATGATCATCGAGGAGCTCATGCTGGACCTGATGTATCAGGTACCGAACCAGAAGAAGGTCCGCGAGGTCACGATCACGCGTGAAGTGGTGCTGGCCAAGGACAAGCCCATCGCGCTCATCGAAAAAGCCGGATAGACGTTTGCTCCGCCGTTTGATTTCCGACCTCGAGTTTCAGCAGTCAGGCGTGCCGGGCCGTTCTGGCCAGGCGGGTGACCGCGCAACCAGGTCCTGAAATCCAGACACCTAAAATCCATGGAGTCATCGTTGGAAGTTTACGAAACGCTCCCGATCGTCCCGCTCCGGGACGTTGTCGTGTTCCCGCACATGATGATGCCGTTCGTTATTGGACGGCCGAGTTCGACCCGCGCGCTCGAGCACGCGTTGCTCAAGGACAAGCGCATTTTCCTCGCCGCCCAGCACGACGCCTCGGTTGACGATCCCCGGCCGGAAGACATCTACACGATGGGCTGCGTCGCCAACGTCGTGCAGAGCCTGAAGCTCCCGGACGGCAACATCAAGGTCCTGGTCGAAGGCGTCGACCGCGCCCGCGCCGTCGAATGGAAGGAAGACAAGGGCTTCTACCGCGTGGTCGTCAAGGTGCTGCCGAAGCAGCGCGAGACCGCGGGTGAAGTCGAAAGCACGATGAGCCGCGTCGTGTCGCTGTTCGAGAACTACGTGAAGCTCTCGAACAACCTGCACTACGACGCGATGATTGCCGCCGTGCGCGTCGACGATCCGGGCAAGCTGGCCGACACCATCTCGGCCCACCTGCTGGTCGGCGTGGACGAGAAGCAGAACCTCCTCGAAATCATCTCGCCGATCGAACGCCTGAACCGCATCGCCGGCATTCTCGAAATCGAAGTCGACAAGCTCCAGGTCGATCGCCGCATCCAGTCTCGCGTGAAGAAGCAGATGGAGAAGGCGCAGAAAGAGTACTACCTCAACGAGAAGATGAAGGCGATCCAGAAGGAA
>Ga0105248_10009008_pt1 | contig 10974 bp, 10 predicted proteins | sample KBSS34metaG_FD_81524 | JGI IMG/M metagenome (GOLD analysis project Ga0105248, IMG submission 81524) | Switchgrass rhizosphere microbial communities from Kellogg Biological Station, Michigan, USA - KBS S3-4 metaG | ecosystem: Host-associated > Plants > Roots > Rhizosphere > Soil | place...
CACCACCACCGCCAGCATATAAGTGGGCGTGCCGTCGGAGCGCAGCAGCACCATGTCGTCGAGCTGGCTGTTCTCGAACCGCACATCGCCCAGCACGACGTCGCGCACGATGGTCTCGCCCTCCTGCCGCGCCTTCAGCCGCACGACAAAGGGTTTGCCTTCCTGTTCGGGGCCGGGCGTACAATTGCGCCAGCGCCCGTCATAACGCATCGGCTTGCCGGCGGCCTTTTGCTCTTCGCGCATCTGGGTGAGTTCTTCGGCGGTGGCGTAGCAGCGGTAAGCCTTGCCTTCGGCCAGAAGTTTTTCCGCCACTTCGCGGTGACGCTGTGCGCGGGCGAACTGATAGATCACATCGCCGTCCCAGTTCAGCCCCATCCAGGTCATGCCGCCCAGGATGGCGGCCACCGCCTCGGGAGTGGAGCGTTCGCGGTCGGTGTCCTCGATGCGCAGCAGGAAGGTGCCGCCGGCATGGCGGGCATAAAGCCAGTTGAACAAGGCGGTGCGGGCGCCGCCGATATGCAGCATGCCCGTTGGGGACGGCGCGAAGCGCAGGACGGGTTTTTGTGACATGACGGGGACTTAGAGCAGGGCGCGGCAGGATCGCAAGCGCAATCTGGGGGGCGAACCGCTTATTGCTGCGCCGGTGGTGTATCCGGCACATACTTGACCACCAAGTACCGGCTTTTGTGGGTTTCGTCGGCGAAGGTCCGTACGTCGCCATCATTGTAGGTTTTGCTGTAAACCTGGGAAATCATATTGGACTCGCTTTGCAGGATTGCCGCATCGCCACCTGCTGCTTTGGTGGCCTTTGCAATGTCGCTATCGAGCGCAGAAATGACTTTTCGGAATAACGCATTGCAGTTGCACCGCTCATCCGTGATCGCGCCCAAAATTTGATAGCGGCGCGGAGGGTCGCCCTGCTTCCAGATGTCGGTGCCGTCGATGGTTGTTCGTTCGCCTCCCTGACCGTCTTTGATCATGGGCCTCGGGTTTCATAAGGGTGGAATTGCGGTTCGGCGGCGGCATGACATAGGCCGGCAACAAGCAGAGCTACCACAAAAATTCCGACACGCGCTGGCAACATGGTTGCTTTCTACTAATATACCGCGGGCGGGGCAAATTTCTTGACACTGACATTTTTTCATTTGGAGCGGGATCGCTGGCCGCTGTGGCTGCCTGTAGCCTTGGGCACTGGTGCGGGGCTTTATTTTGCGCTTCCCACCGAGCCGCCAGCCGCTTTTGTCTGGGCGGCTTTCGGCATGACCTGGGCTGCATTGACCCTGGCCATCCTGGGGCGGACACGCTGGCGTTTTGCGTTTCTATGGGCCTTGTTCGCGGCGCTGTTGCTAGGCTTCGGACTGGCCAAATGGCGCGAAACCCGGATTGCCACGCCGGTGTTGGACCATGCGGTGGTGGCGCATTTGACCGGCCGTGTGGTGGCGCTGGAGCCGCGCCAGCAGGGCGAGCGCTTGGTGCTGGCGGATGTGCATTCTGGCACGCTTCCCAATGCACCCTGCCGCATCCGCGTAGCGTTGCGCGCCGCCAGTGATTTCCATCCCGGCGACTGGCTGAGCCTGACGGCGCGGCTGGACACCCCGCCGCCGCCCAGCGAACCGGGCGCCGCCGATCTGGGGCGCAGCCTGTTCTTTCAATCCATCGGTGCGGTGGGATTCGCTTATGGCCGGGCGCATGCAATCGTGCCTGCCCGCCCCGCCACCTTGTTCGAGCGGCTGGGCGCCGGCATCGAAGACCTGCGCCTGACCATGACGCAACGGATCCAGACGCGTATTCCCGGCAGTCTTGGCGGCATCGCCTCGGCCCTGATCACCGGCGAGCGCGGCGGCATCAGCGATGACGATGAAGCGGCCCTGCGCGATGCCGGCCTCGCCCATGTGCTGGCGATCGCCGGATTGCATATGGCGCTGATGGGCGGAGGCATCTTCTGGCTGCTGCGCGCGGTGCTGGCGGCGCTCCCGGGGATCGCCTTGCGATACCCGATCAAGAAATGGGCGGCGGCGGGCGCACTGGCGGCCAGCAGTTTTTATCTGGTGATCAGCGGAGCGGCGCCGTCAGCGGTGCGCGCCTTTGTCATGCTGGCGATGATCATGGTGGCGATCCTGCTCGACCGGCCGGCGCTGTCCATGCGCAGCCTGGGACTGGCGGCGGCGATCCTGCTGGTGCTGCGGCCCGAGGCGATCACCGAGCCCGGCTTTCAGATGTCGTTCGCGGCGGTGGCCGGGCTGGTGGCGGTGGCGGAATGGGAGACCAGGCGCGAAAGGCTGAAACCGCGGGGGACGTTTTATCGCTATGTCCACGGCATCGTGATGACCAGCCTGGTGGGCAGTCTCGCCACATTGCCGTTCGCGATGTTTCACTTCGACCGCGCCACCCATTATGCGGTGTTGGGCAATCTCATCGCCATGCCGGTGATGGGATTCTGGGTAATGCCGGCGGCGGCGCTGTCGGTGGTGCTGATGCCGCTGGGACTGGAAGGTCCCGCGCTGGATTTCCTGAAACAGGGCATTGCCGTGATGCTGGGCATGGGGCGCTGGGTTTCAGGCCTGCCGGGCGCGGTGTCGCTTGCGCCCACCATGCCGCTGGCGGCGCTGATTTTAATTTCCCTGGGCGGCTTGTGGCTCGCGGTGTGGCGACAAGCCTGGCGCTGGTGGGGTTTGGCACCGCTGCTGGTGGGCGCCGGCCTGGCTTATTTCGCGCACCTGCCGGACATGCTGGTGGCCGGCGACGCCGTCACCATCGCCATCCGGGGGCCGGACCGCCTGCTGCATTTTGTGAGAAAGCCCCTGAACAAGTTCGCGGCCCGCGACTGGCTGAGGGGTGATGGCGATGGCCGCGACATCACGGACGCCGTGAGCATGCCCGGCCTCTCTTGTGACGGGCTTGGCTGTATCGTGAAGGAGAGCGTGCTGATCGCCGCATCCCTCAAGCCCGAAGCGCTGGATGAGGATTGCGTTCGAGCCAAGGTGGTTGTGATCCCCGCGACGGCGGCGGACTGCAAAGGCCCGGCAGTGGTGATTGATCGGAAGGCGGCGGAAGACGGGGGGGGATGGCGGATAACACTGTCACCTGCGCCCATGGCGGTTAGCGTCCGCGAATTGCGCGGCGAACGGCCGTGGGTGGCGAGACCCGAACAATAACCTCACGCCATGGCCGGGCTCGACCCGGCCATCCAGAGCAGCAAACACGAAGATAGAAAATATTGCCCCTGGATGGGCGGCTCAAGGCCGCCCATGGAGAGGCGAGAATCAATACCGCCTGATCAACCCCACCAGCTTGCCTTGGACTTTGACACGGTCCGCGCCATAGAGGCGTGTCTCATAGGCGGGATTGGCGGCTTCCAATGCGATGGAATCGCCGCGGCGGCGCAGCCGTTTGAGAGTTGCTTCCTCATTGTCCACCAGCGCGACAATGATCTCGCCCGTCGTGGCGCTGTCGGCCTCCTGGATGATGACGGTATCGCCGTCCAGGATGCCGGCGTTGATCATGGAGTCGCCGGTCACTTCCAGGGCGTAGTGATTGCCGCGCCCGATCATGCCGCCGGGCACCGGCACGTCGCTCACCTTGTTCTGCAGCGCCTCGATCGGCGTGCCGGCGGCGATGCGGCCGACCAGCGGCACGTTGACGGCGCCTTCTCCGCCATCGCCATAACCACGCCTGGGCGCGGGCGAGCGGGCATCCGCCATGCGGATATCGGTGCGGCCGTGGCGGCCGCCGGCGCGCTGGACCTGGCTGCGCGTGGTGGCGGGGCGCAGGGTTTCGGCCATGTTCTCCGGCAACTTGAGCACTTCCAGGGCGCGGGCGCGTTTTTCCATGCGCCTGAGGAATCCGCGCTCTTCCAAGGCGGTGATCAGCCGGTGGATCCCGGACTTGGATTTCAGGTCCAACGCCTCTTTCATCTCATCAAAGGACGGCGGAATGCCTGTTTCCCGCACCCGTTCGTGGATGAACATCAAGAGCTCGTATTGTTTGCGCGTGAGCATCGCGGCGTCTCCCCAGAGGACGAAATGGCCGGTGAACAAAGCCAGTACACTTGCGAATCGTTCTACTTTAGTTCCGCATCGACGTCAACGCGGATTCCTGCCGGTGGCAACATGAAAGGAACGTAAGGGGCGAGTTCCCGTTAAGACCTCTGAAGGGTGGATGCAAAGGAGAGATCGATGAGTACGAGAAACCTTCTGCTGGGCGCCGCCATCAGCCTTGCCGCATTGACGGCCATGGCCGCGCCGGCCTCGGCCTATGTCGTCTGCAACCGCGAAGGCGACTGCTGGCGCACGCATGAGCGTTATGATTATCGCCCCGCCTGGGGTCTGCGCATTTATGACGACAATTGGCGCTGGGGGGATCGCGACAGGGCGCGCTACCGCTGGCGCGATTATCACCGCGGCTATTGGGGCCGTGGTGGCGTGTGGATCACCTTCTAGGCAGCAACCTCTGATCGGATGACGGCGGAACTCTCACCGGGTTCCGCCGTTTTTCTTGGCGGGAGGCGGTTCATCCAAACATGGAGGACACTATGAAAATCAGGACACTTGTTTTGGGCGCTCTTGCTGGTGCGGCTGCATTGGCGGCCACGGCTGCGCCGGCGTCTGCTTATGTCGCCTGCAACCGCTTCGGCGATTGCTGGCATGTGCGCGACCGTTATGATTATCGCCCCGCCTGGGGTGTGCGTATCCATGACGACAACTGGCGTTGGCGTGGCCGCGATCATTATCGCTGGCGCGAGCATGATGGCCGCGGCTATTGGGGCCGTGGCGGCGTGTGGATCACATTCTAATCTCATCTGGTGTGACGAGGAAAAGGCGGTCCAAAGGCCGCCTTTTTCTTTGCTTCAGTGGAAGAAATCTTCCGGTGCGCAGCCCGCGGCGCGGGCCAACTTTTCCAGGGTCTGCGGCGCGATGGTGCGGATTTTGCCGGTGAGAAAGCCCAGGACCTCGCCGGGCGGCACGCCAGCGGCACGGGCCCATTCGCTGGGACGCAGATGCCGCGCGATCATGAAAGCGCGGAACGCGTCGCGCTGTTTGCCGATTTCCAATCCGCGCGGCGCGGTGACTTCGCCCATCAAGACTTTTGGTTTGGCAAAGCGCGACGTCGAGACGCGTTCGGGCTTTTTGGGTTCGGCACGCGGCTTTGGCGGCACGGTCGAAATGGGCCGGTGCTCGGGCGCATCATTGCGGGGCGTCCCGCGCATGCCGGCGGAGCGGCGCGGCCTATCGCTCATGAAAAACAGCCATCAGCGAAAGCCATTGCCCAGCAACAGCCTGGTAGCGGCGGCGACGTCCTTCTGGCGCATCAGGCTCTCGCCCACCAGCACCGAAGTGACATGGGCGCCCGCCAACCGCTTCAAGTCGGCCAGAGCCGACAGCCCGCTTTCCGCCACCACATGCACATCACGCGGCACCTTGGGGGCGAGCTTGAGGGTCACGCCCAGGTCGGTGACGAAGGTCTTCAAGTTGCGGTTGTTGATGCCGATCAGATTGGCGTCCAGGTCCAGCGCCCGTTCCAGTTCGGCCTCGTCATGGATTTCCACCAGCGCGTCCATCTCCCAGCGCGCGGTTTCGTCCATCAGGGCGCGGACATGGTCGTCGTCCAGCATCGCCATGATGATCAGAATGCAGTCCGCGCCCCAACTGCGGGCCTCGATCACCTGATAAGGCTCGATCATGAAGTCCTTGCGCAGCACCGGGAGCCGGGTCGCTTCGCGCGCTTGGGCGAGATATTCCGGCGCGCCCTGGAAAGATGGCGTATCGGTCAGGACGGAGAGGCATGCCGCGCCGCCATCCTCGTACGCCATCGCCAGCGCCGGGGGATCGAAATCGGCGCGGATCAGGCCCTTGGATGGCGAGGCCTTCTTGATTTCGGCGATCAGGCCGTACTCGCCGGCTTCCTTCTTGTTTTCCAGCGCGCTGAGGAAACCGCGCGGCGGGTCCATGTCGCGGGCGCGCGCTTCCAATTCGGCGCGGTCCGCTTTCGCCTTGGCGGCGGCCACTTCCTCGCGCTTATAGCCGAGGATCTTGTCCAGAATGCTCATCTCTGATCGCCTATGCTCTCAGAGGTTGTTTGATGGGATGCGACAATCAATGCGTCCAGTTTTGCCTTGGCCGCGCCGCCGTCCAGGGAGAGCGCCGCCAACCTCACACCGTCTTTTACATCTTTTGCCAGGCCGGAGACCATAAGCGCGCCGCCGGCATTCAGCAGCACGATGTCGCGGTAGGGGCCTTTTTCGCCGTCGAACAGCCGGCGGAGCGCCGCTGCATTGTCGGCCGCGTTGCCGCCCTTGAGCGCGCTCAAGCTGGTGCGCGCGAGGTCCGCATCTTCCGGCGCGATTTCTCCCAGTGTGATCTGCCCGTTTTCCAGGCTGGCGAAATGCGTCACGTCCGTGACAGTGAGTTCGTCCAACCCGTCGGCGCCATGCACCACCAGGGCGCGGGTGCTCCCCAGCGCCTTCAGCGCCTCGGCATAAGGCTTGAGCCATTTTTTGTCATAAATCCCCACCAGCTGGTGTTTCACCCGGGCGGGCGAGGCGAGCGGTCCCACCAAGTTGAAGATGGTGCGGATCGGGATGGCTTTTCGCACCTCCCGGACATGGCGCATGGCCGGGTGATGCACTTGGGCGAACAGGAAGACGATGCCGGTTTGGGCCAGCACCTGCGAGGCGCGCGCCGGTTCCAGGTCGATCCGGACCCCCAGCGCTTCCAGGATATCGGCGGCGCCGCTTTTGGAGGTGGCCGAGCGGTTGCCATGCTTGGCGACGGGAACGCCCGCGCCTGCCACCACAAAAGACACGGCGGTGGAGATATTGAGGGTCCCGTGGCCGTCGCCGCCGGTGCCGCACAGATCGATCGCGTCCGGCGGGGCCGTCACGGGGCGCATGGCATGGCGCATGGCGCGCACCGCTCCCACCAACTCCGGCACGGTGGGGCCGCGTTCCGCCTGGGCGGTGAGGAACGCAATCAGATCGGCGTCCGGCACCGCGCCCGACATGATGGTTTCAAACACGCGTGCGGATGCATCGGCATCCAGCGAGCCGCCCTCGCGGACCACCGCCAAGGCGGCGGGAAAATCCACCGAGGCACTGGTTACCTTCATGGCCGATTCATACCGGGGCCGGGACTTTTGCGAAGTCGCGCGCGATCTGCAGGAAATTGGCCAGCAGGGCATGGCCGTTTTCGGAGGCGATGCTTTCGGGATGGAATTGCACGCCATGGACCGGATGGGTCTTGTGCATCACGCCCTGGATCACGCCGTCTTCGCTGGTGGCGGTGACTTCGAGGCTGCCCGGCATCGACGGCGGATCGATGGTGAGGGAATGATAACGCGTGGCCAGGAAATCATTGTTGAGGCCCCGGAATACGCTTTTGCCGGTGTGATGAACACGGGACAGCTTGCCGTGCATGGGCTCAGGCGCGCGCACGACCTTGCCCCCATAGATCTGACCGATGGCCTGATGGCCCAGACAGACGCCCAGGATCGGCATGGCGCCGTTCGCGCGGCTGATCACATCCAGGCAGATGCCGGCTTCGTTGGGGGTGCAGGGACCGGGCGACAGAACAATGCCGTCCGGCTTCATGCCCAGCGCCTCGGCGGCCGAGATTTCATCGTTGCGGGCCACGCGCACATCCGCGCCCAACTCACCCAGATAATGAAAGAGGTTGTAAGTGAAGCTGTCATAGTTATCGATCAGGAGGATCATAATCCTAAACCATTGATTTTGCTATTTTTTCGAAAAACCGTTCCGCGATGATACCCCCATTTTACACGGCTGGTGGCAGTCTTGTGCGAACTTTCGCGAACGGTGTGGAACTTCAGACTGACCGAGCAAATTGCCAACAGAGGCTGCGCACCAAGGCGCTGCGGATGTATCACCCAATCCGTGCCAAGGGCGGCCGGTGCTATGCGACCGGAGCTTTTTTCCAAAGCGAGGCATAGCCCCACACCACGGCAATCGCCAGGGGGATGGCGCCGCCAAAAATAAAGACGAGATCACCCGGCATCCGCATCCATTCCAGCGTGCGCGCCAGCGGTGTCGCCGTGTAGGCCAGGCTGCGCGCGTGCCAATATCCGTTATTGATCACGTCATAGACCTGCATGATGCCGCCGGGAAAAAGACTAAGCGTCACCATCATCGCAAGCCCGATATTCAGTCCCCAGAAAGATATACGGACGAATTTCTCCAGTCTGGGCCAGATGGCATCCGTGACGGCCTCGCGAAGGACGAACAGCATCAAGGCCACTCCCAACATCCCGAAGACGCCCATCATGGCGGCATGCCCGTGATTGGGCGTGAGGATGGTGCCTATCTCGTAATAGCTGACGATTGGCGTGTTGATGAGGAAGCCGAAGACGCCCGCGCCGAGGAAATTCCAGAAGCCCACGGCCATCAGAAAATAGAACGTCCAGCGATGGCGCTTGACGATGGATTCGTCACCGCGCGTGACATTGACGAAATCCCAGGCGTCGAGGGTGATCAAAGTCAATGGCACGACCTCCAGCGCCGAAAACACCGCCGAGACAGCCAGATTCAGCTCCGTCTGACCGGTCCAATACCAATGATGACCGGTGCCGATGAGGCCGCCGCCGAAATACAGAATGGCATCGAGGTAGATTGTGCGTAGCGCCGATATCCTCTTCACCAATCCCATCTCGTAGAAAATGATGGCGACGATAACGGTGACAAAAAACTCGAAGAACCCTTCCACCCAAAGGTGAATGATCCAGAAGCGCCAGGCGTCAACAATCGTGTAGTTGGTTTGAGAGCCAAAAAAGAGCGCCGGGAGGTAGAACAGGGGAATTGCGAAGGCCGCGATCAGGAAGAAGTTGGCAAACCCTCGCTTGGCCGGGTCACGACGTGCCGGTGCGACGGCCCGCCAGACCAGGAAGAACCAGAACAAAAGTCCAACCGCCAGCAACATCTGCCAGAAACGGCCGATCTCCAGATACTCCCAGCCCTGGTCGCCCACCCAGAACCAGCTCTTGGGCAGGAGCCCCATCAAGCTCGCCCATTCGCCCAGCAGGCTGCCCACGGCGACGACCAAAATCGCCCCAAACAGGAGGTGAATGCCGAGCGCTTGGCGGCGAGGGCTCGTGCCGCCCAGCAGCTCAGCGACAAACAGAGCGCCGGCCACATAGGAGGTTGCGATCCAAAATATCGCGGTTTGCAGATGCCATGCCCGCAACAGGTTGCTGGGGAAGAGCACCGTCAAGTCAATGCCGTAGAATGACCCGGGTTCGGCGCGGTAATGCGCGACGCCGCCGCCGACCAGGGTTTGCGTCAAAAACAGGAGAACGGCGACAGCCATGAATTTGAGCGTCGAAGACTGTGCCGTGCTTAAGGTCCAGCGTTCCCGCGCCGAGGGCATGCCATGCCAACCGAGATAATCGAACTTTCCGAATGCAAGCAAAACGATCGCCGTGCCACCAAGAAGGGCGATAAAACTGACAGCGCTCCATAGCAGCGCGGCGCCACCAGGATGATTTCCGGCAAGCGGATCATAAGGGAAATTGTTGGTGTAGGAGTGCGTTGTACCGGGGCGTTGTGCCACGGAGCTCCACGCGGCCCAGGTGAAGAAGGCGGTCAAGTCGTGCAGCTCCTGAGGGTCGCTCACGACGCGCACCGGAAGGCCGCCATTGTTTATCGGGTGCTCGAAATACGCCTTCCACACGTCGATCTCATTGTGAAAGGTGTCCACCGCGGCCGGCAGCAGCGTCAGCGTGTCGGTTTTGGGGTCATATCGGTTGGTCTTGAGTAGCGCACCGACCTCGCCATCCACGGCAGCGCGCTCCGCTATATCCAGGTCCGAATAAGCTTTCGCAAAACGGCTCTTGGCTGTGCGTTGCGCAAGATCGGTGGCCCAGTCATGCAGGACGGCCGCCCCGAAATCGGGACCCAGATAAGCGCCATGCCCCCAGATCGTTCCATTATCCATCAAGCCATGCTTGAGAAACACTTCCTGGCCGTGCCGAACATCGTCGCCGGTATAGACAAGGGCGCCTGTCGCATCGACCACACGCGCGGCAACTGGCGGCGCGTTTTGATACGCCTTGAATGTCAGGAGAATGAGGATCGCGAAGCCCATCACAAACGTGAAAGCCACCGCCCGGCCCCACCAGGGGGAAAGCGTTTCCAGATCAACGTGCGTTGTATCGGACATGGAATTTCCCCACAAATTGATGTTCAGGCCAAAAGACTATTTGGCCAATGCCGACACTCGAGATCGTGCAGCGCGCGTGTCAGCACGCATGCGTCCTGAGGGTCTCAGGAAGAGATGCAACCGGCAAATTCGGCGAGGTTCAGAAAGTCTTGAATGACCTGAGCATTGATGCGCACTGCTGTGCTGCAACTTGGATTGTTGCGGCGTCAGGAGGTCACATTAATACCCGCTACTCATCGGTACGCCTGCTTTCGAGCAATGTCGAATCTGGTTCGGAAACCTGGGCAAGGAATAAATGCGCGCCGTCGCCTGCTTTGATGGAAATCAACTGCAAGTGCTGCGGCCACCGCCAACATGGTTCTTCGGCGATCAACCGCGCGGCGTCATAATCAAGGGCCAAGCACAGGTGCGGATTCGATGGTGGTCAGGACCGGGCTTCCTCCCCGGTTGCCCGCTCCGGAAGCGGTATAAACCCGGCCCTCATGGACCAGCGCGCCTGTTCCGTGGCGTCCCTGGACGAGGGGTGGCAATTCCTCCCACCGGTCCGTCGCCGTGTCATAGGATTCCACTTCGGCATGCGCGGCGAGGTGGGCCATGCTCTCCCCGCCGATCACCACAAGCCGCGTGCCGACAACCGCGATCATCCCGCCGGCGCGGGGCGTCGGCAGATCCCGCGTCAGGCTCGACCATTTGCCGCCGCGAAAGTCGAACACGTCCACCGCATGGACCGTGAGATCAAACACCTGGTTGGTGGCGCCGGAGCTTGTGCGGCCGCCGGCGGCGTAGAGCCTGTCGCCGATCATGGCGG
>Ga0105248_10009009_pt1 | contig 10974 bp, 9 predicted proteins | sample KBSS34metaG_FD_81524 | JGI IMG/M metagenome (GOLD analysis project Ga0105248, IMG submission 81524) | Switchgrass rhizosphere microbial communities from Kellogg Biological Station, Michigan, USA - KBS S3-4 metaG | ecosystem: Host-associated > Plants > Roots > Rhizosphere > Soil | place...
GACAATCCGCAGACGATCGATCCGCGCGACGTCGACTGGCAGGCGGTGGTCGATGGCCGGCAGGATGTGCGGCTCCGGCGATTGCCGAGCCCGGCCAATTCCATGGGCATGATGAAATTCATGCTGCCGAACTATTTCGGCATCTATCTCCATGACTCGCCGGAGAAGGAACACTTCACCAAGAACGAGCTGTGGATCAGCAACGGCTGCGTTCGCGTCGAGGATTACAAGCGACTTGCGACCTGGCTGTTCGGTTATCTGCCCAAGGGTCACAATCCCAAGGTCGAGGAAGAGGTCGACCTTCCAAAGCCCATCCCGGTCTACATGACCTATCTGACAGCCCAGCCGACGCCCGACGGCGTACAGTTCATGGAAGATCATTACGGCCGCGACGCGCACTTGATGGAGCGCTTCGGGACCCAGCTGATGGCGGCGGTCAAAGGTCTCTAAGTTTCGGTGTATTGACAGAATAACACACCAACAATAAATCGACGTCCATGTTCTTGACGGTGCCGATCAGCCCACTGCAGGTCGCGACTTTCATCGGGCTATCCTTGGTGTTTTTCCTGTTCCTGGTGAGCGCGGCATCCCGCCGGACCAGGGAATCCGGCGTCAAAACGGACCAGCGTTCGCAGTTCGGAATCCTCCTGCAATCGGTCGGAATCGGCATCGCTGGACTTGGGCGGCCCCGGCCAACGCTGGAGTCGCTGAGCGCTGCCGGCTTGCTCGGAACGGTCGCCGTCCTCCTGTTCATGGGTGGCGCAATCTATTTGTTCGCGGCCAGCTCCCGTGCTCTCGGAAAGAACTGGAGTCTGGTCGCACGCACACGAGGCGATCATGAGCTCGTGCGCGCAGGGCCTTACGCGTGGGTCCGCCACCCGATTTACCTCGGGATGCTGCTGTTTCTCTTCGGCCTGGCCGCGGCTTTCGGCCATTGGGCGATGACGATCGTCGCCGTGCCGGTCTTTCTCGCGGGCACTGCCATCCGAACGCGGATTGAGGACGGACTTCTCGAGCAGAGTTTCGGGGACAAGTTCCGGGATTACCGGAGCTCGACTCCGGCGATCATTCCCAGACTCTTCTAGGCTTCAGGCGGCGTCGCCGGCCTTATCCTTGGAGGCATAGACGCGGACAGGCTCCTTGCGGCCCTCAACCACGTCCCTGTCGACATGAACCTCGTCGACGCCATCCATCGACGGCAGGTCGAACATCGTGTCGAGCAAGATGCCTTCGAGGATGGAACGCAGGCCTCGCGCACCGGTCTTCCGCTCGATCGCCTTCACGGCAATGGAATGCAGCGCATCATCCGTGAACTCGAGCTGCACGTCCTCCATGTCGAACAGCTTGGCATATTGCTTCACCAAAGCGTTCTTCGGCTCGACCAGGATCTTGACCAGCGCGGGCTCGTCGAGGTCGAGAAGGGTCGCGATCACCGGCAGTCGGCCGACGAATTCGGGAATGAGGCCGAATTTCAGGAGGTCTTCCGGCTCGCAATGCTTCAGGACCTCGCCGGTCTTCCGCTCATCCGGAGCTGCGACATGGGCGCCAAAGCCCATGGATTTGCCCTGCATGCGATCGGAGATGATCTTTTCGAGGCCGGCAAACGCGCCGCCGCAGATGAACAGGATATTCGTCGTGTCGACCTGCAGGAATTCTTGCTGCGGGTGCTTGCGCCCACCCTGCGGCGGAACGCTCGCGGTCGTTCCTTCCATCAGCTTCAGCAGTGCCTGCTGGACGCCTTCGCCGGACACGTCGCGCGTAATCGACGGATTGTCCGACTTGCGGCTGATCTTGTCGATCTCATCGATGTAGACAATGCCCCGCTGGGCCTTCTCGACGTTATAGTCGGACGCCTGAAGCAGCTTCAGGATGATGTTTTCGACGTCCTCGCCGACATAACCCGCTTCGGTGAGCGTCGTCGCGTCGGCCATGGTGAACGGAACGTCCAGGATTCGGGCCAGCGTCTGAGCGAGCAGCGTCTTGCCGCAACCCGTTGGGCCGATCAGCAGGATGTTCGACTTGGCGAGCTCGACATCGTTGCCGGCCTTCGCGCCGTGCGAAAGCCGCTTGTAATGGTTGTGGACTGCGACCGAGAGGACCCGCTTCGCGCGATCCTGCCCGATCACATAATCGTCGAGGACCTTGCAGATCTCGGATGGGGTGGGAACTCCGTCGCGCGTCTTCACCAGCGCGGACTTCGATTCCTCGCGGATGATGTCGTTGCACAGCTCGACGCACTCATCACAGATGAAGACCGTCGGTCCGGCGATGAGCTTCCTGACCTCGTGCTGCGACTTGCCGCAGAACGAGCAGTAAAGGGTGCTCTTGCTGTCGCCGCCTGAAAGCTTGGTCATTCCTGTCCTTATACCTCGGTCGCCTGCGACCTGCTGTTGGGCATGCTAGCCCGCTTTATGACACATTCAACTCTGCGGGTGGGTTAACGTATCCCCGCCCGGATATGGTCCTTTGAATTCAAGAATATGGATGGACCTCTGCATTGTAGCAAGGCCTGTTCGGCGGTCCGGTAACCTTACCGTGTCCCAGGATTGGCCGCCGCTCCACTCACGGCAGCAAGCGCCTGGCGCATGGCTTCATGGAAATCCGAACGAGCGTAAATGTCATTGTGACCGGCTCGCTCGATGGTCCGATCGAAGACCAGTCGCGGGATGCGCGCACGGAGGGCGTCGGTCCGTTCAGCAGGCACAATCTCGTCCTTGTCGCCTGCAATGATCGCGACGGGAGTATGCCCGTCAGTAAGCGGTGTTGCAGCATCGATCTCGTGGGCGAAGAGTGGGCCGATCGGCAGCCATGGATACATCGACTGCGCCACGGCCTTCAGCGAATCGAAGGGTGTTACAAGGATCAGGCCGTCGAGATGGCGCTTTGAGCTCAACTGAGCGGCAATGCCTGTTCCGATGCTGAAGCCAACTCCAAACACATGGGCGGGTTTCAGCCGCTCGACCGCGGAATCATAGACGAGCGGGGCATCAGCAATTAGCGCTTCCCCCGAAGGCTCGCCAGTCGACGGCGCATATCCACGGTAGTGGAATGCGATGACATCATGATCGGGGTACAATTCGTGGAGATATTCGGCGACGTCCTGCCCGTTCCACGCATTCCCGCCGAATCCGAGAAGTAGAATTCGATCCGGATCCGGTCGGTCGGGCGGAATGTGAATGCCGTGAAGCGTCTGATCGTCCGGAGTTCGGATGGTCAGGATTTCGGCATGCGGTGGCAACGGCCCCGCCTGGGGCACGGCATGGATTGGAAAAATGAGGTGATTCTGGAATTCAAACATCGCGCCCATTGCCGCAGCGGCGGCCACAAGGAAAGTTGCGACTAGCCGGCGAATGCCGCTTCAATTGCCGGAGTCACGCGATCGACCGTGTACGGCTTCTCGATCACAGGCGCGTCATTGAATTCGGGCGGCGGGGGATCGACGTGACCTCCCGTAGCGATAACGAAGGGCACATTGCGCTCGCGGAGCAGGCTTGCCACCGGCCAAACGTTCTCGCCCTTCAGATTTACGTCGAGAATGGCGAGATCGAACCCGCCTTTTTCCACCTCATCGAGGGCGCCCTGCACGGAATCGCAGGTTCCGCTGACCTTGTGCCCGAGCGAATCGAGGAAATCCTCGAGCATCATCGCAATGAGCGGTTCGTCCTCGACGATCAGGATGGAACGGGACGCAGACATATTGGGAAGGAATAAAGCGGAGGGCCGAAAGCGCAAATAACTTATTTGGGCATCACCGCCCGCCGTGCCGCTTCCGCAAGCTCGGTCACGGAAAAGGGCTTGGGGAGGAAATTGACGTTCTCGATGTCGATCGATTTCCGCAGCTGCTCTTCCGCATAGCCCGATATGAAAAGGATCTTGAGCTCGGGCCGGCTCTGCCTCGCCTCCCGAACCATGGTCGGGCCGTCCATCCCTGGCATGACCACGTCGCTGATCAAGAGATCGATCGGTTCGTTCCTTGCGATGATCTCCAGAGCATCTTCGCCATTGTCGGCAGTGATGACCGTATAGCCGTGCCGGGTGAGCGCGCGTTCGGCAACGGTCCTGACCATTGGCTCATCCTCGACCAGCAGGACGGTCCCGCTGCCCCACAATTCGTCCTTCTTGGTCTTCTCCGTCTTTCGGACCCGCCCGGCGCCGGCCTCCTCGCGGTGGACCGGCAGGTAGATGACGAAGCGGGTCCCCTCACCCACCTTGGAGTCGGCGAAGATGAAGCCGCCGGACTGCTTGACGATTCCGTATACGGTCGAAAGGCCGAGGCCAGTTCCCTTCCCGACTTCCTTCGTCGTGAAGAACGGCTCGAAAATCTTTCCAAGAACGCTTGGGGGGATGCCGGTCCCCGTGTCGGTCACCGACAGCGCACTGTAATCCGCGACCGGCAGGATGTCCGAGCCCAGTTCGGCAACCTTGTCGGCTTTCACGGAATAGGTCTGGATTGTCAGGATTCCGCCGCTCTTGGCGGCCATCGCGTCGCGGGCATTGACCGCGAGATTGATGATCACCTGCTCCAATTGCCCGGGGTCCGCACGGATCGGCCCAAGGCTTCGGCCATGCTTGACCACCAGCTCGACCGTCTCACCGAGCAGGCGCTTCAACAGATGGGACACCTCCGACACAACGTCGGGAAGCTGGAGCACCTGCGGGCGCAGGGTTTGCTGCCTCGAGAAGGCAAGAAGCTGTCGAGTAAGGCCAGCAGCGCGGTTCGAATTCGATTTGATCTGCTGGATGTCGTCATAATCGCTGTCTCCCGGCGTATGCCGCATCAGCATCAGGTCGCAATGGCCGATGATCGCCGTCAGGATGTTGTTGAAGTCGTGGGCCACGCCCCCAGCGAGCTGGCCGACGACCTGCATCTTCGTCGCCTGGGCAACCTGTCGCTTTAGCTTTGCCTCTTCGCTGTTGTCCTTGAGCAGAAGGAGAACGGTGGCCTCGCCAAGTCCGCGAAGGCCGGCGATCGTCAACGCGACGGGCTCGGAAGCCTGGTGCGTGAGCCGGACGGCAAGATCTCCGGACATTGCGGGGCCTCGCGCATTCCGCCGGACGGCATCCGCCACCGCAGCCTTGTCTTCCTTGACGACCAGATCGCCCGGATAAACCGGCAACGCAGTCCCCTTGATGCCCGCAGCCTGACGGAATGCGGCGTTCATGGTCAGGAAGCGGCCGTCGCGATCGACCAGCGCCAGGCCGATCGGAAGCACGTCCAGCAGGGCCTGGAGATTCGACGATTGAGCGGCCGACGGGCCGCCAGATGCGTCGAAGAGGAGGAAAGTCCCGGCTCCGCCGTCGCTGGTCAGGTCCGCGGGAAGATGAACCGCGCGCACCGGCTGACCGGAATCTCCGTCCGCAACCAGACGCATCTGCTCGTCTTCCCCGATTTCCACGAGGTCGCCGAAGCGGACCTTTCGAAGTTGCTGATCCGGTTCCAGAGCGCGGTCGGCGAAGAGGCTGTTAGCGGCCAGGATTGCTCCCTTGCCGTCGACCACGGCTGCCAGGACGCCGGCAGTCGCGAGCCGGTGACCCGGCACGCCTTCAATGCGCCGGACTGCAGTCGACAGGGCATCAAGCGCCGGTGCTTCCGGGAACCGCCACAGCAATAGCTCCCCGCTGACCCCGGCCCGTTCGACCTCGACCGGACTTGCGCCCGCTGCAGTCTCGATCCCGGCAACGCAGCCGGCGCCGTCACGGCTTGCCATGGTCTGGGCCAGCTTCAGGCCCTGCAACGCGTCATCGTTTGCGGCGAGATCGAGCGGCGGGGAGCTGCCGAAGCGTTCGCGGTAAGCGGAGTTGACGACCAGCAGCGATCCATCGCCGCCGGTAAGGGCAACGGGATCCCGGCTGAGGCTGAGGGCAGAGCCAACCAGCGTATAATCGGGGCCAACAAGAAGCGGCTCCGACGGCGCCGCGATGGGGGACGAGCGGCCGAGACTGATCGCCGCCCCGATCGCTCCCGCAGCGGCTGCGACGCCCGCAAAAATCCAGCTGCCGAGCAGGAGGAGTACAACCGCAGCAGTGGCTGCAGCGGCCACGATCAAAGCCGGCGCAAGCCACCGTGCCCACCCGTCGAGCGGGGTCGAATCTATCCGAGGCAGCTCCTGGTACAGCATGCGGCAGGAGTCATCCTACCAGCTGTAAAATATCCTACCAGATGCGCACTCGATCTGCTGGAGCCAGGTAGAGCTTCTGCCCGGGCTGGATGCCGAACGCCTGGTACCAGGGATCCATGTTGCGGACGATATTCGCCCGTTGCTCGGAGGGTGAATGCGGATCGGTCAGCAGCCGTCGCCTCAAATCCGCCTCACGGTAATTCCGCCGCCAGACTTGCGCCCAGCCCAGATAGAAGCGCTGGTCGGCGGTGAAACCGTCGATGACCTGGGGCGCCTTTCCTCCAAGTGACGCAATGTACGCATCGTGCGCGGTGGTAAGGCCGGCGAGGTCGGCGACATTCTCGCCCATCGTCAGCTTGCCGATGACATGGAATCCGGGAAGCGGTTCATAGGCGTTATACTCCGCTTCGAGCTTGTCGAGCCGAGAATTGAAGGCTGCCACGTCCGCGGGAGTCCACCAGCTCGTGAGCCTGCCTTCATAATCATATTTGGATCCCTGATCGTCGAAATGGTGGCTCATTTCGTGGCCGATGACCGCGCCAATGCCGCCGTAGTTCACGGCAGGATCTGCATGGGGGTCGAAGAATGGCGGCTGGAGGATCGCGGCCGGGAAGGTGATCGCCACCAGCGGCGGATTGGCCTGCGCGTTCACGGTCATGGGAGTCATTCCCCACTCCCACCGCCGAACCGACTGGCCGAGCTTCGAGATATTGTCCGCGGCCTGCCACTGGTTGGATCTCAGCTCATTGCCGAACGCATCCCCGGATACGACCTTCATGGCGGAATAATCGTGCCACTTGCTCGGGTAACCGATGCGGGGAGTGAAGGCAGCCAGCTTCTGGTGAGCCTTGGCCTTCGTTTCCGGAGTCATCCAGTCGAGCGCATCGATCCGGCGGTTCATCGCCGCGATGATGTTCTTCACCATCTCATCGGCCGCCGCCTTGGTTTCGGGCGGGAAATATTTGGCGACGTAAATCGTGCTGACCTCGTCGGTCAGGCTTCCAACCGTATAGTCCACGGCTCGCTTCCAGCGGACCTGCTGCTCGGGCGTTCCCGAGAGGACGGTCCCGAAAAAAGCGAAATTTTCCTTGTCGAAGGCGCTCGGAAGAACGTCGGCGAAGCTGTCTAGCGAGCGTACGAGCAGCTGGTCCTTGAGAACCGCAAGAGGCGCCGATCGGATCACCTTCGCGATTCCGGCGACCGCCGACGGCTGGCCGACGATCACGTCATTGATCGAAGCGCCCTTCGCCTTGAAAAAGCCGGCGAAGTCGAACCCCGGCGCCGACTTCTGAAGCTCGGCAAGAGACATTTTGTTGTAGGTCTTGTCAGCGTCGCGGCTCTGCACTCGAGTCCAGCTGACCTTGGCGATCTCGGTTTCGAAGTCGACAAGTGCTTTGGCGCGGGCGGCAGCGTTGGGCTCCCCGGCAAGCGACAACATTGTCGCAATATGCTTTTCGTACGCCCGTTTCGTATCGGCCAGCTTGGGATCGTTCGAAAGGTAATAGTCGCGGTCCGGCATGCCGAGGCCCGACTGGAACAGGTTCATCGCATAGACGTCGGGATTCTTCCTGTCCTGCGTGACGGCTGCCGCGAATGGAGTGCCGACGCCGTTCGCAGCGGCCTCAGCGACTAGCGCGGGATAGCCCGTCTTCGACGTGAGGTGTCGAATCTGCGTGAGCCAGGGCTGGATCGGGGCGAGTCCTTTGGCCTCGATCGCCGCGGTGTCGAGATAGGTTGCATAGGCCGTACCGATCTTCGAATTCGGATCCGCCTTCGCCTGCTCCAGGATTTCCTGCGTCCGCGTGTGGGACAGATCGTCGAGGAACGAGAACGCGCCATAGTTGGGCTTGTCAGCCGGAATCGGCGTGTTCGTCCCCCAGGTGCCGTTCGCGAATTTGTAGAAATTGTCTCCCGCCGACGTGCTTCGATCCATTCCCGCGACATCGAAACCAAATGAGCCGAACTGCGGTTTCGGAGTAGTCGCTGCCTTAACCCCATCGGCAACTTGCGCGGCAGGCCTGTTGTCGGCGGCCGCTACCGGCGGTGCCTGGGTCGCACAGGCAGCCAAAGCCGTCGTCGCCAGGGCGAACGCAATCACTCGAACCATTTCAAATCCCCTCCATCTGATTCTTCGCGTTGGACAGGCAGTCGCTTGGCGCGGCGAATCCCGATCGACGACCGACCGCGAGGCACCTGCAAACAACAGAATCAGTCTTTGGTGCTTTGCCGGTTCCGCCAGCGGCTCTGCGTCCAGAAACGCCAGACGAAGGCGGAAGCGAGATAGCCGACGATGGCGGATCCGACGGCAATCGTCAGCACTCCGATCGCGATCGGTCCCGATGCCTGGTGAATCCAGAACAGCAAGCGGCTAAGCTCGCTCGAGAAGCGCTCGGCGGCCGCGGGATTCACAAGCGGCGCGTCGTGGTGCAGTTCCCACGAACCTATCCGGTAGGCCGCATAATAGATTGGCGGAATGGTCAGCGGATTCACCACGAGCGTGAATACCGCGGCAACAGCGACATTCGCTCGCGCCGGAATTGCAAGCAGTGCTGCGATGGCCGTGTGCATGACCGGAATGATCACTGCCACGAACAAGCCCAGCGCGACTCCGCGCGGGACCGACCGACGGGTCATCCGCCAGAGCGAAGAATGCGAAAGGTGAGAAGCAAAAGGCCTCAGGAGCCGGTAGCGATGGACCGTCTCGCGCGTCGGAATGTGGCCCTTCAGCCATTGGAACAGGCTCATGGCCGAGCTCGCCTCAGCCATTTCGTCTCAGCAGCCGTTGCTGCTCCCTCTTCCAATCCCGCTCCTTCATCGTCTCGCGCTTGTCGTGAACCTTCTTACCGCGTGCGAGCGCCAGCTCGACCTTCGCCCGCCCGCTGCCGTTAAAATATAAGGACAGCGGGACAAGTGTCAGGCCCTGACGGGTCACAGCACCCTGCAATTTGGATATCTCGCGGTTCTTGAGCAATAATTTACGCGGTCTTTTCGGCTCGTGGTTCAGACGATTTCCGTGGCTGTATTCGGGGACATGGCTGTTGATCAGCCACACTTCGTCTCCCTGGACCGCCGCGTAGCTTTCCGCGATCGAGCCCTCTCCATGCCGGAGCGACTTCACCTCGGTGCCGCTCAGCTGGATCCCAGCTTCAAATCGCTCTTCGACGAAATAGTCGAAACGGGCACGCCGGTTTTCGGCCACGACCTTTTGCTTGTCGAAGGGCTGTGGAAGGGGTTTTGCCATTGAAGATCAGATCAACCCCGCATGTTCGAGCGCTGCATCGACCGCGCGCTTCGACGCGTCCGAAGGCTCGACCAGCGGCAGCCGAAGTTCAACGGGGAAGTCCGGCTTCACCCTTGCAATGGCATATTTGGCGGGCCCGGGAGATGCGTCCGTGAAGAGCGCCGCGTGGAGCGGATAGAGCTTGTCCTGGAGGTTCAACGCATCGTCCCAGCGCCCCTCGCGAGTGGCTTTCTGGAAGTCGCTGCACAGCCTTGGCGCGACATTGGCGGTGACCGAGATGCAGCCGACGCCGCCCATCGCATTGAAGCCGAGCGCCATGTCGTCGTTTCCGGAGAGCTGCACGAACGCTTCGCCGCATTCGAGCCGCTGTGCGGACACGCGGCCGAGATTTCCGGTCGCGTCCTTGACCGCGATAATCTTCGGGTGTTTCGCGACCACCGCCAGGGATTCGACCGATATGTCCGCAACGGTCCTTGAAGGTACATTGTAAACGACAATGGGAAGCGGCGATGCGTCTGCGATGGCGGTGAAATGGGCAACAAGGCCCGCCTGGCTTGGCTTGTTGTAGTACGGCACGACGACCAGCGCCGCGTCGGCGCCCACATCCGCAGCTGCGCGCACCAGCTCGATCGCCGCCGCCGTCGAATAGCTCCCGCAACCCGCAATCACCGGAACCCGGCGGTTCGCCACCTGGACGGTATGGGCGACGACCTCCCGATGCTCGTCGCGGCTAAGAGTCGCGCTCTCCCCAGTCGTTCCGCAAGGAACGAGCGCATCCGATCCCTCCGCGATCTGCCATTCGACGAAGGCCGCGAACGTGTCCTCAGCGACACGGCCGCCCGAAAAGGGCGTCACAAGGGCCGGAATCGAACCGAAAAACATGAACTTACCTCCCTGGAGGAGAGTTGGAGAGAGCAATGCGGGGCCGCGCGTTCACGGGCTGATAAGGAGTAGCACTGCATGATGTCCAGCATGTGGCGTTTGGCTGTGATTGTGCCAGTGCTGCTCGCCCTGGCTCCTGCCAGTTCGGCGCAATATGCCGGGACTGCGGGATATTCCGCGCCTGCCTACGCGACCAGCCAGAGCGTCGCTTCGTCACTTAACGACTGGCGCGCCCTGCGCCAAAGCAGCGGCTATCGTTTTTCGAGCTACGCCCCCTTCCTCATCGCCAATCCCGACTGGCCCGACGAAGGGCGGATGCGCGTCTGGGCCGAAAAGGCCATGCAGCCGGGAGAGAATGCCGCGACGGTTATCGCCTTCTTCGCGGCGGATAAGCCAAGGACCGGAAACGGATGGGCGAGGCTTGCGGATGCCTATGCCTCTAGGTCGCAATCGGCGGAGGCGCTGGACGCGGCCCGTCATGCATGGGCTTCCGACGATTTGGGATCCTATGACGAGCAGGCGATCTGGTCGCGCTACGGCAGCAGCTTCACCCGCGCCGACAATGATTCGCGCGTCGATTCCCTCCTCTTTGCAAAGGAGACCGACGACGCGGCCCGCTTCCTGTCCGCCACCAGCACCGAACGCCAGGCGTCCTTCGCCGCCCGGATCGCGATGCAGCGCAACTCGCCCGATGCCGATGGCCGCTACCAGGCGGTAATCGGCACCGTCACC
>Ga0105248_10009010_pt1 | contig 10973 bp, 8 predicted proteins | sample KBSS34metaG_FD_81524 | JGI IMG/M metagenome (GOLD analysis project Ga0105248, IMG submission 81524) | Switchgrass rhizosphere microbial communities from Kellogg Biological Station, Michigan, USA - KBS S3-4 metaG | ecosystem: Host-associated > Plants > Roots > Rhizosphere > Soil | place...
CATTCCCGGCGTCGGCAAGAAAACGTCCGAGCGCATCGTCCTCGAACTGAAGGATCGCCTGCCGCGGACGCAGACGGCAGCGCCCGCGGCCGGGACGAGCGCACCGGAGGCGCGGGTGCTGCGCGACGACGTGGTCTCGGCGCTCGTGAACCTGGGGTATCATCGGCCTCTCGCCGAAAAAGCCGCGGAAGCTGCCGTCACGATCGTCGGATCGTCGTCCGACGCCAGCTTCGAGCGCGTATTGAAGCAGGCGTTACGGGAAGTGGCCAAGTGACGGACGACCGCCTCGTGACCGCGGCGCGCGTGGACGAAGACGCGCAGTACGAGGCGGGACTGCGCCCGCGGCTGCTCGACGAGTACATCGGCCAGGACCGCATCCGCGAAAACCTGCAGGTCGCGATCGCCGCCGCGAAGCAGCGGAACGAACCGCTCGATCACGTGCTGCTGCACGGGCCGCCGGGCCTCGGCAAGACGACGCTCGCCTACGTCATCGGCAACGAGATGGGCGTGCCCGTGCGCGCGACGTCTGGCCCCGCGATCGAGAAACCGGGCGACCTGGTCGGCATCGTCACCAACCTCGCGGCCAACGAAGTGCTGTTCATCGACGAGATCCATCGGATGTCGCCGGCCGTCGAGGAGATCCTCTATCCGGCGCTCGAAGATTACGAGGTGGACATCGTCATCGGGCAGGGACCGAGCGCGCGAACGGTGAAGATGCGCCTCGAACGCTTCACGCTGATCGGCGCGACGACGCGCACCGGTCTGCTGACGTCCCCGTTACGATCGCGCTTCGGCATCACGCACCGGCTGGAATTCTACGCGCCGAAGGATCTCGAGGAGATCGTCCGCCGCTCGGCCAGGATCCTCAACGTGCCGATCGACGCGGCCGCGGCGGTCGAGATCGCCCGCCGCGCGCGCGGAACGCCGCGCATCGTCAATCGCCTGCTCCGCCGGGTGCGCGACTTCGCCCAGGTCCGCGCCGCCGGCACCATCACGATCGAGGTCGCGCACGCCGGCCTCAAGCTGCTCCAGGTGGACGAGAACGGGTTCGACGAAGTCGACCGCAAGCTGCTGCGGACGATCATCGACAAGTTCGGCGGCGGACCGGTCGGCCTCAACACGATCGCCGCGGCGATCAGCGAAGAGAAGGACGCGATCGAGGACATCTACGAGCCGTTCCTGATCCAGGCCGGTTTTCTCGATCGCACACCGCGCGGCCGGGTGGCGACGCCGCTCGCCTATGGCTATTTCGGGCTTCCGGTGCCCGCTGAACAACGAAGGGACTCACGATTGTGGTGACCGACGCTTCGACAGGCTCCGCCGAGCTTCGCAAGGCCCCGCGCATCGGCGGACGGCCGGCAACGATTGCGTCGCTGGCGACGTATGTCCCGCCGCGGCTGCTGACCAACGCCGATCTCGAGACGATGGTCGACACGACCGACGACTGGATCCTGCAGCGGACCGGCATCCGCGAGCGCCACATCGTCGATCCGGGAGTGGCGACGTCGGATCTGGGGAAGGAAGCCGCGGTCCAGGCCATCGCGAACGCCGGGCTGACGCCGGCCGATATCGGCGTGATCATCGTCGGCACCGTGACGCCGGACATGATGTTTCCGAGCACGGCGTGCCTCATCCAGCACAAGATCGGCGCGCACAATGCCTGGGGCTTCGACCTGAGCGCCGCCTGCTCGGCGTTCACCTATTCGCTGACGACGGCCTGCCAGTTCGTGTCCAGCGGCGCGCACGATCACGTCCTCGTCGTCGGCGCCGACGTGATGTCCAGCATCATCGACTACAAGGATCGCGCGACCTGCGTGATTTTCGGCGACGGGGCCGGCGCCGTGGTGGTCTCGGCGGCGGAGCCGGGCGGCCCGCAGATTCTCGACTTCGAGCACGAGATCGACGGCGGCGGCGGCGGGGCGCTGTGCATGCCCGCGGGCGGAAGCCTGCAGCCGGCGTCGCACGAGACGGTCGATCAGCGGCTGCACTATGTGAAGCAGGATGGGCAGACGGTCTTCAAGTTCGCGGTGCGGAAGACGGAGGAGATCGCGCGGCGTCTGCTGGACCGCAACGGCCTGACGGCCGCGGACATCGATCTCTTCGTGTCACATCAGGCGAACCGCCGCATCATCCAGGCGGCCACCGAGAAGCTCGGCGTCGACCCGGCCAAGGTCATCATCAACATCGAGCGGTTCGGCAACACGACCGCGGCGACGATCCCGCTGGCACTGAACGACGCGCTCGCGTCGGGGAAGCTGAAGAAAGGCCAACTGGTGCTGCTCGCGTCGGTCGGGGCGGGATTCACGGTCGGCGCGGTCCTCCTTCGCTGGGGGTTCTAATCCCCGTGGGAACATCCCGATAACAGCGGGTGGCGTGCGACGTGCTCGACGTGGACGAAGTCGCCGGTAACGTCAGGTGTTCGTGGAACAGGGGTCGGTGCGCTGGGCGAAGCGGCTTCGAACGGGCAGCCTGCGGTTGCTGGTCATCGTGATCCCGTGTTGCAGATCCCCGGCTACCGCCAACTCCCGGGCGCCAGGGACGAAGCCGATCACGTGGCCTCGCTGTTCGAGCGCCTGCAGGACCAGGTAGGCGCCGCGGTTGAATTCGATCGCCGGCGCGATGCCCGCACTCGCGGGACACGGTTTTTTCGACAACGACCAGCCGAACCGCAGCGGATGGGTCCTGTCGGACGGACCGCGTTCGATCATTGGACCCTGTCGAAATCGCCGCTCGAGAATGCCGAGATGCCGTGGCGCGAGCTGCCGGCGACAGTGAAGTCCGCTCCGAAGTGTCTGGACATCATCACGCACTCACGTGGTGGGCTCGTCGCCCGAGCGATGATGCAGTTGCAGCTCAACGGCGCTCCCGTACCGGCCAACGTCGAAAAGAGCATTGACCATGTCGTGTTCGTCGGCACGCCGAACTTCGGCACCGCGCTCGCCGACGAAACCAACTGGAGCCGGGCGGCGGATCTGCTCCTCAACCTCATTCATCTCGATAGTCTGGGACTCTATGGCAAATTGAGCGGGCTGCTTGCGTGACTGGCGCTCGGCCACGTTGGTGCTGCACTGGAGAACAGGATCCCGGGGCTGCAGGCGCAGAACCCGAGCGCTCGGAAACGTGGCCAGTTTCTCGGCGATCTGCTCGCCGCGGCGGTGCCCGCTGACGTCAGCGTATCGGCGATCGCCAGCAACTACGAGCCCAGGCGTGACGAGCCCCACCTCAAGTTCATTGCGCAGTCGGCGGGCGATGCGGCGGTCGATGCGTTCTTCGATGGTTTCAACGATCTCGTCGTCAACACCACGAACGTGTGGCTCGACAGCGTCCTTTCGATCGGCAGCGAGCGGGCCAGGCTGGTGAAACGGGAGAACCTGCTCGTTATTAGTCCGAGCGAGAGCGGGTTGGTATCGGACGCGGCCCAGAAGGCCAGCCTGTACGGCGCGCACCACACGAATCTGTTTACCATCGAGGAGACCCGCGGGTTCCTCGTTCGGCAACTGCGCCAGTAGAAGACAGACGCTCGCCACGCGCGACTCCGCAGGTGGCATGAAGCGGCGAACACGCCGCCTGGCGACGTATTTGCGACCGGCGCGCTGCACGGCTTTGGCGGTCGCCGATCACGTTGTACTCGCCAACCTTGCGGGCGGCGCGCACAACCGCATCATCCAAGTCCCGGTTCCTTTCACGTTTCCTTCGCGTTCTCGCTCCATTTCCCTCCGACCATTCGGGCTTTCGTCTTGCGCCGGCTCAGGCTGTGTGCGAGGATCCCGCTCCCGCGAAATCATTGAACCCGTCCGTCTACCGCGGCGGAGGTTACCGTGACGACTCGCAACGTGTGCCTGGCGCTCCTGGTCTCGATCGGCGTTCTGCTCGGAGCCGTGCCGGCGACCGCAGAAGACTGCCCGGCGGGGACGCCCTCGCCGGCGACGCATAGAGTCGCGATTGCTCCGGAAGCGCCGCGTTTCGGCTCGCGCGTCGACGTGTCGATCCAGCTGAAGGCCGGAGAACAGCTCGACGTCAAGGCGATCTGTTTCGATTCGCACCCGGCCGTGCCGGAGAACGTCGTGATCGGAACCGGGAGCCTCAAGTTCGCGTTCACGATTCCAGCGCCCGATTCGCAACGCAGCGAAGCGCTCGTGCCGTATGGCGACCACGAGCTGACGCTGGTTGCCGACGTTCCGTCCGTTCCTGCGGCGCCCGGACAGCCGCCAACGCGGACGATCTTCCGGGAGCGTTTCAGCGTCCCGCGTCTCGTTCGGCTGGACTCGATCGACTCGAAGCCGCTGCGATCGGCCGCCGACACGTTCAAGGTCATTCTGCGCGGCGACGGGTTCGATCTGGAGCACAAAGACAACAACGAGATCCGTCTCGACGACGATCCGCTCGACATCTGCTGGGACGACGCGGACTGCAACCTGAAGCACTCGACGATCAGGGGCAACGTCGAAAGCGCGCAGCGGATCACGCTGGAACACATCAACCCGGCCGAAGAGCGCGCGAAGGCATTCCGCGTGTGCCGTTTTGGAAAATGCACGGAGAGCAGGCAAGACGAGGGGGCGACGACGATTCATGTGTTCACAGCGCTCGGCGCTGGTCTGGCGACCGCGCTCATCGTCGGTCTGGTACTCGTCCTGGTCTACAAGTATCTGCGGCCGGAAGTGATCGAAGGCGAAAGCTATATCGTTCGCGCGCTCTTCATCGACAAGGAAACCAACACCTACAGTCTCTCGAAGCTGCAGTTCTACTTATGGACGCTGGCGGCCGTCTACGGCTATGTCTACCTGACACTCGCGCGAAACCTGGTGCAGTACGCCTTTGGCCTGCCGCCGCTGCCCAGCGGTCTCCCGGGTATCGTCGCGATCGCGGGCGGCACGGCGATCGGCGCGCAGGTGGTGACCAACATGAATGGTCCCAAGGGCGCAGGCCTGGCCAAGCCGACGCTCGCGGATTTCGTCTCGACCGGCGACGTGGTTGCCGCCGACCGGGTGCAGTTCTTCGTCTGGACCGTGATCGGCGCGACCGGGTTCCTGGTGGTCATCGCGCATCTCGATCCCCGCACGCTCGTCGAACTGCCTTCAGTGCCCGAGTCGCTGCTGATGATCTCGGGCGTCAGCGCCTTCGGCTACCTCGGCGGCAAGCTCGCGCGCGATCCGGGGCCCGTCGTGGCGGAGGTCACCATCTCGGTCGGACCGGATCCGGCCGCCGCGGCCGCGCAACCGGGTCAGCCGCCGGCCCCTCCAGGCCCGGCCGGCCCGTTCGGCATTCTCGAAATCCGCGGCCGGACCATTTCCGCCGATGCCAACTTCAAGATCTCGACCGGCGAGGAATCGGCGCCGGACGATGTGGAGCTGTCGTTCGACAAGCTGGTGCCGGCGCCGGCCGATGAGCAGAAGATCAAAAAACCGCGGATCATCGAGCAGGACGCCGATTCGAAAGACAAGAGCATGGCGAAGCGCCTGATGCTCGTCGTCAATCTCGATGACAAGTCGCGGCCGATCTTCACGACACAGAAGAAGCAGCACACGCTCATCATCGCCAACCCCGACTCCCAGCGGGTGGCATTCAAGTTCACCGTGCCGGAAACGCAGAAACCGGCCTGACCATGGACGCGCTGCAGGAACGAACGGCGAAGTCGTTCGACGATACCAACTTGTCGTAGTCAACAGGAGAAGCGATGGCCATGCTGGCGTTCAACAAGGACTTCATCGTACCCGGGGGTAGCGGCGCCGCCGGGCTCGAGTTTCCCGCGGCGACCGACCCTGACGTGCAGCAAGCGCTGTTGAACGACACGGCGTTTCCCGATCGACAGTTGACGATCGGGAGCTTGCAGTTGAAGGCGAGCGCCAAGCCGATTGCATTCGGCGACGCGGCGAAGAAGGTGACCTTCACCGGATCCGCGAGCGCGTTCGCGGGCCTCGGCGTGTATCAGGATCCCGTGGTGATGTTGTCGGCGCTGCCGCTCGACGACACCCTCGACAAGAACTTCCACCTCCCGGCGAGCCCCGACCACGAGTACGTGCTCCTGCGGTGGGGCTACGACGCCAAGGGCGCGGCCAAGGGAGCGCTCGCGCTCAGCGCCGGCGCGTCGGTCTCGTTCGGCGCCGATGCGCGCAGTGAAGGCCTCTTCGCGGTCATTCGCAGGTTCGACAGGAAGACGACAGGCGCGAAGACCGCCCTCGAGTCGACCGTCCACAGCTGGATGCTTCCGCGCCAGGTCACTGGCGTCGACGACCTCCGGCCCGGATCGTGGATCGTCGCCGAGCTGGACGGCGGCATCACGCTCTCACTTGGCGCGAAGTTCGGATACGACTTCAACTGGGCGCGGGAAGCGCGGCTCGGCGGGCTGAAGGAAGACATCGGGCTCCGCCTGCAGCTTGGCATCGATGCGAAGCTCGGCTTCGAGGCCAGCGGCAAGTATGCCGTCGTGGTCAGCCGCGATTCGCTCGACGCGGCCGACCAGCGTCTGCGCCTGCGCCTCTTCAAACAGTCGAAGCGGGGCGTAAGCTTTGCCTTCAACGCATCGGCCACTGCGCAGGGCACGTTCTCCAACCTGCCGGAAACGGTCGACGACTTCATCAAAGCCGTGTTCGACGTCCACGGCGGGCAAGTCATCGACGACCTGCACGCGCTCGAGAAGTGGCTCGATCCGAAGAAGCCGCTGCCGGACATGTTGGCCGGACTTGGCGTCGATTACGGCTTGAACTTGCTCACGAGCCTCACGGGCATCGACGCCGAGAAGGAATTCGACAAGGCGCAGAAGCTGTTCAAGGACCTGCTGGACGAGTGGGACGCGCTGCCCGAGCGGGCGTCGAGCCTGGTATTCGCGTTCGTCGAGAAGGGCGTGGATCTCGCTCCAATCCGCAAGCTGGCCAAGGCGGTTGCGACGAACGCCTCCGCGGAGCTGCGCACGCTGATCGAGGGCAAATTGAACCGCGTCGACTTCTTCCAGAGCCCCGAGGGGCAGTTCCTGGAATCGATCGCGGCCGACAACGTGCTCTCGCTCCTCGACGATGCGGGTGCCTTCAAGGAGGCGCAGCAGGTCGCGCAGCGGGTCGCCACGATTCTGGACGAGGGCACGCTCGAAACGGTGCTGAAGAAGCTGCAGCAGGAGATCCGGGCCCGCCTCAATCTGGACGCGGTGCTCGACAAGGCCAGGATGGCGAGCGAAGTCGACTTCGCGAAGCTGGACGCCTGGCTGAAGCTGAAGCTCTCGCAGTTCCTCGGCAAGACCATCGACTTCACGCAGATCGACGAGATCCGGAAGACCGTCGGCGTGCTGCTCGCGAAGCGCGAGGAGTTCTACAAGGCCGCGACGAAGGCTCTCACGCAGAAGTATTCCGCGTCGTTTGCGTCCGCGTACCAGAAGAACACGACGCGCACGGCGCTCCTCGACATCGAGTTCGATTTCGCCGCGGACGCCGGGGGCGCGGCAAGGCTTCTCAAGGCAGCGCTGGCGGGTGATTTCAATACCGTTCTCGTGGAGCCGAGCGCGGGCGCGATCATTCACACAGCGGAGCTTTCACACGGCATCGAGCGAACGAGTCATGTCGAGATACATCTGCCGCATTTCGACAAGACCACGGACAGCCTGACCACCGCGCTCGCCACGGTCAGCGCCCAGGAGGACGAGGGCCGGCTGCTGGTCTACGACCTGAAGGCGACGAACCTCGAAACGGAGAAGGGCGTCCGCAACAGCCGGCTGGCGATTGTCGCGCATCTCGCGGCGCGCAAAGGCACCGGGATCCGCGTGCACTCGACCGAGGGCCTCACCTACTCGTATGCCTTCCGACAGGCCGTACCCAGGATGAAGATCGTCCAGTTGCGCGCGCAGGTGAAGCCGTACCTGGATACCTACTTCGCCAGCCTCTTCACCAGCGACGTGACGACCGCGACCTGGATCTCGGATCTCGACAAGCAGATCGACGGCATCGAATCGAACGGCACGGACAACTTCGGCAACACGCTGCTCGCGCTCGAGCTGTCCGTTCCCGCCGCCGTGGCGTCCGGGTGGCTGCTCGCGCCGGAGGACAAGAAATCGCCGCTCTACATGGCGATGTCGCGCCGTCTGCAGGCCAAATTGAAGGAGCTGATCCCGTTCTACTACTTCTCCGACGTGAACAAGTACCGCAACCTTGGTGCGGCGGCGCCGCTGCTGGTCTATGCGGCGATTCCGCCGTCAACCGCCGTCGACACCAGCGGCGGCGGGCTCACCTTGAACCCCCAGAACCCGGGAGACATCTACTGGGACTTCATGGATCCGGCGGTCCGCAACGCGATGGTCAACAACTCGATCGCAGCAGCCCGTCTGGCCAACGCTCTGCGCGACGCGTCTGACCGGTTGATCGCCGCCGGGTTCCCCGGCGACGCGATGTTCTACGAACCCGGCGACATCGATGATCTGCGCGGGCGCGCTCTGACAGGCGACGGCAGGCCTTTTCTCGAAAGCCTCCTGGTCTTCGAAGCCCAGATCATCAGGCATGCGCGCGACGCGGGTCGCCGGATTGCAAACTTCCGCTCGAGGGCCGGCGCGGAACCTCGAGAAGCGATCCAGGCCCTGGCGGAGTTCGGCCAGAACATCACGGAGACCTTCAACAAGAACATCACAGACACGTACGGCGGTGGCGCCGTTCGGCCCCTCGGCACGATGGCTTTCATCGAAGCGGCGTCCTGCTTCCTGCCGAACGCCGGAACGATCACACCCTCGGCGCTGTTCCAGTTGGTGGTGGTGAAGCAGGCGTCCACGTTCAAGCTGGACACTTTTCTCGACGGTAAGACACCGGACAAGAACGACATCGTCGTCGAAGAGCGACTCGCCGTGCTCGCGTGAGCGGGCGCGGCGGTGCTCTCCGCTGGTCTGACAGCCGCTGTCCTTCGTGTCCCGTTGCTCTCGTTCCGCTGATCATGTTGTACTGGATCGGTTCCGTGTCAGTCCTCAGGTCCTGAGTTCTGTGTCGCGCATTTTTCTTTTGTCGCCCGCCAACCTCGCGGGCACCCGTGCCCGGCAGGCATTGTCGCCGAACGCGCACTTCGCGCTCGCCGCCGCGCTGCGTTCGGAACGGGGCGCGCCGCTCGGCGATCTCTTCAGCTTCGTCAGCGGGTTGTACTTTCGCGGCAAGCTGACGTACGCGCGACGGTTCGCGCGGCCCGCCGAGCCCGACAATCCCGTCGTCGGCAGCGGCATCCACATCATCACGGCGAATGCCGGGCTGCGCAGCCCCGACACGCTCGTGACGCGCGCGGCGGTGCAGGCGTTCGCGAAAGGCGACATCGACACCGACAATGCGAAGTACCGGCGTCCGCTCGAGGCCGGCGCGCGCGCGCTGCTCTCGGAAATCGGACCCGAGTGCGATGTCGTCCTGCTGGGCAGCATCGCCTCGCCGAAGTACGTCGACATCCTCACCGGCATCTTCGGCAGCCGCCTGCAGTTCCCGATCGCGTTCGTCGGCCGCGGCGACATGAGCCGGGGCGGCCTGCTGTTGCGCCATGCGAGCGACGGCGTGGAACTGGAGTACGCGTCGGTGCTCGGCGCCTCACTCCATGGCGCTCGCCCTGCGAAACTGCCGCCCCTGGCTCGACTCAAGCCTTCGCCCTGCGAGCGGACGTAGCGTGCAAGGCGCGCGACGGAGCGCGAGGGCTTCAGCCGAGCGATCATGAAGTCCATCCAGATTCCTCGCGATCAGGACCACGCCAACCTGGCCGTCGACGGGAAAGACGTCCGGCTGACGAACCTGCGCAAGGTGTTCTGGCCCGAGATCGGGCTCACCAAAGGCGATCTGCTGCAGTACTACGCCGACGTGGCGCACGTGCTGCTGCCGCACATCCACCACCGCGCGATGGTGATGAAGCGCTATCCGCATGGCGCGTCCGGCGCGTTCTTTTTCATGAAGCGCGCGCCGTCGCCGCGCCCCGCGTGGATCGAGATCTGCTCGATCGACCACGGGTCGAAAGGCGTCATCGATTTTCCGATGATTCAGGATCGCGCCGCCCTGCTCTGGGTCATCAATCTCGGCTGCATCGATCTCAACCAGTGGTATGCGACCTGCGACGATGTCGACCGGCCGGACTACGTGCATTTCGATCTGGACCCGGGCGTGGGCGCGGCGTTCGATCGTGTTCTCGAGACCGCGCTCGTGGTGCGCGAAGCGCTCGACGCCCTGAAGATGCCGTCGGTCGTGAAAACGACCGGATCGAAAGGGCTCCACGTCTACGTCCCTATCGTACGGGGGCCGGAACAGGGCGATGTGCGGACGTTTGCGCACGTGCTCGCGCAGGAGCTGGCGCGCCGGCATCCGGCGCTCATCACCGCCGAGTACCGCGTCGCGAAGCGCCCGCGCGGCCGCGTGCTCGTCGACTACAACCAGAACCGATGGGGCAGCACCCTGGCGTCCGTCTACTCGGTGCGGCCGCGGCCCGACGCGACCGTCTCCACGCCCGTAACCTGGAAAGAAATTGAGAAGGGCGTCCGCATCGAGGATTTCACGATGAACAACGTGCCCGCCCGCGTCGCCAGGCTGGGCGACTTGTGGAAGCCGCTCCTCGCGTCGCGTGGCCGCTTCAACCTCTCCCAGTACGTGTAACATCGACGAGTGCCGCGCAAAGTCAGTCGCCGGGAGTTCCTCGAGAGCGCGGTTGCCACGACCGCATTAGCCGGCGCCGGCAGGCTCGCGTCGGCCGCGCCAGGGAAGCGCCCCAACGTCCTCTTCATCCTTGCCGACGACATGGGGTACGGCGACTTGAGCTGCTACGGCCGGCCGGACTACAAGACGCCGGTGCTCGACGGGTTGGCGAAGCAGGGCATCAGGTTCACCGACAACTACGCGGCGGCGCCCGTCTGCACGCCCACCCGCTGCGCGTACATCACCGGCCGTTATCCCCAGCGTCTTCGGGTCGGCCTCGAAGAGCCGCTCAAGGGATCGTCGCCTGACGATGTGGGCCTGCCGCCGGCGCACCCGACGGTGGCATCGTTGCTCAAG